>Ga0209489_100691_pt1 | contig 65828 bp, 44 predicted proteins | sample SiratrowhiteBW_FD_187527 | JGI IMG/M metagenome (GOLD analysis project Ga0209489, IMG submission 187527) | Root nodule microbial communities of legume samples collected from California, USA - Siratro white BW (SPAdes) (version 2) | ecosystem: Host-associated > Plants > Roots > Nodule | place... | reverse complement strand
AAACAAAAATAGTACAAAAAAAAAAAAAAAAAATCGAGCAACTATGACATATAATCATCATGCAAACCTCTTAAGCTCTCTATAGTTTTTCACTCTCGACCTCTCCTATCCTGCCAATTCGGTATCCATTATTCACCTACTCAATTTTTTTTACAATTTTCTTTTCAAATTAAATCAATCCACAAAATAACATGCATGTGAGATCCCAATTTGCATCCTCTAAATTATCTAATTCAATTCCTGTTGGTTCCACAAAATAATTCTGGCAAAATAGAGTATAACACTTTCAGCAAAGATATCACATATTTAGCAACAAACTTGGCTTAACTGCTTTCAAAACATCCCCATCCACATTCAAAACAGAGTATGGACATTCAGTGCAGATTTCATCAGATTCAGGCATCCATCAGTTGTTTACAGTCATCCCAAATTCATAAGTAGTTAGATTAACAGTCATCCACATCATCAAGCAGCAGAATAAGTCAACAGTCATCCAAAACACAAACGAAAAACAGTTAAAACAGTCATCCACATTAGCAAAATAAAAGTCAAGCCATTGTATGGTGGGATTTCCCTTAGCTGGGTTTTGGTCAATCGTCCCAAAAGAACCTATCCACATCCGAGAAGTTGTCATCCTCGTCCTCTGTTGTCCTCCATTCTTCATTCAAGGGATCTGGCTCAGGACCCATGTCTTCAGCATTTCTTGTGGATGGACCAACACCAGGGTCCTCAGCTTCTCCTTGCTCGTTGTTCCTGTCCTCCCTACAAAACGAGGCCTGTCCCCAGGCCAATTAAGAAAATCAGCAAAATGTTCAGGCTGCATCCATGGATTAGGATCACCTGCGGGGATATTATTATAGAGGGCTTGGAAGATATGCAGAATTGCCCGGTGCAATGAAGTGTTTTGCTTTTGGATATGCCTAAAATTTCTCATAAGACGGGCTTCCATTTCCTTCATTCTGGGGGAAGGAGAGCTGCAGGTTTTAGAGGTGGTCTTTGAACAGCTTCAGGATGTTCATCAGGGTTGACACAATACTTCTTAATATAGCCTTTGTTGATGGGTGGGCGAATCTTTGCATTCACATCTGGTATAATTCCCTGAGCTGCACACAAAGCTGTGATCACTTCCATATCCACAAATTTCTGAATCTTATCAGAAATAATTTTGGCAACATTCACAGACATCTCATCCTAAATAAGAGCAAAGAGCAAATTGCAGCATTGCATATTGAGATCAGAAACATGACCACTGGGAGCAATGTTGGCTAACATGAATGTTAGCCAAATTTGAGCCAAAGTGCGTATGTCTTTTCTTCGGATCCTCTTTGGTTGTCCTCTAGGGCCTCTTTGGAATGTGCGGTCAGGAATGCACAATGTATATGCCATAGTGGTTGGGTCAAACCCAAAAGGGTTGGATTTCATCCTCTGGTAAGTGCACAATTCTTCTTGACCAGGGAGAGGGTTGCTGAGAAAATCATCAATGGCCTGCAGATTATAGTAAACCCATTTGCCTTTCACCCTGGACTTGCATTATTCCCTTCTCTGTCTTTCTCCCCACACGTTTGCGTAAAACTCATATACCAGCTCCTTATCATACTTCTTCATGGGTTCGGCCAGTTTGTGCCAGTTCCTTCGCACAACTCCCTTCAGAAAAATGTTGAACTCTCCTGCTTCTAGTTCCACTCTTCTTTCAGGTATGAAACTCCATCTTTTGAGCTCCATAAAGCGTCGCTCCTTGTAAGGGTTCAACAGTCGTGGTGCCGATTGACCACCATCATCATCAGATGACTCAATCTCAAAGACATTGTCCACTATTGGTGCTCGACTGTACCTCGACAACTTCCTCTTTCTCCTAGCAGTGCTTTTAGTGCGAGGCATCTGCTCAAAGTGTCAACAACACAACAAACCCCAGATTGATTAACACACAAGCAATGTAGAGTATCTAACCCCCAAAACAGGGAACAAGGTACAAATCTCAACAAACAACCCTAACCACTCTCTATTAATCTTTTTCTTTCAAAAACAAAGTAGGAATGCATTTCCTAACTATGATCAGACAAAATGCTCCTAAGGTTCCTTTTATGGTTCTCATGTAGAGGTAAGTTATGAGATTTTTTTTTTGAGATTTAAAGCACTTACCTTTGTAGAGAACGCGAGTGAGGAATGATCAGAGTGGAATGGGATGAACAATGCAGAAGATGAACAAATGCAATGGTAGATTTTAGGAGTGAGAACAGAGAAAATGGTTAGGGTTTAGGCTAGGTTGCGCGAGAAAAGAAATGAGTCACCTCAGCTATTTAAATACAATTTTTCTAAAAGGCGCCAAGAGACCAAGCCTAAGCAATTTTTCTAAAAAGCGCCAAGAGACCAAGCCTAAGCTTGCAATTTAGCTCAAGCATCCCCACACTAAACTCACTAACTAAATAAACTGCCAAACATCATATTCATCCTCCAACAACATTGTTACTTCCTAAAAACAGATTACTCCTAAGATGCATCTACTACCAAATTAAAAACATCAAATTAAAAAGGAAACAAAGATTGAAATCTCTGGGTTGCCTCCCAGCAAGTGCTCGTTTAATGTCAGATAGCTTGACTCCTGATCACTATGCTTCTTTGAAGTGAATTACTGTGGCCAGTTTCTCAACATCACCACCTTGGTAGTGCTTGAGCCTTTGGCCATTTACCCACCAACTTCTCTTTGAAGTTGGGTCTTCTATTTCAACTGCTCCATCAGATTGAACTTGCTTAACAGTGAATTGGCCTGACCATTTGGACTTTAGCTTCCCTGGGAACAATCTCAGCCTTGAATTGAATAGCAGAACTGCTTGTCCTTCAAGAAATGTTCTATGCAAAAGTTTCTTGTCATGATGCTTCTTGGTCCTTTCCTTGTAAAGTCGAGAGGAATGGTAAGCATTGAGTCTCGTTTCCTCCAATTCATGCAATGTCCTCTTCTTTTGTGCTTCCTTGGAGTTAAAATTCAACAACTTCAAAGCCCAATAAGACTTGTGCTCCAATTTCAACAGGCAGATGACATGTTTTGCCATAAATCAATTGAAATGGGGAGAGGCCTATTGGTGTCTTAAATGTTGTTCTATACGCCCATAGTGCTTCATCTAGCTTGATTGACCAATCCTTCCGAGTAGAGCTGACTGTCTTCTCAAGGATTATTTTAATCTCTCTATTCGAAACCTCTGCTTTCCCATTTGACTGAGGATGATAGGCAATTGCCACTCTGTGCTTCACATCATAATGCTCTAACACTCTCGTCAGCTGAGAATTGCAAAAATGCATGCTTCCATCACTGATCAAGAACCTTGGTGTCCCAAACCTGCAGAAAATGTTCTTTTCCAAGAACTTAATAACAGTTTTGGCATCTGCGTGCTGTGCTGATATTGCTTCCACCCATCTGGACACATACTCTACTGTGAGCAAGATGTATTCATGCGAGAACGAAGGGGGTAGGGGCCCTATGAAATCAATGCCCCAGTAGTCAAATACCTCCACTTCTTGAATATTCTGTAGTGGCATTTTGTGCCTTCTTGAGATGCCACCAGTTCTTTGGCATTTATCACACTTGCTTGCAAATTCATAGGCATCCTTGAACATTGATGGCCAGAAGAAGCCAGCTTGTAGAATCTTTGCTGCTGTTCTCTCACCTTTGTAATGGCCACCATAGGGTGAATTGTGGTAGTGCCATAGTATACTATTGGCTTCTGTTTTTGATATATACCTCCTCAAAATATTATCAGCTCCCATCTTAAACAAATGTGGATCATCCTAAATGTAGTGATTAGCATCTCTGAAGAACTTCTTCCTTTGATGCCAATTGAGCTCTTCGGGTACTACTCATGCTGCTTTAAAGTTGGCCAAATCAGCGAACCATGGCCTTTCCTGAATAGCTAGTATCTTCTCATCTGGGAATTCGGTGAGAATTTCTGCTTTTGCTCTTGTAATTTCCTCATTGACCAATCTTGAGAGGTGATCAACCACCTGGTTTTCACAATCTTTCTTGTCTTTAATCTCAAGATCAAACTCCTGTAGCAGCAGAACCCATCGAATGAGCCTTGGTTTTGAATCTGGTTTAGACAACAGGTACTTGATTGTTGTATGATCAGTGAACACTATGACTTTGGAGCCAATCAGATATGACCTGAATTTCTCTAAGGCATAGACTATAGAAAGCAACTCCTTCTCTATTGTGGTGTAGTTAGCCCGTGCCTCATTCAGAATTTTACTAGCATAATGAATCACCCTGAATATCTTCTCTTTTCGCTGCCCCAACACAACACCTACTGCATAACTACTGGCGTCGCAGCAATTCAAAGCTGCATTGCCAATCTGGAGCAGTGATCACAGCGAGCAGTAACCAGTCTTCTTTTTAGTTCTTCAAAAGCATGCAAGCAATTTTCATCAAAGCTGAAGCTGTTATCCTTGTTTAACAAATTGCATAAAGGCTTCACAATTTTGGAAAAGTCTTCGATAAACCTCCTATAGAATCCAACATGCCTAAGAAAGCTTCGAATTCCTTTCACATTAACTGGTGGTGGCAACTTTTCAATAACATCTACCTTTGCTCTATCCAGTTCAATTCCTTCTTTGGAGATCTTATGCCCCAGCACAATTCGCTCTGTTACCATAAAGTGACATTTTTCCCAATTTAGCACTAAATTGGTCTCAATACACCTTCTCAGCACAGTTTCCAAATTCAATAAACATGTGTCAAATATAACCCTAAATACCTAGAAGTCGTCCATAAGCACTTCTATACTCTCCTCAATCATATGAGTAAATATGGAGAGCATACACCGTTGAAAGGTTGCGGGAGCATTGCATAGGCCAAATGGCATCTTCCTATATGTAAAGATTTTAAAAGGACACGTGAAGGCTATATTCTCTTGATCCTCAGGATTGACCACAATCTGATTATATCCTGAGTAACCATCAAGGAAGTAGTAATAAGCCTTCCCTGCGAATCTCTCAAGCATATGGTCCATGAAGGGTAGAGGAAAGTGATCTTTCCTCATTCCCTGGTTTAGTTTCTATAATCTATGCACATGCGCCAACCAGTGACTGTCCTTGTGGAAATCAGCTTGTTTCTCTCATTGTGAATTATGGTCATACCTCCCTTCTTTGGCACAACCTGCACTAAACTCACCTAAGCACTATCAGAAATAGGATAAATCATCCCTGCCTCCAGCAATTTCTGAACCTCCTTTTTCACCACTTCTTTCATAGTAGGGTTCAATCTTCTCTGTGGCTGTGCTACTAGTTGGTAGTCCTTCTCCATGTATATATGGTGCATGCAGTAGGAAGGGCTAATTCCTTTTAGATCTGTCAGCATCCACCCAATTGCCTCTTGATTCTCTTACAAGACCTTTATCAATTGTTTTTCTTCCTCTCTTGTCAAGGCATTACTAATTATCACAGGCTTCTTGCCATTCTCGGCCAAAAATACATACTTCAGGTGGGTAGGTAACTGCTTAAGCTCTAAAGTCTGATTGTGACTCTTATTTCCCACACCTTCTGCTTCATGTGCCATTGTATTTTCTGCCACCTTCCCTCTATCCAGGTCTATCTTCAATTGACTCACTTCTTCCTCATCAAGATCTTCAAGTTGATCTTTACAGCCATCAAGAATTCTCATTAAGGGCTCTGTCATCAATAGGCTTTGCTTTTGTTCCTCATAGATTCTGTCTAAAACATCTAACCAAAAACATCCCTTTGCATCCGAAGGGTGTTTCATAGCATCAAATACATTGAAGCTGACCACTTCATCTTGAACACACACTTTTAGCTTTGCCTTATCCACATCTATCATGACTCTGGCTGTCTTCATGAAAGGTCTCCCTAAGATCAAAGGCAGTTCCAAATCTTCTTCCGTCTCCATAACGACAAAATCCACGGGGAACATAAACTTGTCCACTTTGACCAATAAGTCCTTCACAATCCCATAGGGATATTTGATTGATCTGTCTGCTAATTGAAGGGTCATTCTAGTTGGCCGCACTTCTACATCTCCTATCTTCTTGAGCATGGATAATGAAATCATATTTATACTTGCCCCCAAATCCAGCAAGGCTTTTCCCACAGTCAAATTTCCAATAGTGACAGGGAGAGTGAAACTCCCTGGATCACTAGACTTTTGAGGTAATGCCTTTTGGATGATCGCACTACAACCTGCTTCCAATTCTATGGTCTATGTTCCAATTCTTGGTAAGTAATTCTTTCATGAACTTTGCATATATGGGCATCTGTTCCAAAGCTTCTGTAAAGGGTATGTTGATCTGTAATTTCCTGACAACTTCCACAAACCGCTTGAATTGCCTCTCGGCATCCTTTCTTGATGGAGCATGAGGATATGGAATATTCTTTATATGCAATTTCTACTCCTTCTCTTTTACCATTGGTTGTGCTGCTTCTTCTTCCAAATTGGGGTTCTGTTTTCCACTTTTTGTTTTTTCTGTATGCTGTTCAGATGCCTCACTTTCATCAATTCTTTCTTCTACTGTAGCCTTTTTTGTCCTGAGGTTATCTCCTATGCCTGCCCCCACAACTTTCCCGCTTCTGGTAGAAATTGCCTTACAATATTCCTTGGGATTGGCTTGAGTGTTTGCAAAAAATTGGCTGCCTTGCTGTTCTGATATTTGTTTGGCCAACTGACCAACCTGCGTTTCCAAGTTCCAAATTGACACTTCAGTGTTCTTTTGATTGGATAGCGAAACCTGTATGAACTTTTCTAAAGTGTCCTACAATTTGGATGTTCTCTCTTGCACAATTGAGAAATTTTGATGTTGCTGAAATGACATTTGTATATTAGATGGTCCAGCCTCTTGCTTCCACCGAGTTCCTTGGTTTACATTGTTCTTCCAAACTAGTGCTATATTACTGTGATAATTACTCTGAAATCTAGTCTGTCTCCCCTAGTTGCTCATATAAAGTGGTTCCTCCTCTGACTGATTTTGGTAAGAGCAATTGCCATTTAGATGGTTGCCTCCACAAAAGTCACACCTCATAACTTGATTCTGCCCTTGAGAATTTTGGACAGCATGCAACTGCTTGGCCAGATTTGCCATTTGCTTAGTAATCACGTCCATTTGCTGAGTCAGAATCTTGTTTTGAGCAAGTAAAGCATTTGTGGTGCTTGATTCCAACATTCCCTTCTTCGGTTGTGCATTGTGTCTATCATGTTGGGCTTGGTAATTACTAGAGGCCAGTGCTTCAATAATTCGGGTGGCTTGTTCCACGTTCACAACCATCATAGTTCCACCTGCTGCAGCATCCAAAATCATTTTCGTGTCTGGTCTAAGTCCATTATGGAAAATGGTTAACTGAGCAATATCTTTAAAGCCATGGTTGGGACATCTTCTCAGCATTGTTTTGAACCTCTCCCATACATCACAAAATGCTTCATCATTCCCTTGCCTGAAGGTTGAAATATCTGATTTGGCTTTGATGTATCTTGATATGGGGAAAAATCTGTTAAGAAACTTCTCTTCCACCTCAGTCCAGTTGGTGAGACTCTGGTTAAGTTGAGATTTCAGCCACTCCTTGACCTTTCCCGCCAATGAAAACGGAAATAACCTCAAGTAGACTGCATCAATCTCTACATCTCCAAAGCCTATAGCTCCAGTCAACTCGTAGAAGGTGGATAAGTGGGTGTATGGATCCTCGTGATCCATTCCTATGAATTGGTGGCTGCTGATCAGACTGAGAAAGGCTGGTTTCATCTCCACAGATTTGGTGGTGTTTGGAATTGCTATACTTGAGAAATGCTTAGGACCCTGTTGCATTGCATAATCTCCCAGAATTCTCCTTGGTGAATTGTTTCCAGGATCTGCCATGATGATCTCTTCTCTGTTCTCTGCAGTAGATGAATCATAATTTGGTATGTGTTGTTCCCTTTCCAAACTCTGTTGCTCTCTCCTTCTTCTACCACGATTCCTCCTTGCTGTTTTCTCTATTTCTTCGTCAAATTCCAATTGGTCTTGAAGAACCTGGCCTCTCAATAGCATAAATCACAGTCTAAACACACAATTATCAGTAGTTAACAAGGTATTTTAATATCTAATGCTAAAAATAAAAGAAAATAGTATTTACAAGTATTTACTTCCTTAAGTAACTACACATGCTAATACTCAATAATCGTCAATCCCAGGCAACGACGCCAAAAACTTGATAACTCATTTTGGCAAGTATACCAAGTCAAGAAGTAATATAGATAAATAAGTACAAGTGTCGAATCCACAGGGAATGATATTAATCGAGCCTCAGCTAGTGGAGTAGCTTAAGCGAAAAACGTTTAAGGATTTGATGCAGAACAGATTGCAAACAATAATGGGTTGTATAAAAACAAACAATAAACAGAGTATAAATGCAATAATGGGAAAACTATCTTGGGATTGAACTCATTAACTCAACCATTTGTATTCTTATCCATAAATCATTAATAACGCATGTTTATCCTATGACTTTAAACAAATAAGATTCATTCAACCCGATTCCTCGTGTATTGAAATTCATAGGTTCTCTTGCATGATACTGTTATTCCTAGCTTTCATGGAGGGCGAACCCGCATTAACTACAGTTGGTTCACGCAACCATTACAATGTAACCCATCCCTGGTGTTGCATTGTAATGAGTACTCTCAATGATTTCCAAACCTCAAAATTACTTTCCAGTTAATTTCAAGATTCTTAGTTCAAGAAACAGTTGCGCCAATGCTTCAAGCGTTAAGCACACATAGAGAATACATACTGAATAAATCATGCATTATTAAGATGAGCAACAAGAATAAAAAGTGTGAGGAAATTACATTCAATCCCAAAATAGAAGAAAATTAGTTACACATGGCAGCCATGAATACAAGAGACATTCTTCTGCAGGGCACTGTTCTTCACTGTAGCCGCCAGTCAGCTCTCCCTCCAATGAAGATTCTTTCCTCTTTTATACCTCCTGCCAATTTTAGGTTTTTGTGCCAATTAAGTCTTTAGTGACTTCTAGCTTAATCTGAATTTGAGGCTTAAGCAATTTGTCACTAAAAGTACTCTTCTTCTCTTTTGTATTTCTTTCACACTGTATTATCTTTCTTTTCTAACTCATCTTCTCTGATTCCTCTCAATTCTTCTTGAAACCCTTTTCTTTATTAATCTGGGGTCACAATACACTCTTCATTAATTAGAAGGCAAAATATGGAAATTAAATGCTTGCTCTCAACATTAAAGACATTAAATCATCCATAAATTATAGTTGAAAGCATTGAAATATAGCCTTTATCAATAGGGGAAACAACGTGAAACCTTTGGCGAAAAATAAACACTATAGCCATGGTCAGAAATTTCATGATAGCACCTTCGGTGTTCTCTAGAGAAAATTATCAAATATGATAATGTCAAAATGAAGTCTTATCTACAAGTGAGTGGTTTGTGGGATGTTCTGATGTCCAACTGCTACAAGAAGATCCAACTGTAGCTCAAATCAGAAATTACAATGACGAAGCAATAAAAAGATCGAAGGTCAGGACCTGTTTTCACTCTATTGTTTCTGATGCTGTATTCACTAGAATTATGGCCTGTGAACAGCTAAAAAAGCTTGGGACACTCTCCAAGAGGCGTTTCAAGGGAATGAAAGAAATCGACAGATGCAAGTTCTCAATCTCAGAAGAGAATTTGAGATGTTGAGAATGAAGAGGCCGAGAGCATCAAAGAATATTTTGATAGGATCTTGGCAGTGGTCATCAAGATCGGACTATTACATGAAAATTTACCTGATAGAAGGATCGTATAAAAAGTGTTGGTGAGTCTCCCTAAGAGGTTTGAAGCAAAGATCTCATCCCTTGAAGACTCAAGAGATCTTACAATGATTTCACTAACCGAGTTGATGAACTGTCTGCAAACCCAAGAGTAGAGAAGAATGTTGAGAGAAGAGTCAAGTACGAAAGGAGGTCTTCTAGCAAAGTCATAGTCGAGTTACAAAGCAAAGAAGAAAGGCCGGAAAAATGAGAAGAAAAGTGATGAGGATGACAATGATGAGAAGGAGAAGTACTCAGCATGTCAACACTGCAAAAAAACTTCTCATCCACATTGGAGATATTGGTAGAGACACAATGTGGTGTGTAGGTCTTACAATCAAAAGGTTCATGTAGAGAAGGTATGCAAAAGAAAGAAACAAGGAGAACAAATTGCTCAAGAGACCGATGACGAGAAGGAGGAGCATCTTTTTGTGGCGACTTGCTTTGCTAATAACATCACTAGTGAAGCATGGTTGATTGACAACGAATGCACTCATCATAGGACCTATGATAAAGGTATGTTTGTGAATCTGGACGAAATATACTACTCAAAAGTCAAAATTGGAAATGGAGATTATATTGAGGTTAAAGGCTTACGTGATATTGTCATTAACATTGGCTCACGAACAAGAACTATCTCAGATGTTTCGTATGTTCTTGAGATTGATCAAAATTTGTGAAGTGTTGGACAGCTTTAGAGAAAGGCTATGTTGTTATGTTCAAAGATAAAACTTGTGAAGTCTTTGATACAACAGGCACTAAATTAATGTCAATAAAGATGAAGGGCAAAGCTTCTCGACAAACATAAAAACAGACTTAGCCTACTCCTCTGCGGCTGAAGTTGGGAATTGGGAGAAAGCATAAACAATTGAGAAAGCAGAAAAGAAGGAAATTAAAGGCCTTGATGTTGTTCCAAAAATAACTGAGCAGGAAGGTTTTGATGAAAATGTTAATGAGAGAGGTACTAAATCCTATCTGACATATATCAAAGATGTAATATGATTGTTCTTGAGCCTGTAGATTACAAAGATGCTGCAAGTGATGCAAATTGGGTTGCAGCAATGGAGACAAAGATAAAAATGATTAATAAAAATGAGACATGGTGTCTAGTGGATAAGCCATTCGACAAGAAGACTATTGGTGTTAAGTGGGTTTTCAAAATCAAGCACGGCTAATGGTGAAAGGATATGCTCAACAATTTGGAGTAGATTTTTTTGATACCTTTGCACCAGTTGCTAGACTTGACACAATTAGGATGCTGCTTGCACTTTCTGCTAACAAAAATTGGAAACTGTATCAACTTGATATAAAATCTGCTTTTTTGAATGGATTTTTGGAAGAGGAGATCTATGTAGAACAACCTGAAGGGTTTGTTGCAAAGGGAGGAGAAGATAAAGTCTTACGGTTGAAAAATGATTTGTATGGCCTTAAACAGACACCGAGGACCTGGTACAATAGGATTGATGATTTCCTTTCAAAGATAGGATTCCGTAAGAGTTTTAGTGAGTCAACTCTGTATGTAAGGGTCCTAAACTTTGATATAATAGTTATCTCATTGTATGTTGATGATTTGCTTGTGATAGGAAACAACTTTGATCTTGCCAAGCAATTCAAAGACCAGATGCTGGAAATCTTTGAGATGATAGATTTCGGAGAAATGTCTTATTTTTTATGAATGGAGATACATCAAACCACAAAAGGTATCTTCATTAGACAGCAAAAATATGCAAGAGGAGTGCTGAAGAAATTTGGTATGGATGACTGCAAAATGACAAGCACTCCATTGATGCATAATGAAAAACTTGCAAGGATGATGGTGCAAATAAAGTCAATGAACAACTCTACAAAAGCTTAATAGGTTGCTTGATGTACCTCATAGCAACAAGACCTGATATCCTGTATGCAGTAAGTTTATTATCTAGATTTATGTATTGTGCAAGTGAACTACACTTCAAAGCGGCGAAAAGATTAATGAAATACATCAAAGGAACAACAAATTTTGGAGTCATGTTTAGGAGATCAGTCTGCGTGGATTTTCTGACAGTTACTGGATAGGTTCTTCTGATGATATGAAAAGTACTTCAGGTTATCTGTTTAGTCTTGGTTCTGGTTATTTCTCTTGGAATTCAAAGAAGCAAGAAGTGGTGGCTCAATCCACAGCTGAAGTAGAATATATAGCAGCTGCTACTAATCAAGCTTTGTGGATTAGAAAAATACTGATAGATTTGAAGTTTAATCAGAAGGATGGAACTGTTATCAATGTTGATAATCAAGCAACCATTGCAATCTCTAACAATCCTGTTTCACGGAAAGATAAAACATTTCAAGATCAAATACTATTTCCAGATAGAAGTTCAATGTAGCAAGAAAGTTGTCTTAGTTCATTGCAAGACTAAAAATCAATTAGTTGATATTTTAACTAAAGATCTTCAAAAGGCAGATTTGAAGACTTAAGACAGAAGATTGGAGTTTACAGTTCCAAAATGAAGGAGTGTTAATATTTGTTTTTGAAAGTGCACATTGATTTGTTTTAGTTTCTAAATACGTCTTTAATTAGAATAATTGTTCCTAATAGTTTCCTAGACGTTAGGATTTCAATTTTTTATAACTGCTCCTAAACTTTAAAGAGAGTAAGTTTAGTCAGATATTTTTCCTTTTTACAAACATGATAATGTAAGTTGTTAATGACTTAGAGAAATAAAAAGAAATAACAATATATTTCTCTTTATATATCTTTGTTCAATTTCGTTCATTTTATTATTTTATATTCTCCTATTATGTAAAACCAATAACTTTTAAGTAAACTTTCCTTGAGTTTTAAAGGCGTAATGTAGTTCCAATTTTCTTAATAAACATTCCATCATATGAAGTCTGTAGTCTGTGGCGACACAATATTGGCTAATTGTGCTTGCACCCTCATTTTCTTTCTAGCCCTTAAGACCCCGAAAAAGATGAGACTGTTTGTGAGATCAGATTTTTCAATCTGAAAAGTATCTTTTTATAGAATCTAAAATATATTTTGAAGTATATATATATATGTACATATATATATATATATGTACATATGTATGTACATAGATATATGTACATACATATATCTATGTATATATATATATATTTTGGGTATTTGTTAGGATAATAGAAATGAACTTGAGAGGATTACTAGGATTAGTGTAAAGATATATGAAAAAATTAAGATGATTTAAAGAATAATATACATTTTAAGAGAAATTTTGTATATTGATGAATTTAATTACCGAATGTCCAGTTAATTTAAGTAATAATATACATTTCCAGAAAAAAAATACCATACAAAATAAAATTAAAATCATGAAGTTTGATAAACTAAAGAAAAGTTAACTCAAAATATTATATGAATAGTTATATATTGGTGGCATAATTATGCAGCTTCTTAAGTGCGAAGTGTATTCTATGTAGATTACAAACTTCAAATTTAAAACCACAAGTAGCATTATATATGTAGTAGGAGTATTACGTTACTTCCTAAATATTATCTTCAAACTCATTTTTCAAAAAATATCCTTACGTAATGATAATAAAAGCAATTGAATATGTTATGAACTTCTTCACCAATATTCTATCTCTCTTCTTTTCTTTAATGTTTTTGTATTCCCTTTAACTTGTTGCATTGCTTTTACGTTCATTCCTTTGTTTTGTACGATTCTCTTATTTATAATAAAATATCTGTGCATATAATTCTCTCATTCATATGATAAAAAAGTATTTGTTATGCATAATTTTAAGTTGTGACCAAGTAACTTTTGTAAATATGAGTATATTGATAATTTGTTCAAGTTTAAGAATTTATGATATTTTAGAAATTTTTATTTGATCAAATTGTAAAGAAAATATCATACATTGAAAGGGAGACTCACTAGTAGAAAAAAGGCATTTATCTTCGGTTCCCACAGGCCTTTATCGTCGGGTCTCAAATCGACGTTGATCCAGGAGATGTTGAAAATGACGTCGGTTAAACAACCAACGTCACGTTGTCAACAACCACGTCGGTTATTTGATGAAAACCGACGTTGTATTGTCACACCACCACGTCGGTTGTTTGGCTAAAACCGACGTGGTGTTGTAATTTTTTTTAAAAAAATAAAAAGATTATAGGTTGATAAATCTCTAATTGATACAAGAAAATAGCACAAAAAATTTTAGAATTTTATAATAAGTATAGATATGTGAAATCAAAGACTACAATATAAAAAAAATGGATGAAAAATAACAAAAAATAAAAAAGAAACCCTAAACGATAGAATTTTGGAATTTTTGGAGGCCCAACTGCCTTTGGCATTGACCAGGGGCTTCGTTACCCCATTTCGAGTAACTTTCATTTTTGGAACATCTCAATCCGAGCTCTCTATCAAAAGTTATGGTCATTTGAAGTTTTTTCGTCCAAAAATTTTTGAAACCCTAAATTTATGATACAAACATCCAGAGAAAGCATTCCAAGCATACAAAGATAAGAAAACATACCTCTTGTAGACAGTGAGAGCAAAACTAGTAAACGAAAATCGACCCAAACACTTGCAAAACCATCAAAACCAAACAAATAGTCCATAAAACATCTAAACCAGTGAAAAAAAGCTTATAGCGCAATGCCTACCTCAAATGAAGCTTCAACGAGAATGACATCGTTCAAAGCAACCAACCAACTCTAATGAAGGAGGAAACCACAAATGGAGGTGAAGAAAGCAAGAATGGAGGTCGAAAATGACGAACAAAGGCTCAGAACAGTGATAGAGGAGGGTGCACAGTGGGAGAAAGAATAAAAAGTGAAAGAGAAAACGTGTGTCAAGGATATTAAAGAAGGAGTATAATGTCGGTTAAGAGGGGGGAACCGACATCATTAAAACCCTAAATTTACCCAAATCCAGCCCCAGTTCACCTCAAATTTGTTTACTGCACGCATGACGTCGGTTACTGGGCTAAACCGACGTCATTCATCCTCTACATAACATCGGTTGACCTCTTCCAACCGACGTTTTGCACTCACCGCAAAAAAAAAAAAGTTAAAATTTAAAATTTTAATTTTTATAGAATTTTTGAAGACGGTTGTAAGTGGTAACCGACATCATGTATGTATACCGACGGCGGTTTTTTAAAAATCGATGTTATAATGTTCATTTATTTACAAAAATGCCACCGCATTCTTGGCAACATCGATTTTTGGTTTAACGGATGTTGTATTGACGATGTAGAAGCCTTTTTTTTCTACTAGTGACTTCTCTAGTCAATTTTTAAGAATCCATATTTTTGGGTAAAACAAAACATTCATGTTAATTATAATGATAGTTAGTTTTATGATTTAATGTTAGAAAAAGTTATTTGTCTTGTATGGTTACATTATTATTTGATATTTGTGTTTTTTATGTACATGCAAATAACATAAATAATATTAATAATAATAAGTAACCAGAAGCAATTATAAATAGTAGTAAAACTCCTACAACAATATATGTAAATATATTTAACTACTTCAATATTAATTATCGTAAGTCTGATTTTGGATCCACAAATAGTAATGTTAGTTACTTTAGTCATAATTACTTAAGGGAAATTTATTAAGTCTTTTTCTCTTATCCTAACATTAGAATAGGGACATTGACTTAAATAAATCAATATACTTTTACAATGAGAGATTTTATTGGAGAATTCTATCCTGGTAGAATACCCAAATGGTAGGAATATAAAATAATCTTGGCTTAATATTTAATAGGAGTCAAGATTCAGTTTGGGCTTATTATAATAGAAACCTTAAGAATGATAATGCCAATGATGGTATTTGGACTGTAACTTTGGAAGTATCATGGCAACAAATGGATCATCCCAATGAATTATATTTTGTCCTCAATTGCCTCATACAAACCACACCTGATAATTTCAAAATGTTACTCAACTAAATAGTTAGGTTAGGTGAAACTTTAGCTTTAGGTTGAGAAGAAATCAACATAGGTAATTATTGATAGAGATCATCCAACTACAATAACTTTGGTTTTTGGTTAAAAAGGAAAGGATGAAGCTCAAATGAGGAAAAATTTGCATTTAAAAGTAAAAATAATAGAATTTTCTTCATTCTTCATAGTCTCATAAATAAATTGTATATCTTGTAAAATAATGTAAATAAGAGTAATTTTTCTTGTGTGTAAGAAGTAAAAACATAGTGAACTTCCAATTGGGCCTTAATTAGGATAAATTGGGTGGTAAAAATTCTAGTTTTTAAGTCAATTTCATCCACCTTAATTAGGCCTCAATTGGAGAGTCAAAGCCCTACAAAAGATATTAACACATGGCCACAAATCAACCCAAATGGTCACTACACCATTTTTGACTTTATGCAACAGTCTAAAAGTGTTGTCTAAAGCCAAAAATTGTTGTCTAAACTTTAAGCAATACTTTGACAATGGTTTTTCAAGAGTAGAGTATGTGTTCGTTGTCGTAGACTATAAGTAGCGGTTTTTTTTTTTCTAAGGTGACAAATTTCATAGATTTGCTGCTTATAATGCTACATTGTGCAACAATTTTTGGACAACTTTTAGGCAACCTTTTTTTACTAAGGCAACACTTTTTGGAATGCTGTCTATTGTTTAGACAACGCTTTTTGAAATGTTGCCTATTGTTTAGACAATGTTTTGTAAAATATTGTCTATTGTTTAGACAACATTTTATAAAATTTTTCCTATTCTTTATACTACGCTTATCTACCTGTTGCCTATTATTAAGATCACACGTATTTACCTATTGTCCATTGTTTAGGCCACGCTTTTATTGTATATATATTCCACATTTATAATATTTTTTAAATTTTAATTATTTATTTATTTCACTACAAACAGACGTGTATGTGGTGGCGTTTTTAGTATGACATTTAAAAAAATGTCATATTATACTGTATAAGGCGACACTTTTATGAATGTCACATTTTAAGTTCAAAAAATAACATTTACAATTGCCGTTTTTTAAAAGGTACCACTTTAATGAAAAGACTTTCCCTCCACACTCTCTCCAAACACTTTCATTCATTCACAAACACTCGTTTTTCCACAAACACTTTCGCTCTTCCCTTCCATAAACCTTTGGTTTTCATTCTTCCCTCCCATGAACCCATAAAGTCCTTTTCGTTCTTCCCTCCCATAAACCCATAACTCGTTTTCGTTCTTCCCTCATTATCGTTAGTTTCCAAACCGTAACCCTAACTGATTACATTTTCGTTCACGTTCTTCTCAACGATTGGAGAGAATTAATGAACCCTAAGGACGACAAAAGGTAAGAGTTTTATTATTGTTAAGGGTTTTTCGTTTTTGTTTTTATTCGAAATCCATGATTTTTGCACTGCATCTAACCAATTTGTATAATTTTATTGCATATATTTGGGGATAAGTTGAAAAAGTTACGTAATTATTGCTATTGAACAATTTTGAAGGTTTTTGATGGAGAAAACAGAGGTATGTTCACAACTGATCTAGAGAGTAATTGCTTCTGTTTGGATTTATTCAAGGATTTACAGTTTATAGTTTGGCTCTGTTTGGATTTGGATTGAATAAAAATATGTATATGTTTTTTTTCGTTGCGGTAGCGCCTAATGTAGAGAAATAGGTAGAATGTTGCATTAGGTTGTTTAGGTATGTGAGGGGAAGACTTAGGCCCAATTAGAATGAGGGTTCCTCTGATGGGTAGGTGTATTTGAGTGTGACATGGTTAGATGTGAATATGAATTTGTGGAATGTGAAAGAGAGAATGGAAGGGCTAAGAAATTGAAATTAAAAGAGGGTGCTTATCTTGATCTGCAAGAACTTTTAGACCTTTGAAGCTTTTGGAGTCTTTCTGTCTGTCACTACATTTTATTACTATCTTCTTTTTGCTTTGCGTGTTAGGGATTTACGGATCTTTTATAAAACATACGAAGTATATAATAAGATAACTAAAGTTATGAGAAGAATATTGATCTAATTAGAATATAATAGAGAAAGTGATGCATAAAGAAATGATAAGAAATAGTTTTTTGTGGTAAGAAGGGTAAGTGAATTTGTACTGTATTCTAATTTTTGAGTTGTACTGTATATAAAATAACAAAAACAGGTTTTTCTTCACTGTTCACACTGTCGGTGATCCCAACCAAATCAACAAAATACCAAATAAAACTTAATAATAAATTAAACAATCTCAAAAGATTACTTTCTACTATATTTATCCTTTATTTCTTTTTGACAAAATTATACTTGTACGTTATATTTTTCATCTTTTCTCTTCAATCTTAGTTATATATGAATGCTACTCTTTCAATTTGTTTTTTTCTTATTAAAAAATAATTTGACAACGACATGTTTAATTTTCAATGGACCAGGTTAATGTGGCCAGTGAGAAAATAGATATTGTAACAATATAATAATGATTAAAAGAAATAATATAATATGCAAATATAGAGAAAAAATAAAATAAGAAAACTCCATTATTTATGATTATTAATATCTTATAGTATTAGCACAGAAAACAAGAAAGGTAATAATCAGTTCTAAGAAATTTTCTAAACCTTATGATGCCATGAACATTTTTTTATTGTGGTTGTGTTTTTGGTTTAGTAGAAAGTAAATGGTGTATGAGAAATTAAGGAATGGTTGGGTTGTGAGTATGATCAATTCTTATTTCATATCAATATACAATTAAATTTCATGGTTGGGTTGTGAGTATGATCAATTCTTATTTCATATCAATATACAATTAAATTTCAGTTACTTTAACATAAAGAATAAATTAATTGATTGTTCCTCTTAATTTCACCAATGACATTTGGAGCTTGTTCTAGTCTTGATTTTAAGAAGACTAAAACAACATTAACTGGTATGGATCATGCTTCTTCAAGTGCACCTTCACCACAAATTGAGGATAAGGTAGTGAAGATGGAAGCTTGCAGCTCTGAAGAATAGATGAATTCCTTGCTTGCCTACATTACTACAAGATCGGATGTACCTAAACATGTTGCTGCCATGACACCTGGTTTGGTAAGTGCCTCAAATAATTTTGCTATAATATTAACATGTACATCCTGCTGCAGTATTTAATTTTCTTTACTGTCAATATTTCAGGCATCAGATGTTGCAAGTGGTGCTCAATCCCCAAATCATACTGTAGGATCAAGTGGAAGTAGCAAGACAAATTAAATATATATGTTGTTTTTTTTTTGTATTTCGTAAGGGAAGTGAGTTTGAACAATTTAGTAAGTTGTAATAGTGTCTTGGAACCTAATATTTTGTGAACTCTGTTAGAACATATACTATGTTATGTTGCACTATGAAATATTTTAATATGATCTTTTGTTATTACAAAAGTATTGTTATTTTAGTTTTCTTCTATTGGATATGTATGTAACATATATGATTATGAAATTTGATAAATTATTAAATATTACTGGATATATAATTATAAAATACTGCATATTTTTTTATTTAATATTAAAATTACGACATTTAGAACTAGCGTATTATCATTCACCATTAATTATAATATGGCCGTAATAAGCGTCGTATTAAAAGGTTTATAATGGCGTTTAGAGGTATCATTTATTGTTGTTGGCAATAAAAATAATTACGACATTTCAAATGACATTAATTACATTGAAAAAACGTCGCTTTATACCAGGCATAATATGGCGCATGCTGCGGCGTTTCGGGCAAAAATGCCATTTTATATTTTGTGGCGGCCAGATCTATGGCGTTTCTCGAAAACGCCGAACATGTATAAAGTGGTGTTTATAATTGACGCTTTATACAAAAAAAATGTCACCACATACACGATATTTTGTAGTGTTTAAAATATTTTAAAATTTTGTATAAATATCATACTTTTTCAAACAAACAATATACACAATAATTGAATCAATAATTATATAAATAAAAATCAATAATAATGATATTAAGAAAAATATATTTCAGTGTATAATTTGAATTTATTTTGAGTTACATACACGAAAGATGCTTAACTAGAGTTCAAAATAACTAACAACAGAGCATTCAAAGTAATTTACAACAAAAAATTATTCATCGATTTCCTCCTCCTCTCTAATATGACATGCTTAACTAGAGTGCAAAATAATAACAACAATTCGTTGATCTATTTCCTCATTCTCTCCAATATGATTTTCAGATCCAACCTGAAATTAAACATGCATAAAACAAGTAAAATACTTGAAAATAATGATACTTCATGAAGCATGAAATGTTGCTCAATACTACTGCATTCACATAAAATAGCTAAAAGCAAATTGCATCCCGAAAAACCAACAAGTCAAAAGCAAAACTGTGAAATGTTGAAGATAACTTCAAATACATGACAAGCATGACATTTTAAAACTGACAATGGAACATAGTTATCTACCCCCTCTCAAGTCATTCTTACCCTATTGAAATTCTCATATCTGAATTGAATATAACACTTGCTTATGAATTTGACTTTGAAATCAAATATCAATTTCAATATGGCACATGCTCTTTAAGCTTTATGAATTAAATTCCAAACAAAATTTCAATTTCAATATTGGACTTGCTTGTATAATTTATATTTTCCATTCCAAAGCAAATATTGATAAATTATATCAACAAACAATGATAAGAACAATATATCATTCATTACAATTGAGAAAAAGTACAATAGCCTTATCTGGAACGAAAAGATTTTATGAATATACTTTCATTTGTTTGTACTAACATATATTGCCAATACTTTCAAATTGGATTTTTAGAAAGATTCAGAGCAAAAAACAAATTGAAAGATTGCAAATTCATGCTTTTTGTTGTGAGCATCTATACTAAAAAGATGAAGATATGAAGATATTGTAAAATCCAAACTTAACCAATTCAAGTATCAAGGGACATATTTGAAAAGCTACATACATGGATTAAAGGTGAAGAACAAAAGCAAGAGCAAGCCAAGATATTCAAGTACAACAATTACAGTGAACATATAATCAAGATATTAAAACGTCTAGTCTTTTAGGTTGAGTACTAAATCACTGTAATTTTTCATATTGTGAAATTATACCCATGTGAGTTTCCTTTGTGCTCTCTTTGAAAGTGTTCTTTATTTTTCTTAATCTCAAGGAGAGGTTAAGAGCATGTAACTTGGAAAGGTGTGAATACTCGTTGTAACATGGATAACATGTAATCAAGTGTGTTGGTTATTGAAAGATCTTAAGACACTGCTTAAGGAATCTGGATGTAGCTCGGGTTTGTGTGAACCAGGATAATTCTTGTGTGTTAATTTCTAGTTATCCTTGTTGTTGCTCATGATTTGATCTTATTGTTAGACGATCCTACAAAAATGTTTCTATTGGATGATCGATTAGACGGTTTCAAGATAGTATATTTTGCATATGCTACCAGGCTATATTCAACCTCCTTTTTTTTGAAGCTGATTGTACCTACAAAAGGATAGATGATTAACAGTTTGACCTTCAAAGTCCATAAAGTCTATTAGGACCATTTTTTCCTGTCTTGTTAAGAACCAACGGTAGAGGTTAGCTCTGATACCAATTGTAGGTACAATCAACTCTAGAAAGGGGATTGAGTGAAGCTTTTGACTCTTTTCATAACAGACAAAAAAAACTATTTAATAGATGATCACATTCATTTTATGAGAAAATTAAAAAAATTTCAATGTTGACGACATAATGTAGTGCTAGACCATCTAAAACCAAAGAGATGATAGTATAGATAAGGGAAAGTTAACCCAAAGTCGTCTCCCAATGCATCCAATAGTAAATTCAATCAATCAATGTTCACAACTTATTTGCACTAAAGAAAGTTAGTAATAATAGAAAATTAAAGAGAGGGCTTTGAGGATTGTTGTAAAGGCAATTAAAATAGATGATTTAAAATTAGTAAAGAAAATATGTTGACTCTCCAGTTTTTTTACATCAAATTCTTCCTTGGTTTTCTTAAGATTATTATCCTTCGATTTTCTTCAAAGAGTTGAACTCAATCAAACAAGTGTAAATTAAATTCAATAGAATCTTATTAGCAATACAAGTGTCTATAGATATATTCTGCAAATACATATAGGTAAATAAAATACGCTAAATCAAATTAATTAATTTTATTGTAAGCAAAACTTGATAAGGTGTAGATAATGATTTAATCTTAAAATAAAATTGAATGCAGATTTCAAAACAGATTTAACATTTACTTTTTTTTATATTTGTTTATTTTTAACTTTCCCTTCTTTTAATTTCGAACAAAATTAATATAATAAGATAATACTAAATAAACACTTGTCTGAGTCTACAATTGATCTGTATATACTCATCATGCTTAGAGATATATGAATATTACTGTAACAGACACATAAGATCGTCAAATACAAATACATACTTGGAGTATTGTTATCATCAAAACTTTACTAGATGATTAGATAATCTAAAGGGACTTTGGACTGTCTAATGATTCAACAATCTCCGTCCCCCTTTGATGATGACAAAACTACAAGCCTTAAGAACAAATACTTTCAATAATATTAAGAGATTAAATAGCGAAATATTTTATTTGGTGAAAAACATGCAAGTGCACCACTACATAAAAAAAGAACGGTAAAACAAATCCAAGAGTATCCAAATTATTTGTAAAAATAGATTTTATCTTTTCTCTTAATTATTTGCCACATTTCTCTTTGTCCCCCTTTTTGCCATCACAAAAAGGGGTTGATATAAGAAATTATCGCTATTGCAGAGAAGGGCTAATAAAAACTCTAGTTGGTCATGTGTGGGATAGATAACCTTTGATAATAGGGATGACTTCAAACTCTTGCTCACTGACCTTGATCTTTAACACATAAATCCTAAATCCTATGGTTCAAGTGTAATAACTCTCATGCACACTCATCTTTAAAAATTGCTTGAATTATCTCACTTAAATTAGATATTGTTTAATCATTAATAGGTGAGAGAACAATATTCTTTCGGATTTTGGGGAGTCCATCTAATGTAAATTTCTGGTTTGAATAACACAATAATTTGGATGAGAAATGCCTCTCATTTGTCTATATTCAGTAATATTAACTGAATTAGACTCTTTATCCAAACCTAGTGATGTTGTAGGATGCATAGGTGTGCTCATAGGTTAGGCTTCATCTAACTTGAATCTCTTAAGCAGTTCTCTAACATACTTTAATTGATGTATAAAAGTCTTGTCCTCATTTCAAATTTATGCTTCATTTGAAGTCCAAGAAAAAATTTGAGTTCTCCAATCATGCTCATTTCAAATTCTTTATGCATTAAGCTTTAAAAATCATTGTAAAGAATTTCATTACTAGCACCAAATTTGCAGCATAATAAATTCGTTTGAATAATCTTTGTGAAATAGAGTAGTGTCCACTTTTACTCTTTGAAAACCATTTTCTAAAAGAAAAGAACTTAGACATTCATACCATGCTCTAAGAGCTTGTTTGAGACTGTACAAAGCGTTATTTAATTTGAAAACATGTTGTTGAAAGTTAACACTCTCAAACCCAACGGGTTGTTCCACATAGACTTCTTCTTTAATGAATCTATTAAGGAATACACTTTTAACATCCATTTGAAATAACTTAATGTTATTATAAGTAGCGAAAGCAAGCAAAGTATGTATGGCTTCTAGACAAGCAACAGGTGCATAAGTTTCACTAAAGTCAATACCTTCCTATTGTGTGTAATCTTTGGCCATGAGTGTACCTTTGTTTCTATCAATGTTACCTTGTTTATCAAGTTTGTTTTTGAATACCCACTTTACTCCTATCACAACTTTTTTTGTGGGTGGTTCTTCTAGCATTGAAACCTCATTTTTCTTAAATTGATCCAGTTCTTCTCACATAGCTTCTATCCAACTTTCATCTTCTAATGCCTCGTTCACATTCTTTGGTTCAATTTGAGAAATCATGGTCATTTCATCTCTGACTTTTGATCGTGTAGTAACTCCTTCATTAGGATCACCAATTATGACATCAGCTGGATGATTTTTAATCAAACTAGAATTCCTTCCTATAGGTTCTTTTCTTTCTCCCTTTGGTGCGTCCAAAGCTCTTGGTGGACTGTCTAATGTTTGACCAGTTGATGCTGGAATATTTTCGTGTAGTTCCTGCAAATTGAAATCAAGAGAATTGTCCTGCTCTGATAAAGTCTTATCAAACTTGAAGTCATTAAATCTCACATGAATGGATTCCTCCACTAGAGAAGTTCTAGAGTTATATACTCTATGTGCCTTTCTCATTTTAAACTTGTTTTAAACAAAATTACAAAAGACTTTGAAAGAATTGTCCTCGTGGTTCAAAAATTTAACCCATGTCCATCTTGAATAATCATCAACAATAACAAGACCATATCTTTTGCCATAGATAAAAGCAGTTCTAGTGGGTCCAAAAAGTTCTAAGTGTATCAATTCAAGAGGCCTTTGAGTGGAAGCTTCATCCTTACTCTCAAAATAATTTTTTACTTATTTCCTCTTGACACATGACTCGCAAAGATTGTCTTTGAATGACATGTTTGACAAACCTCTCATGAGGTTGTATTTTATAGCTTTGAGGGCTTTTTTCCCATTTTGGTGTACTTTTTTACATTAATTCCCAAAATGGGCAAAAAAAAAATTATTTACCAAAATGGGCAAAATTTTGCTAGCTAGATAGGAATTGAAATTAATGAATCCTTTCACCTAGGTGTGATTTCAGGCCGGTCAAACATAAGTGACATGCTGACGATTTCAATTAAAGACATTAATGAAAATTGTTTCTCTCTCTCCAATCATCTTTTAATTATTTGAGACTATGTTTGTTAGGTTTAACCATTAACAAAAAATTAATAATAATTACATAATAATAATAATAATAATAATAATAATAATAATAATAATAATAATAATAATAATAATAATAATAATAATAATAATTAACAAAATTGTAACAAAAAAATTAAGTCATACAAATTTATTTTAAATTAAAACAAAATAATATAATGATAATAATAATAGTAATAAGAATAATTTTAATTAAATTTATATGAATTTAATTTAAATAATAATAATAAGAAGAATAATTTTAATTAAATTTTATATGAATTTATAAAAGTTATTATTATATTACTATTATTATTTAAATTAATGGTAGCCCTACAACTTGATCCCACTTATGGTTAGTGAATAATTAATATTATATTATTAAATATTATTTTCTTTATTTATAAAAGTTATTATATTATTATTGTTATAATAATCATTATATTATTTTAATTAGATTTGTTAGAATATTACTATTATCAAAGATTATTATTATTATTATTATTATTGTTATTATTATTATGTAATTATTATTAATTTTTTGTTAATTGTTAAACATAACAAACATAATCTCAAATAATTAAAAGATGATTGGAGAGAGAAACAATTTTCATTGATGTCTATAATTGAAATTTCCAACATTTCACTTATGTTTGACCAGCCTGAAATCACGCCTAGGTGAAAAGATTCATTAATTTCAATTCCTATCTAGCTGACAAAATTTGGCCATTTTGGTAAATAATTTTTTTTTGCCCATTTTGAGAATTAATGTAAAAAAGTACACCAAAATGGGAAAAAAGCCGGCTTTGAGGGTAACTTTAAGCTAGCATGACCACATTTCATATGCCACATCCAATGATCTTCTTTTAGGGTTATGAGACAAGAAACCTTTTGATCTGACAACTCATATATATCTATTTTATAAAGATTACCACGTCTGTTTGCCATAAATAATCTAGTCCCGTTACCATTAGTGACCATACATTGATCTCGATTAAAAGCAACATTATTCCCACTATTACACAATTGTCTTATGCTAAGAGGTTTTGTTTGAGACCATCTACAAGTAAAACATCATTAATAAACATAGTAGGTCTCAGACTTACCATTCCATCAGCAATCACCCTGCCGTGTTGACTTCCTCCAAAAATTACCTTCCCTCATTTCTTCATGTGGAGGTAATGTAATATAGGCCTTTCTCTTGTCATGTGTTATGAGCATCTATTGTCCATGTACCATGACAGGTGTTGTGCTGCTTGGGTTGAGCATATTTGCAAGAGGAATTATTTTGTTTTTAGGTACCCATATGACTTTGGTTCCTTTCTGATTAGTTTTTCTGAAAGGTTTATTTTTGAAGGCTTCTGTAGGAATACTAGTAAACAATCTAGGAAGTGCAATAGAATAACTTAATGATGTACCAGTAGATGTATTATTTTGATCACAACCAATTCCTTTCTTATCGTGAGACTTCCTAAAACTTTTAATTAACAAATCAAAATACTTTTCATTTATGCTTAAATTTTATAACTTTTTTTCCCAAACCAATATTTTCCTTAATTATACCATCTAAAGTTTGATTTTCTTCCTTTGGTTACCAAGCCTTTTTCTAGCCAATAATAACTCTTTTTTTTTTTAACTTTTTCAAACTCTGTATTTTGATTTTCAAAATTGTGTTTTAAAACTTTATTTTCTTCACACAAATTTTCATGATTTTCAATAAATTTTTCATGTTTAACAGATAACTTATTAAAAGTTGTTTTCAATGATTTACTTTCTTTACATGCATTTTTTTGTATTTTCTTTTTATCTCTTTATACTCCTCAATTATTGTAGCATTATTGAATATAGCTTCTTGATATGCTACCCTAAGAGAAGGAATGTCAAATAAATCTACCTCTTCATCAGACTCTTTCGATGTGGAGTTATAGACAGTACTTGGCATGAGACCAACATGTGCTTCCTTATCAGAATATGAACTTGAAGAATCTAAATCTTCCCAGGTGGACATGAGGCTTTTCTTTTTCTTCTTTGGATCCTTCGTGTGCTAGTGCGAGAGTATCCCATATTTCTTTAGCACTTGACATGAACTTTTGCAATTTCTTTTTCTGATAAAGTACAAATCAAGATATGCTTTGCCTTGCCATTTAATTAATACCTCTGTTTCTATTCATTAGTCTAAGTATTCCTTGGGAAAAAATTTCCAGAGGTATCAAGTAAAGAAGAAACTCCAGTTTCAATGACTTCTAATAGATCAACATTATAGTATTCAAGAGAAGTAGTCATCTTGACTTTTCATAGCTCAAAAATTTCACCCTTAGATAAAGGTGGACTGTTGATAGATTGTCCTTCAGAGTCATCAAGTCACCTAAGATCATTTCCTCTCGTCTTGTTAAGAACTAACCCAAAAGTTAGCTCTAATACCAAATAAAGGTGCAGTTGGCTCCAGAAGGGAGGTTGATTGGAGCCTACAAACTCGATTCGCAATGGCTAATAAATAAGCAACAATAAAACTTAATTTTGAGGCAGACAAGACAATGATGAAATTAAATCCAAAGCACACAAGATTTATCCTGGTTCACTCAAACTTCAGCTACATCCAATCCCCTTAAGCAACTACTTAAGAGCTTTCACTAATCTACTAATTAAAACAAGTATTATCACCTCTCTAGGTTACAACGAGTACACAAACCTCTCCAGGTTACAACGAGTACACAAACCTCTCCAGGTTATTCGAATAAACAAACCACTCTAGGTTATACTAGTCTCAATCTCCCCCTGGGATCAAGACCACTCAAGATTGAAATAAACACTCTCAAAAGAGACATCAATGAGCTCACAAGGTTTACTTCACAATGGTTTTGCACATACCAAAACTCTGTATGCTCTCAATAGTAGATTTACACTAGACAATCAGGTATTTAGTAAATTCTCTAATTCTTCAACATATAGTATGATATATTTCTCTATTTGCTTCTTTTCTTTGTCAACTTGACATTGTTCCTTTATATGTAAATTTGTAGGAACTAGCCATTGGATGCTTGAAAGGAAAATCTTAATCATCTAATGTTGAAGTTATTCGTTGGAAGAAAAACTTATACTCTTGATTCTACATTAAAACTGACTTTATCTACTTATAGAAACAATTTAAAAAACACAAGATATCTTTGATTTGAAATAATTAATCACGTTTAATTGTTCCATAATAATTTGAATAATTTCTATTATGGACAAATTTGAATGTTAAAGCACAACATGCAATAAAATCTCATTTTGATATTTCTGTGAAAGGCACTTTAATTTTTTTTATATTCAGAAACAAATCAAATCAAAATTGTGTGTTGCAAAATATTTTTGAATTATTTATGTATTTAACTATGGCAACATAATATGTCAATCTTAATTTCAAAAAGTTTCTGCAAATACATATAGGTAAATAAAAATGCGCCAAATCAAATTAATTAATTTTATTGTAAGCAAAACTTGTTAAGATACAAAGATGATTTGATTTCAAAATAAAATTTAACGTAGATTTCAAAACAAATTTAATGTTTACTATTTTTATATTTATTTATTTATTTATAACTTTCCTCTTCTTTTAATTTTAAACAAAATTAATATAATAACATAATAGTAAATAAACACTTATCTGAGTTCGTAGTTCACCTATTACATACTCATCATGCTTAGAGAACTGCAAATTTTAATGTAACAGACACATAAGATCAGCAATCAAAACTTTATTAGATGATTAGATCATCTAAAGGGACTTTGGGTCGTTTAATGATTCAACAACTTTCAATCACAAAAGTATAAGAGAAACCACAAACTTAAACTCAACAAGAAAACACAGTTAATTCAAAAATGTAAATAGAGAGCAATTAAACAAATTCTCATCAGTGAGAAATTATCATTAGTGTTATGCAAAACTTATTCTAAGTCATATAACCAGATGCATCATATATGTCATTAGCCAAGTTACACAATTTTTTCTCAAAAAAAATAAAAATAAAAACTAAATTTAAAAATGAAAACAAAAAGAATCAAATACAAATACAAATAAAGAGATGAATTAAAATAAAAATTGAAAAAAAAATTACCAAAATAAAAACTAAAATCTAAAGAATAAAATAAAGACTAAAAGATGAAATAAAATCTAAAAAAATAAAATAAAAGATAAAAAAGATAAAATAAAAACTAAAAGATAAAATAAAAATTAAAAGGTAAAATAAAATTAAAAAAATATCTAAAGGATAACCCAGAAACTAAAACATAAAATAAAATCTTGCAAAAATAAGATAAAATCCTACAAAAGGTTCTGACATATCCTGATTATCGTAGAATATCATCATTTTTTTCTGCATCATAGACACTCCCAACCTCAATAGGCTCATCTCCTTTTGCAAGTGGAGTTGGATCTCAAGCAAATTTTTTTTCTTAACTCGACGAGCATTTAGATTGACAAATGTTGTGCTGGTGCGACCGTCGCTATGCTGCATTCACCTTGAGTCGGAAGCCATTTGGATGGATATCGAATCTCTACACCTAGGAAGAGCTTATTTGGTGTCCTGAGCCTAACAAAAGATCTAATCTTGGTGGATGGTACCACATAAAGGCATAAATTAAAGCAACAGGTTAGTCCAAATATATTATTATTTTATAAAAAAATCAATAGTACGAATAACAAAATAAAATAAAATCAACTTTTTTTTGAAAAGTCAAAACTTTATTTGAAAACATCAAAACTTTAACAAATTTGCACTCTCTCTTCATATAAGAAATTTGTTACTTTGTTCCTATTGTGCAATCCAGTTAATTCCTTAATTAAGGTTACCTAGGGATTCAAAAACAATCAATCATTTCTTGTACTTTGAGGTCTAAAAGAGTTATAAATGAAAAATTAACATGTATTGGAACACAAGTCCCTATAAACGGTGCAAAAAATTTGTTAGCATATTTTTGAAATGATGGCAAGTGTACCAGTCACAAATGTAGCAAGTAATAAATGCATCATTCTCTCTCAAAAGACCTATGCAATATACGATAATAAATACAATTATAATAAAATTAGAGTACAAATAGTTTCAAAGTTTTGATTTTTATGCAAGAAAATAAAACTAAAACAATGAAAATATTTTCTTGTATTTTTTTATGAGCACTTGGAATGTGGAAAGAGAATGAAAAGGAGATGAATGCAATTTCTAGGATTAAACAAACCTCACTCTTATGCATGAGAATAATTTTCTTGTTTTCTATCAATAATCAATGTCAATCCACTAAATTACTCTAACCTGATTCCGCATCAGATGAGCTTGGGGACTATCTATTAACCGTTAATTTGTTGATCAATTATCTAGATAAATCTTGCATTTGCACAAGGATCTTAGTGACAACAAATGAATCACGCTCTATTTCTAGATATGAGCTTTCATTTGGTAAATTAATTCAGTTCTAGATTTAAATGATATTTTCAATACTCTTAAGAATCAAAGATCGAGTTATGGATCCGCATAACAAGCATAAGCACAAAATTAATAAATAAACTGATTATTTGAAAGAAAAGCATTTATGATAAGACATAAGTTAAGCCCAAATATGATTTAATGAAAGGATTCAAATGGTTAAATCTAACTTGAACAAAACGAGAATAATAACCAATAGAGGAAGATGGAGACACAAAGAAGGGAAAAAGGAAACCCTCTAAATCCTAGTCGTCATCCCAAGGCTATATTTTTTTTTTTACTCTCAAGATGAAAGTTTTGGAGGTCTCCCTCTAGTGGAAATGTTTGATCCTAGCGGCCGGTGTAGTTCGCGTAGGTCAAGCGCCATTGGATTCCATTGTTGGTCCAAGTTCTGTAGCCCATCCTGCATCAGACCATGTACTTGCATCGGGTGCCATGGTTGCTTTCTTACTCTCGGGTTGATTGATCGATTTTATCTTTTATCTCTCTTTTTATTGGCTCTAATCCTTCTCTTCTCAGTCCAATTGCCTCCTGTTCATGTATTTGACAAAATTAATTATATTTAGAGTAAAATTTAATTAAAAACTCAAGTAACCAATTATTTATAATAAGAAAGAAATTAAAATAAAAACATGGGATTTGCAAGCTTTGAGCTTAGAAAAAATTGATTTCGTTATGAAAATAAGTCCAAAAATATCATATAATTTAACTCTATCACTAGTTCAAACTTTAGAACAGTCATCCACATGAATATAAACAATACATAATTTATTTATATAACCGTGTTAATATTTCTTTTTCAAAAAATGAAAATATTAGTTAAAATAAAAATAAAAGAAATCAATAAATAGTTATTGCTTAAAAAAATAAACAATTTACATAAAGATAGACACTGAACTTTTTGTCTAGATCTAAAATATGTATCACAACTCTACTTATAAAAAAAAAAAAAAAAAAGGATAGCTTGTTTTTAACATTCTTCATCAAGTATAAAGGATTAATTCCAGTAGAAATAAATCTTATTGAGGTATGTTCTAATATGTTCTAAAGTAAAAATAAGATGGAAAACTCAATCTTTTTGACAAAGTCTAATTTTTTGAGATTAATCTTAGGATTTAACAAGAGTATTTGTCCCTGTTTGGATTTGGTAGGCTTGTAGTGCTTGGATTTGGTAGACTTGTAGTGCTGATAGAATTGCTTCTGGTTCTTTCGTTGTTGTTGGATCATTTAAAGTATATATTTTCTTTAAGTGTTTTGATTTCACTATAATATTCTAATTTTGCTATTATGTTTTTAATTTATATTAAAGTAGTCTTTTGAGAATTTCTAGTGAAGTTTAAGGATGCTATTTATTATAAGAAAAATTATTTTTATAAATCAATTTATTAGTCTCTAAAATGATAAAAATGATTACTAATTTAATTAGAGACTAATTTAAAATCTAATAATAATAAACAGTTAAAAGATTAGTAGTTAATTTTAGATATCAATTTAGATCTTGATTTAGATTGTTTAAAAGTTACTAGTCTTGAACCTAGTCCTTTTTGAAGTATGAAAGGACGTGGTTATTTATGAGTTAAATTGTTTGGAAAGAAAAAAATGATTATAAGTTGTTAAGGTTATATAAGTTATTATTTATGAAGAATAGTTTTTGCTTAAATAGTTGACTAATTTTCTATGCACTAACTTATATAAGCCTTAAATGATAAAAATGGTATTAGATAAGAAAAGCCACTATTCTAACCAGGACATGAAATGTGTTTCTTCATAAAGGTATTTTATTTCTTTGCTATAGAAGTTTTCACCAAAAATAGAAAAAGAAGATTCAATATGTGCCTAAAGGATAGTTATTTTGATCAGCACCAAAATTATATACATTACATACTAGAGTTTGCTAATGCTTGTACTATCATACTTCGTCATACAATGATAAGTGTGATTCAAAGACTTGTATGTAACGAAATGAAGTCTTTAATGTAAGATCATTGCATATATATCTTTTTCCGAATAGGTATTTTGGAAGCTTGTGATGGTAATAAAAGTTTTACACAATATTTCAGTCCAATCAAGTCAAACTCTTTATAAAAGTCTGGTTCTATGTATCGTATCTAGTTAGGACCTTTATTTGTGAAACGATAAGTCTCCATAATTATTGGTTGTTAGAATGAAGTTTAGTAGATGTGAAAGTTTGCCTATCGGATCCAATCTAGACAAAAGTCCATTCCTCAATTCTAAAATCTACATAGTATTTTGATCTTGTTTATTTGAAACACCTTTGATACATTTATTGAGTTTGATACGTAATATTATAATACATTTTTCATGCAATTGTTGCATTAAGAATTGACTGATTTCTAGTGATATTTCTTGTGTATACAACATGAATTTAGTTTCGTCAAATTATGTACTATAGAAGAAGAGATGTTTTGAAAAAATAATTTATGATGAAGGTTGAAGGAATAGATTTCTAGAATGCGTAATCTAGAATTGTATTTAAAATTATAAAAATTGAATATATCTCCATATTATATAATATGAAAACATATTTATAATTATATAATTTGAAATGCATTTTCATGTTATATAATATATATAAAAATGTATTTGACATTGTATAATTTAGTATATATTCTAAATTATGTAATTTAGAATATATCTTAAAATAAATAATTTAGTTTGAATTATACAATTCATAATACACTTTTTTTTAACTATACAGTCTAAAATATTTTTTTAATTTTAAATTATATTAAAATAAATTTTCAGATTAGGGTCCAAAATATTTTCAATCATTGAATAATTTCAACTCTTCTACATTTATGAAAATATAAGAAAAAAAATTGAAATTTCTAAAAGAAATATCCTAGAAATACAACCAAATCCACAAATCACACCCAAAAGTCCAACGTACCTGTTTGAATAATGAATTTCAACAATTTTAACAAATTAAAATATATGATTATTATTTATAATTGATTTTGTTTCACTTTTCTAAATGTTTTATTAGAATATAATAATTCAATTATAATCCAATTTTTTTAATAAAGTAATTGAACCTTTTTAAAATAAAATTCTCTTTTAAAAGTATTTATTTAATATATATTAAATAATAGTATTTTAATATATGTATATATATGAAGAGAAAGTTAATTTTCAATTTTCTCTTTTTTCTTAATAAATTTCAAATTCTATTATTTTAATTATTTAAAATTCTTTTTAAAGTTTACTATTTTATTAAATTTCCATATCAAATACCACATTTTATTCTAAATGATTTCAAATTCACAAAAATAAATAAATAAATTTCCTATATTTCGTCATCCAAACATATTAGGCCTTCTGGCCTAGAAAAGGTCAAATATCCTTCTATCCTGACATTATTGAAATTTGACTCCTAGTGACATTATTGTCTAGGAAAATAATGGTGAGGGCCTGACATGGGTGGACCTTGACTTTGGTAGACTTAAATGCAATTTGAACAAATCATATTCCAAATTCTCGTCTATTCTGAGCTTTATAGTTTCGATTATTATATAATTATAATTTTAGATTTTTTAAAATGATTAATTTCTCAATTTTAATATTTTATTTATTTTTAATATTTGTATATATATATATATATTTATTTGAACAAGTCATTTTTTCTAAATTAGTTTACTTATGAGTATTAATCCAATGTAATTTTAATTTTTTTATAAATTAAATTTTGTTGTTCGTCAATTTAAACTACTACAACAATGAGTTTTGTTTATAATTTTATTGTTTATAATTTAATATTTTGATGTAATGAAACATCAGTTACTTTAATTATAATTTTAGATTTTTTAATTTGAACTGTACAAACAAATTAAAAAGTAATCCAATAAATAATAATAAATGTTAAAATTATATATATATATATATCATGAGAGTAAAAATGTTTTTATTAACGTGTCTAAAAATAGTAGACCGACCCTAAGAAGAAGGTTTAGTGATTATAAATGCATATAACTGTTTGAATTTATTATCGTATTCTTGGTATTGTTTATAAGTTCTAACACATGTTTTATTACTAGTTACTAAACTTTCTAACATGATTTATATTGTTTAAACATTTAACGTAATATATATATCAAATTACTAAAAAAAATACTAGTTTTAACATGGGTCAAAAATTCACACAAAGATACAAAAGTCTACACTATTGGGTCAGGCAGTGAATACTAAAATCTTGGAAGTAACTTGAAATAAGCATGGACCACGAACTAGATACAAATAGCAGCGGCTCTATGTGAGTCTGACCCACACAAAAATGAAAGAAGCTTACGAGAGCAGGCCCACGCTCATAATAAAATAAAATAAAATAAATATAAAAAAACTTATTATTATTATCACTATTTATAATATTTTTATTTATATTTTTATTATACACCATTAACCTTTTATTCAAGTTTTGGACAAAGTGCAACAGGAGACACTCAAACCTAGAACCTCTCAGTACCTCGATAGAATCTTTTACCATCAAATCAGAAAAGTTTTCTGTCATGTTACGATTATTATTATACTTATTAATTCAATATACTTAACCATCAGACCACACTACTTGTAATTAATTAATTATAAATAATATTTTAGTATGTGGGTCTGACCCCCGCTTGGTTTTATATATTTTTTTAATTTTTTTTTGCATTTTGCGTGGGTCTAGCCCACCCTACTTGCAATTAAATTTTCATAATTATTTTTTTTTTGCATTATGTGTGGTTCTAACTCACGCATAATGCATTTATTTTCTATTTTTATTTTTTTTCATTGTGTGTGGGCCTACCCCACGCATACTCCATTTTTTATTTTTTTTTTCCATTGTTTGTGGGTCCAGCCCACACATATTTTGCCGCTACTATGTTCTCTTTTATTTTTTTTATAGTTTTTACGGGTTGTGTGGGCTACCCACGCAAATTGAATTTATTTTTTATTTAAAATTTCTTTTTCCCATATGCGTGGGTTTCTGCGTGGTAGAGTGAGTTTGACCCACGCTTCTTCTGTGGATCACACAGTCCACACATTTTTTGGTAACTAATTGCTTGTTTTATTGTAATGAATGAACATTTGACGAACTAAATTTTTTTGTATAAAGGAACACATTATTACTTAACGAAAACTAAAGCAAGTTCTTAAAGCATACCAAGGAATATCTCTACTCAAGTTTCAATATGTAACAAATATCAATAACATGCTATACTAAGTCCCTTTATGGCTTAGTATTAGTTTCCACTAGTCCTAGATATGATGGGAAATGATACTTAACAAAATTAGAATGGTTTTTAAATCGATTAAGACGAATTTTAATTAGGTTGTTGGGAAAGTTCAGAGGAATAAGGCTAAAAATTTGTGAAAGTTAATGGAAAGGTAGGCTGAGGTTATTCGTCGTCTTTCTTTGTGGAAAACAACTCAAAAACACATAATAAGGAACACTTGATTTATATTTACAATTTTGAAAAACTTTAACAAAGCTTTGTATTAAGGAAAAAGTCTAATATTTCAAGATTTTAATTAAGTGTTAAAAACAACTAAGTATAAAATAGATTATACTCCGTAAGACGATAGAACTATGAAAATAACCGATCATGTAAGACGTAAGTGTTTTATTTAATATATGTTATAACATTATGTTATCTTGTAGTCTAATAAGTCACAAATATGAACAAATGAAACACACACTCAACATAAGATGATACACATAAACTAAGCTAACATTGTACTTTAATGAATATCCATATGCTTATTGATGAGTATATTTTTCTTCACACTTAAAGTATTTAATCTTGACTTTCTTAGACTGTAACTGAGAATAAATTCATTGTTTTAAATAAGATATACCTAATCAAGATTAATTGGACCTTAATTGAGATTATTGGTTAAACTTTGATTTTAAGCATATTTTCTTACTTTTCTTGTTTATAATTATTTGTAGATATTTTATGGGCTTCAAATATAAGCAAATCTTTTACCAAGATATTATCAAATTTTCTATAAAAATGATCCTCTGCAATTCTTACTTGATTTAGAGCAAATCTCCTCCAAATATTCTATAATATCTTTTGCACTAAAATTCAATTATTATGAGCTGGTATCTAGAACAAAATTTGGAAACATAATATATGAATGAAATTGGGAGATGGAAAATCTACAGATTTACTGAAAAGAAGATATTTGCAAAATTAATCTTTGATACATGAGGAAACATCTGATAATTACAAGGACAATATTTGAGAATTAAATTTGAGTCAATTTCTCGAAGAATAAAAGATTATAAATAGAAGTTGGAGAAGGCATAAAAGACACATTGCTGCATAGAAGAAACTATAGTTTAATTTTCTTTTGTATTTCAGTCATCCTCATAGAAGGCTAACATCCTTTGGGTTGATTCTCTTGTGATTTCACGATGAATTATGAGGATTCTGTTTAATAAAGTTTTGTTATTTACATTCTGTATAACAATTGTGCTATATTGTTTGTCTTTTTGAAATTTGTTTTTGAAAAAGTATTTGTTTTTTAACGCTTGTTTAGAATTCAAATGTTTTTCCTTTAATTAGAGTTCTTGGTTAATTCACTTAGTCATAATCAATTTCTTGTACGCTTAGTCAAGAGATGAAATATATACATCTCATTGAGTATACACTTGGAGACGAGATGAGATATTGAATATATTAGTAGACACTTGTTTTGCCAATAAGATTTTGTTGAACTTGATTGACACTTGTTTGATTGAGTTCAACTCTGTGAGGATAATTGAAGGACAATAATCCTAAGAAACCCAAGAAAGAATTTGTAGTGAAAGAACTTGAGAGTCAACCTATTTTCTTTATTATTTTTAATTAATCTATTTTAATTTCCTGCTCAACAATCTCAAACCCCCTCTTTAATTTATTATTATAACTAACTTTCTTTACTATAGATAAATTTTGAATATTGATTGTCTAAATTTACTATTGGATTCGCTGAGAGACGACCAGGGGTTAATTTTCCCTTATCTATACTATCATCTCTTTAGTGTTAGATGGTTTATCACTATGTTAGGCAGTCAACACTAGAATTCTTTTAATTTGCTCGTGAAACGACAACAATCACTTATTTTATGATTTCTTTGTCTGTTTTACAAAGAGATCTATTCAAGATTAAATATAAAACAAATATCAAATATCTCTTGGGATCCAAGCTAAAGTTGTTTTTCATCAACCTCCTGACATAGAGTCTTTTATCTCTGACCCAACTATATGTCTCTACAATATGCATTTTTATCATGAATTTGTGCAAAAGGCTATGTTACCTAGGAAGATAAATTCTCAATTATAAAGGACATTGCGAAGAAAAAAAAAAGCAAATCAAATCTACATTAAATGTAACAATCACATTAAAGTTAGTCAGGCACCATGCAAACATAAATAAAAATTGAAGTTGCTCAGTAACCATAAAAAAACCTCTCAACAATTACTTTTTTGTAGAGCCTATTTAAAAGGTTTCCATTAGGTAGAAGAGAAGAGATGAGATGTTATGCTAAATCACTACTCAAATTAAGAGTACTCTTCGAAGTCAATAGAGTTAAGGTTACACCATACCAAAATGTTGGTAAGATGATAGAACAAACCTCACAACTTCATATAAAGATCCTCAAGCTTGAAGTAGGAACACTACTACAATATTAGGATCCAAAAGAATTTCATGGGAAACATTAAGAGCGTTTATCGAACTACTTGAGAGAGAGAGCTTGGCCATTGTATATATCGAAAGTTGTTATCCACCCTAGAAAGTAAGATGATTTGTATTATGAGAGAAACCTAAATTGTGTATTCGTTTGTGAGACGTTGTCACTCTCAAGTAGTCAGATAAGAGGATAAGACAATCATCCAAGCTTACAATCCTTATATGTTAGTCAAGAGTGGCTAAAAAAAAAGAATACTCAGTTGAGTTATGAGTGACTTGGGAAATAATACTCCTTAACAGGGTCAACTAACAGTGATTTGGGTCCAAAAGAATACTTAATTAACCAAGAGTGGCTAAGTGTACAAGATACACATTAAGTTACGAGTGACTTAGTCAAGAATACTGAAATTATCCAAGAATGAGTCCAAAAAATACTTTAGTATAGTTCAAAACATTAATTTGCCTAGTTGAACTTGACTTAGTAGTCAAGAATTGAATGTAAAAACGTTATGACAGACGAACTAATAATATAAATTTAATTAAAATTTAATATAATGTTTTTTACTTTCTTAATTAATTTTTATACACTCTTTAAAACTACAATATAATTAATAACTTCGTAGATTTAACATGTATAAGTAAATTAAAATTGTAAAAATTAACATGATTGGTAAACATATAAAATCTGACAAAAAATGAATCGTTTCTCGTAAACCCCTTAGAGTGAGGTGAGCTAATTCCCAACGCGTTTTGATATAGTAATTTGGAAAATACTTAAGGTATTATGGGGTGGGAAGGAGTATAAAGTGTGAACAAGGAGAAAAGTCAAGAGAGGGGCACTTTTCAATTCAAAATGCGAGGCAATAAATAGGGTAGGAAGGGAGAACAATTTTTCATCACAATTTGAAAGTATGGAAAAAGAAGGCTTGATGAATAGGTGTTCTTGCTCTCCACACACCCTGCTGTCAATACTGGCTTCAGTTATTCTCCTATTCCAACCAGATTACTGCATCGCTAAGCGACACCGACCATGTCCTCCTTCGTCATGCGGCCAAATTCGCAACATATCTTACCCCTTTCGCCTCAAAGGAGACCCAAGTCAATGCGGCGACGCAAGGTATGAGTTAGATTGCGTTAACAACGCCACTCTCTTAACCCTGTTCTCGGCAAAATACCATGTACGAGATATCGATTACAAGCGATACAAAATCGTTGTTAGTGACCCAGGTCGAGATGAGGATGATGCTAATTGCTCCTTCATCCCTCGCAATTTCTTAACGGATCGCAATTTCAGTTATGCGATTGGCCCAGATGATTTCGGATCACAGCCGTTCACTTATAGGCCCTGGGTACTTATGAGAATAGGGTACTTCAACTGCGTGAATCCTGTGAGTGACGATCCACAATATGTTAAGGTGGACAGGAGTCGATGTGGCACCGGCGGGCACGTGTACGCTGTATTGGAACCATGGTTCCCCGAGTTTACAGTGAAGAACATTAAGGTTGGGTGCGATCTAATGGTGGCTACGGTTTGGACACCCAAGCAGAATGTTACTTCCTTTACTTTTAATTGTGATGGGAAGGACACGTGCGATGGAACGGAGGTAACTATTCTTGACCGGATACCGGAGGTGAATGTTAGCTACAATGAGATCCGTGGCTTAATGAGTGAGGGAATTCATTTATCGTGGTTGGCTGTTATTTGCGAGGATCGATGTGGAAGGGGAACTGATTGTAAGGTTATCAACGAATCCACCGGGGAAGTCCAGTGTAAGAACCATTACTGTCATTACGCCTACCATACCACCCAGAAGTGCGGTATTATCCACTTTCTTTATCCTTTTATTCGTTATTATTATTATTATTTTATTTCATTATCTTGTCTATATATATATCTCAATTGAATAATTTTATTTTGACACAGTGTAGCAAAATAACACTATTTTATTCCTAATTTTTATAATAAAATATTATATTTTAATAAAATAATATTATTTTTTAGTGTCAAATAAAAGGAAGTTACTATTCTTAGTATCAAATTATCATCTCCCATCTTAATTGCTTACAAATGATGATGTGGGCTTTTAGTCTATTTTTCTGAGAGTGCTTCTTTCTTTCTGTATCTCTAAGTGTTTTTTCAGTCATTCATATTTTACTTCAAAAACTTACAATTATACTTTTTCAAAACTTACACTTCATTTATTTTCAAAAAAATTTTACTTATGGAATAAATAATTCCAAAAGCTATTTGTAAATTTGGAAATAACTTCTAAAATTATCCATTTTAAAAATAGAGATGTAACAAAAATAACTTTTAAAATTGTATATTCAGAAAATGAAAATCTAATAAAAATGACTTCTAAAATAAATAATTTCAAAAATTATTTTCAAATCTGAAAATTAACTTTCAGAATTGTTTATTTTTGAAACAGGCTATTCTAAAACTAAAACTGAGCTTATATTTCCAAAACAATGCATTTGAAAATGATTTTGTATACTTTATTTTGTTCATTTATCTAATTTAATAAGTATGAAGAAGTTATTATATGTTACACTTCATCCATTCAAATTTTATATAAATAATATTTTGGTCTTCAATAATAGTGATAGAATATATATATATATATATATATATATATATATATATATATATATATATATATATATATAAGATTTTGGAGAAATATATTAGAATATGTTTAAATTATTTTATAATTATTTTTTAATTATATCAGCAAAAAGTCACTTATATTAATTTCTTTAAAAGATGATTTTAAGTTATGGATAAACTAATTTTAATTTGTAGAATTATATTCTATGTTTTTACTCTTAATTTCTTAATAACGGAAAATTTATTTAAACGTACACTACATTTCAAACCTTTTTACCATATGTTGCAGCAAAAAAGCATGCCATAATATTGAAGTCATAAAATTTCAAAATATTGTCGTTTTTCACATTTATCTTTGAGTGGATACATATCTAATAACAAGCTGTAATCAATTGGTATTTGTTTATTTATGACACTTAGTGATTATTTCATCGTGGTTATGAGGAGAAACATTTTGTAACTTGCATTTGATGGAATTAGGATTATAGTTCTTCTATTATCTTTCTCAAGTCAAATACTCGGCTCTTTCCTTTTATACAGTTATTTTTAAATTACTTGTGCCAGGTTTTGGATTGACACGATATTTTTTTTTTTCTCTTTTTTTTTTTTTTTTTTTTTTTTTTTTTTTTTTTTTTTTTTCTTTTTTTTTTTTTTTTTTTTTTTTTTTTTTTTTTTTTTTTTTTTTTTTTTTTTTTTTTTTGGTTTTGCAGCTTATCTGAGAGGCATTATTTATGGTAAGATCCTTCTCCGTGATTCCTAAAAACTGAATTCGGATCATATAACAATTTTCATTAGTTTATGTTCTTGAGCAAAGTTATGAATCAGACCGAAGCATGTTGTTACCTCTTACTCATAGGACGATATCTTTGTAGGAATAGGCAGTAGAATAACATTCAGCACGAAACAATTGGATAACGCAGTTGGACTGCAATATTTTGATGGAGGAACATTCATAGGACGAAACGTTATATCAATATTTTTGGCTGCCAGATATCTGTTTGGAGTTGTACTTATTCTTGTGTTATTTATCTACAAATGGCGACGAAGACATTTTTCAATATATGAAAATATTGAAAATTTCTTGTTAGAGAGCCATCTAAATCCCATTAGGTACGAATACAAAGAAATAAAAAAAAATGACTCGGGGTTTCAAAGAGAAATTGGGTCAAGGAGGCTTTGGTGTTGTATACAAAGGAAAACTTCGAAGTGGGTTAGATGTAGCCGTAAAGATGTTGAGCAAATCCAATGATAATGGACAAGATTTCATGAATGAAGTAGCTACCATTGGAACAATACATCATATAAATGTGGTGCGCCTTATTGGATATTGTGTTGATGGAAAAAAGAGTGCTTTAGTTTATGAATTTATGTCAAATGGATCGTTAGATAAATATATTTTCTCCAAAGAAGAAAGCACCCCTTTAAGTTATGAGAAAATATATGAAATATCTCTTGGAATAGCACGTGGGATTGCATATTTGCATCAAGGTTGTGATATGCAAATTTTACATTTTGATATCAAGCCTCATAATATTCTCTTAGATGACAACTTTGTTCCAAAGGTTTCAGATTTTGGACTTGCAAAGCTTCATGCTACAATCGATGGCATTGTCAATATAACGGCAGCAAGAGGAACATTGGGTTATATGGCTCCAGAGTTGTTTTACAATAATGTGGGTGGAGTATCTTATAAAGCTGATGTATATAGTTTTGGAATGCTTTTAATGGAAATGGCAAGTAGGAGGAGGAACTCAAATCCTCGTGCAGAGCATTCAAGTCAACATTACTTTCCCTTTTGGATTTATGATCAACTTAAAAAAGAGGAAAACATTGATGCTTTAGAAGAAGATAATATTCTAGCCAAAAAGATGTTCTTGGTTGCACTTTGGTGTATTCAGTTAAATCCAAGTGATCGTCCGTCAATGAACAAGGTAATAGAGATGCTTGAAGGGATGACTGAAAGTCTCAATTTGCCTCCAAGGCCTTCATTTTATAAAAATGAAACATGTAGACCTGATGATATTAGCTCTGACTTGATTGAGTCCACTTACTCTAATAGTCAACTTAATGAAAACATAAAATTGGATTCATCAAAGAGTATTGACAAGGACATAAGGAATACATCTTAAATTAAGTGTAAAGTTGATGGAATATTGGATTGATCTTATAAGTTGGTTTTGAATAAATTGATTTGGTATTGGTTATTCATTAGTGTTGACAATTATGTTTCTTCATTCATGTGAGAGGAGAAGTCCCATATAAGGGGAATTATACTTTGATACTTACTTTTTTTATTATAAAAATAATAAAATATTTTTTAATACATCAAAATCACTTCATTTCTTTTTACTGTTTTGGTGATTGGTAGAAAAATTAATATAGGAAAAGTAGTTTCTCCTATATAAGATTTTCTTAATAATTGTTTTTTAATTTTTAGGAGAAAGTATTTTTGTTTTCTCCTCACTAGTAGAAAGTACTCATTTATGTTTATGATATACTTCACACTTAATGAGAACCAAAGTAAAAAATAAGCGGTGAAAATTTTGAAATTTCTAGGAATTTTTTTCATTAGCTCTAGATCCAACATAAAACTAGATATTTACTCCAATTGCATTGATAGGCCAATGTAAATATCTAGTTTTACGTCGGATTCATACCTAACAACAACAAAAAGGTTCATTAAGAACCTCTTATTTTTCTTATTCGTTTTATGCCTTTGTTGTTCTTTGTTCTCCTTCATCTCGTTGTTGAAGTTATAGCCTCCTCACTATCACTATAAATACCTCACCTTCACTGTGGTTGCATCGTCGTCTTCATTGTGATTGTCACCATCTCCATTTGTGGCAATTTAAGATGCCTCGTCGTCTTCGTTGTCATTGCCACCATTTCCATTTGTGGCTATTTAGGATGCCTCCATTGATCATTATTGTTGTCACTGCCAAGCTTGAGGGTTTTTTTTTTGTGCACGATCATTACTCATGCCTTTTAGTAACAATTGGTCTTCCCTTCATCTTCGCATTTGCAGTTAACTACCTAATATAGCCATTACTTTGATTGTTTTTCATTATGAGCATTAGTATGGTGATTTTAAAAAGTTTAAATAAGCTTTATTTTATTTTATTTTATTTATATGATTGTATGTTGTGGTGATTTATTGTATGAAATTGTTATTTTTTGTATGTATGTACATATATGTCTGTGTAATTACTAGTTTGTGTTTATTTTACTAATTTTATTTAAAATAAATATTGTATCAAGGCACACATTGAGTCAACCGTAGTTATAAAAATAAATGATGATGACATGGAAGAAGTAGAGGATGATCCAATATCTCAGCTTCTTACCATATTAGTCAAGTTGATGAGGAAACCATTGCAGCTACATTGGGACAATAGAGTATTTGTCATCAATAGTATTGTTGTTCCTCTCTACATCTCCTTATCAAATGCATAGAGCTTGTTTGGGGAACCTTCATGTTAAACATTTTAGTGATACAACTATGGGTCATGTAAGTCATTTAATGTTGTCTATGTTTCCATATTATAATAATTACATTTAACTTAATTAATTGTGTTAGGTACATGGACAAATTGAGTGTCAGCCAAGACAAATAAAAAATATATGGATTTCTTGAGTCTAAATCCATCTAGGAATCTAGGAATACAGACGTCCAAATCCAACAATACATGAAAACACGAATGAGTGAATCCTAGAGGTATATTTACTTGGCTCCATACCTTGAAGGATTAATATTCTAACTTTTATTTTTAAGGAAAGAATATAAATAATTATTTGTAATTCATTATAGGTCTCATTGGTAGTTGACTGCAATTATTGTTATGATTACACAGTAGTATGATTTTGTTCGCTCCAAAGAAAACCTAGTCAAGAAATGAAAAACATATTACAATGGTAAAATTTTACATTTTTTCATTACATTGCAAGTATAAGTGTATTTCAACTAACACATGTTTGTGTTTTAATTGGAGTTTTGGCTGACATAAACGTTTGGAAGGAGCAAAACAAGGTCACTCCATTTCATCTATCCTAAGATTCTACATCTTTTAATATATATAATAATTATTTTATGTCTAACATGTATAAAATATATAATCTATATTGAAGATGTATAAAATTAATTTTTGTTACTTTTTTTTCTCACTTTTGTGTAATGGCCAAGTAGACTTATTCGAATGGGACTACTACATGACGCGTTCGATGAGAGCCATTATTTGGGCGGATATCATTTCCTAGACAAATGTAAAATATATAAACATAAGATTATTTCTTTTTACCTTTATATTATCTACAACAAAAATTAATTTTAACTGGGGTTATATTTAACGTTTTTAGGGGTTTTAACCCCCACTAAATGCATTACCCGCAGTTTGTCTTTCCCCTGGTAAATCCAAGATTGCTACTGCCAGGGCGTTTCCAAAACCCACATTACTGTCAAGGGTTTCCAAAACCCCCACTACTACCAGGGGTTTTCAAAACCCCCACTACTACCAGGGGTTTTCAAAACCCCCACTACTGCTAGAGATTTCTAAAACCCTACTATTGTCAGAGGTTTCTAAAACCCCTACTACTACCAGGGGTTCCTAAAACCTCTGTTACTGCTAGTGGTTTTTAAACCTCTATTATAGCCAACAATTGTTAAGCTCATTAATTTCATCTATTATTTTTTTTAATACATTATATTTTCTGTCATGTATATATACATCCTAAATCAATTGAAAAATGATATAAAAGGAAAATTTTTAAGATTTTGATATTTATAATTGAGTGTAATATTCATAAAAAAAACAAAATCTACAACTTTAAGGTAAACTTAAATAAACTTAAAGTTGAAACTTAAACAATAAACTTTATTGTAGGTGTATAAAATTAACATTATACAATAACTCTACAATAAGAATCAAGAAGGCGAGAGTTTTTCTAGAATCAATCCTTGTAGCACCAAGCTCGTCTTTTCTGATGTATTAACTTGCTTTTGAATACATATTTGTCAACTTGCTTCTCATTCACAATAATTTGCATGTTCTCCTCCACAGCAAAAATTTCAATATCAACTTCCCATCATCATTATTGATGGTACGTATGGAAATTTCAAGGCACCTGGTATCACCTTCAGATCTTCCATTTACACCAGCATCATCATGAACATCAGAGTTGTCAAACAACCCAATAACTTCTCCGTCTTCTATGTGCATATTGCACTCCTCCGTGAGCAAAGCTTCCTGACTGTATTCAACTTTCTCCATCTTGTAACTTTGCATGCTTTCTTTCATGTTACAAGCTTCTACATCTCCAAGTGTATTCAGGTCAAAATATGTTTTAGATTGAAAGCTGTCAACCACTAAAGCTTCAAGATTATAGGGAGAAAATCCAGAGCATTCCCTTGGATTTGCAACGAAACCTGTATTTTGTGGTGATTTCAACCCCTCTTCAGACGTATTTGCATTGGCAGACAGATGATTCAGAAAGCCAACTATGGAAGATTATGAAATTATACTTAAGAACATAACCAATAAATTTGAAAACGAAAACTGCACTCTACCTTGATGAATATTAAGACCACTAGATTTGACTTCATTTTCTGGACAACTTCTATGAAATTGGTCTTGTGTGCCAACTGAAGGTTTACTCAAACTAGAAGAAACATCATCTACAGAATGTTCGGCTACTAAATTGGTCTTTCCATCAGTATTCTTGGCATCAATTTCTGATGCAACTTCTGTGAGATCGTTGGCACTGCCATTACAAATATTGTCATCATATTTCTGAACTTCTTCTACTATAGGGTAACCAAATTCCTCTTTGGAAACATGCATAACATTCACATCTTTTAGATTTTATCTTTGAGGGCTATTGTTGTCACCTTGTTCTGCAACTTCCTCTTCTTCCACCATAGCGTAACCAGATTCCTCTAGACAAACATGTAAATCAAGTTGACAAATTATTGTGAATTAATTTTCCAATAAATCAAGTTTAGAGAACTGCAATAAGCAATTCTTATCAAGACTAATTCTTATCAAGACTCTGCATGTGTCCAGAAAGATAATTGAGGTAGAAAAAGAACACTGGACAAATATGTATCCAAAACAAAATTCAAGCAGAAATAATAAGGATTGTTTGATTTGAGAAAACGTTTTCTAATTTCATTTTATGTTTTTACCTTTTTATACAAAAAATGTTATTATTTATTTATTTGTTGTCTATTTTCAAATATGTGTAAGGAACAGGGGAATCAAAGTTCTACAAAAGCTTTAAAATTAGGGAACAAAATGAAAACAAAAAGCATTTTGTCAAGGTAAATAGGTTCTGAGTCCCAAATTTCTAACCCTCAAATGTTACAGAAGACGTGCATATGTCCTGCACTTGTACCGTAGATCAGCATGATTAGGCATGTTTAACTTTTCTTGCTGTTTAGAGCAAGCAGATAAAATAACACCAATAAATTCAACCAAAATACTTCATAGGTAATAATTCTATAACAAATTTGTAGAAAGTACTTGAGAAAATAGCTTTTATCACTTATCATGAAGTCCACCAAACTAGCAAAATAGTTTCTCAAGAATTCAGATGCTCACTTGACAAAAGTAGATTTTAAATTTTCAAGTTATGCACGTTTTTATTTAAACTGTAAGGGGTCACAGAAATCAAAACAGGTGATTTTTTTTCCTAAATGACTAAGTCCTGATTGACTTATTTTACCAAATGAATTTTAAGAGAGAAGTCAGAAGTGAACATACAACTCTCATATTTGTATAACTAGGGTCCAGATTAGGTGCTTCGAAGCCACGCAAGGCACTAGTCAACCATTCACATGCTTCAACATTTTGAAGCATTCGAGACTCATCAAGTGAAGCTCCTATCAAACTTGCAGCATACTACAGCCAGCAAAATCTCATTAAAATAAATACAAGCTAGGAAGTTCATTTGGCTTAAATTAGGATACACGACATATCTCAAAAGGTACATGCAACCGCTCAAGAAGCTTATCAAGCTCTTCAATGAGAGATTTGTTATTAAATGATTTCATTTCTAGATTGTTATTGCGGGTTTCTATCTGGACATAAGAAAAGTTATAAGGATAAAGTATAGCAAGAGACTAGTGTCTCTCAAGAACTTTAACATCATAAATTATATCACCTAGATAACACAGAAAACCAAACAATAAAGCAACTTTCACAGCACCGCAAAAGTGGTCAATTCCATAGAAATAATTGTGACCATAATCAACCTTTTCAAACATAAAATTCAAATTTAGATTAATATCATTTTCAACACAAGGAAGATGTTTGGCACATCAACCAACTGCCCAGAATTAGATGTCAATACTACAAATCACTTAGCCAAATCAGGAAAAATGTTTCTCTAAAATGAAATCAACTAAATGTGTCATTCTAAAGAATCTAAAACCCAAACTGAATCATAAATACAAGCAACAAAAAATTCCAATCAACAAAAATAGGTACAATGCGCATACCATGTTATCTCAATTACTAAATATTATAAATTGAATTGGAAAAGTAATAATCAAAGAAAATTTTCTTCATAATCAATTCTCATATCAAGAGATGAGTGTCATTGACGAATAATCAACCCATGCATATATTATGCAAAAAGAAATGTTGAACATATTCTGCTTCCAGGAACTTTGAATCATATTCTAAAGTTCCAAAAAAATGTTCATGACAAAAAGGCACTAAAACAACTACTTCACACAAATTAATAGAAGTTAAGTTAAGCTTACTAGTGAAATAAGTAAGCTCCATCGTAAGTACACTGCGATCTTCAATTTTCACCATAAAAATATGAAAGTGTATTAAACTATGGAAGAATCGAAGTATGATTAGGCTTCTTCTGTTTGTCATTTTATAAATCTCAAACTGTGATATGATTCTGTAAATAGAAGTTAAAACACATCATCTTGAGGGGTATAAATTCTCATAAAACGCGTGATGAAATACAAAGACAACCCTAAAATTATTTATAGAAGTAATAATAGAGAAAGAAGAGTGAAACGAGAGATTAACCAGATTCTCAACTAGAGACGAGAGGCAATCTACCTTTCAAGCCATCGGTTTGAAACCCACCGCATCGGAACGAAGTTTCAGAAGGAAATCGTACTCGCATCGACAGTGTAGCGCGCCGCACCCCCATCGCACCGCACTAGTACCACACTCGCATCGGACCCGCACCGTATCAACACAACACTCACAGTTTCACCCGCACCACTCAGTTCTAAAAATGGATTGGAAATAGCTTTTATAATTTCATTGTGTCAAACAAAAAAAAGTGTTAGCACCAAGGCTAAGCATGTGATTTGATGAAGTCAATATAATGAGCACCAAGGCTTAGCATGTGAAGCTGATGAAGACTGCCTCATGAATGAAGATGGTTGGGTGATTAGGTCTCGGTCCTTAGTTGGGTTTGTGTGTTGGTGATTGGCTTAGTCCTTAATCATGAGTGGCATGGATCATCACTTCTGAGGTGCTAAAAAGAATCACAAAGAATTTTATTAAAACTGTTTTTAATAAAAATAACCCAAAATGTTTTTGCTGGAAAAAGGTTTTCAATCGATTGAATTTCCAAAACAATCGACTTAATGTGACAGTTATTTCTGTTACAACTGAAATACAGTTATGGCTGTTACAACTGAAAACTTTGACTGGGTCAAACTAACGGTCCAATTTAATCGATTGAATGGTTTGTTCAATTAATTGAATTTTGACAGCTAAGCAGTTTTTAAAAACTGATTTTGGGTATTTAAAGGAATGAGAATCATCACTTCTAGAATTATCAAAACAAATACTTTCGAAAAACATTCCTTGAGTTTTACTAAGAGAGATATTGCCCCTTTTGTGCAATCATCATTCTTGCAAAGCTTTTCAAATCAAGAAACCTCCAAGAACGTGAATCTTTGAAGCATCCTTGAAGTGAGGTTCTTGCTACTTTGGTTCTGGACCAAAGCTAAGTCTTTTACACCTGATCTTCATTCTGTGTAATCTATTTTGTGTAGAAGCATTCTGTAATCCTTTCTGATCCTGTTGATTTGCAATTTGTTTGTTGTTTTCAATTACTGGTTTGTAATTGAGTTGGTGCAGTGAGTTCTGCACTGGTCTCGCATCTGCTGAAGGGTTCAGTAGAGGGTGAGTGCTGCTGGGAGCAGTGTTGCTTGCGGACTGCAAGTGTTGTGGTGCAGTGGGTTTCTGCACTGGTTACACACAAGCTGAGGGGTTTAGTGTGGTGTGGGTTTACTGTTGGAAGCAGTTTGTAACTTGCTGGGAACAAGGGTTGTAAACTGATCTTGTGATCTGTTTTAGTGGAAATCTTTGCTAGTTTGCAAAAGACTGGACGTAGCCCTTGAGGAAGGGTAAACCAGTATAAAAATTATGTGTTCTTGCTCTTCTCCCTACTCTTCTTGATTGCCTTTATTCACTGCTGCCATTTTTAAAATTAACTGGATTAAAATCAGTTCATACTGTTATTCATACTCTGAACATCTGTTTGCATAATCAAATGTGATTCTGGATTGTGTTTAATCTACTGGATTGTGTTTAAACATCTTAAATCTGGGTTAAAACATTTTCACACTGCAAACTGTTTTATGGGTTTAACTGAATTCTGGGTTTAACCCTGATATATTCCGCTGTGCACAATCGATTGTTTACCAGACAGTTCAGAATTACATAGTCAATTGATTGAATAAAGAATTTTCATTCTCTACTTCAAAGAATAAATCAGATTTGCAAAAAGTTTTGAAAGTTCAATTCACCACCCCTCTTGAACTTGGTCTAAACCTTATTTTACAAAAAGAAACTCATAATATAGAAGGAAAAAAAATCGAAAATGGAGCAAGAAATTTTAATTAAAATTTGTCAAACTTTGCCGCGATTAAAAAACGTCGAAAGTTGTAAGGGGTTAAAAGAAAACCCCGTAAATGTGATTTTTTTCCTGGAGGTTTTTAAAACCTCAGGTAATAAACCCTCACTAAAATCAAAATTTGTTGTAGTATATAATGATATAATAATGTGGGTGAAATGTTTCAAGGACTTAATGATCAATTTCTAATATAGGAGATGACATGCAAAAGCTGAGAGAACAATGAGTTACTTTGCTTCTCCAATATAGATAATATAGTTTATTTTGTTGTTGATAAAATATTTAGGTTAGAAAACATGATTTTCTACAAATTTTTTAGTTGAAATGTTTAATTATTGTTATTATTTTATGAATTTCAAGTTTCGGTTTAAAGCCAAAGCCTTATTTAAAAGATAGAATGAAATTCGTTAATTGAAATAGTTTATTGCAGGATTATGCGTAACACAACGAAAAAACAATCAATTAAATTTAGAAAACAATCTCTTAAAATAACTTAGAGAACAACACAACATAAATATAATCTATTCAATTCAAAGAGCAATTAATTGAATTTATCTTGTCAGAAATAAACCAAGATACAGTAATCAATCAAACACCAAAATTAACAAATTTAAAATCTTAAAATTCTTGTTTGAAAAATTTAATAATTAAATCCTAACAATCAATTAATTTTCTTAAGTCAAACAAACACTCTTAGAATGCAATTAGTTAATTTTGTGAAACAACAAAATGAAATTTTCACAAATTCTTTCAACCAGATCATAATCAATTAGAACAAAGAAACAATCAATCACAGATTTCAAGCAAATCAATAGTACATAGAAAATAGTTGATTTAATAAAGATACAATCAATTGAAAATTATGTAGAGTCAAAAAATTGATCAGAATTGATTCATGATTACAAGATTAGAGAAAAGAAAGACCAAGAACACCAATATTTATACTGGTTTACTCTTCCTCAAGAGCTACATCCAATCTCTTTTCCAACAAGCAAAGAAATTTCACTAAAAATCAAATGTATTCACACAATATAACAAAGACACAACGTTGCACACTATAAGATCACACTGTTGTAGTGCAAAACTCTATTGAACCGTGTAAAATACAACCTAAACCAGTGCAAAACCCTGATAGAATTTATATGAGGATTATGACAAAGTACTTGAAAGTCTTCTAGAAAGGCCTAATTATCTAGGTAGAGTTTGATCAAAGCCATGTTAATATTGTTGATGTCTGTGTATTTGATGAAGTCAACTCAAGCCAAGACAAAGAAGACTTGAATGTCTTAGATTTAGTGTGTGTTTGTATGTTATCTAAATCATGTGCATGCATCATATATCTTTAGTATGAGTTCTAAAAATCCTCAATGTTTTCAAAATATAAAATTGAACATGGACTAAAGTTATTTAAATCAAAATACTTTAATAATGTTTTCAACAAATTGTTTTAAATAAACACCAAGCTGAAAAATGTTGTCAGTAGGAAATTATATGTTTTTCAATTGATTTAACAAATTTTAAAATTGTTTTGAAATCTTATATAAAGGGTTTTCAAAAATATATTTTTAAAAATACAAAAACGATGAGAACAGATAAGAAAACCTTGAGAACAGATAAGAAAACCTTGAGAACAGAAAGCAAAAAACAATAGTGTGATTTCAAAAGTATTTTATGATTCAAGAAGAACCAAGAAAGAGATTCTTCGAGCTCATCCTTGATTGTGATTGCATTACATTAGTTTATACATTTTAAGCATTTAGGATAGTCATTGCAATTCATTCTTCTCTATTGGTTTTGAGTTGTAATTGCAATACTGTGTTTTGTATTCAATTTTTCAATCGACTAAAGGTGTTTTAGGACTACAAGTGTATAGGGTTTACTCTTGTACGAGTGTAGTAGGGTTCTACACTGTAGTTGTTTGATCTTGTAGCGTGCAAGGTTGTGTCTTTGTTGTAGTGTGTGAATACTTGTGATTTTTAGTAGAAGTTATTTGCTTGTTGGAAAAGAGACTGGATGTATCTCTTGAGGAAAAGTGAATCAATTCTAATAAATCTTGGTGTTCTTGCTCTTTCTTTACTCCAATATTGAATTGTGAATCAATTCTGATTAATTTCTTGCTACTGCATAATTTTCAATTGATTGTTTTTGTAATTTCTATCAACTGTTTTATGTGTGATGTTGATTGACTAGAAATCAGTAATTGACTATTTTGTAGTATTAATTGATTGTGATCTTCTTCTAAGAATTTGAGAAAATTTCAATATGCTTTTTGCAAGATTAATTGATTGCACTCGTTAATTGACTGTTTGACTTAAGAAAATTAATTGATTAATTTTGTTTAAACAAGAATTTTAAGTTTTTAAATTCGTTGTTTCTGGGTTCTTTTTGATTAATGCATCTTGGTGGATTTCTGACAAGAAAAATTCAATTGATTGTTCTTTGGATTGAATTGGTTGTTTCCATTGTTTTGTTCTGGGTGTTATTTTAATTGATTGTTTTTGAAATCCAATTGATTGATTTTCTATTGTGTTGCTAATCCCACAATAAACTATTTTCACTTAAAAAAAATTTCTTCTTTCTTTTAATCCTTTTCAGTATTGGACAAAAATCTTAAGAAGAAGATAATCTTTTAAAGCCCAAAATGTCTACTAGGACAATGTGACATGCTAAATGAAACATCAACCACCCAAGTGACATAAGGTATTGAAATAATTAAAACCAATCATTAATGTGTGTCAACACCCAATTTCATCCGAGAAAATAAATTTTATTTAAAAAAACAAGTTTCTAATCTTTTTTCAAAAATATTGAAAAAAACCAATCATTTAGTAAATTTTAATTTTGTGGTTACTTTCTCTTATTTTCAAAAAATAATATGTGTATTGGTTTTATTTTATTATTTTTCTCTTTTACTTTCATTGTCTTTTTTCTCTTTTAAAAAAGAAAAAAAGAAAGAGTATTTTTATTTCATTTTAATGTTTTTATAATATATAGACAAATTGGGTCCAAGATGAGTAGTCCCCTTTTTCTTCCCCTTTTCTCTTAGGCCACACCCCTTTGGGCTACTCCTCACTCTTGGCACCTCTCAATTTCTTTAAGCACACTCAAAATCTCAAAGATCCTCCACAGTACTTCCCCTGGCAGCCCTTATGCATTGCTTCCGCAACCAGAATTACCCAATCCTAACAAGACTGCCACTGTCGCGCTTCCTGCTACAACCAACGTTACCTTTTCTTGACAAGTTTGTTTTGTCCCTGCAAATGGGTATGACTAAGTCAATGCTCCAGCACCGAGACACATCTCTCTTCTTACAGGAAATGGGTGCACAACCTAGGGCCGGGAGTTTTCTCACAATATAGCCCTAGGCTTACCCCCACTTTCGGAGAGATTTTGAAAAGACCGAAAGGGCTCCACTGTGGGTTCTCAATATATGGCTTTCGTTTGAAAAAAGGAAGAAGGGAGAGGAAAAAGGAAGGCTAGCAAGTAACAAGAGAAGGAGCAAGCGAGTATCGTGGTAGAGGAAGAAGCCCCTAAAAGGTTATTGTCTTGTATATGTCTATTTTGGTTCTTTTGATACAACTTCTGCTAAAATGTTTTTAGTATGCATCGTCATCCATTCATATAGTGCATGAACTATTTGCTTCGTATATCTGCATGAAATGTTCAGTTTTACATAATCAAACCAAAGCCAAACAAAAAAGTTGTTGAATCAGAACATTTATTAAAACGATGAGGAATAAACTTGCAACTAACAAGATCCAGGGGTTGCTTTTCAAAGCTTAGCGATCCAGGATAGTTACGTTTTATCCTTTGTTTTTTTTCTTTCTTCTAGTTTCGTTTGGTTCTATAACATGCTTCATGTCTCCACCAACCTTCTTCACTGTATACATAGTGCCCATCCAACTCCAGACTAAAACACCTTCACCATGCATCTCCACCAAATCTCCAAAAGCTTCCACCAAGGTTAATATCTCATTTCCAAGCCAAAATACCTCTACCGTGCTCCTCCACCTGTCTTCACCACGCTTCCAAAGCACTTCCACAACAGCCACCCAAACTTCCGAACACCACTATACCCCGCCAAACCCTCACCCACGGGACCCATTCCACTCAACCCTTTCTTTTCTCCAAACCTTCAAGCCAAACACCTCCACAACACGTAAAAAACCTTCACGCATCTACGACTGCCCCTCCCTTCGTTAATATTTCACACCACAAATCACCTCGCAAAACACCGCTGCCATCTCTCCTCAAGATATTTCCAGTGGTATGTCATAGGTGCATTTATGATGCCATTTGAACCATTAATTTTGACCCCAAAGTTAAGGTCCCAAACTGATTTTATAAGACCAAATTTTTGATTAAGTTAAACATTTCAGATTCATCAAACACATCAACTTTGGGGAATTCGTTCTCCCAATCCTTCAAGTTGCTAGGGGTGTATAGGTAACCAATGGAAATCCCTTAAACTCACATTTAATTTGACACCAAGTTTGCTCATTTACATAGCCATTTGACCATCCAAATTTGGCCTCAAAGTTGCCCTTTCACAACTTTTTCACCCACCAAACCATCATAACCCGAGCCAAAGTTTAAGGTGATTACCTCCGACATGCACACTGCCTTTTGAGGGATCATCTGAAGTGATTATGGTCAAACCCTTCTCCTTCATGGAACTATGACTCGCTCCCACTCTCAGTATAAGAAAAAGCATGTACGCTGCTACTTTTTCATATATTGCGAGTCGAGTGGGTCGTAGTATCCTCGTTTGAGCCTAAAACCCATGCAAGCCACGCTCGCTGACATTTTTGTGTGGATTAATGGTATACTCATTGTCTCTTTGTCTCATACCACCCATTACTCACCAAAAAACCTAAATAAAAAATAGAAAACCACAAAAATCACTAAAAATAGGAAAAAAAATAGGAAAAATACGAAAATAATAGAAAATTAAAAATATCAAACATCCCAACAAACAATTTTCTACTAAACCCTGATTTTCCATCTTTGATGGAAATACGTAGGAGCAAGGTCAAACCCTTGTCGGGCCCTAAAAATAAAAAAAAAATATTTTTGTTTATTTTTATTTGCACTTTTGTTTATTCTTTCAGGAAAAATAATCATTTTTGAAACCACACTCATTTTACTAATTTAATTAAAAGTACTGTCTTAGAATAAGCGTTGTCGGGGTGTTAATACTTTCCCCACATGTAACCGGCTCTCGGACCTAGATTTGATTTTTGCAAACTAGCCTTATCCTGTTTTTTTGGTTTTTCCATAGTTTTCCATAAAAACTACGGTGACGACTCATCTGCTTTGAAAACTTATTAATTTTTTCAGATCGTCGTTGCCGTTATGATTCCGATTGCGACAATGTGTATGGGATTTGACCCAAAAGTAGTCATGAAAACAAGACATTATATGATTATTCAAGCTCAATGTAAATGGTTGTGAAAAAATGATCTCTAAACTAAATGATTTTCAACTGTTAAGCTCATTCACCCATCACGGATTTTGAGTTCAAGGAGCTTGTGTACCATTTAGTACTGAAATATACAAAGTTCGGATTACCTACTTGCGAGAATCTTGAATAAAATCACCTACCAATTTGAATAATTTTGATTGAGAAGAAAAATTAATTTTGTTATAACTAACTAAGTGGTTTGTACCTAACAATGATTCATCTCTGAATATTAATCTAGATCTAAAAACCTATAAATATAGTTTTATTTTCCAAAAAATACTCACTCAATCTTTTTATTTACTCCTTAAACATTTATAAGAACTTATGTAACATTATTAAATGTTTTATCAATAAGTTCGACAGCCATATTTTAAAGAATTAGCTCGACCAAATCTAGACTTCGTCAAAACCTCTCGAAAATCATTAAATTAGGTGGTGTCAATTCTAATAAGAATATATATAGATATAGATATTTCTTTTTTCTTTTTCTATTAGAAAAGTCAAAGTCCACTTGTCTACGAGTCCACCCGTTGTTAACTTCCAACGCGGAATCGCAGTTGCACTTACTCCGGGCGGCTATCATCTGCTTGTCCAACTTGCGAACACTTTAAAGATAAGCTTAATGACGCAAAGCATTTCTAAATTTTCCGAGACCACTCGATGCTAAATTTTCAAAATCTCTTTCTTTTGTTGACGGCGTTGTTTCTGCTATGGAAGCCTGCCATGTGCAAAAATGGGTGCACGGAAAAGTGTGGCCGCATTCACATTCAATTTCCATTTTACCTCCGAAATAGCAAGTTCAATCACACCACGGGCTATCCTCGTGGGTTCGAGCTCTTGTGTACGGATGCACATGAGACTGTTCTGGATCTGCCTTCTGTTCCTGTAAAATTGTTTGTAAAAAGCATAGATTACAAGTCACAACAAATCCAACTCTACGACCCTCAAAATTGCCTTCCCAGGGAACTCATAATGCTCGGCAATTCCTCTATTTCTCCATTTAAATTCCCATCATTTGGGAGCCAGAATGTTTCCTTCTTCCGCTGCAACTCAATGGCATGCCCAATTTTGCTACTTGGATCTGAAAGTGACTTTGTTGATCCCGAGATAGTATCCTGCACAAAGTTGAGTGATGTTTATTCCGTGCAGTGGTATGTAGGTGATGAGTTGAAGAACAGCGTTGTTGCGGAATGGATCAACCCCGATTGCAGTTCCTGTGAAGCAAAAGGAAGTAAATGTAAATACAAGAATGGTACCCAAAGTGAAGTTGAATGTTTCGTTTGCCCCACAAACGGGCTTTCAACATCAACAATTGCACTTATTGCTGCAGGTATGTGGCGTATAATTTGCCCGTTTTCTTTCTCTGTTTTTGGTTGTTTATAATGTGTCTAACAGAAGAAACACCAACAGGCGGAATAGGTGGTTTCATTCTTGTGCTGCTACTGGGCAAGGTTTTGTTTATTGTGTATGAGCATTATAAGCTGAAAGGAGAAGACCAAGCTCGGATAGAGAAATTCTTGGAGGATTACAGGGCAATGAAGCCTACGAGATTCACTTACGCTGACATTAAGAGAATCACAAATGGGTTTAGTGAGAGTTTAGGAGAAGGAGCTCATGGAGCGGTGTTCAAGGGAATACTCTCCCGTGATATTATCGTTGCTGTGAAGATACTCAACGACGCAGTTGGAGATGGAAAGGATTTTATAAACGAAGTGGGAACCATGGGCAAGATTCATCATGTTAATGTTGTTCGATTGCTTGGATTCTGTGCGGATGGATTCCACCGTGCTCTTGTCTATGATTTCTTCCCAAATGGGTCACTGCAGAGATTCTTGGCTCCACCCGACAACAAGGATGTTTTCCTAGGTTGGGAGAAGTTGCAACAAATTGCTCTTGGTGTTGCCAAAGGGATTGAGTATCTCCATCTGGGCTGTGACCATAGAATACTTCACTTTGACATCAATCCTCACAATGTTTTAATAGATGACCATTTCAATCCCAAGATCACTGATTTTGGACTTGCTAAATTGTGTCCTAAAAATCAAAGTACTGTGTCTATGACTGCAGCCAGGGGAACCTTAGGCTACATTGCCCCTGAAGTTTTCTCAAGAAACTTTGGTAATGTATCTTACAAGTCTGATATTTACAGTTATGGAATGTTGCTTCTGGAGATGGTGGGAGGAAGAAAGAATACAAATATGTCAGCAGAGGAAAGCTTCCAAGTTCTGTACCCTGAGTGGATCCATAATTTGGTGGAAGCCCGAGATGTGGAAGTTACAATTGAGGAGGAGGGAGATGTTAAAATTGCAAGGAAACTTGCCATTATAGGACTTTGGTGTATTCAGTGGAACCCAGTGGACCGTCCATCCATGAAAACTGTGGTACAGATGCTTGAAGGAGATGGAGACAAGTTAATTGCACCCCCTACTCCTTTTGATAAGACCGGTTCTTCGACAACAAATGCAGTTGTTCCAACAAGACACCAGAATTTCGAGTTGGAAATTATTCATGAAATGGAAGAGTAAATAAAGTCTTTCTTTTAGCCTTTCATCAAATGCTCTTTGTACTTTAAACTTGTAGCACAATAAGTTTGTTCCCTTTTCAAGGTTATTAATTTGCTTGTTTATTGTTTCTTGCGTTATGCTTCTGGTATTATACTAATGTAATTTTAGTTTGTACTTCATGCTTTCTTTCTCTACTTCCACTTCTTGTAATTGTGTCAAAATTCGGTTACGTAGCCTCAAAAGTGGATGTTAATGATCCCTTTAGTCGAATTAATATTCTTAGCGAATGTATTTTTTACCATTTCTCTATGGTGGATGCAAAGGCATTTGATGCAACTTGTGTGGTTTTGATGGCATGGAAGACGAGTACCAGCAACAATAGAATTTCAACATTCAAAATCCACAAAAAAATATCTCCTCAACAAAAAGATGGGAAGTATCTTTTGGGTGTGCTCAAAGTGATAGCCAGATCAAGATGATTGACAACCAGATCAATTTGATGGACAATTGCCAAGAGAATTTGATTAGGAGATATTAGGACATTGACGTTATGAAAATATTATGTAGGCAAGATAGAGTTAGCTAGCAGAAAAATGAACAATAGTGTTGAATGTTTTTGAAAGGGGACTATTTTTCATACTTTAGTTTTAAGAATGATATGTGGAGAAATCCATCATGGACATAGTACATGGGTTGGAAGGGAAAAAGATCCTTGAGTAAATGAGTGGTACATTGTAAAACAGCCATGATATAATTTTGGAAACTTATATGGCACCCACATCCATCCCCTGCGATGTAAGGAAGTAACACGACTAGACAAATTTATCTAAATATGAAACGGCAGTAGTACTCACTTCATATGGCATAATGGAGGCCATTTTTTTCATACATTTTTAGGACATTGTTTGTCCTTTGGTCATGCTTATTTGGGATTCTTGGACATTGTTTTGCCCTTTATTGAATTGTACTACCACTTTTATTTATGCTCGAGGAGAAAGCCAGCCAGCCGACTGATCTAGTATTAAAAACTGTTGAAATGTTAAGGGTAATGAAGCGGCCCTTCAAAATTACTCAAAAACAAATAAAATATTTAACATAACTTTTAGAGATAAATTACATTTTTATGTCTTTAATATATTTTAAATTTACATCTTAATAATTTTATCATTGATATAAATTGTGCAGTTTTACTCCGTTATGATGCAAGTATAGATCATTTACACGCATTGAAATTTGAGTAAAATCCATATAGTATGTGACATAAATTACACTTGCAAGGGGAAACAAGGATAAAACATAATGAAGAATGAAGAGTGATGATGTTTTAAAGACTTGTAGCAAAACAACCATATTTCTTTGCTACGGGATGGTTAAAAAATAGCATTAAGGAGTTTATCTTACTTTCTAACTCTCACTCAACGACTCCGAATAATTAAAAATATTGAATAAAAATAAAATGGAATTAATTTTAAAAATAAACACTACAAGGAAGAAACTTTAGAAATATATACTTAAAAGCGGAACTAAATTAGAAAAATAAAAAAAAATATAGTAAAAATATTTTTTTCATTTACTTTGATAAAATTGTAAATAAATATAAAATAAAATATTGTAATTTCTTTTATTCTGAATTAAGAGTAAAAAATATATATAATAAAAAAATGTATGAAATTAGAATATCAAATCTTTATTTTTAATAAATGTGATTTTTAAATTAAATATTTATTTATATAACCACCTCTCCTTTTTTTCTCTCATATCTTCATACATCACCATTTTTATTAAGAGACGAGTTCCTTTCCTTTAGGGATAAGTTTTATAATGATACTAGAAACTAGAGGCAATCTTCTTTTCTTTTCTCATAAGTTTTATAATGATACTAGAAACTAGAGGGAATCTTCTTTTCTTTTCTCATCATTGTATCAAAGGAATTATTGTATCAACTATGTCTTATTATTCTTTAATGTGTATTTTGAATTTTTAATCCATTTGAAAAATTTCTATATATGCAATAATTCTAAATATTGAGACGTATATATTAGTTATGTTCTCCGTAAGTCTTATTCTACTTTTCATAACTCATACAATTTATCTTTATAAGTCTCCTTCTGCTTTCCATAACTCGTGTAATTTGTTTTCATAATTCTCCTGATGAAGTCTCAATAAGAAATATATGTTTTGATATCCTTTGCATTAATTTTGAAAGTTAAGACATGATATATTAGTCATGTTCTCCATAAGTTTTGTTCTACTTTTCATAACTCATGTAATCTGTCCTACATAATTCTCCTTTTGAAGTTTTAATAGGAAATGTATGTTTTGATATCCTTTGTGTAACATCTCAGAATTTTATGACAATATAAATATTATAATTTATCGTCTGACACAATAAACTATATCGTCTAACCAATTCGAGCTAAAGAAAGTCATGGATAAAGTCTTCTATGAGGATTCTAACAATCTTAGACAAAAGGAAATGTGTCTAGGAAAAATGGAAGATTTCCTTGGAGAAGGGCCATGAAGATATTAGATGATTTGAAAAGTTAAAAGATAGAATAAAAGGACTTGGAATGTAATAGATTAAGGAATCATCCATTGGAAAATATAGACGAATAACCTTTATATATTATAGATGATATAAAGCAATAATATCTTTTAGACAATTAGTAATGATAGGTCCTTTCTACTTTTCTAGCGTTATAGAAATTTGACCATGAAAGGACAAGTTTTAAGGATAAGAATCACTTTCTAAGAAAACTAGATACATCTAGATATATATCTATGTACAAATATTGTTAGAGATAACCACGAATATGTGGACCTCATTTTCTACTGTGGGTAGAGATATTTTACATTTTGGTATTTATCTCTTAATAACTAAACTAAACTAGACTCGAAAGAATCTATTGGATTAAAACTAAATGGTTGTAGAGGAATGGTAATAGCTCATGACTCCTCTATAAATAGGAAGTTTGTAAACTCATTGTATATATGAAAACATGAGGAAAGAAAATATACGAAAAACTTATTACAAGAGTTTTTATAGTTCTATAAGGTTTTGAAGTCCATCTTTGGGTTGTGAGCAAACATTGTAAATTCGTCACTACGTGAAGTTATACTTGTGTGAACTTTACTTATGCTATCTTTGAGAGTGTTTTCTTTATTTTTTTGAGATTTCTTATTCTTAAGAGGGGATCCAAAAGGATAATCTGGAGAGGTTGGTGTACTAATTGTAACCTAGAGAAGCTTATATACTCTGTGTAAATTAGTGAAATCTCCTGAGCAGTTTGCTTTGAAGGAACTACACTTAGCCTGAATTTCTTTATTTCTTTGAGAGTTCTTAGTCTCAAAAAGAGATTGCTAAGGATAATCTAAAGGGTTGATGTACTCGTTATAACCTAGAGAAGTTGATGTACTATGATAAATTAGTGGAATCTCTTGAGCAGTTTGTTTGAGGAGACTGGACGTAGCCTGAGTTTTGGGCGAACCAGTATAAAATGTTTGTATTGTTCTTTCTTTGCTTTATTAGATGGTCTTACTTGCTTGACAAGAGGATCTTTAGAAAGTTTGTTGTTTTTTTGCTGTGAATAAAGTCTTACGGCTTCATTCAACCCTGCCCTTCTAGAGCCAATTGTTCCTATATATTAACCAAGAGTGATTGCATTCCTATAATACTCGACTTGTAACTTGTAATGATAATCTACGTAGTAAACTTAATTAGATGATTGAGAACTAGATGTATTTTGCGCTATCAAACAAACCAGTATAAAATTTATAGAGTAAATCTTTCTTTCTCTTATCTTTGTTCATTACATATTATCAAATTGCACTAACGAAAGAAAGAGAGATTTGTGAACCAAATTTTTGGAAAAGTTGTTTTTATTCGCTTGTCAAGTTACAATTATTATTTGACTATTATCAAACAACATATTGCCAAAATTTCAAAATGTATTAAAATACAATTCAACCTCTTCTCGTGTTTTACCTTGTTTTTCACATTGGTGATCAATTTTTAGCATTTCACTGCCATACTTTCACATAAGTGGACTAGTTGCTCTTAATTATTGTCTTTTGATCCAAATATAATTTTTAAAATAGGATAGCTTTTAAAAGTTAAATCCAAATATATTTGTACCTTCAAAATAAATCATATGTCAATTTATAACCAAAGGGAAAAGTGACAACAAAATAGAGGACAAAGGAAAAGAATGACACCTTTGAGAAATTGCACTAATGTCACTTCTTTACCACTTGAAAGTCTTGAAAGGCCATAATCTTCTCACTAATGAACAACTACTACCAAATCAATTTATCCAAGGACCAACCTTTCATATTAATCCATTAGTCCCATCAACATCACACTATTTAAGTTATATTACTTATATCCTTGTCAATACTCTTTGGTGAATCTGATGTTATTCTTTCATCAAGTTGACTGTCAGAGTAAGTGGACTCACTGAAGTCAGAGCTAATATCATCATGTTTGTATATTTCATTTTTATAAAAAGAAGGCCTTGGAGGTAATTTAATGCTTTCAATAGTCCCTTCAAGCATCTCTATTACGTTGTTCATTGAAGGACGATCATCTGGATTTAATTGAATACACCAAAGTGCTACCAAGAACATTCTTTTAGCTAAAATATTGTCCTCTAATGAAGCATCTTTTATGTCAACATTTTTTTCTTCTTGAAATTGATCATAAATCCAAAAGGGAAAGTAATGTTGACTTGAATGCTCTGCCTTAGGATTTGAGTTCCTCCTCCTACTTGCCATTTCCATTAAAAGCATTCCAAAACTATATACATCAGCTTTATAAGATACTCCGCCCATATTTTTGTAAAATAACTCTGGAGCCATATAACCCAATGTTCCTCTTGCTGCAGTCACATTGACAACGCCATCAATTGTAGCATGTAGTTTTGCAAGTCCAAAATCTGAAACCTTTGGAATAAAGTTGTCATCTAAAAGAATATTATGAGGCTTGATATCAAAATGCAGAATTTGCATATCGCAGCCTTGATGCAAATATGAAATTCCACCTGCTATTCCAAGAGATATTTCATATATTTTCTCATAGCTTAAAGGAGTGCTTTCTTCTTTAGAGAAAATATATTTATCTAATGATCCATTTGACATAAATTCATAAACTAGAGCATGCTTTTTTCCATCAACACAATATCCAATAAGACGCACCACATTTACATGATGTATTGTTCCAATGGTAGCTACCTCATTCATGAAATCTTGTCCATTATCATTGGATTTGCTCAATATCTTCACTGCTACATCCAACCCACTCCGGAGTTTCCCTTTGTATACAGCACCAAAGCCTCCTTGACCCAATTTCACCCTGAAACCTCCAGTCATCTTTTTGATTTCTTTGTACTCGTACCTAATGGGTTTTAGATGGCTTTCTAGCAAGAAATTTTCAATATTTTCGTATATTGAAAAATGTCTTCGTAGCCATTTGTAGATCAATAGCACAAGAATAAGTAGAACTCCAAACAGATATCTGGCAGCCAAAAATATTGGTATAACGTTTCGTCCTATGAATACTCCTCCATCAAAAAATTGCAGTCCAACTGCGTTGTCCAATTGTTTCGTGCTGAATGTTATTCTGCTACCTATTCCTACATAGATATAGCAACATGCTTCGGTATGATTCATAACTTCACTCAAGAACAAAAACTAATGAAAATTGTATAATGTGAATTCAGTTTCTAGGAAACACAGAGAAGGATCTTACCAAAAATAACGCCTCTCAGATAAGCTGCAAAAAACAAAAATATAAAAGAATAAAAGACCGTGTCAAACCAAAAATGGCACACGTAATTTAAAAATAACTTCAAAAAACGAAAGAGCTGAGTATTGGACTAGAGAAAGACAAAAAAAAGAACTAGAATCAAATTCCATCAAATGCAAGTTACAAAATGTTTCTCGGCATAACCATAATGAAATAACCATTAATTACTATAAATAAATAGATATCAATTGTATTGATTACAACTTTTATAAATCTGCATCTTAATCAAGCATAAATGTGAAAAACGACAAATTTTGAAAATTTATACCTTCAACATTATGGGATGCTTTTTGCTGCAACAGGTGGTAAAAAGATTTGAATTCATGATGTAGGTAAAGTTTAAGTAAAATTTTTATTATTAAGAAATTAAGAATAAAAATATAGAATAAAATTCTTCAAATTAAAAATAATTTATCAGTAAATTAAAGGTCATATTTTAAAGAAATCCATGAGTGGGATTTTACTAATTAAATTAAATTAATTTGAGTTTATGAAAAATTAATTTATTTTTTTCTTAACTTTCTCTTAAAAAATAATTAAAAAAAATTAATCGAACATATCCTATATATATATTATTAACTACGAATACCAAAATATTATTTATATAAAATTTGAATGGCTAAAGTTTGACATTTTTTCATTGTCGAATAATCTAATAAATGCTTATTAAATTAGAAAAAAATAACAAAATAGAAATGTGAAGAAAATAAAGACGGAAATAATCACTTACCTCGAATATAGCCAAAAATTTGTTGCCAAGGTTCTGGAACACAGGAAAACAATAGTGTTAATATCAAATTTGAAAATTAACGAACAAACTTTTATAGAGAAACATTTAAATCACCTATTTGTGTAAGTAAACATGAGAATTCTAAGAAAATTCACACGATTATCTTTAATGATGCACATGATTGAGGATAGTCCAATGAAGGTACTGAATATTTAGAAAATATAGTTATGACTAATTGATCCATTTCAAAGATTTTGGTTTTTTCCAATAAGGCAGGCGTTAATTTATTAACATAGCAGAACAAGGTTCCTGTAGTTATGGCCAAAGGATTTTATTACTGGCAGTATCATCATTGTTCTCATCTGAACCATTGTCCTCTAAATTCTGCTGTCATGCCAATATCACATTTACAACCAACACAATTTTAACATTCATCACTGTTATAACAAACATCATTATTTCTATTATCTTAGTTACTTAATTTTCTTCTTCTTGCTCATGTTCATGTTCAGTTGTTCGTACAGCATACGTTACTTTGTCACCTTTACACCTGTTGATAAACCATTTTCATTACCATAATACATCGCCCAACTCTAAGCAAGATTGAACTAAAAAAGTGAATTTGTTGAATTAACAATAAAGAGATTTTAATCTTTCATATTTAGAAAAAAAAAAAAATCTGATTGTTAATACAATAAAGAGTTTTCATAAGTTTATCAACTTTTATATTAGTTAGCTTAAAAGTTACGTTTATTAAAATTTTAAAATTGTTCTAAGTATATATTTGTAAATTTATAACTTAAAATTAAAAATCACAAGAAAAAAGTGGAACAGTATACATTTGATTTCTAAAATATTGGTAGATTTTTCTTTCTTTCCTCAACAATGAAAAGATGTAGCCATTTTGATAGAAAGGCATATGATAAAAGAATTCCAAAAATGAAATGAAAAATTTTAAAATATTTCAGAAACCATAGACCAGAGAAAAAAAAGAAAAGGACTAAATAAAATATTTCCAATATTCAAACAACATTTAACATATATATATATATATATATATATATATATATATATATATATATA
>Ga0209489_100689_pt1 | contig 65857 bp, 33 predicted proteins | sample SiratrowhiteBW_FD_187527 | JGI IMG/M metagenome (GOLD analysis project Ga0209489, IMG submission 187527) | Root nodule microbial communities of legume samples collected from California, USA - Siratro white BW (SPAdes) (version 2) | ecosystem: Host-associated > Plants > Roots > Nodule | place... | reverse complement strand
ACTTGCCTCAACCACATTCCTAAGTTCTAGACCAAGCTTCAAATCTTCATGAATCTTCATGCATTCCACATATGATCATAGGTCTTGAACTTCTTCACACATGGTTGGCTTCATCAAATACAATTAATTATTCACTGGTGCTAACAAATAGTATTATCAATTAAAGTAAATAATGTTTCACTCATAATATTCTTTAGGTAAAAAATATAAAAAAGAGAAATTAAATATAGATAGTATAGTTTAATGTGAGAAATGAAAAAGATCAAATTTTCGTAAAGTAAATAAAAATAATTTTAACCATCATTTAATCAACTCATTTAAACAAAATGATTTCTTCAAATCAAATATATATATATATATATATATATATATATAACATTTAAGAATAAATAAAAATTTAACAAATATTTAGTTATTTTAAAATTTGTAATATTATAATTCATAATAATATATACTTTTATCAATAAAACTCAAATTTTATCTATACAATAAAATTTATTAATTATATTTTTTGTGTTATTTTATATTTATCATCAAGTTTTATCAAACATTTTTAATTCAATAAAATAGTTTATCGGTTTAAAATGTACAAGTTAGTAACTTATCAAGTGATAGCTAGCTTATTTAGTATTGATTCATTTTCTATCAATTAACTTATAAGATAATTTTATCAAATAAACTTATATTAATTAAATTCTTACTAAGTATAACTAAACATATATCAGTATATGATTAAATCTTTACTAGGTACAAATTTCTTCTATTAACATATTTAAGAAAGCATAAATACATACAAAAATTGCCAAATTTAAAACATTAATAAACAAGGTGTGTTAGTTAGGGATGGAGAAATTTCATACTTTAATAATAATAATATCTATTTCTACAATTTATAATAAAATATTAAAGAAATATATCTTTAATGGATACTTCCATTTAAAGAATTGGTACCAAAGTATAAAGGTTTAGATTGTAACAATAGTGCAATATATTCTTCTATCTCAGTGTGTAATATAAATTGATAACATTTATTCTTGTTACTAGTTGTTTAATACTGTAAGTTTTGAATTATTGTTATAATTGTTGGTATGCTTTCTATCTATGGTTGTTTAAAATTTAGTGTTAGGAGATTGAAATAGAAAAACCATTATTTCTTGATTGTAATAGAGTTAGAGTATCTCTTAAATGTTTCCATTAATTCTATTTTTTACTGTTAAAAAAAACATTTAAATAATTAAATTATTTATTTGTTAATGAATGGGTACCGGCATGATCATGATTGTGAATATCTCATTATTCATTATCTAATATTACTAGTTTTTATTTAGATACTTTTTATAATTAATTTATTCAAATAAATTATTAATGAAAAAATCTTCAAATTTAAATTTCTAAATTTATGTTCTATCTTAAATTTATAAAATTAACTATTTTTAAATTTATTAATTTTCATTTAAACTCTCACTTTATTTAGTAATTTATTTTGAATTTATTTTTTAAATAAATTTATCTATATTTATATTTTGTAGTATAATTTTATTAACTAGTATATATGAATACCCACAAATATAAAATAATTTGCATGTACTTTTTGAAAAGTATTCAACAAAGAATGAAATAATTTTCTTTTAATACGGAACAAGTAGGAGCGGATAAATACTATTTATATGCAAAGATACCCCTTTTTTCATTCCTATTTTTAGTAAAAAGTGTGAAAAGAGTTGAATTTTGAATGAGAATAACTATTTAAGGCAATTGAGATTTGAGAAAACAACAAAAAGGAATGAAATTCTTTCCATTTAAAAAAAAGTAAAGGCATAAACTTATAATATCCAAAAAGAATAAATATATAATTTTTCTTTTAATTTTGCAAAACTTACTTAACAAGTTTCCTATAAGCTTGTGCCTTAATTATGAAACTTCTTACTTATACTATTTGACCTTCTTTAGAACTTCTAAATTCTTATCCTTCTGGATAGTACTCCTTTTATTATTATTTTTGTTTATTTTCTATTACTCTGTTTCTTGTTTTTTAGTTTGCTTGTGTTTATATGCACCACTTGCTATGAATTTATTTATTAGTACTCTGTTTCTTGTTTTCTAATTTTCTTGTATTTATGTGCACAGCTACAATTGTGCCACAGGCTGGGAATTGATGTTACTCAATTGACTTTGTCTCAAAGAGTATATGTAAAAAGCACTTTTCCAGTTGTTATCATTTTTCTTTGCATGTCTACATTATGACAAAAAAAAAAATCAGTGCCTTAATTTCATAATATTATACCTGCTGCATGTACTCATGGTTCCATTGCCTCTTTTATTTTAATGCAAGCCAAAGGATTAAAAAAATAGTACTTTGGAAGAGTGTATGTTATATGATTTAATTTTGACTGTTAATTAACTAAATAGGTTTAGTCCTCAGTTAATTACTTGATTAGTTTGTAGTACTAAAAACAAATATGTTTTGCTAAGGTAGGGTTAATGTGAAACCTACTACTTTTGTCATAGCATGCTACTCCAAAAGGGTTTACATAAAATATGATGAATTATTAAATATGTTGAGAAGATGTGAAAAAGTGGGGTTTGAGAGGTTGGCATGACAAGTGGGGAGTAGGTGATTTTCCCTTTTACTAGCTTTTATGCTTCTTCAAACTTCCAACTTCTTTTTTTCTTTCTTCAAACCAACCTTGGTTTAGGCCATGATTAGTCATGTCCCACACTTTGGGTGGAAATAGTGGAAGACCACCAAAAATGTCTTTGTTCTTTTGTTTTGGTAGATTTTGACTTTGTAATCTACTAATTGCAATTTTGGGGTATGGTGATAATGACAAATACTCATTATTAATCTTTTCTTAATTTTGGCTGTTTGGGATATATGTGGGAAAAAAAAGATTCATTCCTTTTCATTGTTATTTTATGAAAAGCTCTTTGTTCTAAAGTGATTGATTTGTTTTAATAATAGTGATTGATTTGTTTTAATAATAGTGATTGATTTGTTTTGAAGAAAATGTTTAAGAATGTTGTTAGTTTACTGTTAATCTGATTTTTAATATGTTTTTAACTTACTTATTAATAAAAATGGTAATTAATTATTCACTCCCTAATCTAAGACATGATAAGTTAGAAATATTCTAAATATAATAATTAACACTTTATCACTAAAGTTAAAGATTGAATACATGGGTTTTAGCCCTTTTCTTTATTAACCATGCTATTGATTTTTATCGTAAAGTATAATTCGTTATGGCCTATATGGATTTCTCATGCGATGATAAACTAATATATTAAAATGGGTACACCAAGTAATACCAACTCTTTTAATTTAGAAAAATAATTATTAAAAAACTTCCTCTGCTTTTTTATCAGAAAGAGAAAAGATAATTTTATATTCACAGAAAACGAGATTTCTTTTAGTCAACTTTCACAACATTTACACCCATTAAAATCTTTTCATTTTTCTGCAATTTTTTAAATAAAATTTTATATTAACATAAAAAAATATTCATCCTTAGAGATGAATTAATTTCCTTCTGCAAGTAACTGTGAGCGCCTTTATTGTGGAAAGTGGTATGACAGTTATGGTTCTTTATTATCGTTCCAAAATTAAAAATCATAAAGTGAAATAGGTATTGCCCATAACTATTTTTTTCTCATTTATGACACAGTTTACAACTTTTACAACAACAAAGCTTTATTTTTCCTTTTTATTTACATATCAAAGAAGAAGCTCTCTTTAGTTAGTATTTTTTTATGCTAGAATTTATTGTTAATTCAAATAAATCCAATTAATAAAATGGTCATTCTAATGTCTGTATTTCTTCTTCCTAAACGTATTTTAGACTCGAGATCTAAGTTAAGACGAATCAATCTTCATGATAATTTTGATGATTTAATATTGTTTAAAAAAAATGTTGTTAATTAGTGTCTTAGTGAATAAAAAATTTCAAAATTATTTAAAGATTATGATATTAATATATGTTAATGTGTTTTTCTTTCTCTTCCCATTTGTCTTATTCTTTTCCTCGTGATTAAAAGTAAAAGTGTGTTCACATTCTAATTTTCTTTGGAAAATGTTGCCTTAGATTTAATTTTTTTTTTAATTTCATTCTAAACACATTTTCTGAACTTTGATTTACAGAATTCAAACAACTTATTTTACCCTCAAAATCTTGTTCATTGGTTCATTTCCTTGAAGTCTTGTTCTTTCATACAAAATTGTTTGACTCGAATTTATACAATTAATTATTAGATACAGTGTCTAGAATCAAAGAAGAAAGTGATTGATCTATGAAGACACAGTCACAGAGGAAAAGGATGGTAGTTGGACTTGTAGGGTATCCTTGTCCATGAAGGACACAGCATTGGATATCATGTGGGACTAAGTCACAACTCAATATTCAATCTTTTTTATTAAAACACCAAAAAAAATTCCTTATCCAGATTTCTAAGTGAATGTTTGGTTTCATGTTGAATCAAGTCATATGTAAATCTTTGTTTTACTAATAAGTTGAAGTTATTTTAATTAATTTTAATTTTGTACATCCTCAAAACATGGATTCGAAGTTTTAAACATCTATTCAAACGCACACTAAATAACATTATGAATTTGTTTAGATAAACCGTTTTATAGGAATTAAAAAGAAAAAGAAAAGGAATTCATTAGGTAAATTTAATTTGTGTACAAATTAAAAACTAAAATATAGAGACTATATAAGAAACTTATATAAATTAACTTATACAAATTAACTTATACAGAAACTAATTAATTTTAGTTTATGTATTCAATTTTTTTTTTCATCTATAAATTCTGATAGAATTTTTTTTCCAAACCTATCCTCTAATAAAAAAAATTTTAATTAGTAAAAATGGGAGTTAGACCAGGAATGTGAGTTTGACTCTTGCAGTTCATATAGAAGTTTTATGGATAGATAATTTATGTTTGTGTTGTTATAATTTATAAAAATTGAAGATCAGTCATAATCCTAATATTTAGAATTAAACTTATCTAAATTTTTCTAATCTTTTTCCTAAATGGAATGTGTGTTTAGAGTTGGATGCAACTGTTAAGCCAAGAAAGCAACTCCCGCAATCTATGGCGTCAAAAGTCAAGTTTTACATACCTAATTTTCTAATTTCAACCCCTAATTTTACAAGTGAGAATTTTGAAAGCCATTAAGAGTGATTATATAATTTTCTAAGAAAAATTGAAAGATATGTAACCAAAAAAAGGTAGGTTATAAAAGTATAATGGGTATATAGTTGAAAATGAATTTAAAAATTGATTTTTTTGCAATTTTCATATAAGTTAAAATGATAATTAATGAAAACTTAAAAGAAATATAGTACAAAATGTCTTTCATTTAAAAAAAAAGTTAAAAAAGGATTCTAAAATGATTTCTAACTATTTTAAACCCAACCATAAAAAAGCTTTGGCCCATTAATTGCTAGCATAGTGTTTGGACTTCTGTTGTAATGTGAAGAGAGAAAAATTAAAGGTAAAACAAGTACCCTACAAAGGTTAATTTAAACTATTATTAGTAATTCTTTTAGCTTCAAATTAACTATAGACATTTAATTTTTTTCAGTCAATCTTCTTTCTCTTTTGACAGCAAGTATAGATATATTATTCATAGTTGATGAATGAAGTCAAAGAAGAGAATATTTGTTAAAAGCTGTGTTCACACATCTGCGAAAGGAAATTTGGTTACCAAGTAGCAAAAAACAGAATTTCAAGAAATAGTAAGGTAGCACAAATGATTTGACTTTTTTGCAGGAAATATTTTAATTCGGATTCCTAAGATACAAGAAATCTCCACTAGAAGTAATTGATAATTGATTTGATTAATAAATAATCTCTTCCTTGCAAAACCTTATTTAATAACGACATTTTTTCCTCTTTTGTTATCATTTCAGCATGAAATATAATAACAATATATCTTTATAACTATTAATGAATAAAATGAGATGGTTAGTCAGATATAACTTCTTCGTTTTCCTTTTTTTGTTTAATTTTAATGAAGTAACTTTTTTAAGGAAAACCCCATTTGTCCCATATCACTCTGTTTCACAGTTCTTCAATGAAAGAAAAATCCAAATACTTGTCTGATTTTAGAAACCAGCCCAGATATTCAAAAAGCAGTGATATTCAGTACCATTTCATTTATGCTCAAGCATGACAAATTTCAATAACCAATTGTTAGCTACCCTGCAGGAAGAAGACAACATAAATGCCCTTTTGATCAGAGTTTGGTTAGTCCATTTATACGTGTAACCATATGGGTAGGTAGTGAGTGATATGAAACCAAATATAACAGGTTGGATGAGGTGAACACCACAAATGAAGTTATGAAGCTGCAAAAGACTACAACTGCCAGTTAGATTACGTGAAATTGTTGAACTGTCCCATAAATGGAGAACAATGCATAATTGCAATCAGTATTTGATAAAAAGTAGAACACTGAACCCCAGTTTTGCACATTAAAAAAAATGCAGAATAGAGATAAAGTGAAGGAGGGAAAAAAGTTTTGCTGACTCGGGTCCAAGCTTATACATTGCAGTGGCAAATCACAAAATTCACCAGATGTCAAATTTTATAAAATGACGCAAGTGACCAAAGATGGATTCGGATGATGACAATCCATCAAGAGTTTATAACTTGATGTAAATGTGAAACCCTGGTTACAATGTATTGTTTTACCCTGTTATGTGATTTTTTCTTCATGTATTATATAATATTAAAAGACATTTAATTACCTTCAATTTGATCATGATTTAATCATAGGTAAACCAGTGAACCGTGAGACAACAAGTTCAATGCTCAACCTGGTTTTAAGAGGGCTCAGATCTTTGGCAAAGACATTTATTTGTATGATATCTTAACCATTAAAACTATTTAATTTATTTTATAAAAAATACCACCATCAAGTCGTGTTTAAGTTATGGATGAACGCGATTCAGTCACATGGCCATCAGTTAAGCCCGAGAGAATCTTTCTCCAGTTTTAAGAACATTGTCTACTTGGCATAGACATTGAAAAGAAAAGGGTTTGGTTTTACCAAGGTTTAACAAGATAGAGGGGGGAAGAATAGGTGTAGCATCAGTACAGGGCATTTAGCAGAAAAATTACAAGCAAAAACCTAAGATTTAAATGGCATCATGTTTTCCATCGGATATCAATGAACCAAAATGCAGTTCACGTTATGGTATAAGTGTGAAACTATTATACACAAACACAATATGCTCCTAGACCAATGATTTTTAATCTTAGGTTTGTTCTTTATATTTTTTCCTTGGAAGTGGAATGAATTGGCGAGTTGGTTACCTATAAATGAATCAACAAATCTACCATAACCATTCATTTCTAGCACTAACTGCTTTCACATTAGTTGACACAAGTGGAGAAGTTTTGTAAAGCGATATCAAGTCATTGAGACATCTGTTTCTCCTGGGGCTAGGCCCTCTCAGACTGCTAATACCCGATGCACCAATCTCATAGATTTTGCCTGCAAAATTCATGTATAAGTTTTGATATTTCATTACCTTCAAGCTGAGTGATAGATAATACAAAGGGACTACCCAAGACAGAGATCAAGTGATCATTATCTAGCTTTCCGAGACCACGTGAGTATTTCTCAACCGAAAAAGGTAAAATTACTCCATTACTACCTTTTCTTCGATTTTAAAGAAAAGAGAGTAACACATATTTGGAAATGCAAAAAGTGAAGATTATTCTGCCAACATGATATTATGGCTATAATTTTAATCATGATTATCTTCAGACCTGGATCAGATTTAGCTCTCCCTAATTTTTTACAAGATAGAGCTACAAATGTCCATAAAAGAGCATGTTTCTATGCTGTTTTTTTTTAAATAACCAGACAATTCTACTCCCACAGGTTGGCCACCCATTTTAGGAGTAAAGTGATATATCCCGTTGGGACTCCATGTCCTCAGATAAAATCTCAGACCTTTGTTAAGAAATCCAAGAGTCGAACCCCTTATGCTAGCAACTTTTGTTATGATTTTTATCATTTACAAAGGGACAGGTTAAAAACATAGAAAATTAATTAATCACTGGCAATTATGATTTTTGCGTTCTATTGAGAATAAAATCAATCAATTCTAAGAATACACGGGGAAAAAAATTAGGGACTACTATCGAGTGCCATGGGATACCACTCCTTCTATTCCTAAATAATATAGTCTTTTTAACTTTTTATTTGTTGCAAAACGAAAATTCTTTTAGCTTTTTAAAATTATTTTCCAACAAAACTCCCAAATATAATTAAAATTAATCAACCTAGTAATATAGAAATGACACAAAATAGTAGTTGAAAAGTGGAGAGTATTCTTGTCCAAGTTTATATTAAATACTATTACTTTGGAACAGAACAGAAGGAGTGAATAAGAAGCATTAAATAAACCTTAACAAATGCTTTTAAATACCTAGAAAACCAAGTAGTAAATAATTTGTGTTTCTAATACAATATGGCGTAAGTCTGGCTAGCCAGTTTAAATAGCTTACAGCTTATTTACTTACACAAGTTTTGAGAATAAGGATATTTGACAAATGAGCTTATCCAGTATTTTTCATACATTACCTGAAGTAGCACCCATGCATTTTAGTTTTTCCTTATTACACTTATTTTAATAAACTTCCACTTTAATCTTCTTCTATTTCAAGAAAAATCCCCCAACTTCACAATATCAATTTATCTCCAAGTAGTCACTCTACCCACCTTCAGAATACCCAATTTCTTTTATGACAAGTTTTCACTCTCACAATATTATACTATTTATTTTAATTATTACTCTATTTACAATATTTATTTTAATTTGAAATAAAATAATTTGAATTTTTAAACAAAAAATCATGCGATTAAAATTAATGGGGAAAAACCAAAGCTATAATTCCTAACTAAAACATATTGTTGTCTGTTAAAAAAATAATTAATATGAAAAAATTCTACAAACATATTCTGCCATTTTACATTTATGAACTAAGACACAAAAAATTTTATAAAAAAATTAATTCAATAACTTTTTTTGTATAAGCAATTCAAGAAAATAACATTCTGTTAAAATTTTAGCTTTTCAGCTGATAGCTTAGTTAAGCCAAAACAGACCCTAAATGATTGAAATTACAATATAGGAGCAATACAATAATTTTATTCGTATATTTTTTTAAAATTTTAATGTTATGATACGACATTAGATCAATATTTGTGCTAGACGCTAACACTAAAGTACAAATTATTAACTAGAAGTTCCAACACCCCAGCAACTTTAAAAAGCACTACAGAAAGTGATAAAAAAAACGTATTCAACACTAAGAAATTTCCATCGGAATAACTTCATATCAATTGAGATGCACATATTACATCCTTATATTTTGTGCTGTGACATGTTTATTGTTATGTCCATGTTTAGTAACGCTTAAACAATGTCCATGTCTGTTTCAAAGCGGCGATGCTTGCAATTTTCAAGCAATGAGCAAAATTTGTAGCTCGATGGCATACATACATGAGAATTAATTTAATTGGAAAAATATGCACTGTAACTTCAACAAATGTAATCTTAAGTTACTACTGTAGATTGCACACAACAAACTAAATCCCATACTTAAAAGGAGAGAACAAAAATTACCTTTCACCCATATTGGAGGAGAACCTGTAGTATTAGCAACGAGAAAGGACATTGCAATGTCTTCACAAGTTCTGTTGAAAGAAAAGAAAAAATTAAAAAAAATAAAATTATGAAGGATATCAAAAGAATAAGTGATAAGAATAAATTTAAAATTCTTGAGAGGGTTAATTAATCATATATATTACCTCTCCCTGGAAACATAGCCCTGAATTGATGGAGACATCTCGTGAGCATATAAATCCAAGTATTTCCTGTGAAAGAATGCAGCCTTTGAGAGAACCATGCTATAAGTGCCCATCCACCAAACAGACCACCATCCTCCATACCTGTAATATGCAACATTATTTTGCTGTAGTATACAAAGTGAAATCAGTCAGGTACAATATGCAAAATAGCAAATCAAGTTATATTAAATAAGGGTAAATCAGTTCCATTATGTTACTGTCCAGCACATTCCCACGAATACAGAGAACATCTGCACATTGCTCTTATTTTTCCCTTTCTAAATAAAAATATAGTAGCAAACATGCAATGTGTTTTTCCTACTAACTCATTTCCCATTATTCTACACAATATTAGTTATCTTTGAAGTGAGTTTGTCTCTAAATTGAGCAAGGGTGTATCTACAAGTAAATTAGAGGATTGTAAACATGATACAATTAAAATGAGGATGATAGACCCTTACTTGCTCACTTTAGAGATAGTATCACTTTAAAAGAGCACAGTCCATCTTAGTTTCATTTTTTCTCTCCATCCCAACCCTTAATCCCGTAAGTAGAAGTTGCACTAGAACCATTCTTGTGTAAACAATTAACGAAGTGTTCATCTTCATCACATAACCAATCAAAACTCAATGTCAAGATTTAGTTTGGCTGGACTCCACCATATGACCATACAGCTAATCCTATAAAATACTAAAGGTTTCAGCATCCGAATTGCAAGAATTGTTGCAAACCTCAAAGTCATATTCCATCTTTCAGAAATTAAACAGAGTAAAAATGTAAAATTCAAGTGGTTCAAATTCAAGTAACGAAACAGGAAATGCAGTAATTCACTAATAACTAACCTCCTTATCCAGCCAGTGCATTCGAGGAACAAATCCCACCATTGTGGAAGGTGCACTTTGCCAGACAGAGAAAGCATAATCTAGAGTAGAGCATGGAACAATCACATCATCATCAACTGAGAAAATTGCGTCAGTCTTGAGGTCCTTAATTGGCCTAAACCTGCTGTTTGACTCATAATCTGCATTGATGTCAAATCTAAAGTTTGGTTTGTGAGCTTTCTGAGACTTCGAAACCACAATCTTATTAAGATATGTTTTCAGCCTCTCAGATGGTTGTTCACTTTCAGTCCACACCACATGCATTGCATCAGCACTTCGACAGGATGCATAATGAGCAACAGTTTGTTTCAGAAGAGATTTTTGCCTCCAAGTGTTTATAAGCACAGTATATCCAGCCCTGAATCATGAATTAAATCAATTGTATCCGCAGATCCAGCTCAAATTATGAAGCATAAAGAAAAAATAAAACTCCACAACTATAGTCCTACTGGGAGCAAGAACCATAATGTCATTACATGCAAGAAAAAGCACTAGAAAAAAATAGGAGTGTGGGTTTTACGAATTTTCAAAAACTTCTTTTAGTTTTAAAACAATCAAAGACAACCGACTTTCAAACCAAGCTCGTTCATCGTGATATCCAGCACTACTCCAAATGACTCACATTGAGCTAGAATCATAAAATAAAACGTTTGGACAAGTTTGTCTATAAGGACCTTTACAATGTCTTTGGATGGAGAAATTTTAACGGGTAATTCACTTTTATAAGTAATTCAAAATGTTTTTTAATAAAATATGTTATTTGGATAGAAAATTTTAAAAGAAATTGAAATTTTAGGAATTTATATTATAATAATTTAATCAGTTAAAATTAGAAAATTTCAAATTTTACCTAAAAATTAAGAATTTGAAATTATTTATACTCTTTCATCTCCTAAGTCTATGTTTCTTTTCTTCATATTCTTTCATTGGCTCGGTCTCCTTTGGGATGTTGTGAACTCGACTTTGGTCAGGAAATCATTGGCTTGACTTCACTTTTTGACAAATGTCTACATGAGGTTCTTTTATGTTAAAGTCAATCATGTTTATTTTTTATCGCCATTGTCAAAGTTAATTTTTTACCTGATACAAACCAATGTTATTTCCCAGCAAATGTTACTTAGAGAATTCTTTGTCAACATCAATATTGTTTTATAGTAATGTCAAACATGATTTTTTTTTTTTTTTTTTTTTTTTTTTGTTTGGTTGATGCAATTGAGATGAGATTATTCTTCAGACAATGCTAATTGAGGTTATTTTTTGACCAAAGTAGATCATAATGAAACTCATGATTATTTCCTTCACCAACATTGACAAAACTATTCTTCAAACAATGTTAGCCAAGATTTTATTATTGACGCCAATGATACCACTTTCAGGCAACTTTAATAGAAGTTATTATTCGTTTGACATAGTTGGGATTATTTATTTATGGATGTAGGTCAAGTTTATTTCTTGGTTGACGTTTGTCCAGGTTTTCGATGGATGTTAGCCAAACTTTTTCGATTGAAGTTGTAGTGGCTATTTTTTTTGTCAATCTCAATAGCGAATCTTTTCTATCCACCTCACTAGTGTTATATGGTGATAATTTTTGTATGTGGTAGTAAGTGAAATACTCTATCCAAACAAGTAAACTAAAATTTAATAAATGCTAATTGTTTTATTAAGCTTGAAATGCAAACAATTCAAATTCAATGTATTTATGTTTTTTAGATAACGTAAGTGTATGAAGATTTATGATCCTATGGAATTTAAATGACTCATTTTCTTAAAGAAGGTAATAACTATATAGATAGAATTTTTTCATAGGTTTGGTTTGGGCCCTATATTTTTTCTTCTTTTTATTTTTATTTAATAATATTTTTTCATCTGATGCCCAAGATGAGCTTTTTAATAAATAAATAAATAAATCAATGTATTTGAATTTCTTGACATCTATCCAAACAAGGTTAGTGAAAAATAATAAGAATAAAAATTGAAATGAAGCTTTTTAAGTTAAAATTACTTTATACATAAGTTAATCTAACTTATGAAGAAGTTAATTTCAATATTTCTTTTCCAGAAGTGCTTAGGAAGAACTTTGTCTAAATAAACTCATTTGTTTCCCTCAAACAATGACAAATCTATAGTTTCTTAGGGAATCAATCTACCACCATGACTATCCTTAAATAGGAATCTCAAAATCCTTTGCCATCATGGTGAAATAAACAACCTAACACATAATAATGTATCTTTCGTTTAGAGAATTTGTCCAAACGATGACATCCAATAGCAAGAATAAGTAACGGGAACTTTATTTTAAAGCAAAAAATACATATATAAAAACTGGTTTCCTTCTAAATTCAAACCAAAGTGATCATGTTAAAGCTACTTTCCACCTCTGAACAAATACTTTGATTATAATAGATTATGACAATAATTAATCCCTTATACATCTAATTAGTGAAATAATTTAATTTCCATAACCATTCTAAATCAACCCTAAAAAGAACAGATCAATCAGAATAAAAACAAAAATTGCAAAGAAGAAAAACAGATCCATTTTTTCCGTACCTTGAAGTAACCGACGAAGCGTTGTGAGGGTTCCAACCCATCCACGAACTGAGTCTGGAGGTGATCAAAACGACGACGGAGAGAGCGAACAGCGCTAAGAAGAGCTTAAACTTGGCGGCACCGAGGAACTGTTTGGCTCGGCGGAGGGAGAGAAGGGAGCGGTTGCTGTAGGCGCTTCGGCTGGCTGCTTTCTGCTTTGCCGGCGAGTAGAAGCCGTCGCCTCCGTCTGCGGCGAGGCCGGCGTCTCTAATCTGAACGGAGGTGGACATGGCTCAAGGTAGAAGAACATTCGATTAACGGTACAAAGAGAAGGCGATGGTGATGATGGTAGTTACAATCACCATGTTTGCGCGTGATGAGCGCTTCAAACGACAAAGCGATTCAAAACGACGTGTCCTTGAACTCAAAACGACATGCTGAACTATTTTAAGTTTATAACACACATAATTCTTACACGACAAAATTAATTTGTCAAAATATATTCTTAATATGTTTATTTTTTAAATATTTCATTTTATTATCTATAAGTACTTAAAAAAATTATCTAAACATGTCCTATTAACGATTATTTCTTCATTTCATATTACATGTTTAGTTGATTTATTATTGAAAATAATATCCAATGTAATAGTTTATAGAAATATTATTTCTTCTTTTGATAGTACTAGATTTATTATTGAAAATAATCGCTAACGTAATAAGTTATAAAATAATTATTAAAAAATAAATTTTAAGTCAATTTTATAACATCAGTTTATAAAGTAAACTTTGTACCTGTTTATAAATATTTTATTTTTAATTAATGTAAGATTTTCGATACATGTTCTTTTAGTAGGTGTTTTTGTTGTGATATAAATTTTAACTTAATGTTTATTCCGATGATAATACACAACTTAATTTTTTAGTGAGTCCCATTTTATTCCTTTACTCGCATATAATCACTCTCATCTTAACTTATTGAGAGTAATAGAGAAACTTTAAAATGATCATTAATAATAGATCAACTTTAAAATGATCATTAATAATAGATCAACTTTAAAATGATCATTTAATAATCTTAGATTAAAATAGAGATCCAATACAAGGAGTTGATTGATTTAATTACATAAATGCCATTTAATGTGAAAGAAGGCATTGGAACACTAAATGTTCCATTTATAGCACTTTTTAATATTATATATTATATATAAATGCTAACAGTACTATTTTAACACTCTCTTTTGGACATATTATTTTTTATTAGATAACTTCTACATAAATGTAATTAAATATTCTTTCAGACTCAATAACTAGAAAACATTAAAACTTAAATAAAAATGCATTTTAATTGGTTTTTTTCTTGAAGCGCTCAAATATTTGGTTTTATTCAGGACGAGGCATTTATCTTTCGTTCAGCGAAATAGGTCATGGTTAAGCGAAATCTTGAGAAAGGAAAAAAAAAGGATGATGGAGAGTTAACTTGAAAAAAAAAAAAAAAAAAAAAAAAAAAATAAAAATAAAAAAAAAAAAAAAAAGGAAAAGAATAAAGGGAACAAAAATCTCGACCCATATTATTTCTTCTTGATGCTATTGTTTGTAGATGAGAATTCTTCTTATAAGTATCTAACATAGAAATCAAACTTTTAAATTATCCTTGCCAAGAGAGATATTACTTACTTTTTTTAGTTAATGTTGTCTTTTTAAATTTTATTTGTCTTATTTATAGTTAATTTTTCTTTTGGATTTTATAATTTGATTGACAAAATTAAAGTTTACATTCCTAATTTTTGTTCTCATATTTATTTTCTAATCAGTTTATTATTTTGATTATGGTTATTTATATTAATATTTTTTATTTATTTGACTGATTATTTTATTATATTTATTTAATACATTTCTTCCCAATTCTATACTTATTTTATTATATTTATTCAGCATATTTGTTTATGACAAAATTTATATATATATGGAACGTATATTCTAATATTTTTTAATTAATTCTAGTGTAGGCAACAAACTTATTTTTCAATATATAGTCTCTCGATCTTGAATGATAAAATTGTATTGAGTAGATTAAGTATAAACTTATTATTATATTATTCTTAAGTAATAAAACTATATTTGGTGGGTTGATTATGAAATTGACATTACACTTACGATAAGTCGAAATATTATCTATCGCTACATAGAGTGAAGACTTGCATAGAGTAAATTATACCTATCACTATAAAATTACATAAGTAAAAGTAAAACAAAGACTTTCTTAAGATAGGTCAGAATTTTATCTATCCACTTTTGACTTGGAGATTATAAATAATTTCATGTTTTGAATAAGATAATACATTTAAAAGCTTGTTACCTTATCTATATAAATATTCTAGGTTGGAGACATATAAATCTCTAGAGATGAAGATCTTGAATCGAAAAACGAAAGTCCCTAAGTGTCGATTCTGAGTCGAGTACATGAAAGTCCTTAGAGATGACAATTCAAAGTTGGGGACACGAAAGTCCCACGATTTGAATCGAGGACACGAAAGTTATAATATGAAAGAATGGCTGCACACAACCCTGCAACTCCATTTTCAGCAAATATAGCAACATCCTTTTCAGGACAAGAATGGATGACGGATGTGGTACAAGGATCCGTCACTTTCCAAGGAAGAGCTACCACTGTTTTTGTTTTTGAAAATTTTGAAGATGTACCACTCACTCTGGAAGGACCCATAGTGGTGACCTTTGGAATACCTCCTTGCCCCCAACATAACCCTATCATTAATCTGTTCATGGCTCCTACGTTGTGAAAATATAATCAGAAGAATAATAAATCTTGTATAATATTGTAGGATATATGTATAATAGAGTGGTAATGATGTAATAATAATAATAAATTCTGTATAATATAGTAAAACTTTCTGTAGAAAATATGTATACTAGATGGAGTACGATTAATAACATATATGTATTGTAAAATATAATGTACATTGTGATGGAAGGTGTTTTTGCCTATTTTAGAATTGATTATTTAAATATCTACTGAAATCATCCTTGTCCTAAATGAGCAATTAATAATAATCTCCTTTCAATGACACAATTTTCTGCTCATTTGAAACCTCAAGGAACAAGTTCCTTCAGCCACAAACCATATCCATTAAACCACATCATGATCATGTGACATATAATATAAAATTTATATTTGAGAATTAATATTACATGAAACATAATAAAATAAAATGAGGCTAGGGGTACCTCGCTGTAAAAATAATTTTTTAAGAAATGGAAAGCAAAAATAGTATATCTCCTTTCCCCTTACCTTTGATAGAATGTAATTTAGAGTGCTATGGAGATGGAGAATTTTTGTTGCACCTAAACGCGGATTGTTGCTGTAATGTGAATTTTGCATTTGAATGGCTTTTATAGACGGCACAACAGTTATCCTTCAACTTTGCATTTATGCCCAACGTCACCTAGGTGACGAAATTTTGAGATAAAAAGCACATTGCAATTATCTTAAATTGAATTGCATTTGTACTTGATTCCAGATTTTATCTTTGAAATATGTAAGGTGCACTGTATGCGTGATAAATTTGCACCATTTATCCACGTGTCTAAGGTAAAAATAATATATAATAATGATATTATAATACTAATATTATAATAATGTACATCATAATATAATGAATTTTCCTTCCACCATATGTGCATAACCATACGTGCATAAGATAATAATATTAATATAACATAATAATAATAAGATAATAATAATAATAATATAACATAATAATAATAATAATAATAATAATAATAATAATAATAATAGTAAGAATAGAATGGTAATAATTTAATAATAATAATAATAATAATATAACACAATAATAATAAATGATAATAATAAGTGATAATAAAAATTTAAGGATGTTACTGGTAATGACAATAATGGTAATAATAAGTGATAATAAAACTTTAAAGATGTTACAAAAGTTTATGTAAATAATAATTTTGAATGAGAACACCAAAGTCCTTAACAATGACGATTGAGTGGAAGATACACAAGTTCTTAAAGATGATGATTTTGAGTTGGGAACGTAGAAATCCTTGGAGATAATGATTTTGCATTCCATTTTTAAAAATCCTTTTCTTTTGTATTAAAAAGGTAATTGATAAGTTTAAACCTTTATTGAAATGCAAAATAACATATCAAAATGTATAAAAGACTCATAATTGAAATCAATAAAAATTCAAGTTTGCAGCATTTCATGTTCGCAGGAAGATCACTACATATGTATTTTCAGACAATATGGTCCTTTGCACAATTAAGGTAAATGTGTGTCACTTCATTTGAATCTTGTTTTGTTGAAGTTAACTAAGAACAATAACTCTTAGGTATTGCTGTCAACGAAAACTAGAGAGATATAGAAAGACGAAAAAAAAGGTATGCACATAAAACAACTTATAATATTTTTAATAATTTTTATTGACTATAATAAAATAATTAAATTCTCTTTATGATTTTTCAATTTATAAATGCCTTACACAAATTAATTATTGGGTGAAGGAACCAAACATAAATAATTAAGAGAGAAAAATACTTATTCTGAAATTTGAGAACAAAACTCTCTCCATAAAACTTTTTTTTTTTCTTATTGGAATGTTAATTATTTGCAATAATAATATAAATACATTGATTAATGCATTTTTAAGTCAGTGAGACTAAGACTTTATTTAGGTAGTAGCATAGAGGAATAAGTAATTATTATGCCTCTTAATTATACAAGTGAGGGCAAGTTTTACACGACATATAATGGATGCCAAAATGTTATAGGCAAGAGAGGTGATGACCCTTCTTTTTATAGAGCATTCAATGTGTTGTTTTTATTAACTTTTACTAGTCCTAGTAATGATTTAACTTTGTCTTGAGCTTTATAATTTCTTTGGTAAAATTAAGGTTCGGATCAATAATTTTTTTTGTCTCACATTATCGTTGATTTTTTTTAATTAATTATTATTTTGATCTTGATTAATCATGTTAGTATTTATTTTATTTATTTGATAAATTTGTTTCAAATTACATGTTTATTTTATTATATTTATTCAACAATTTGTTCAAGAATACATGTTTATTTTAGTTATGACAAAATTCCTTTATATCTACTGAAATGAATATTCTAACTTTCCTTAACTAATTTCTAATGAATCATGTAGGTAAGTTTTTATCACTACACAAACTCGCAGTCTTGAATGATTTATTGCACAGATAAAACCACCATGAACTTATCACTACACAATTTTTAGTCTTAAGTGATAACACTATACTTAAAGCAGATGAAAATCTTATATATTACTACACAATACCAAACATTAAGTCTATTAAAATATCTAAAAGATTTATGAATTATTTACCTAATATGTCAAAGTGAAGCAATTTAACTACAAGGAGAATAAGTAAGATGAAGTCCTCTCCTATTTTGAAACTATATTTGAAAGTATATACAACAACTTGGAGAAGATTAGTAATAGTTCAAAATGTCCCACTAATATTGTTATATAGAAAGAAAGAAATAATGAAGTAAAAAGTAATGTTTAATTAGTCTATAAATAACGTGTTTTAGAATCATGTTATTCTTTGACAAAAATGGAGTTTTAATGTTTAGACAAAAGGTGAAAAGGTAATAATGTTTAGTTAAGACAATCATGTTATTCTATTTTTGGCAAAATGGATTTTTAAACTTTTTACAGAAAAATGCTAAGGTAAATCATATCAAAACTAGTAAAAAAGTGATCATAAAATTGATAAATTTCTCTTAATAAATAATGTACTAAGAATATGTATAGTTAGACAATGCAAACTAACTTCCTAACTTTTTATTGACTTAAATTTCTTCACAACTCATTTCCCATGCATCAGATAAAAAAATCATAAAATTATTTAATTAATTATTTCAAGCAGAAAAACAATTAAAAATGCTGACCCAGTAAATATAATTATTAACTACAGATGACAACTTATATTCATTTAATAGATTAATTTTTATACCTAATTGATTGAATTATAATTTAATCTATTAGTAGCTTATGCTAATTGATAAGAAATTAATCGATTGATTTGAAGCTTATTAATCCAAAACCAATATAGTTAACAAACATACTCATTCAGGATAATTAATACAAACATTTATTTAGTTATTTAGTTGAATATCATATTTTAAAAAAGTGTAAATATTGATTATATTTTAAAGTGAATGTGTAGGTCTCATTTCAAAATTAGTGAGAATAATCAAATTTAAATGAAAAATTAGTACTCTAAAAGTCTTACGAGCATTTGTTTCAAGCGCTCTTAGTAAGTAATTTGATTTTGACAGAATGTTACATTATTCACAAACAAGTGGTTATGAATGAGAGTTTCATGGTGGCATGTAATTCTTTATTTTGTGTTTGAATAGAAAGTTTTATAACTTTAAAATATCAGAAAATTTTATAATTTTTAAAATATTTAAATATATTAAATTGAATCGTTTCACATGGTTTATTTTTTAAATATTTTGTGTGATAAAACAATTTAAATTTAGAGAATTTTAATTTTTTTATTTAAAAAAACATTTCAATTATCATTAAATTTAAAATATTATTTAAATATCAAAATTATTAAAAATCTGAAAATATTAATATTGATAATTTTGTAATCAATATTGATTAATGTTATTCTTTAATCAAAGTTCGTTATTTCACATGATATTTACAAATTTTTTTCTGAATTTAAGTTAAATGAGATTATTTTCAGTTCGATCATAACTATTTAGATTGACATTGATGAAGATTATTTTTATAATGTTCATATTTAGGAATTTTTTGCTGACTTATTTTTGTCAATATTAACAGAAAAATTTCTTCAATTAATATGGTAAGAACACAATCTTAATTGATGTTGGCAAAAAAATTTCCAATCAACGTCAAAACTGAAATTCTATAAAACTATTGAAAAAAGTTACATCTTTATTAATAATAAAAGAAATCGTTGCAGATATGAAAAAAAAAAATTACAACAGCCGTCTTTTTAGAAAACTAAATTCACATCCGGAGAAAACATCTCTCTCCCAACATTAATTGATAAAATTCTAAATAATATTAAGTAAGAAATAATAGTAATTTGTAATTAAAAAAATTCTGAGAACTTAAATAAAAACATAGATCATATTATGAAAAAAAAAAGTTCAATTGAGATCAAGTAGACTTCTCAACAATGTCTTGATTTTAAGCCGACAACACTTCACCAAATTTAAATTAAAGGAAATAAAACATAAATTAAAAAAATGAAAAATTTCAAGTTCTTACTTTTATGTAAAATTTGAAATTATATAATTTTAATTAATCCAATTATTCTAATAAAATTGTAGAATTTCAATTTCATTTAATATTTTTTACTCAAACAATATATGGTAAAACATTTCAAATAGGATACAAAAATAATTAATCTATTAAAATTTAAAAAAAACTCCTTTTCAAACATATTATTATGCAAAAGTTGAAATAAATTCTTTAAAAGCAAATATTCCACTTTTGATGAAATTATTCTCAAAGCTGGCATAATTGTTATACATATATAATAATCATCCATTAACCTTATCCAAGTACAATTTAACATTTTTTTAGCTGAATTTTGATTAGTCAATTAAATTAAAAAAAAAAAACAAGTTTATTGAATAAAATCTATATATATATATAGATAGATAGATAGATATAGATAGATAGATATATATTTATTTGTATTCTCTATCTGTTTGTATTGCAGTTAGCTTGAATATTTTTACTTTATACAATGTAAAACTTCATGTCCACACATGTGCTAATTCAATTACACTCATTGAATTGTCTTGTCACATACAGTTCCATCGATAAACTATGCTCTTAGTTTTGAATTTTGGTCTGAAAAACATTGGAAAATAGATTTATGGAACCTGCATGCAGGTGAACTTTTAAGGCATTATATAAAAAGAAAACTGAACTCTACGTACTAAAGAATAATGTGTCTGAATCTGTATGAGCACTTTGGACCACAAACTCTTGATGAGGCCAGCTATTTAGCAGTTGAGACGCACATGCAAGGAGCCCCTTTTGTTCAACTCCATTAAATTCACAGGCAGAGGTGAAGAAACAATGAAAATAGCTGGAAAAGAACACTGCAACTTCATTAGTAAATGCTTTGTTTCATCTTTCTGATATCCATTAAATTGTTTGTCGCAATTGGTCAAAGGGGTCATCTGTCTAAACTCCAACTATCATCTGTTTTGTTACATTTGATGCAGTAAATGATCTGCCAAAGGGACAACTAGATTTTTTCTGCACAAACAAAAAATTGCATGTGTATATACTATATATTGTCTTCATATTGTTCAATTCCTTAGTCCGATAAATTGAGATACCAAATAAGAATACTCGGAAAGCACGAGTATATAATCTAAGACAGTGGTGGAACAAGAAGTAGCTAATGTAATCACAATAACTGAGATTTAAGAATCAGAAATAAGTTCCATATTTGTTGGAAATTTTAAGCATTTTGCAACTTTGAATTTATGAATTATACGTGAATGAAGATGTTGGTTAGTCCAAGGTGTTGGAAGAGGAACATAGGATAGAATACTAAAGTAATAACTTGTAATACAAAAGGGTGAACTTCTAATTCCTAGTACAGAAGATTTTCTTATTGCAACAAAGAAATACTACTGAACTTGTAAGTAGTCTGGTTGAAGTTCACATTGGTGGTGCCAGCCATGTTATCACAACGGGGCTTCTCACAGTATGCAAACCATCATTCCATACCAGACTTCCAAATTCGGGCGAGGTTTGCCGAACCCTTGGTGTGAAGGTGATCTTGTAAGACAGCTTTTGGTGTTTTTTTGTAAAATGCAGAGTTTCTGGCTCAACTTTGACAGAAGCACCTTGGAATGGTGAGACCACAACTTGGTATTTGGAATCTGGCGGGCCAACATTGGTGACAGTTCGTTGAACAATCACAGGACTGGAGAATGAAGTGGCTGTTTTCTGGGTAAAGATTGATGATATGGCTGGGTAGTTCAAGTCCCCCGGATTGACAAGAGAGTGTGTGCAAGATCTGTTGGAATATTTGGCAAAAACTTGCAGTTGGGTTGGACTCAGCTTCTGTGTGCATAGGAATTCAAAGTAGTCCTGTGGCTCTATGTCATATACCAAACCAGGGTCAAGAGCTCTAATAGGGTCAATGTGTCCAGAACCATGATCATAAGGAGTTGAAGGTTTAGCAGTTGAGGCATCTCTGAGAGTTTTTCTGGTGTTGTCAAGAACATAAGCCGTTGTCATCAAAGCAGATTTTATAGCAGCAGGACTCCACTCAGGATGCCTAGCCTTGAGAAAGGCTGCTATGCCACTCACATGTGGGCATGACATTGAGGTTCCAGAGAGTATATTGAACTTCTCTCTCCTGTTGTCCACTTTCAAACCTGATGGACCAATGGCCTCACTCCAAGCAGCAAGAATGTTCACCCCAGGAGCCACTAAATCAGGCTTCAGAATTTCAAGGCTGATAAAATTAGGCCCTCTTGATGAAAATGCTGCCACTACAGGAGATGGCCTAATTCCCAACCTTGTACCTTTAAAAGCTAGAGTTGCAGTAGCCCTTTGATTAGCTAGGACATAACTTTTGAGATCTTTTCCTTCTTTTTCTCCTATTGCAACTGCTGGAAGGAGATGACAATCTGCAACCAGTTCTTCTCCATTAGCTTCAGTATTTGTGAGAATCATTCCCACCCCTCCTGCACTTCTAACCACATGACCCTTTTGCACTCTAGGACTAAGGCCTCTATCACAAATAACAATCTTTCCTGAAACCACTTTAGGATCCAAAGTCCCTTCCAAGCACATGGATTTTGGATCAACCCTGCTAGAGTTGCTCCCCAAGTACACCAAAGGATATTGTTTCTCAATTGAAAGCACACTTTGCCCTTTGTAGAGTGAAACTCCAGTCACTATTTTGCCATTTCCAAGCTTAACTTCTGCTGGAAAATCCCTATCCATTGTGCTGGCTCCAACTGTGGTGATCCATGGTGAAACATTGGTGAGGCTAGCAGGATCAGGTCCTGCATTTCCTGCAGAACATGAAACAAAAACACCCCTCTCCATTGCTCCAAATGCAGCAACAGATAAACTATCACGGTAATAAGAGGAGACTCCACCACCCAAAGAGATGGAAAGAACATTCACTCCATCAGCCACAGCTTTATCAATGGCTGACACAATATCTGAGCTGAAGCACCCACCAATCCAACACACTTTATAAGCTGCAATCCTTGCACCTGGTGCCATTCCTCTGGCTGTGCCATTAGCATAACCAAGAAGGTTAGCCCCAAGCACAGGAGAGCCACCAACTGTAGCTGCTGTGTGAGTGCCATGCCCATCTTGATCTCTTGCTGATTTATACTCCTTCTGCTCATTAATTCTACCAATTGCTGCTTCATATCCATGGTAGAATACTCTTGCCCCCACAACCTTTTTATTGCAGTGACTTTTTGTGAATCCTGTTCCAATCTCACAGGCACCTTTCCAATGAGCAGGTACTGGTCCCATGCTTACATCTTTGAAGCTTTCACTCTCTGGCCAAATCCCTGTGTCTAACACTCCCACTATAACATCATGGCCTGCAAGCTTTTCTGACCACATATTAGGAGCTTTTGCTGGTTCAAGCCCAAGGAATGTGGGACTTCTTGTGGTGTGTAGCTCATACTTTGTATCTGGGAATATGGCCACAACTCCTTCTTCAGTCTCTAGCTTCTTAGCTTCTCCTTCAGTCAACTTAGCTGCAACACCATGAAAAGCATTCTGGTAAGTGTAGATTATTCTCTCACCGTCCGCATCAGCTTCTTGAGGTGTGGACAGTGCCGATTTCACCTTTGATGAATACCATTCAAGGTGGTTGGGGAAGGCTCTTGGCATTGCTGACTTATCCATTTGAATGAGGTAAGTCTTCTTAGCAAATTCAGCATTTGCTGAGAAGAACATTGTGAGAACTAGAAGACAGCTTGCAAGAAAGCAACCCATGTTTCCCATTAGGGTCTTGGCCATGTTGCATGCCAAGAAGGAGAAAGCTAGAGTGTTTGAAGAAGGGTGTTGGCTTAAAAGGAAGGAAGTATGAAGAGATTTTAAAAGGGGTTTGTGCTTCATAACTTGCCTGTCTTCTTGAGGTTGCAATATTAAATACTAGGTATGTGTCCCAGCATAATGGTAGGTGGTTGTTTTGTAAGTGACTGGTATGAAGTTAATGCATGGTTAAGGTCCTCTGACATTTTTTCAACGCTGTTTCTTGATTGATGCTCGCATGCTCAGCATAAACAATTATAGTAACAAAATTTTCTATTTTAACCTAAGCTACCTAATATTGGAAATTATTATAAAAGAAACATAAAGTATATAAATAAAATAAAACTAAATCTAACTACTGATTATGTTGAAGAAGATAAATTGTCTATTGATCTCGTATTTGCGACATCTCATCCTCGAATAATGGAGTGAGATTCTAAAATAACTAAAACATTTGAATTATCTTAACATAATTTTTATAAAAATAAATCTGAATTTAGTCAAACATGTATATATATTATTTCCCTCTAAAAATCAATAGTGAATCTTCTTTTTTGTTATTCTCAAATCAAAAGCAAATCATACAATTATTTCAAAGTTTATAAATTAATTAATAAGTTTATGCATTAAAAGATCACTAACGTGATAAATATATAATAGTTTTGTTCTGCTACTACCACTTAAAATATTTGTACAAGTCACAACTATAATTAAATAAAACACATATGTTAGTTCTTAACTAAAGGATGACTTCATGAATCCCAACAAACTTATTAGTTAGAGATTTTTCAGCTATTAGTCACAAATCACAAAATTTTAAGAGTGTTTATGATTATGCACTTACAAAATCTAGACAGTTTATTTTATATTTCTATTTTCATTATCATATATTATTTATTATTCAACATTTATATATAAATACACCATTGGCCATTGACTCTTTATAGAGAAATATAAGAAAAAAATATTTCTCTTTTATTTATATTTTTCCTTATTAATTTATTTTATGGGTGATAAATTGTAAATATGTTATCAAAATTCTTCTTTTATAGTTTTGGTAGAGAGGATTTAGACATGTTTTATTTTATTTTCTTATGAGACTATGTTGTTAGTCGCTTAAATAGAGAAATTTCAAGAAAATGCGATTTTTGGTATGGAAGATTCAGTATATCCTAAACAAGGATTAACTCAAAAAATATCAATAATTTGTGGCTTTTCTTCAACAATCACAAATTGATTCCTCTCATCTTATTTTTAATTATATGTCGGTACCTCATGTGCTAATTCCACTAATAATGTCCTCATATGCTAATTCCAATTTCAGGTAAAAATCATAATCCTTAGGTATTAGACACAAGACATGTCAATATTGCTAGAACTGTTCAATTGTTTGAATTCTTGAATGGAATGATGTGTCATACATCGATTCTTTATATGACAATCTTCTTATTTATATCTCAAGACTGACAAAAAAAATGGGTTGTGTTACTCTTTTTTACTACTCAAATGGTTTTATTTTTCAGGAAAATCCATGGAAATTGATTGGTACAACTAAGAGGGTGAATAAATTATATTAGTTAAAGACTTCAAATATCTCCTATTTTTTACACCAAGTAGTATAAAAAAAGTACTAATGCAAATTGTAAAATGACCATTTTTTTACATTGTAATAAAAATAAAGCTAGCAAAATTCCTGAAATAATAAATTTGTGGCATTGTCACATGGGACATGCTTCAAATTATTCTCTTAAACACATTTTATTTCCTCATATTGATACTTCAATTTGTTCTCCTTATGATGTATGTCACTTTGCAAAATAAAAGAAGTTATCTTTTCCTCTTAATAATACTAAGTAACAAAATTTCTTAAAATATTACATGTTGATATTTGGGGACCACATAGAATCCGTTTGTAGAAGGTTACAAATATTTCTTATTTGGTAGATAACTTTATTAGGTTTACTTAGATATATTTGTTAAGAGGAAGGTATGAAGCAAGAACGAATTTACAAAATATTATATTTAAACTTGAAAATCAATTTGAAAACAAATTAAAAATCTTGAGAAGTGATAATGGACCTAAATTTTTTTATGTATAAATTTTTTAACAACAAACAATTGTTAACTAGACTAGTTGTGTTGAAACTTCTCAACAAGATGACATTATAGAACAAAAACACCAACACATTATAACATTGTGCTCTCATTTTCTAATCAAATTAGTATAAGACTCTTTGGTATTTTTGTTATTACGTATATTATTCATCTCATTAATAAGACACCAACTCCTTTATAAACACATTTAAGAATTTATTCCATCATTTATCAAATCTTAACAATTTAAAAATATTTCAGTCTATAGTCACTACAATATGGTTAGTGGGTCACATGACAAACTTAATTTTAAAACTCAAAAAGATGTTTTTTTTAGTATATAGGAAATGTACAAAAGGTTTTATTCGTTTCATCTTAAAGAATCAAAACATCATTATTTCAGAAAAAATGTATTATTTTATGAATTTCCTTTTGGCCATGTTCAGAAAAAATGTATTATTTTATGAATTTCCTTTTGGCCATGTTGATCAAAATCGTTTGATTTCTAATGTTATTTTATACAAAGTCTTTTGCTTCTCCACCCAATAAATAATAATCACACCAATACTCATATAAGAAAAATATTACACAATTATATTCAAATAAATTCCAATAATGAATCTACTAGTTTTATTACTCCAATAAACGGTTTCATCATCAAACTTGGTCCTTGCTAAATCTTCCCATAGGAAAACACCTAATTGGATGTAAATAAGTTTACAAAATTAAGCATAAGTGATATAATTACAAAGAAAAAAAAAAGTTATTTAATCTATGTTCTAAATTAAACAACTATGATAATCTAGACTGAAAATAAAGGATACTGTGGAGAAAGACTAGTTAGAGTACATGTCTATATTCATCCACTACACTGCTTTATTCACACTGCAGAAATCATGTTGCTAGCTAAAGAGTACCGACCAACTTTAAAGGAGGAGAAACATAATACTAACATACAACATATTATGCATTGTTCTTTAAGAAGCCACAATTTCTAACCCACAGGCTCGAATCTTTGACAAGCATGCAGATGAAGACCACCATCAATGTGAAGAGTGAGCATAGTCTTATAATTCACTGATTCATTTTGGACAGCGAGCTTGAATTTGTAGCTGTGACAAAGAACAGCAGCAAAAGTTTTCATTTGCCTATATGCAAAATCTTTCCCGAGACAAATTCTTGGACCGGCCTGCATAAGAACAAGTTGAATTTCAAAGTTTCAATTACTCAAGAAAGCAGTGTGTTTTTACTCAAAATTCTTAGTCCATCACATTCTTCACGTATTGTGACTTTTCATATTTTGCATTTGCTAACCTGAAAGGCTGTGAACTTGAAAGAACTCTTTGGTTGGAAAGTTCCACTTTCATCAAGCCATCTCTCTGGTCGAAATTCCTCTGCATCTTCACCCCAAATGAATTCCATCCTACCCATGCCATATGGCTGATATGATATAGAATCACCTTTCCTAATGCTAAATCCATCAGGCAAAGTGTCATCAGATAAGCAAAGTTTTCCATCCTGTATGATCACATAATAGTGGTCCATTAAGAATGGACTCTTGAGTGAGAAAAGATTTGTGTTCTCTAAATTGTATACTTCAGAATAGAGGATAATTTGTTAGAAAATCAACTATATAAAATACATCATAACAAATTAAGAAATTGCTCTTACTTAGGAATACAAATATAAGTCTAGGTTTCACATTTGAGTAAAATTGAGAAGTTAAATAACATATATGAAAAATATTTACAAACACATAGTTGTAAGGTTTTGAGTTACAGATGAGTTAATTTCTTATGTGGATGTGACTTATATTTCATTAGTATATGAATATGTCTTGTGAATTCGCCTTTAAAGATTTAACATTAACTTCTAAAGTGTTAATGCTCTTTAGAGGAATGAAATTTCAACATAAGTAACCTTTTTTCTTTAGTTTTTTAACGTTGGTGGATTTTTAATGCATGTAATGCACAAGTTGATTACCACTGGAACGGCAGGGTAAAGTCTGAGGGTTTCACTTAAAGCTGCATGCAAATAGTGCATTTTTTCCAGGGCCTCATGGGTTAGGCTATCTGCAAGTTCATCAATATTACAAGTGTTCTTCAACTTTGTTACTTCTCCAACTTCATGCATAACTTTTTCTTGGATATGAGGATGCTTGCATAGCATGTAAAAGAACCAGGAAAGAGTAGTAGCTGTTGTATCTCTTCCTGCAATCACAAAGCTGAGAATAATGTCTCTTAGGTACTTGGGATCTGTCTCATTCAATGCTAGAAACCTTGACACCATATCTGCCTTTTTCTCCTGTCAATACATGTACGTATCAAATGGGTAACAAGAGTTTAATATCTATGCTCCATCGGTGAAAATCTTTCTTACACTTTGATTGAACCAATAAAAAATAATAATAGATATGTTTTTGAAGTAAATTATGGTAAAATTCAACAAACTTACAATATATAAGAATTTATGATTGCATGGAAGCATAAAAGGCCTTTACATTGTGAAAGCCTATACTATTTACTCTGATATTGACAAGAGGTGGGGGTAAAAATTTTACTCACAGGAAAATCATATTGTGGCTTTTGCACTTGCTCTGTCTTAATTCTGATTAGTTTGTAAACAAAATCATCCACCACTTTAATAAGGTTTCTAAGTACTGCCTCTGATCCAATGTTGAGAAAACGCTTGATCTTCCAGAAAACATCAACATACCGATACAACGTTATAGCACTTGCTTCATCAAAGGCATTGGAGAATTCAGTGCCTTCTTTGTATGTTCCGTATATGGTGTCCAAGTCTACACCAAGGACAATCTTAAAGACCGAGTCTAAGGTTGATTTCATGAACAATTCCTGTCAATAAACACCATGAGATTAATATTATAGATCCTTTATTTTATTTATAATGGACTTAACCACTTTGTATCAAGCATGTAACAAAATCTTACTTGGAAGTCAACTGGATTTTTTGCCATAGCTGTTTCTGAAACAACTCCTGCAAGTTTTACTGCATTGGATTTGAACACTTGAAGGCTAAAATCTCTCACTGCTTTGGTGCCAATTTCATAGCTTGCAACCTTTCTCTGATGTAGCCACTTCTCATCGTCCACTGTGAATATTCCATCACCTAAAAGATCTGTCAATTTCTCATAGTGGTACCAGCCCTGTAACATTGTCACCATGCCATCATGGTAACCTATTTCCAATCATAGGACTTCAAACTAAAATTTCAAATTTTAGTAGCATGATTAAAATAGAGCAAAATCTTCACAGAAAACATTCAAGAAACTCAAGATGTTTTTATCTTGATTCTTGAGTTTCCAAAGAGACCAAAGGGTATATGTTGATTTGCTTGGTTTTTTCACTGCTACTTGCACCATGTGTCATGATTAAGCATCATGCTAATGCTTTCTGTCAATATCTTAATATTTTAACATTTGTGATATGTTTGAAGTGAAATTATCAGTTCATTCATGAAATTTTCACACCCCTGTACTTAACTGAACCTTGCTAGCAAAAACTAGGCTCTAGAATAGGCATTTATTTGTACTAAACTGAACCTTGCTAGCAAAAACTAGGCTCTAGAATAGGCATTTATTTGTAGTACGTTTTGAAATCATGCATATTCAGATAACAAAAGAGTGTTTCTACCAAAACATCTTTGACAATTGGTACCTTCCCGTAGTTTGCAAAGTTTGTTTTGAGGATATATTCAACATTGACAGGGTCCACAGTGTAAACTTCACTCCTCTGAAACCTAAGCAACCGGTAACTCTTGTGTTTTCTGGCAAGATCGGTCATGTAATCGTGCAGATTTTGGAAATTCAGCAACAGATCTAACATAGTTCCCGCAACCACATGGTACCTTCCTTTCTTGTGTATGAAACTTCTGAATATGACAAAAACTGTCAGAGCTATTGCTGCAAAGGTTGCAATTGCAATTGCAGACATTGAATCACAATGAAATTCCAAGAATCTCATAATGTGAAGTTGTTAGGCTAGAAGATGAAGAGATAGATAGTTGACAAAATGATTATTATATGATCAATTTGCAAGTGCATATATAGTATACTATATAGTATAGGATAATGACCATGAAGGTAGAAAATGACTCTCATTTTGCATCCTCACATATAATAAAGGTTAAATAACTAAATTTGTTTCTAAACTATTTTAAAGTAGAAGAGTAATTTGTGGTTCAATTTTTCTAAATTGGGTTTGCGTAATCATCACTGCAGCAATCATTTTAGGTAATAATAATGGTTTGGTGTGGAGATATTTATTAGTCCGCATCAAGAATAAAGATGTGAGGTAATTGTTAATTATATCAATTATTGTTTTTTAATAACCAATTAAACATTGAAGATAGTCGTGATAAATCATATATATTTAAAAAATAAAAATTTTGAAACACAATTATGAAAAAAAAAGAATTTCAAGAAGAAAATAAAATGTTATCAATATTTAACAAGCAAGTGCAGATGTTGAAATCTGAAATTTTTTTTATTCTTGTTAATTACTATTAATCAATTTTAAAATTAATGTTTGTTTATTTTGTGGTTTAATTTATAATACTCAAAATTTAATATTGATTCCTTTTAATCTTTTTATAACATTAAGGATGACTATTTTGTACCATGATTCTCTACTACTTGTTTATAGTATTATTTTAGCCTCTTACTAAGGCTTTGTTTGGTTGGGAGAGTAGATTTGAGAGGATGAATTTGTAGGAATTTGAGTGGATTGTGTGTGGATGAGAGGGTTGTTTGGATTGATGGATGGATGGTAAGATTTGAATGAATTTGAGGAGATTGATTATGAAAGTTTGGGATTGATTTGATAGATATTATAGATTTGTTTTTATTTTTTTAATTGATATATTTCTGAAATTACTAATTAAACCTTGTGACATAAGATGGTAAAAAATTAAAATAAATTAGATTAAATTGATTTTAATATAAAAAATATAGAAACTGAATTAACTAACTAGATATTTTTTAGTTGGTTGGTAATTATTTTAATTAATCCAACCAGTGAACATCCTTATTTTTGTGTGTTAATAATTTTATATTTAAAATAAAATAAAAATGTTTTTAAATTGAATAAAAAATATTTTAAATAACATTTTCTCCCCTTAATTTCATCATATATATTGAATCAAATAAGGAGACAAAAATATTTTTTTTTATTTACTTCAATTAAACATTAATTAAACATATTTTCATCGATAAAAAATAAAAAAGAAAAATAAATAGAAAACAATATAATATTTATAATATACTTTTATTATTTTTTTTATAAAGTAAATAATTTTTAGTGATTTAATTATTTTAGGTTAATAATATAATTATGAATGGATAGATTGTATTGAGTATGGGTAGATTGAAGGAAATTAATTATATTATAGCTGTTTTGAAAAAAATGAAAGTATTATGAATGAAAAAAATATATATATATATAATTATTGAAATCAATTATTTGAAAAATTAGGTATAAATCAATTTATTTTTCATATATAATATTTATTGTTACAAATCCTAAACCCACTTAAAAGAGTGTTTTGTAATTTTCAAAGTCAATGGTATTTTGTAATTTTCACTTTATTTACAAGGGTTATTTTGTAATTTCGATCTTCATCCCTTCAAATCCCTGGAGATCTCTTCATATAAGCGAAGATTCAATCCTGCAAATCTCTCCTCATCTATCCTCCCAAATCAGGTCAACGAAACAACCTTCATCTCCTCAAATCCATCTTCTTGAACAGTAAATCCCTTCAAATCAGTCAAACCAAATATAACCTAAAGATGTCTTTTATGTTAGATATTTAGTACCATTGATTGACATAGCATAGAAGCTAAATTTAGATTGGACAAAATACTCGTCCTAAATCTACGTCAAATCATGTACGGACCAATGTAAATTTTTAAAGGTTTTTCTTTTTAATTAATGATCTTAACTTAAAATCAAAATCTAAAATACAGAATAATATCAATTACAATGACCTTGTAAATAATAAAATGATTTTTTTTAATAAAGAAGTATAGATTATCTTTTGATAAATTTCTATTAGTACAAGAAAATATTACAAAATCTTTATTATCTAATATATATATATATATAAACTAAATGTCTAAAATGTAAAAAAAAATGACTCAAAAATATTTAAAAAAACTTATAATAAATGTAAGAATTTTGGAGATTTTTTATCACCAAGATTTATCCGAGCAGGGATTTAGACAAAAATTTTAATCGAGTAGACAATAGACGAATCTCGTCACTTGACTCCTCTATGATGAGTTTTCAAATTCCATAGTAGAATTTTAGAAGGTGTATTTCCCTGTATATAAATACTCGTATCTAACAATAACATTCTTTACAAATTCATTTTTATGTTGTTGTTCATGTGATAGCAAACGAATGATATTTTTTTTGTAGAAAAAAAGAAATGATAATAATATTTATCCAATTTCATCTCACATATTTTTTAAAAAATTATATACAAAAAATTGATAGTACTAGGGTTTTTTTCTTGTGTAGATATGTTCTATTCTTTGTCTATTTCTTCCACTTTAGCAAATAGTATCCAAGGTCTATGAATTGTTTTTCTTTACTTTTATTTTCATATTTTCATCACTTGCATTTGATTTGGTAGTACTTATGTATCAAATTCGACAAAATTGTGTATTAAAAGAAATTTCACAAAGTGAATTAGGAAATACTATTCTAAGAGGAAATATGTTTATACTTCCAAATTATCTCTAAATAAATGATTTGAGATTTATAATACATTTTAATTTTCTTGTGTTGAAAAATGTTAACACTTTTTTTTTTATTCTCTTGTGTTGAAAAACAAAACATTTTTTCCTAATCTCAATAGAATTAACTTTAAATAGCTCGTGTTAAAAAATAAAATCGTTTTTCCAAACCTCAATAAAATTAATTTTAAATAGTTATGATATTATTTAGCAAGTAGGTTTATATCTATTTCAATTTCATAAAATTAATTTATAAGATAAAGTTTATATTACACTAATATATTATAATTTAGTTTTATATTTAGTAAATGTGAGATTTCCAACTATTTATCTAATTCCTTGGTGAAAATTGTAAACTTTATTTTAAAATCTTTGTTGAGTACTCATAATTAAATGTTTACAATAAGTCATTTCCAATTCTTTTTCTACCAGAATACACTAAACTTAATAAGCACTACTAATTTCCAATTCCTCTCCTGTTTAATTTTCTTCAGCAACATCTTACCTTTTTCAATTCCTCTCCTTTCTAATTTTCTTCTGCGCCAATTTAATTTTCTTCTGCACCAACATCCTACCTTTTTCAATTCCTCTCCTTTTTAATTTTCTTAATTTTCTTAATTTTCTTCTGTACCAACATAATGATGAAGATAGTAATATATAGTTTAATTTTTCAAGATATTGGAACTAATTACTGAAATATGTATTTTTAACAATTTTTTTCTTCGTACATATAGACGTCTAACAATATATTTAAGGACCACAATATAATATTGATAAGTTAGACATCTAACTAGTACAAAATTAGTTTTTTATATGAATGGCTCAAGTTCAACAGGTAAAACAACGACTCTAGATTTTAAAAGCTTCAAACAAATTTAATACTCATATATTATTATAAAAGAATTTAAATTTACATCGGTGTTATAAATGTTCTTTAATGACTTTAAATTTATATTGATACTATAAATATTATTTTTAACGAATAATATTATTGAAACCTTCTTATAATAAATTAATAATATTTTAAAAAAAATTGAACAGAGTCCTATTTATCAAAACTTTTTAATTTTCTACCTCTTTCATATATTCCAACATATTGACATTATTTCTTTATGTCATTTCATTATCTAACTCTTCTACTTCTCTTCTTTCTTCTTCACTTATCTTCTTCCTCTGTCTCTTTGTTCTTCTATAATATTATTTCAATTTTTTCATCATTCTATATTGTGCATTTATGTGTATATTTGGAGACCTTGGAGTCGAAGATTGACTGAGAAAGAGTTTGTGTTCACTTTTATTCCTTTTGAGTGCATCAATATTAGGTAAAAATAATATGAGATTGATGAATTGATCTCAAATTATTGTTTATCAGGATCAAAAGACAGTAGGAGACTTAGTCTTGACAATAAGGTTTTATTTTTTTAACTTAGTCTCATTTTATATACTTATAAGTTATATTCAATGTGATATACATTATAATTTTTAATTTTTATAAAAATATACAAATATATCAACTAGAATATTTAAATCAGGTCATTCAAAACTTCAAAAAACGAGAAAAGTTGAACTTTTGGTTGAATTACAAAAGGAGCTACAGATAAATTTATAAAAATAAACAAAAAAATGAATTAGAAGGTGAATCTTCTTTGAATGGAGAAGATAACAATATAAATATAGGTGAAGATAATAATATAAATATAGGTAAATATAATAATATAAATATAGGCGAAGACAACAATAAAGTATTCAACGAAGATAATAATTTTGATTCTCAAACTCATGATAATAATTTTGATTTTCAAACTCAGGAGAACAAGAATGAAATTGCAAGACAATGGGAGAATATGCCCTATTAGGATAACTGATATATATTTTTCTAAAGATAAATATTCAAGACACTTTTCTGTATCATATTACATCCAGAAAAATATATGAAAAAAAATTTGATTTTTTATTTAATATTAAAAACTTAAAGTCATGGGTTGTGTACTTTTGAAAGAAAAATGCTTAAACCTTCAAAATTTTTTGACACATGATAATTTGTTGGATCTTGATAGCTTAGATTTATTTTCATAATTAAATATCTTAAAGGACATTGTAAGATTGGAAAATGATAAACCAATTGACATTTTTAATTATATAAAAAGAATAAATTGTAACAGTTACTTCAGTTGAGAGGAGTTTTTCAAAACTTAAACTAATAAAATCTTATTTAAGATCAATAATGTCTCAACAAAGATAAAAAGAATAACTTTATTGTCTATTAAAAAAAATATTTTAAATGAAATTAATTATGATAATTTAATAGATAATTTTATATAAAAAACTCAGAAAAATAAATTTTAAATAAAAATATCATAATTTTAATTATTTATTAATTTAAAAAAAATCTTAATTTTTTTAATTTTCTTTAAATCTCCTAAAATCTTAAGTCACCACTACTTCTACACTACATGTTTTACCTCGAATCTAAAGAAAAACTAAGAAAAAATATGTAGTGGTGACATTCTTTTAACTAATTGATATTTGCTTACGTTGGATTTTTTGAGATCCGAAAAAAAAAAAAGCTTTTTGAAAAGCCAACCCCTTTTCTTAAACTCCATCTTTTAACAAAGACTAAAGAACTGTAGATAAGTGGAAAAGGCTTTAGATAAAGAAGGAAATGGTGTTCAATAATCTGCACCACCTAATCTTTTATTGTAATTGAATTGACTTGACTTACTATTTTATCCACGTGGATAGAAGTTTCTTAAGTTCGTAATTTGGCGGAAGCATCCTGAGCAAATCCGTTTCATTAGGACAGAACATCATCCATGAGCCCAGAATATCATGGACCCCTTCTTCCTGCACCTTCAACCTTTCTTCGAGCACCTCTAAAATTTGAAAAAATACCAATTCTGTTCTTAAAAGAAATTATAATTTTGTCCTTCAGCTGAAGAAATGATAAAATAATAAAATTGTAGAGATGGGAGATGAGGGATCGACGGACTTTGATGCTTGAAAGTGATGAAGCACCTGGTTGGTGTTCTTCTACGGTAGTGTGCGTCAACAGGGGTGGTGATGTGGTGGAACAGCACGGGTGGTGATGTGGTGGAACACCAATGATACATTGACACTGTTAGAATATTATTATTATTGTAGAAACAAATCAAATCAATAGAATATCAGAGACAATCAAGAAAATATCAGAGAATATCGATAAGAATATTAGAGAGATAATCAAGAGAGTATCAGAGAATATGAGTAGAATATCAGAGAATATCAAATATATTTATTTAGAATAATTTTCATATTTAGTTTCTTAGAATTTTATATTAAGTGAGCTATCGTAAATAAAGAGATACAAATTCAATAAAAAACCTTATTCCATATTATCATATTCTTTATTCTTTTTTGTTCATAGTTATCATATCCTTGTCCAACCTTTCTTAACCCTCGATATCATCGTAAGATGGTATCAAAGCGGTGTTAGATCCTGGAAACTTAAAAACCAATATCATTGTTCCATTACCCCTCACAGCCAAAAAATACCAAAAAACCAAAAATGTCATTGTCAGATGATGAAATTGGCAACAACATGAATCAAAACCAGAATAACTCCTCAACCATTACTGATGAGCTAACTTTGCAAATTGCAAATATGCTTCGTAATGAATGGCCTAGGGATTCAGCAACCACAATCCAATCTTGACAATTTGTCAATTGGTTTCAAATTAAATGGAGACAATTATCCATTGTGGGCAACACTCATGAAGAAAGCTATCTGTGGCAGAGGAAAGAAGAGTCATCTGACAGGTATACCTCCCACACCAGAAGAGATAGAACCAACATATGAAAAATGGGAACAGGCAGACCAAACTGTCTTCACCTGGATAATTCAGAATATTGAGATTAGTTTGATAAACAATGTTTTCCAGTTCCCAACCGCCAAGGCTTTATGGGAGGGATTGGCTACTACCTATGGAAGCGGCACAGACCCGATGCAAATCTATGATTTACACCGAAAAGCAAACACACAGAAACAGGGAAAGGATACCTTAGAGGATTTCTGGAACAAATTACAAGCTATATGGATGGCGATTGACAGAAAGCAACTGAACTCTATGAAATGCTTAGATGATATTGCAACCTTCAACAAAATCAAACAAGAACAGAGACTATATCAATTCCTAATAGGGATAGATGAAAAATTTGAAGTTATTAGAAGAGATCTTTTGATGCAAGGGAAGACCCCTTCAATAGAGTCCACCTATGCTGCTGTCCGAAGGGAGGCGGCCCGACTCCAAATTCTAAAGCCTACCACCAGTAGCGAAGAAAACACATCATTAGAGGATGTCGGAATTGGCTTAACCGCAAGAAATAGACCACCGGAACAGGGACAGAGATGGAGTCACTCAGAAACTTCCGGATGACGTCTATCACAACGAGACAAGGAAGACAAAAGCCACCTCTATTGTACTCATTGCGGAATGAAGAAACATACCAAGGAGACTTGCTTCAAAATCGTGGGTTATCCCGAATGGTGGAAAAATTTTAAACAAAAAAATCACAAAGCTACCACCATCGTGGGCATCCCTCAAACCACTAGTAACTGTAAAGGTGATACCAGAAGAGAGGAAGAAGCAAAACCGCAAGTCGTTCATGAAAGAGCCGCAGCCACTCATGGAGGTAAAAGAAGAAAGGAGGATACCAACCTAGGAAAATCTGATCAATGGATTTTTGATTGTGAGGCAACTGACACCATGACCCATAATCCTCATGATTTTAACAATCTCTCCACACTTATTAAAACTCATATTGAGACAATCAATAAAAAATTAGTTGCAATCAAAGGAGAGGGCTCAATTATTTTTTTAAAAGAATTAAAATTAAAAAATTATCTTTTTGTTCTTCTTGCATTATCATCAAAATCACTTTCTATAAGTCAAATTACCGAGGAATTGAGTTGCGTAATTCTATGTTCATGCATTATCATCAAATTTTAGAGAAGAGACTTTTCGTCATGAATTTTGTGTTTTACTAATGTCCATTCATTCTTTTCCACCTTACCCTGTTTTCTGTTTACTTGACTTGAGCCATCATTGACTTACTTTTCCACACCAAACACCAGCACACTCTCTCATCATCATAAAGCAAACAACAAAATGATTTAGGATACACGATCCAAGAGCCAGTGAGCACATCCATGGCTTCCTACAACATTTTCTTCCTCTTAATCCTTGTTAGCTTCCTCAGTTTTACAACTACTCAGGCACAGATCAGCGACGACCCTATCTATATATACCACAATTGCTCCGGGGGCAACACTACAGATGGCAGCACCTTCCAATCCAATCTCAAGACCTTACTCTCCTCCTTATCAGATAAGGCCACCGGAAACTACGGATTCTACAAAAACACAGTCCCTGGACAGAACCCCTCGGACTCGGTCTTTGGACTTTTCATGTGCAGGGGTGATGTCCCTTCTCAGCTTTGTCAACATTGCGTACAAAATGCAACCCAGAGACTATCCTCACAGTGCTCCTTGGCTAAGCAAGCAGTGATTTGGTACGATGAGTGCACTGTTCGTTACTCCAACAACTCATTCTTCTCCACTTTCTCCACCAGACCTAGAGTTGGCCTGTTGAACACTGCTAATATGACAAATCAGGAAAGCTTCATGGATTTAATGTTTCGGATCATGAACGAAACTGCAGATGATGCTGCTGCTGCTGTCGGTAACAAGTTTGCAACAAGGGAAGCAAATATTTCTGGATTTGAGAGCGTTTATTGTCTAGCTCAGTGTACTCCGGACCTGTCACTCAGTGATTGCAGAAGGTGTCTGAGTGAAGTGATCGGGGACCTTCCATGGTGCTGCGAAGGGAAGCGAGGAGGGAGAGTTCTGTATCCAAGCTGTAATGTTAGGTATGAACTGTACCCTTTCTATCGCTCCACAGAAGCGCCTGAAGAAGATCCAATTTATCTAAGTCACAATTGCTCAACTAATGTAACTGCCGACAGTGATTTCAAAATACATCTGAGCACCCTCTTCTCTTACATGTCTTCCAATGCCACCAACCAAATGGATTATAAAGATGGTGTTGAGGGCACTGTGTATGGCCTCTTCATGTGCCGAGGAGACCTTCCCTCTCGCCTCTGTCAACAGTGTGTCCTAAACGCAACGGACCGAATAATCTCAGAGTGCAGTTCCTTTCAAGAGGCTGTAATTTGGTACAGCCACTGCATGCTTCGCTATTCCAATCGGAATTTCTTCTCCCATGTGGAAAAGATTCCAAATTTTCAAATCCTGAGTCTCATCAATACCTTCAGCGATGTTCAGGAGCAAAACTTGTTCACTTATACATTCATAAAGACGTTAACTAATCTTACTGGGGCTGCAGCACAACGCAGTAATGCGAGATATGTGACTAAATCTTCACAAATGAATGATTCTCAAACCCTTTATGTACTTGCTCAATGTACGCAGGATTTGTCCAGTGATGATTGCAGGGATTGTCTGGAAGATATAAATGAAAAAATGCCATTCTCTCAACTGGGAAACACAGGGGGAAGAATTCTATATCCTAGTTGCAATCTCAGATATGAATTTTTCCAATTTTACAGGGATCCCCAATGGCAGTGGCCTGGTAATTCTTCTCCACCAGTCCTCAAAGGTAAACTCCACTCCTTCATATTTGTCTATTCTCGTAATTACCTGAAATGGTAAAGTTTATATATAATACATGTTTTGTTTGGTAGTAAAGAGGAAATTAGGATGAATGAAAATAACCAGTGGTAATTAAAAATGTCCACATCAGTTTAATGATTTAAATAAGTTTTGATTGTGCATATTTTTTTAATTTAAATCATTACTTGATTTCTTGTTCTTATATTTACTTGATTTAACCAAGATTATGTTCAATTCACAAATCAATCATTATATCATAAAAGTCAATAAAAATGTCACGTGAAGTTCTTTGTCTCGACTTAGAAAACCAAGACATCATCTATACATAAAGCCATGCAAACATTATAAAGTGTAGGTATTCACCTCCGAAGCCTATTTTATGAACTCTAAAATCATAATAAGTCCATCTTAAATTCATTACTCGAAAGGTTCGACCTCCTCGTGGCATTTTTTCTATATAATCATACACACAAAGTCGTAATCTATAAAGTTCGGATACATCTCTTAAATAACTTGTTCCGTGTCAGACATGTATTGTATACTGACAAGCTTTCGACACTTGTTTGATATATATTGATAAAATGTTCAATTCAAAAATTATATTTTTGGATATCTAATAATTCTAACATGTTTCCAACACAATTTTAAAAGAGACTAAGAAAACTAATAAACTTATTGTATAACACTAGTAGAAAAAAAAAACTTTTTTATATCGATTTTAGAAGATATTTTATATCGGTTCCAGAACCAATGTAGATGCAGGCGATATAGAATCGGTTTTATAACCGATGTAGTATGTGCATATACTACATCGATTGATAAATAAATCACCGCTGTAAAATACGAATCCTAAGAAAGCTCAGAAAGAGATACTACATCGGCTGTAGCTCTCAACCGATGAAGTATCTACCCTATTACATTGGTTGGGAGCCACAACCGATTTAGTATCTACCTTATTACATCGGTTGTGACTCCCAACCGAAGTAATATCTTTATTTTAAAAAAATTCAGAACTTTCCAAAATTCTTTGATAAAATCTCTAATCCATACAATGAAACATCACATAAATTTTCAATATCTTTTAACAAGTATAGATAGGTGAAATAGAAAAAAAAAATGTCAAAAATACTAAAACATAAAAAAACAAATAGTAAATAATGGAATTTTTGAAAAATTTTGGATTTTGAATCTCCTTTGGGATTGTCCACAAATTTGGTTAAGCCATTTCGAGCAACTTTCATTTTTGGAGCATCTTAATTCGAGCTCTCTATCAAAAGTTAAGGCATTTTGAAGTTTTTTCGTCCTAAATTTTTGAAACCCTAAATCTATGATAAATCTATACAATGTAAGGATTATACAATCAAATATACATTAAATCAAGTTACTGATAAAAAAATTTGGTCAAAAATAAATTTTTAACTATTTTTAATGAATTTTAAAAAATTGCTAACATTTTGCAAAGAGAAGCAGCAAGAGGTGTTGAACCAAGCATTTACAAGGGAGAAAGGTTTACGCATCAAGTAGCATCCTTAAAAACCTGCCATGTAAAAATGTTAGCAAATCACCTATGTCAAAAATACTAAAGAAAGTAGATGAAGGCAACGAAGGAACTAACCAAATGAGCATGAGTGAGAGTGAAAATGCAGAGAACACACTAGAGAAATTTAGCGGCATCGCGAGGAAAACACAAATAATGAAAGCAGTGAAATATTCAGTTAATGAATCCGCATGTACTTAATCAAAAATTGAATTTTTTTCACACACTGGAGCATATTACATCAGTTGTAGTGAGAATTGATGTAATAGACACTTTCTACACCGGTTTCGATGTAGTATCTAGCACCTATTACATCAATTGAGGCTCGCAACTGATGTAATAGGTTTAACGCCAAACCAAATTTTAAATTTTTATCTTTTATGTCTTTTCTACATCGGTTAGAAGTGTCAATCGATGTAAAATATGGTATATTACATCGGTTCATAAGTAACCAGTGTAATATCTCTTTACATAATTTTAAAAATGTAACCACATTTTTTGTTTACATCGGTTATGTTTTAACCGACGTTTTATCTTGTTGTAGTATGTTTTTTTTCTACTAGTGTAAGTTTTTTATTATGATTGTAGAAATAAGAAACAAATCCTATATATAATCACGAATATTTAGATTATATATGTTTCTTTTTACTTTTTTGGATTTTAGATAGATGAATTAGATTCAATTATTGTTATGTTTGATTAACTGTGTTCATAAATGATTTTTGAATACATAAATCTTGATTGTCAATTAATATAATCCATAGTGATATAATTTATAGATTTGTGTCCCTTGTCCTATATTTTCAATATTATACATGTCGAAGTCTATGTCCGTGTTATATATGTGTCGGTGTCAATATTTGTGTTACATATATTATAACTATGTTTCTTGTCAATTATGTTATGAAAGGTGAAAAAATAGTCATATCAAATAAAACATAACATAGTGGTTAATTAACTATTACTATGTTCATTATAAGTAACATGTGTTGATTGTTATGCAGATAAAAGAAAAGGACGATTGCGAAAAATCATCTCGATTGTTCTACCCGCTATTGTTTCAGTGATGCTCTTCATTTTCGTCTATTATTTGATAAAGAGAAAAACACGAAAGAGTGCTAAGTTAATTCTTAGAGAAAATTGTACGTATTTTAAGTGTCAAGATCTTTTATAACATCTTAATTAATTTTACAATTCAATCTTATGTATTTGACTCAGTTGGTTATGAGAGTGTCACTTTAGAGCCATTACAATTTAGCTTGGCAGTAGTTGAAGCAGCCACCAACAAATTTTCAAATGACAATAAGATTGGAAAAGGTGGATTTGGAGAAGTTTATAAGGTAAGAAAATATGACACATATATTTACTTTGTATTGTTGTTTAAACATATTTAACTTCTACTTCATCCCTTGAAATATATTTACATCTGTATATTTGTTTTAACAATAATGGTTTTATTTTTAGGGCACTCTTTTTGATGGGCGACAAGTAGCAGTGAAAAAACTCTCAAAAAGCTCTAAACAGGGAGTAAATGAATTTAAGAATGAAGTTTTATTGATAGCCAAGCTTCAACATAGAAATCTTGTGGCATTCATTGGCTTTTGTCTAGAAGAAAAACACAAAATACTTATTTATGAATATGTGCCAAACAAGAGTCTTGACTATTTTCTATTTGGTTTGACTCTGCCACTCTTAAACTCAATAATTAATGTTTAGATCTATGTGTATATATGATTTATAAATTTGATTAAACTCAACTTTTAAATTCAAAATATGTTTTACACTTACACTTTTCTTATAAATATGCAGATTCTCAAAGAGCACATTTGTTAAGTTGGTCTCAACGTTACAGTATCATTGAAGGAGTTGCTCGAGGAATTCTTTATTTACATGAACATTCTCGACTTAAAGTCATACACCGTGATCTTAAGCCTAGTAATATCTTATTAGATGAAAATATGATTCCAAAAATTTCAGATTTCGGTCTTGCTAGGATTGTTGAAATCAATCAAGAAGAAGGGAGTACAAATAGAATTGTTGGAACATAGTATGTTTAGAACAAAATTCTCTCCTATTATTTTACTTTCATTTTTTTATAAAATATATTTTGACTAAATTAACATTTTCTCCTGTAGTGGTTATATGTCTCCGGAGTATGCAATGTTTGGACAATTTTCAAAAAAATCAGATGTTTTTAGCTTTGGAGTGATGATTTTAGAAATTATTTCTGGGAAGAAGAATTCAACTTCTTATGATGAACCACATGGAGTGGCTAATAGCCTTTTGAGTTATGTGAGTATAATAATAAGATGACCATTTGATTCTTTATTTTACTTGGTCGAACCTTTAATTAACAATTAGATTAATTTAATTTTAAAGATGTTTCTTGATTTGGATTTTTAAATTCACAATTTCTTACAGGTGTGGAGACAATGGACGGATCTGAGAGTATTAAGCATATTAGACCCAGGTATTAAAGAAAAATATTCAGAAGAGGAAGTTTTCATGTGCATTCAAATTGGTTTATTATGTGTGCAACAAAATCCTCATGCTAGACCATCAATGGTGAAGGTTGTTTCATATTTTAGCAATCATTTGGTTGAATTACCAAGACCAGAAGAGCCCACATTTTTCTTGCATGGTACAAGGAATTCAAAAGCACTTACACAAGAATTAAGTTATAGAGCTTCTTCCAGTGGTTGCACTCCATCCTCTGTTAATGAAATGCCAACAAGTCAATTTCTTCCTCGATAGTAAATTATTTTACTAAATATTGTGTGGCATAAAATTAATAATGCTTATTAATTTTAGTGTATCCTAGTAGAAAAAAATTTGGAAATGACTCATTGTAAATTCAATTATGAGTACTCAACAAAGATTTTAAAGCTTACTTTACAATTTTCACCAAAGAAGTGGATAAATGATAAGAAATTTAAATATAAAACTAAATTATAATATATAAATGTAGTGTAGACTTTATCTTATAAATTAATTTTATGAAATTGAGATAGGTATAAACCTATTTACTAAATAGTATCAGAACTATTCAAAATTAATTCTATTGAAGTTTGGAAAAACTGTTTTGTTTTTCAACACAAGAGCTATTTAAAGTTAATTCTATTGAGTTTCGGAAAAATTGTTTTTGTTTTTCTAACACAAGAGAATAAAAAAGTGTTAGCGTTTTTCAACACAAGAGAATTAAAATGTATTATAGATCTCAAATCATTGAGAGATAATTTGGGAGTAGAAACATATTTTCTCGTAGAATGAATTTGAATAATCCTAAATCACTTTTTGAAATTTCTTTTAACACACAATTTTGTCTAATTTGGTACATAAATGTACTATCAAATCAAATGCAAGTGAGGAAAATATGAAAATAAAAGTAAAGAAAAACAATTCATGTACACTTAGGTACTATTTGCTAAAATGGAAGAAATAGAAAAAGAGTAGAAGATATCTTAAATAAAAAGATGTGATATAAAAAAATATAAAAAAAAATAGATACAATTTGATAGAAAGGTTAAAAAAGTAAGTGTCAATGAAAGGTTCAACTTATATATCATTATTAAAATATAGGTGGAAAATAATTTTAAAGAAAAAAATGAATGTCAAAAATTTTTGACTGAGAAAACCCATAAAGCTTCAACTGATAATGAATATTATCATGTTAAAAAATTATGTTAAACAATTGATTAAAACAGTACTAATGTTATTCATTCATTGAAAAGTTTTGTCTCCTCAAGAAAACACCCAGCACTGTCAAGTTTTTGTAATATAAATTTTTAAAAAATGTAAGAAGAAATTGAATAAATTTTATTATCTTTTGTTTTTTCTAAACAGAACTCATGTTAGGTACCAATCATTAACATAAAAAAGAACTTGTAAAGAATGTTTTTGTTAGATATAAGTATTTAACTATGGAATTTGAAAAGTCACCCAAAGAGTGAGATTCGTCTATAGTCTACTTGATTAAAATTTTTGTCTAAATCCGTACTTGTATAAATGTTCTTGAAATTATTTGTTTGATAGGAATTTTCTCTCCACATACTTTACAATAAATATCTTTAGACGGAAAGAAATATAAGATGCTAAAATTTATACTATAATATTTTAAAGTTTTTAAAAAATATAAATTACCTAATATTGTTAAGAAATTTTATATCGTTTAGTAAGATTTAAAAATTTAAAAATTAAATATTATATAAGAAATATATGAGATAAAATAAAAGAATGGTAATAAACTATTAGACGAAATCAAAAGTAAAAGAAAAGTCGTTAAGGGGACGTTCAAGCCAAAATAAATAAGGTAATTGTAGCTTACCTTATCAATTAGTGGCAATAAGTTTTCAAAAGTTATTCAAATTTTACTATAATGAGATAAGTTTAAAGGATAAACACTATTCTACAAAATTATTAATACTAGATATTAGATAAATATCTCTTCTTAAACATTGTTATAGATAACAAAAAATACGTAGACTCTATTTTTTTATTGTTTATCAGAAACACTTTGTAACATTATAAAAATATGAATGTAATATATTATTATTATTATTATTGTAATTTTCGTTTTAACACAAATTATACATATATATATATATATGTTATAAAATAATAATAATAATAATAATAATAATAATAATAATAATAATAATAATAATAATAATAATAATAATAATAATAATAATAAATAAAGTAAATATTTAGATGAATTCGGTTTTGAGTATTCAGATGGTAGGAAGTCAGTTTGAATTTTAGGATCTCAGATTTTGTGAGATGACCTTAACAATTCAATTTTGTGTAGTACGAAATCGATTTGGATTTTAGGAAGTCAGATTTTGGGAGATAACACTAGCAATTCGGTTTTGGATGTTTGGATAGTAGGAAGTCTCAATCCGAGTTAACCCATTTTGAGCAACTTTCATTTTATTTTTGAAGCGTTTCAATCCGATCTATCTATTAAAATAAAGTTATGGTCATTAGAATTTTTTTTCTCCTAAATTTTTGAAAACTCAAAATCTATGATAAATCTATACAAGGTAAGAATTCTACCATCAAATATACACTACATTAAGTTGTACTAAAAAATTTAGGTCAAAAACAAATTTCTAACTATTTTCAATGAAGTTTACTAATATGTTAACCTCTTATAGAGAGAAGCGGTAAGGGGTGTCAAACCAAACATTCACGTGGAGAAAAACAAACAACATATATTGAAAATGCTAAAGAAAGTAGATGAAGGCAACAAAAAAACCAACCAAATGAGTGAGTGAGAAGAATAGAGAACGCATCAGAGAAAGTCAACATAGGACACGAGAGAAAGACAAATAAAGAAAGCGGTAAAATATTAGGTTAATAAATTCACACACACTCACTTAAAAATTGAATTTTTTTCACATGTTGGAATATATTATATCATTTTTAAAGAGAATAGATGTAATAGATAGTACATATTACATTTGTTGCCTCTACCACCAATGTAAGATGGTCCCTCATTAATTGTTTTTTAATTTTTTTTCATTGAACTACTTTCTACATCAATTTTAAGTAACAACTAATATAATATATAGCACTTATTACATCAATTAGAACTCGTACCCGATAAAATAAGTTTTGCCTCAAACTAAATTTTAAATTTATTTTTTTAGTCTTTTTTACATCAGAATAAAATAAGATATATTAGATTGATTCTAAGTAGTAAAATGAGATATATTAGATTGATTCTAAGATTGATTCTAAATAGTAAAATGAGATATATTATATTGATTCTAGTAAAATGGGATATATTAGATTGATTCTAAATATTAGATTGATTCTAAATAACCGGTGTAATATCGTTTCACATAATTTTAAAAAATATCATTACGTTTCTTTTTTACCTCAATTATATAATTATATTTTAACCGATATTTTATTGTATCGTACTGTATATTTTTTCTAATATTGGTACTGACATTTCTCCTTTCATAACATTACCATAAATTCAACATAACTCCCACAAAGCATAAAAACAAAGTCACAAAGTAACTGACTTTGGCCAAGGGTCTATGTCCCTACTTTCTGCTAGAGTGCACTACTACTAAGTTTTACCTTTGAAGGCTACATGTAAAAGGACATTTTGTGTATTACTTAAAGTCCATAACATAACATTATTAAAACAAAAGCATAAGAATAAAGCCTAGAACCAAACTCATAAGCCATTTCTGAGAGGATAGTTGGAATGCAGAAGAAGGAGAAGGAGGAGTCTGGCACACATTGTAGCCATACCATGTGTCATTGGGGATGGAGGTGTTGAAAGTAAAAGTAACAGGCTCTGAGTCATAGCCAAAGATTTTCACACTCTCAGGCTTCCAACCTTGCTCTGCCCCTGATCTATAAAGATAGACAAAGCAAATGGGAGATGCACATGCACCATCTATCTGAAATGTATCTGAAGTACATTGTTCAAATGTCTTTGAAAGAGGATCATCTAGTCTTGGTACATATACCTGGTAAATCATGTTCAAAGTAAGCAAAACACATTAAAAGGTTTCAAGTTGCTGCAGCAGATTAAGCTCCCTTAATTAGTAAATATAACATAAGAGTCTCATTGGATGAACACTCCACACAAATCTTTTTGAAGAAAAAATAAAATAAGATTTTCCAACACTAAATATTAGCTCATACAAAAATAAAAAATTTAAATTCAGAGAAATTTTATAGATTAACTTAACAAATTGATACTTTTCCTTTAGAAAAAATATTTTGTATTATTATAATTATTTATACGAATATTTATTACCCAAATGGGATAATAGACAAACATTATTATTTATGAATGAACTAAATAGAACAGGCCTTCACAGTGTATACAAATTAAATCGAGCCTTTCTTATTCAGATTTTTTTCACCTAGTGCTTTATGTATGTGCAACTTTCAAACATGGATTAAAAGTTATTTATTTCTAGTGTTTTAGTCAAATGCAAAATGTTTTTATCACCCACCTAAATAAAAAGTGATTATTTTTTCATAATAGTTACAAATAAACAATTTGTGAGGGACACAATATCCTTAAACTTTCACCTAAGGTATTTGTTGACTAAATTCATGAACCCAGTTACAATAAAAATATATCTAAGTATTTTTTTTATTTAATATAACAAGATAAAAAGTTCACTTTTTATTAGAAATGAGCAAGCATTGTTAGGCTTTAAAAACAAAAACAAAATCTTTTTCAGCTGTAACAAAAAAGTAATAAAAAAACACTTAATTGCCCAGTTTATTTAGAAAAAAGAAAATAATTATTTACTGTCAGACTAAAAACAAAAAAAAAAATTGTCACTACTACAAAACAATAAAAATATCTGGCACCATCAAAATAAGAAATAGATAAGCCATATTTAGAGCCAAAGCAACAGTGTGAACTCCTGCAAAATACCATTTTCTTGATTCTGGAGTTCAACTTCAATTAAGGGTTTGCTATAACTCTTCTACAAACAAAATATTCATCAATATTTCCTTCAAAACAAGATCTTGAACCCCTTCTTTGAACACATGCCACAATGAATAATAAATAAATAAATCTTGAAAATTAAAATTCATTGTAGGAAAAAAAAAGGCAAAACCTGGTTTCCTTTATCATCTCCAAACGCAATACTGATCTTATCAGTTGTGAACTTGGGCGACGAACAACTCGTACTTATGAGCACCAAGTAAGAACAGTTTGATTCAGTTTTCATCTATTAAACAAAAAAAAAATATTAATTAGTTTCCAAAATAAAATAGAAAAAAGGGTCTTCTTTAAAATTAAAATAAAATTACCTGAATATACCCCACAGAGAAGGATTCAGCTGCATGAAGTTTCACAGAAACAGCTTCGGACTCTGAAACTGAAAGACTCAGTGCAGAGGAAAAGCATAACAAAAAAAGAACAAACTTGATCATTTTTTTTTTTTCAGAAACTCAAAACCCCAAAATTTAAAAGAATAGAGTTTTGTGAAGTTCTGCTCAAAGCGGTCAAAGAGTGTCGCCCTGTTTTGCTTTAGAAGCTGTGTGTACCGTATTTATATGCATTACGGCACCTCATAAACGGCAAGAGTTAAACGTCGTTTAATGAATGAAGGGTAAATGCGACCTTTTACCCCTCGCGTTTTTCTTGTTCGATGTTCCATTTTTTTTTTACTGGTATATGCTTTCCGTGCTTTGCACGAGTTTGAATATTAAATTGATGCACGGATATCGCAACAGGGTAACACTAAAAACAACATGGGACCACGAAATACGGAATTAAAAAGAAAAATTGTCAGTTTTGTTTTCTTACATTTTCTTATTTTTTTTCATGGTAATAATAATAATAATAAAAATAAATTTTAACAAAGAAATAGCAATACACGTTAATAACGTGCAGTCTCTTCTTCAACCTACCAACGATCTAAACTAACGCAGTCTGCTTTTTATAAGTGAGTAGGTATGGCCAAATGTTATCTTCAAATAACTTTTTTGTGTATAGTTTGTGGAAATAGAGGCAAATAAAGTATGAACAAAGTAATTTAACAATTAATTAAATGTACTATTAATCAGTGTTAATGATAATTTTCTGAGGCTTTTTTTCAGGTGATATGAATTTTAAAATGGAAAATAAAAAAATAGAATAAAACTTATACAAGTTTTATATTTCGACTTAAAGAAACCTAGAATGAGATTTGTAGCGGAGTTATAACAAAGGTTAAATATAAATTGGAATTTTATTCTGTATATATGTATCTAACTAAGAATAAGTACTGAAAATAAAATTCAAATATCTACTACTGTGTTGTGTTATTAATAAAATTTGAATTGTAAATCCCAATTTTAAAACAATCTATGCAATTTGGTAAAAAAGTAACTAATACCAATAAATGAGAGGACATAGACATGGTTAAGAAGAAAATCTAACTTCTACAGGGAGAAGTTGCTTTACTACTATATAATAAAAGAGATGTATATAGAATAAAATCTGTATATATGTATCCATGTTTAAGGATTACAGCAAAGAAATAACACTCATCACAAATATCATATAATCTTTCTCGTTAAATATCTCTTCTATTAAATTCTTTAACAATGTACCGTACTTAGTCAAAAATAAGATAATATTTATAAAATAAATGACATATTATAAAATAATTAAAAAAAATAAAAATAAAAATATTTTTTATTAAAAAAAAAAATATAGAAATAAATATATATATATATATATATATATATATATATATATATATATATTCATCCTGGAATACATACAAAATAAATAAAAGTATTATATTCTGATTTTGTGGTAAAGACAAAAATAATAAATAATATAATTAATATTAGTTTTATTCTAGAAATCATACATATCTTCTTTAATAAATAAATATAGGTATTACTTTTTTTATGTGATATATTAAAGTTCATTATATGGACGAATTCAGTCAAGATTGTTCTTATATAATTGTTATGGTGTGAGAAGTTGTTGATGTCTTTTTAAACAATATGGTTATTAATCTTAAAATTTCATATTTTAAAGTGTTAAAGAATATAGGCATGGCGATTAATCAGGTTAGCTCTAGAACGAGCACTCTAGTCTTCCACCAAATGATGACATGTCACATTATTCATATCACTGATAAAGGAGGTTGCCTTCTAGTGATGAGTGGGGTTGGTTCTCAAAAGAAAACAGGAGTCGGCCATTGGATGATGATGTGTCTCGATATTCCTACAAGATTAACAAATAAATCTAAGATTGTAGCAATTGATCCCACAAATATCATAATCTCATTTTCTTGATATCTAATATCTAACTGACAACCTACTCAAAATTTGAGATCTGAGAGAATAAATATAATCCATAGTTAAGGGGATTGAATTTTTACACTTATTTAAGCTAGCTTAAAACAGAAAAAGCTTTGAACCAAAATAAAATGATATCCAATGTGGAACAAAGAAAAACTTCTCTTATCCAAATAAGATAAACATTTGATTCTCTTAAACATGTATTTGTGATCATAAAACAAAATTATAACCTATTCCAATCCTATTCCAAACAAGATGGTGCCAGATTCAGCATGATGTTTATGCACTCCTCAATTAGGACCTCTACCACCCCTTCATAACAATGACACTGATAGCTGTTAATTATAGGTTGGATTTAGGAATATTTGGTTGATTTTGTTTTTAATTCTGTTTTAGTTTGAGATTTTATTTAACTAATTTTGTTTTAATTTGAGTTTTTGTTAGATATTTTGTTTTTAATTAGTTTCATGTTGCAAAGAGCGGATTTTGTGGAAAATTAGGTTCAAACTAAAAGAAGAAAGAGAATAGGTGCAGAATTAAAGGAAAAGGGGCCTAAGTGACTTTTCGCTGGAGCGAGGGAGATAGCCTGGGCTAAAATCCACTTAAAGCTGTTATGAAGCCTAATTTCAAGGGCAGCAGTTAGAGTGCAAATCACGAGATAACGGCTCAAAGTAACCTACTGCAAAGGGCGAACATTATAAAAGGAGGATCCATCACCTATCATCTCTCATTTGTGGGAACGCTCTTCTAGCCGTCGTGATCAAGATCTTTCTTTTCCTCTTCTTTTATATTTTCATGGTTACCATGTGTAGCTAATTTTCTTCTTCTTGGGATTGAATGTAATTTCTCCACTACAAATGTACTCTTGATATTTATTTGATATTATTTTATTCAATTTATCTTTGTTTAACGTTTTTTATTAAATTGTCATACTTTAAATTTCTCTTTGTAACTGAAAAGCACTTTTTGAAATTAGAACCAAACGTTAATGTATTACATTTATAAGTTCAGGAATGAATTATAGAGTAATGACTGCATATAGAAACTAATCTTAATGATAATTAAATTATTCTAATAACTAGAAATAGAAGTTAGAAAATTTAGTTTATGAAATTCAATGCTAGAGAAATCAGGTTGAAAAGGCTTTTATTTACGCAGATTGATAATTACAAAAGACAATATTGAATTCGGTTAAGAGTATATGAGAATGGAGAATATTATTATTCAATCCCAAGGCTTTTATTATTATTGATTTTTCCTATTTAGTATTAATTGCGTTATCATTGTTTTTTCTTTATTCAGTTACCATATCAAATCATTATTGTCAAATCTTTATTCATAATACAATTGATATTGAGTCAATCTACAATTTAACTTTCCGTTCCTTGAGGATACGATGTTCTTCTTACTCATTATATTACTTGTGAACTCAGTATACTTGTTGGAAATTAGTTAACAAGTTTTTGGCGCCGTTGCCGGGGAACGGTGAAAAATTGGGAATTGAATTTAGTATTAATTGCATTGTGAATTACTGATCTTTCTTGTGACCGCGATTTTTTTGCTAGTACAGTGGTTGATGCGTCTGAGAAATCAAAGGAAAGAAGAACAGCTGTTATTTGATCCAGATATCAATAAGATGTTGAGACAGGTCAGGCAAAGGAGAAAGCGCGAGCAAAAATATCAGTCAAGTACTATAACTGGTGGCAAAATCATGGCAGAAGATGCCAATGGTCATGCTGATCCAGCTGATCCGCCACCACGAAGAGTGTTGGGTGACTATGCTTTGCAGCAAGGACTCAGACATTTTTCCAGTGTAGTTGTTCCTAACACAGCTAGAGTGATTGAAATAAAGCCAGCACACCTGACGCTGGTTAGTGCTAATCAATTCACTAGAATGGAGCATGAGGATCCATATACTCATTTGTCAACATTCTACGAATTGACAGCCACCATGGGATTCGAAGATCAGGATAAAGATGCTGCTTATATGAGGTTGTTTCCTTTCTCATTAACTGGAAAGGCAAAAGAATGGCTGAAATCACATCCGAATCAAAGCCTGACGCATTGGAGTGATGTGGAGGAAAAAATTTTACAGAGATTTTTCCCTCCATCTCGATTCATAAAGGCTAGATCAGAGATCTCGAATTTTAAGCAAGGCCAAGATGAAGCCTTGTGTGCTGCATGGAAAAGATTCAAGGTACTGTTACGAAGGTGTCCAAACCACAGCTTTGAAGACATTGCACAATTGAACATTTTCCGTAAGTGATTGAGGTCGGATACCAAAATGATTCTTGATGCAGCAGCAAGAGGAACTATGATGGCCGTTGATGTGGAACGTGCCACCCAAATTATTGATGCCTTAGCCTCAACTGATTATCAAGCACAGTATGATAGGCAAAGTGTGTAGAAGAAAGGAGTTTTCGAGTTGAATAACACTGATGCAATTTTAGCACATAACAAAGTCATGATACAGTAGATGGAAGCTTTGACACAGCAGATGGAAAAACTGCCGCAGCAGTTACAGGCTATTCACGCCTCACAGGCTATTAATTATCAAGCTCCACCATTGCGTTGTAATTTTTGTGGAGGAAACCATGCAAATAGGAATTGTTCACACTCAACTGCAGTGGGAACAACAACTGAGGAAGTGCAGTATATGGGGAATTCTAGAAGGCAGAATGGTTAGTAGGGCAATTTCCCAAACAATGCCCCTCAAGGATGGAGAAATCCCCCAAATCAACCATGGGGATGGAAGCAGGAGACAGGAAATTCTGAGAGGCAGTCAATGTTTCAGCAGCAGCAGCCTACATTGTATAAGCGAACTAGCAAGCTGGAGGAAACTTTGAAGAAGTTTATGCAAACTTCTCTGACCAATCAGAAAAATCAGGAGGCATCTTTGAGGAATTTGGAGACTCAGGTAGGCCAATTGGCTAAGCAACTAGCAGATCAGCAAGGTGGACAGTTTTCTGCCAACACTTAGCCCAATCCAAAGGAGCAGTGTAAGGCTATCACCATTCGTTGTGGAAAGCAGGTTGGTTCTGACATAAATAAAGAGATGGTTGAAAGTAAACAGTCAGCAGTCATGAATGGGGAAGACAGAGTAGAAGAGGAGAGTCAACTAGAGTTGGCTACAGAGAAAGAGAGTGCAGAGGTCAGAGCACAAGACGAGAAAAAATCTGATAAAAGCCAAGACTAGAGGAAGGTGGAAGAAGGTGCACCTTTGAAACATGTGTCGTATCCACATGCACCTTCCAGACGAGAAGTTGAGCGCCAATTTATCAGATTGACTGAAATCTTGAAAAATTTACAGATTAACATACCTTTCACAGAGGCAATGCAGCAGATGCCTACATATGCACGTTTCTAGAAGGAATTCTTAACTAAAAAGAGAAAATTCCCAGAGGAAGGAAGAGTGGAATTAGAGGCAAGGTGTAATGCAATCATTCAGAAGGCAATTTCACAAAAATCTTGTGATCCTGGGAGCTTTACATTACCAACCACTGTAGGTAATCTGTATGTGGGGAAGACACTGCTGGATTTAGGTGCAAGCATTAACTTGATTCCTTTGTCCATGCTTAAAAGAATAGGAAAGTAGAGGTCAGGCCTACACGTATGACGTTGCAATTGGCAGATCGATCTATCAAACAACCATATGACATTGTTGAGGATCTGTTGGTTAAGGTGGATAAATTCCTTTTTCCTGTAGACTTCGTTGTGATGGATATTGAGGAGGATGTGGATGTTCCCTTGATTCTGGAAAGAGCCTTCATGAAAACAGCAAAAGTAATCATAGATGTGGACAAAGGGAAGTTGAAGATATGTGTTACGGATGAGGATGTAAGCTTCAACGTGTTTGAGGCTATGAAACATCCTAATGACAAAAAGGATTGTTTCAGGCTGGATGTGTTAGATGAAAAATACAGGCGAGTGCAAAAAGGCTTAGGCAATCCAGACACACTTCTACAAGTTATCACCAAACCTATAGAAGAGTTAGTTGAATTGGGAGATACAGAGGCTTTAGCCTTAGCTACTGATTTAGACCAGGCTGAGGAATTTCTGCAGAAGACAAGAACCAGAGAGAAACTAGTAACTGGTAATTCTGTTACAGAAGAAACACCAGAATTAAAAATGTTACCACCACACCTTAAATATAGTTTCCTTGGTGGAGATATGAAGAAACCAGTAATTCTAAGCAGTTTGTTAACTGCTGAAGAAGAGGGAAGGCTGATGGAGGTGTTGAAACTCAATCAAAGAGCTATTGGATGGCAATTATCAGATTTGAAGAGAATTAGTCCAGCATATTGTATGCATCGAATTCATATGGAGGCCGGTTTTAAACAAATTGCACAACCTCAGGGGACGTTGAATCCAACAATGAAAAAAGTGATAAAGAAGGAGGTGCAGAAGTTGCTGGAAGCTGGGATGATTTATCCTATTTCAGACAGTGCTTGGGTGAGTCCAGTGCAAATGGTTCCCAAGAAAAGTGGTGTGACTGTCATTTATAATGAGAAGAATAAATTAATTCCTACTAGAACAGTCACGGGTTGGAGGATGTGCATTGATTATAGGAAGCTGAATCAAGCAACTAGGAAGGATCATTTTCCTCTCCCTTTCATGGATCAGATGCTAGAAAGGTTGGCAGGGAAGGCTTATTATTGTTTTCTGGATAGCTATTCAGGTTACAATCAGATCACAGTAGATCCACAAGACCAAGAGAAGACAGCTTTTACATGCCCTTTTGGTATTTTCGCCTACCGAAAGATGACATTTGGATTATGTAATGCACCAGCTACTTTTCAGAGGTGTATGTTAGCCATCTTTGCAGATTTGATAGAGAATTGCATAGAAGCCTTTATGGATGATTTTTCGATTTTTGGATCCACATTTGATGCGTGTCTGGAGAATCTAAATTTGGTGTTACGAAGGTGTGTGGAAACCAATCTGGTGTTGAATTGGGAGAAGTGCCATTTTATGGTCATAGAAGGTATTGTTTTAGGCCACAAAATTTCTGAAAGTGGATAGAGGTGGACAAAGCAAAGGTTGAGATCATTGAGAAGCTGCCTCCACCTACCAATGTTAAAGGAGTCAGAAGTTTTCTTGGTCATGCAGGGTTTTATAGGCGATTCATAAAGGATTTTTCAAAGATTGCGAAGCCCTTGTGTAATCTGCTAAATAAAGAAACAACCTTCAATTTTGATCAGGAGTGTGAGAAGTCATTTAAATGTTTAAAGGGAAAGTTGACAACTGCACCTGATTGGAGCATAGGTTTTGAGATTATGTGTGATGCTAGTGATTATGCAGTAGGAGTTGTTCTGGGGCAAAGGAAAGAAAAATTGTTCTATGTTATCCACTATGCAAGTAATGTTCTCAATGATGCTCAGATTAATTACACTACAACTGAGAAGGAGTTGTTAGCAATTGTTTATGCTTTGGAGAAGTTTAGAGCTTATCTTATAGGCTCTAAAGTGATAATTTATACTGATCATGCTGCTATCAGGTACTTGCTAACCAAGCCAGATTCCAAGCCCAGGCTAATTCGCTGGATGTTGTTACTCCAAGAATTTGATCTGGAAATTAAAGATAAGAAGGGAAGCAAGAATCATGTAGCCGATCATCTATCCAGAATGGCTAATGAAGAAGTTAGTGCTAGGGGATCTGAAGTTTTGGATGAATTCCCTGATGAGAAATTACTAGTAGTGCAAGAAAGGTCATGGTTTGCTGATATGGCCAATTTTAAAGCTGCTGGAATTATACATAAGACCATGGACTGGCAGTAGAGGTGGAAGTTGTTAAAGGATTCAAACCAGTACATTTGGGATGATCCTTATCTGCTCAAGATAGGTGCTGACAATTTGATGAGAAGATGTGTGACTAGTAGGGAAGCTCAAAATATACTGTGGCACTATCACAATTCTCCCTATGAAGGACACTTTAATAGGGAGCGAACTGCTGCTAAGGTGCTACAATCAGGATTTTTCTAGCCAACATTATTCAAAGATGCTCACATGCATGTGCAACATTGTGATAATTGCCAAAGAACAGGAACTATCTCAAAGAGACATGAGATGCCCCTAAGGAATATTCAGGAAATTGAAATATTTGACTGTTGGGGGATTGATTTCATAGGCCCCCTGCCTAGTTCATTCTCAAATGAATACATTTTGTTGGCTGTGGAATATGTCTCATGTTGGGTGGAAGCAATTCCAACTCAGAAAGCAGATGCAAAAACAGTGATCAAATTTTTGAAGAAAAATATTTTCTGCAGGTTTGGTACTCCAAGAGTGGTGATTAGTGATGGAGGATCTCATTTTTGTAGTGCAGAATTGAGGAAAGCATTTGCACATTTTCGGATGAAACACATGATAGCTACAGTCTATCATCCCCAAACTAATGGTAAAGCAAAAGTTTCTAATAGAGAAGTGAAGAGAATTCTGGCGAAAACAGTGTCAGCATCACGCAGAGATTGGGCTATAAAGCTCGATGAGGCACTATGGGCCTATAAAACACCTACTGCAATGTCTCCATTTCAATTAATCTGTAGGAAGGCTTGTCACCTTCCTGTGGAAATGGAACACCGAGCTTTTCTGGGCATTGAAGTGGTTGAATTTTGATTCGAAGGCTTCTGTTGAACAGAGGAAAATACAACTGCAGGAATTGGAAGAAATGAGACTAAATGCATATCAGTCTTCAAGGTTATATAAGGAGCGAGTCAAGGCTTATCATGGTAAAAAATTGTTGAAGAGGAGCTTTGAACCAGGGGAGCTTGTTCTTTTATTCAATTCCAGATTGAAGTTGTTACCTGGTAAATTAAAGTCAAGATGGTCAGGCCCTTTTGTGGTCAAGCAGGTTAAACCTTATGGTGCAATTGAAATTGAGGATGCAAAAACTCAGAAGAGTTGGATGGTTAATGGACAGAGGCTGAAACATTACAAAGGGGGTGAAGTTGAGAAACTCATCTCAGTGATCACATTGGAGGAGTGAAATTCAGGCATCAAGCTATATGACGTTAAATGAGCGCTAGCTGAAAGGTAATCCAGTGTTTAATCTGTTAATTCTTAGGATTTAGTTTTTATTTTTAAGTAGTTTATTTTTTTAAAAAAAAAATTGAACATTTTAGATTTCCTTTAGAAAATTTTAAGACTGGGTAATAGGCCTGTAGATTGAGCTAGGCCCAGCGCTTGAGCTAGAAATCACTTAGCGCAGACTAGTGCAACATTATGGGATTGTGCCTTGTGATACAAGGTCACTTCAGTTAGTGACTTTTCAGTCGCGCTCTCATTTCTTCTTTCTCATCTTGGCTCTCGACTTTCTCTCTACCCTAAAACTCAAACCTTTGGGTTGCAAAAAAAATTTTCTCTCTCACTACCACTATTGCATTGCAGTTGAGAATCTACGTTGTGTTGTAGTTATAAGAGAAGAAGTAAGTGGATTTGAATAGTTAGGGTTTGCGGTTAGAGTGATTTTGGGGCTTCTGATGGTTTCAGTTACTGGTATAGTTGAGAATAGTGAGTGGCTTTGAGTTTATTTGTGTACTAACCTTGGTTTGCAGGAAGAATGCCACGAGTAAAGCACACTGCTCCTGTCCGACCGAAAAAGAGACGAAGGGCTGACGAACCCTTCTTTGATGATGTCATTCCTTCTCAAACTCCTGAGGAAGACGAACCGACGAACTTCCACAAGCAGCGCACAGCCAGGAAATTTCTGAATGAAAACAAGTTCCGATGATATGAGGAACTTACGCAGATTCCTGCCTGAGAGAAGGGTGGACTTAAAACCTGGAGATTGTGATACGTTTCTAATGGGGGTGTTGAGGCGGGACTGGAAGAAGTTAGCAGAACCGATGTGGAGGTTCGACGAAGAAGTTGTTAGGGAATTCTATGCAAATGCCTAGGCTGAAAGGCAGGATAGAAGCCACAGGAAAACAATGGTGAGGGGAAGGTGGATTTCTTACAGTCCACAAGCCATTGATGATTTTTTGGGAAACCTTTTTCCCAGACAAGAAGAACGATGCCACTATCAGCGTTTGTGCAGCCGAAAGAAAGGGTTCAGTAACCGAAAAGTGGTTGCGGCATTGTGCATGTGTGGCAAAGACTATCAGATTGCAGCATCTGGAAAGGAAACACGCATCAGGAGGGGAGACATGCGAACACTGTCGCAAGTCTGGCTAACATTCATGTTAGCCAATGTGGTTCCAATAGGCCATGTGTCTGATATCAATGTTGCTAGGAGCAACCTATTGTTTTCAATGATTCAAGATGACTATACCATTAACGTAGCTCGGATAATTTCAGATGAAATCTAGAGAACAGTGGACTAGGAGCGTGTTCGAGGGGCAGAAAGGCTAGGAACATTAGGATTCCCTGCATTGATTACTGGATTGTGTGCTGAAAATGGGATCATTGTTGAACCGAGGGCGAAAATAAGAACTCCAATTGACAAAAAGTTCATTGATCACCATTGCACCAATCCAGAAGAGCGTCCAGAGCAGAGGAACCAAGTTCTCAGCCCACCAGCTTCAATGTCTGAACCTACCTTGGAAGCTATTGAGCAAAAATTGATACGACATATTTTGCACTTGGAAGAGCAACATAGTACTCTATGTAGATTTATGCTGCAAATGTATCATGCAATGAGGAATAATGCTTATATGGATGATGAAGAATTGTCTTCTTATCTGAATTGGCCAGGGGACCGGCCAAGCTCAGTGAGAGGGGAGGATGATTGTCATGAGGCGCAGAGCACTACGGGAGTTGAGAAAAATGAGAAAGCTGAGAAAAAAGCGGAGGCAACTGCTGAGGTTGCAGAAGAAGCTGAGACAACTGTTGAGGTTGCGAAGGACAAGACTGAATATGTTGCTGCGAATGTTGAAGAAACCATAGCTGGAATGGTGGCTGAGGGAGTTGCTAAGGAAGTTGCTGAGGAAGTTGCTGAAACTGCTGAAGAGAATGCCAATGTTAATACTGAGGAAAGTGGTGAAAATGTTATTGCTAAAGTTCCTGTTAAAAAGAGAGATCATCCAGGGCCTCTGAGAAGATCTTTTCAGATTAAAACAACAATAATAAAAAAAGGGGCGAAGAACAAAGGTTCAGCAGTACCTTATGTGATATCATCTGATAGGAGCTCAAGCTCAGAAGAAACTGAAGAAGATGATGAAGGAAGTACAGAACAGGGAAGGAATAGGAGTGACACAGAGGAAGAAACTCTAAGTGAAGAGTAATTGTTGGTTGAAGATGTTGTGCTGTTTTAATGTCATTTTGATTGGTATTGATCAGAAACATATGTGGTAGTATAGTTCTTTCATTTTGTATGACTATATATATATATCTTGCTCTGATACAATTTAATTATGGATGACTGTAAAAGATGTTGGCACAGGGTGAACTGATTGGTAAGATATGTTATTTTCTGTGTTAAATGTGTTATTATGTTGGGGTTGAGTATAAAGGAATTGGTCTGTTAACTGAAAATTCTTCATACATATAAGTAGAGTAGTCTTGTTTTTGAACTTGAACTAGAAATCACAGTATATCAGGAAGACAATAGGACATTGGGAGGATTAACATTAACATTGATTGACAGGATATGAGGAAATCATGCTGAGGGAGGAGTGATACACTGAGAGTATAGTGTGAAGTGCATACTTTCTTGACATTAATTGTTGCTTGATTTTGTTAGAATAAGTTTGACTCTGTGTTGATAAGGATGAAGAAGGCAAAAAACTATAACTAGAGCCAAAAAACTATCTGGTGAGATGAGAGGAATTCAATTGCAAGCCCATTTGTGCCTATCATATTATTAAAACCTTGAGCCATATGTTTATAAAAACCACCTTGGGTATGAATAGTTAGGAAATTGTGGTACAACTTGAAGAAAAAGGGATTTTGGAACTCAAAAGATTGTGACTGTTCTGGGGAGGCTGAGATAGATTTATGAACTGATGTACCTATTTGAAAAAAAAAATCTCTCAGTGAATTTTCAGATTTTATACTTAGTATCTGAGAGGATGAAAGAAAATAAAAAGGGGTATTCAGGAAATGTCACCAAGTTGCGTAAGCTATAGTCATAGCCTGAGCAAAAGAAAAGTAAAAAGACACAGCAGCCACAGATTGTTTCAAAAGAAAAGATAGTTCAGGAATTTCTGGTTGAGGTAGATCTCGACATTATTATTTAAGTTGTATCTATAATTTTTAAAGCTATTCGTGCATTTTGTGTTCCAAGAAAAACCAAAGTTTTTTTTAGCCTGGCCACGTTATATCCTTTAGAAAGACCTTCTGACTCATTCAATATAGGCTTGATTTGTTTTGATAAATGATTAGCAACTTTTGATAGAGAGAAATATGTGACTTGAGAGTGAAACAATGGTGAGAAGTGTGAGAGTATCCTGTCAAGATTTGTATTTTGTTATCTAAGCATTGGATTGTTGAAATTCTGATATATGAAACTGCAAGTGATAGTTTGAAAGTGAGAATCACTTGAAAATTGCATGGAGGAATTGGTTTTGAATGTCTTGCTTGAGGACAAGCAAGAAACTAGGAGGGGAGAATTTTGATAGCTGTTAATTATAGGTTGGATTTAGGAATATTTGGTTGATTTTTTTTTAATTTCTGTTTTAGTTTGAGATTTTATTTAACTAATTTTGTTTTAATTTGAGATTTTGTTAGATATTTCGTTTTTAATTAGTTTTATGTTGCGAAGAGCGGATTTTGTGGAAAATTAGGTTCAAACTAAAAGAAGAAAGAGAATGGGTGCAGAATTAAAGGAAAAGGGGCGTAAAAAATCCACGTAAAGCTGTTATGAAGCCTAATTTCAAGGGCACCAGTTAGAGTGCAAATCACGAGATAACGGCTCAAAGTAACCTACTGCAAAGGGCGAACATTATAAAAGGAGGGTTAGGTCAATGAAAAGGAGGATCCATCACCTATCATCTCTCATTTGTGGGAACGCTCTTCTAGTCGTCGTGATCAAGATCTTTCTTTTCCTCTTCTTTTATATTTTCATGGCTACCATGTGTAGCTAATTTTCTTCTTCTTGGGATTGAATGTAATTTCTCCACTACAAATGTACTCTTGATATTTATTTGATATTGTTTTATTCAATTTATCTTTGTTTAATGTTTTTTATTAAATTGTCATACTTTAAATTTCTCTTTGTGACTGAAAAGCACTTTTTGGAATTAGAACCAAACATTAATGCATTACATTTATAAGTTCAGGAATGAATTATAGAGTAATGACTGCATATAACAACTGATCTTAATGCTAATTAAATTATTCTAATAACTAGAAATAGAAGTTAGAAAATTTAGTTTTTGAAATTTAATGCTAGAGAAATCAGGTTGAAAAGGCTTTTATTTGCGCAGATTGATAATTGGAAAAGACAATATTGAATTCGGTTTAGAGTATATGAGAATGGAGAATAATATTATTCAATCCTAAGGCTTTTACTATTATTGATTTTTCCTATTTAGTATTAATTGCGTTATCATTGTTTTTTCTTTATTCAGTTACCATATCAAATCATTATTGTCAAATCTTTATTCATAATACAATTGATATTGAGTTAATCTACAATTTAACTTCATGTTCCCTGAGGATACGATACTCTTCTTACTCATTATATTACTTGTGAACTCAGTATACTTGCTGAAAATTAGTTAACAGACACCAATCACATATCCAAAATTAGTTTCAAAGTCTGGATTTTTAAATTCTTTGCTTACATATGAGGTTTTGTTTCTCACTTTGGTGTACTTTTTTATAATAATGTCCAAACTAGGCAAAAAAATATTTATTTGCTAAAATGGGCAAATTCTGCTAGCTAGATAGGATTTCATATTAAGAAATCATTCAATTAAGTATGATTTCATATTGGTGGTCAAATACAAGTGACAACAATTTCAATTAAAGACATTAATTAAAATCTCTTTTCTCATTAAACTCATTTATCTGCAACCATTTTTTAATTATTTAACACTATATTTATTACATTTAGCAATTAAAAAATAATAATTAAATAATAATAATAATTAATAAAACTGTAACAGAACAATTAAGACAAACAAATTTATTTTAATTTAAAATAAAATACTATAATGATAATAATAATAATTTAATGATTATTTTTAAAGAAATAATAACAATAATATTCTAACAAATTTAATTAAAATAATAATAATGATAATTATTATTATAATTATAATATAATAACTTTTATAAATAAAGAAAATAACATTTAATAATATAATATTAACTATTTATTAATTGATGATGGTGGTTTATTATGATTTGATAAATAATTCATACTTTTAATAGTTAAAGTGCCTTTTTATAACGTTAACAATAGTGGACAATTGTAACTTGATTCACTTATTGTCACTGAATAAGTAATATTATATTATTAAATGTTATTTTTTTATTTATCAAAAGTTATTATTATTATTATATTATTATTATTATTATAATCATTATTTTTATTATTTTAATTAAATTTTTTGAATATTATTATTATTATTATTATTATTATTTCTTCAAAAATAGTCATTAAATTATTATTATCATTGTTATTATTAAAATTATTATTACTATTATTTTAATTCAATTTGTATGAATTTAATTATAATTATTGTTTTGATATTTATTATATCATTTAAATTAAATTTGTATGAATTTAATTAAAATTATTATTATTATTATTATTATCATTATATTATTTTTTAAAATTAAAATTATTCTTCTTGTTATTATTATTATTATTTAAATTAAATTCATATGAATTTAATTTAAATTAGTTTTATTATTATTATTATAATCATTATATTATTTTGTTTTAAATTAAAATTATTCTTCATGTTATTATTTTTATTTAAATTAAAATCATATGAATTTAATTTAAATTATTATTATTCTTATTATTATTATTATTATCATAAATATATTATTTTGTGTTAAATTAAAATAAATTTATATGTCTTAATTATTCTGTTACGATTTTTGTTAGTTTTTATTATTTAATTATTATTTTTTAAGTATTAAACATAACAAATATAATGTCATAATTAAAAAAATGGTTGTACAGAAATGAATTAAACCAGATTTTAACTAATGTCTTTAATTAAAATTGCATGTCACTTGTATTTTACCAGCCTGAAATCATATCTTCATTGAAAAATTTTTTAATGTCTAATCTAGGTAACATAATTTGTCCATTTTGGTAAATAAATATTTTTTTGTGCATTTTGAGCATCATTATGAAAAAGTACACCAAAGTAGGAAAAAAGCCTATGTATGACCCATCAAACCTTTTTCCATTTTTAGAGTTTGTTTAAGTATATGTTTTGTTGTTTCAATTTTAACCATAGCAATGTATTATACTGTATAGAGGACCCTTCGATTGCTAGTCACCCAAGCCAACAAGAGGTGGGTCATTATCATTATTACAAACCTTGGAATTAGTGTCAAACAGTCCTATGAAAGAGAGTAGTTTTTAGTGTTTTTACACCTTCCCTCTAACATAAGGTTAAAGGGTATGTTGAGTATACTTTACACATTTTCTATGACAAAAAATAATATTCATTATTACATAAAAACCACTATAAATAAAAAAGAAAGGGTAAATACTAAATACCACTATAAATAACAAAAGGTGAAATGGTATATTCATTATTACTATTTAAGGGTATGTTTTATATAATTCAATCTACACTAGACCTCTCATAAGAGATAACTTGACTTAAACTTGAAAAGTCGACCTTCTGCATATACCTCTCCCTTTGTTCCAGATGCCCGAAGCAGACTATAAGACCAAAGAGACATCACCATGGTGAACACCCCATCACTATACTCATTAGCTTATAACATAAGATGGCTGAGACACATCATCATGTGTGCGCCGTCATCCATAATTGCAATGATGATGTCTCTTAAAAATGTCTGTCAATGTTGATAGCTTGAGTACTTCAAGTTCGGTATTTTGTAAAATACATAATATCAATGGTATCAACCCCTCAATGTGTTGCATCTGCATTATGTGCAGCAACCTCATTACTTTCATAATGGTATCTATCTCCTGGGCGAAGAATGAAGAAGAGATATACGTCTTCTTAAGATGTGAAAATAAGAAAATAAAGGAGAGATATATGGCTGCCCTCATTCGCCTCCCCTATAAAGGAGAGATTATAACGAGGAACAGATCAATTTTTCTAAAGCATTTCTTCTAAATGAACATTCTCTCTCATTTGCATGATGTTGATAGTACACAACCCATTTTTTGCGCAATTCAATTCTTCATGGCAACCTTTTGACACACGAATACGAATAATTGATTTGTATTAGCCTGATGCTTGGAATCTATATGCAAGCCCAATTTAAAGTTTAGAAGAAGATAGTTAATAAGGTTTTCTCCTTCCCCATTTGGCCTTCTCTACAACTCTGCACTCGTGTCCCACATTAATTATCTTTATGCTTAGAGAAACCTTTTAGTCATGATGACACATTGACACCTGAAGCTTTCTAAATTTCGACCACGGCTTGAATGAAAGATCTAAGATATTTAAAACAGAACTGAAAGCAGAAAAAGTTGTATAGTTAACACAAAATGCATTGTTTTTTTTTTTAAATTAATATCTATATA
>Ga0209489_100686_pt1 | contig 65954 bp, 26 predicted proteins | sample SiratrowhiteBW_FD_187527 | JGI IMG/M metagenome (GOLD analysis project Ga0209489, IMG submission 187527) | Root nodule microbial communities of legume samples collected from California, USA - Siratro white BW (SPAdes) (version 2) | ecosystem: Host-associated > Plants > Roots > Nodule | place... | reverse complement strand
TGTTTGAGAAGATTTGTATTTGGTGGACTTGAAATTAGGCCAAGGTGGAGATTTGTTGATTTTGGCCTAACTTCAAGTCCCACATCAGTGGGTTTATTCTTAGGGGGGGAGGTTGTGAGTTATAAAAGAACTCCTCCTCCTCCCATTTCAATGTACCAAAACATTCTCTTCTCCCTTTTAATAGAAGTAGTGCCATTGTGTGGTGCCCGGAGATTAAGCTATTTGCTGAACTCCGTTCAAAATTTTTTTGTCTAGTTTCTCTATTTTTAATATTCAATATTATTAGGGGGAAATCTCAACATTTCCCAACAGCAACATTATACAAATACTTTGAATAGAGTGCTCAAAATTATTTATATTTGGGACATTGCAGCGGAATACCCTCCAGCCATCTTGTACAGTATAATTTAGATTTCAATTTGGATCATATGTATTGAACCTTTGTTTTTCTTTTTTTTTTTCGGCAGGGCTTTATAGCCAATTTGCATTCTTGGACGTGAGGCTGCACCACCTTTCAAATTAGGATCTCGATGAGTTTCTCCTGCACCACAATAATTTTTTGAAATACCATTAAGTAACTTGTATTAACTAAATTTACAAGATAGGTTATGACATGAAAAAGAAAACACATCAATGATTAGGATAAAAATAAGTTAAAGAACTAAAGAATAAATTTAAAAGTATTTAAAGTATAAAAAGTATTAGCAGGACCACCACAGCAAGATAGATGATACACATTCTAATAAATAAGAAAAAGATTGAAGAAATGCATCAGTACTAAAAAAATAAAACATCGCTACCGTATCTCCAGTGTTTGAATGTGAGCAATCTTCTCCCAATCTTCGCCTCCTTCTTTCTGGCAACGCTGTATCAGCAATGGACAATCGATTATTTGAAAATGTGAAATTGATTTGGGAAGACCCTCCTCTGGTAAACGTTGGAGGTTGCGGCAGTGCCAAAGACCCAATGTTTGGAGAGATGAGAGTTGGTAGAGAGCTTTGTAGTCCAGTTTTTGTAGATTTGGAGAATGAGAGATGGTTAGAGAAGTAAGAGAGAGTGGCAAACCTTCTTCTGGAAAACGTTCTGCATCCAGTTCTCCAATCCACAAGCTTTCCAAAGAAGAAGTGTCTCCCAAAGCTCCTTTGAGTGAGCCAACAAGTCTAGAGCAATTCTTGAGTGTCATTTCATTTATATTTGATGGCAAACCTCCCTCAGGGAGGGACTCAAGTCTTGGACAGTCTTCTATCCATAGCTGCTTGAGAGATGGAAGTAGCATATGCATGTTTGCAGGCAATGATTCTAATTTAGGGCACTTTTTGATGTTCAGAGCCTCCAGATGATTATGGATGACACCCTTTGAAATCATCTCTAGATTATCAAACTCACTGAGATCAAGCGTCCTGACTGTTGGGAATGAATCCAGTGGAAAGATCAATAGAGACACACAATCATCACTGATCTCCAACCGTTCAAGAGTGTCGGACCCAACAATTTCCAGCAACGATGCTTTCATTGCGAGCTCTTTCATTATACCCCAGTCCAACTGTAGCTTTCCACAGTCACGTAGTTCTAAACGTAGAGCCCTGGGAGCGGAAGCCTCGAGTTGTTGGCAGTCTTCAATTTGTAGTCTTTCCAAAGGAACAACTTGCTTTGGCAGCTGTCCTTTCAGCTTGGGACACTTTATTATAGAAAGCTCTCGTAGACGTGGAAAAGCACCTGTCACAGCTTGGCACTCCCACTTTTCCCATTCACTCATATTGTAGAACTCCAACATTTCTAGGGATTTAAATGAACAAGAGTTGCTCCCATGAAAATCAGCATCAATTCTGACTATTTCATCAAACCCTGCAATCTCCAACTTCTTTAGAAATGGCAAAAGACCAAGGGGAGGAAAACGTTGACAACATTTACAATTGCGCAACTCTAAGGACACCATATTCCACAATGAATTTTCTAGTAACCAATTCGGAAATTCATTGCCACCATAGTTATAGATTGACAACTCCGTTAAGTTTTTGGATGGTTGCAGATTCTCAATTACCTCCTCTCCTTTTTTTGAATCAATAGAGCTCTCATTCCATTGCAACGTTAGCTTCACAAGGAGTGTTTTATTCTTCAGATCTGCTTCTAATGCATCCCGAGAATTCTCAATATTCTGCAGCTCCCCAATTGATAGACTCCCATCAAGGTTGAGCTCTCCTAGCTGTTGAATGCCCGACTCCCTTCCATGGCCAACATTGAAGGAAGTCATTACCACTTTAAGATTCTTTAGTTTTCCCAAATTCGGCGGCACCTTACTCGCTCTAGTATATTTAAGTTCAAGCCGACACAAATTGTTTAGTAAATACAAATTTGAGGGTAGCTCCTCCAAATCCATACAGTTGTTCAACTTCAGTATTTGCAAGAAGGAGAGTAAACATATTTTTTCAGACAGTCTTCTTTTGGCAGTAGCGGAAAGGTCTAAGAACGGAGGTGTTCAAGATTGCCAACAGAGTCAGGTAACTCTTCAATGTCAACACAATAAAATAGAGACAACATCCGTAGAAACTTAAACTTACAGAACAATTCATATATCGACATATCGCAATGCCAGCCATAGCCAAAACCATAAAGGTTCCTACTTGTTGGCATAAATGTACGCAACCTTTCTATGTTACATAAAGTTCCAAACCCATCAAAAGATTCCTTGTTATCAAATTGAACTGAATAATGACGAGTTACCTTTTGTATCTTTTCTGATTGATCAACTTCCCACCTGAAATATATGCCTCCACCAACATATCTTGCCTAATCATTTAGAAGGTCATGCATGACAAATACGTTTTCGTTTTTACCTAATTGTTGAAAGAAGGACCTTGATAATAGATCATTGAAGTATTGTTGGCAAACTTCTTCTGTAGTCTTACTATACTGACGACAATGTAGGAAATTTTCAGTCATCCACAAGTGAATCAAATCCTCCTTTATAAACTCATAATCCTTTGGGAATAGGGCACAGTAAGCAAAGCAGGCCTTCAGATGGGAAGGAAGGTGGATATAGCTCAATGCCAAAGCGGGAAGAATATCACAACGCTCTTTTGAAAATTCCCATATTTCGCTTTGGAGCACAGTTTCCCATTCTGAAACAGATGATTTTTTGTATAATAGACTTCCCATTGTTTTCAGGGCAAGAGGTAGTCCTTTACATTTTTGAACAATCTTCATGCCAATCTCCCTGCACTCTGGATTTGGTTCAGTATCATCACCCCGGAATGCATGACTAGCAAACAACTTCCAGCAATCGTCTTCTTGTAATTGCTTTAGGGAGTGTTCTTCTGACAACATGCTAGAAGCAACTTCCTTACTACGTGTTGTCACAAGAATCCTACTCCCTTGGGATCCCAAAACAAGGGGCTTCTGCACTTCTTCCCATTTAGATTGGTTTTCATTCCAAACATCATCCAAAACAAGAAGAAATTTCTTCCCTGTCAATTTTTCTTTCAATCTTGTGTGAACCATCTCCATATCTCTACTATCATCAGTTGATTTAGTAACAGCCTCGAGAATTGCTCTTGATAGCTTGAAAACATCAAAATCATCTGAAACACAAACCCAAGCTTTGACATCAAATTTAACCTCGTCCACTTTTGGGTCATTGAATACATGCTGAGCAAGAGTGGTCTTATCCACCCCACCCATACCCACAATAGAAAGTATTGATGGCTTGTTAGGATTGTTGTTGTCGGATATCAACCAGTCAAAAATCAGTTGTTTATCATAATCTCTGCCATAAATATCAGTTCCAACAACCAAAGATGTTGTTTGTGATTTGTGTGGTAGTTCATTACTCAACCGATATCCAACACTGCTAGCTGTTTTCAATCCTAGATCACCCTTTTGGGTTGAGAGAAATTCTAAGCCGTCAAGGATTTGTTCCATCCTACACTCAATTTCCTTGCTAAGAGAATTAATAGAAGAAGATTTGAAGAAATTGAGTACCTTGCAAGTACAGCATGTGAAGGTTTGAGATTCAGATTCAGCATCCACTTGTCATTTGGAGAGTGTTTGTATATCATCCAAGAGATCCTCTGCATCAAGGACAGCATCTTTGACCTTAATCAGCCAGTTTCTGACATGTGGATCAGTGAACTGCTTTCGCTCAGCATGATCAGCCAGAGAATGGATGGAGTGCAGCTTGGTTTCCAACTTGTTGAGCAGCTTCTGATCAAGCTCTCTTGCACGAAAGAAATCGAGAATTTGAGGGGAAGCTAGCTTCTCGAATGCAACCTGAAGGAAAGCAGAAAGAAGAGCACCACCTACAACTTCTAATGCCATGGTAGGACGAGGATGAAGGATTCAAGTGCTGCAAGCTTAGGAGGCCAATTACTGAGTGCAAAGCAGGGTTAATGAATGAAATGGCAAAAGATATTTTAACCGACATTTTCTTCTTGGATTAGTGAACCAATAATTGCTGAGTCTTCCCCACATCACAAACTGCAACTTGTATTGCATTTACGAATGAGTGGCTACTGTCATGCCATTATCTAAATAAGTGAATTGTTTAAATAAGAGATATATTAAAAAGCATGTCAAATTCTATTATTTTATTAGTTGCTATATTAACTTTTTATGTGATTTTTTTAGTTTAGCTGAGTTGCTTTTGTAAATATCAAATTGAGATTATTTCTTACGCTGAGGTTGTATCATAAAATTTTTAACATTTGTTTCTGGAAATTATGTATTAATTTGAATTTATTTTTGAATTTCCAGTAGATCACTGTAATTGGCAAGCATGCAGAAGTGATTGTAGATGATTATGTCATCTTTTCTGCCTTTGAGAAATATTGTTTAACTACAATTCTATTAAGATTCTGATACTACCGTATTGATTTATTAAATTTTGTTGGCATTGAATAATGAAAGTTGTCATAGAATTCAAAATTGAATGTTTTAGCATACAATACTAAAGACTAACTGTAAGTTAGATCATATGTATTGAATCTTTATTTCTTCTGCACCATGCGCCTATCCACCTTTCAAAGGCAAAAACTTCCTGACTCTATTAACTTTTATGTTGACCCATCACAAAAAATTACTCTTATTAGCTTTAAAAAATGCTTTTCGAAAAAATTTTAAAAAGTATTTTCTGAAATATAAATTTAAATTTAAAAAAAAATACTTTTTAAAAATATGTTTTATAAAACCTTTTTTAAAATATAAATTTTATGTTTCAAAAAATATTGCTGAAAACACGCTCTAGAAAGTTTTTTTCAAGATATAAATTTTATATTCTAAAAAAGATTTTTCAAAATAAATTTTGTAAAATGTATTTTTACTAAAAGAGTATTTTTGGGATTTTTAAAAAAAATGATGGATGCACGTCAAATGTGATGTTGCAGGAAGTTTTTGCCAATTCAAATAAGGAAGGACTCCATGAGTCTCCTACACCGCAATAATTTTTTGAAATACCATTAAGTAACTTGCATAAGTTAGGATAAAAATAAGTTAAAGGACCAAAAAATAAATTTAAAAATATTTAAAGTATAAGTTAAAAGTATTAGCAGGACTACCACAGCAAGAGAGAAGTAGTTGATACACATTCCAAAGCAGAAGAAAAAGATTGAAGAAATGCATCAGTAATAAGGATCATGTACTAGTGGAAATAACTTTCCACTATTGTAATTTTAAAAGGAAAATGAATGAATTTTTTAAAAGCTACAGCAGGACTAGCACAGGAAGAGGGAAGTAGTTGATACATATTCTAAAGAAGAAGAAAATTGAACAAATACATTAGTATTAAAAAAAAAAATACATCACATACGTGTCTCCACCCTTTGAATGTGAGCAATCTTTTCCCAGTCTTCACCTCCTTCTTTCTTGCAACGCTCTCTCAGCGAAGGACACTTAACTATTTGAAGATGTGAAATTGATTTGGGAAGACCCTCCTCAGGTAAGCGTTGGAGGTTGGGGCAATCATCAAGTGTCAGCATTTTGAGAGATGAGAGGTGATAAAGAGCCTTGTAGTCCAATTTTTTTAGATTTGGACAACCACCGATGGTTAGAGAAGTAAGAGAGAATGGAAGCAAACCTTCATCTGGAAATACCGCATCCACATCTTCAATGCACAAACTTTGCAAAGAAGAATTGTCTCCCAAAGCTCCTTTCAGTGAGCCAACAAGTCTAGAGCACTTAAGGATTGTCAGATGCATCAGATTTGATGGCAAACCTCCCTCGGGAAAGGACTCAAGTCTTGGACAGTTTACTATTGATAAACTCTTAAGAGATGGAAGCAGCATATGCATGTTTCCAGGCAATGATTCTAATTTATGACACCATACGATGAACACTGTGAAATCATCTGTAGATTACCAAACCTATTCAGATCAAGCATCCTGAGTGTTGGGAATAAATCCAGTGAAAAGGTTCTTAGAGAGACACACTCATCACTTATTGACAAGTGTTCAAGAGTGTCCGACCCAACAATTTCCACCAATGATGCTTCCATGTTGCGCCCACCCATTCTGAGCCATTTCATTGTAGCCCAGTCCAACTGCAGCTTTCCAGAGCCACGTAGTTCTAAATCTAGAGCTTTGGGAGCCGAAGTCTCAAGTTGTTGGCAGTCTCTAATTTTTAGTGTTTTCAAAGGAACAAATTGTTGTGGCAGTTGTCCTTTCAACTTCGCACAATTCCTTATGAAAAGATGTCGTACACGTGGAAAAGAGTCTGTCACAGCTTGGCAGTCCCACTCTTCCCATTCATTCATATCAGAGAACTCCAATGATTCTAGGGATTTAAATGAACAAGCGTCATTCCCAAGAAAATCAGCGTCAATTCTCACTATCTCATCAAACCCTGAAATCTTCAACTTCTTTAGAAATGGCAAAAGACCAAGGGGAGGAAAACGTTGACAACATTTACAACTGTGCAACTCCAAGGACACCATATTCCACAATGAATTTTCTACTAACCAATTTGGAAATTGTTTCCCACCATACCTAAAGATTGACAACTCCTTTAAGTTTCTTGAAGGCTGCAGATTCTCAAATACTTCCTCTTCTTTTTTTGAATCACTAGAGCTCCCATTCCATCCCCAACGCAATGTTAGGTTCATAAGCAGTGTTTTATTCTTCATATCTGATTCTAATGCATCCAGGGAATTCTCAATATTCTGTAGCTCCTCAATTGATAGACTTCCATCAATGTTGAGTTCTCCTAGCTGTTGAATACCAAATTCCCTGCCATGGCCAACATTAAAGGAATCCATTACTACTTTAAGATTCTTCAGTTTTCCCAAATGCGGAGGCACCTTTCTCACTGCAGTCCCTCTAAATTCAAGGCGACACAAATTGGTGAGTAAATGCAAATCTGAGGGCAACTCCTCCAACTTCCAACAGTAGTTCAACTTCAGTATTTGCAAGTGAAAGAGTGAACATATCCTTTCAGTTAGTTTTTTTATTGCGGTAGAGGAGAGGTCTAAGGAACGGAGGTGCTCAAGATTACCAACAGAGTCAGGTAACTCTTGAAGGTCAGAACAATTAGCCAGAGATAATATACGTAATAATCTAAACTTGGACAACAATTCATGTATCGACATTTTGATACATATGCTCCTTGTTGGCATAAATGTACGTAACCTTTGAGTATTACAGAAAGTTCCAAAGTCATCAAAATATTGACTGTGACCAAGCTCAACTGAAAAATGACGAGTTACTTTTTGTATCTTTTCTGCTTGATCAACTTCCCACCTGAAGTATATGTCTCCACCGACATATTTTGCCAAATCATGTAGAAGGTTATGCATGACAAATACTTCTTCCTTTTCATCTGGTTGTTGGAAGAAGGACCTTGATAATAAATCATTGAAGTACTGTTGGCAAATATCTTCTGGAATCTTACTATGTTGAGGACAGTGTAGGAACTTTTCAGTCATCCACAAATGAATTAAATGTTCCTTTGTAAACTCATAATACTTGGGGAACATGGCAAAATAAGCAAAGCATACCTTGAGATGAGAAGAAAGGTGGATATAGCTCAATGCTAAAGCGGGAATAATATCACAGCGCTCCTTCGAAAATTCCCATATTTCACTTCGGAGCACAGTTTTCCATTCTGGAACAGATGATTTGTTGTATAACAAACTTCCCATTGCTTTCAAGGCAAGAGGTAGTCCTTTACATCTTTTAACAATCCTCGTGCCAATCTCCCTGCACTCTGAATTTGCTTGAGTATCATCATCTCGGAATGCATGTTTTGCAAACAACTTCCAGCTATGATCTTCCTGTAATTGCTCTAGGGAGTGTTCCTCTGACCGCATGATAGAAGCAACTTCCTTATTACGCGTAGTCACAAGAATCCGACTCCCTTGGGCTCCAAAAACAAAGGCCTTCTGCACTTCTTCCCATTTAGATTGGTTTTCATTCCAAACATCATCCAAAACAAGAAGAAATTTCTTCCCTGTCAATTGTTCTTTCAATCTTCTATGAACCATCTCTGTATCTCTACTATCATCAGTAGTCGTAGTAACATGCTCAAGGATTGCTCTTGATACCTTGAAAACATCAAATTCTTCTGAAACACAAACCCAAGCTCTGACATCAAATTTAGCCTCATCTATCCTTGGGTCATTGAATACATGTTGGACAAGAGTGGTCTTACCAACCCCTCCCATTCACACAATAGAAAGTATAGATAGACTGTTTTGAGTGTCAGACATCAGCCACTTAAAGACAAATTCTTTGTCATCTTCTCTACCATAGATAACATTTTCATTTGGCAAATATGTTGATGGTAATTTACTTCTCGATCCTGATCCAATCCCAACATCATCAGTCTTCTTCAAACCTAGAACATGGCTTTGTGTTTCAAGATCTGCTAGGTCTTCAATGACTTTTTCCATCCTTGATTCAATTTCATTTTCATCAAAAAAGTTGACTAAGGAAGATTTGAGGGAATTCCACACCTTTTTAGCAGCACTCTGAGACTCAGCTTCCACTTGGCTTTTGAGGAGTGCATGATCTATTTCTTCCAAGAGATCCTCTGCATCAAACACAACATCTTTGGCCCTCAGAAGCCAATCTCTCACACGTGGATTTGTGAACTGTTTCTGTTCAGCATCATCAGCCACAATATCAACGGCTAGGAGCTTCACCTTCAAGTTGCTTAGCTGCTTCTTTTTGTGTTTTTTTCCACGAAATATGTCCCCAAAACGAGAAGCCAAATTGTCAATAGTCCTCTCAACGAAGGTGGACACAAGAGCACCGGTCATGTAGAAAATGGAGTGGATCAATGGAAATCAGTGAGTGCAGAGATCTGAGTGATGATGAGATGAGTAGTAAGAAGGTGTTTTATGAATGATGCTTTACTTTAAGTTTACCACTAAACCACTAACTGTTGAGTCTATCCAACAACACAAATTTTAACATTTATAGAATTTTCATCAAAACACTTTTAAATCAAAATATAGGGACCCTATTAGAATTTTACTTCAAAATATAATAAAATGTTTTTAACTCGTAAATAAACACCAAAGGTATCTTAATATAGAAATTATCTGTGTTTATAATATAGATGAAAAGCTATTTTACGAAAGATGGACACAGAAAATGGGAATATGCAGAAGAATTGAAATAAGTAATTTGAAAGTGAAGCTTAATCCAATGACTAATACAGTGAAGAAGGTGAATTTGTGGGATGACCATATCAACCAATAGATCTTAAGTCTTCCGTCAACACAAACATTGACAGCTGTTTTCCATCAATGAATGAGTGACCATGACTTTGTTTCCATCATATTTATTAAATTGTGTTGCAATGAGAAACTTTTGTTTAATTTTCAAAAAATAGGTAATAAACCCTAAAGTTCAATCTTTCTGAAACAGAGATAATCTTGGGTATCATTTCCCTAACCTCTGTTAAATTCAAGATAAATAAATCACTATTGCATTCCCCAAACAGATTGCCACCATAAATATCTCTTTTGCCAACTAATCTTTTTCCTTCTAATGTTCGTCCATTCTCACCAACCCACATAAAAACTCATTTTTCTATTTTTTCTAAAATACTAGAGTGGTACTAAAGTAGCCTGAGGTGATCTAAGAATAATATTCAACTATCTGCAAAAATTCTAACCATATTTATTCAGAAAAAAAAAAATCTTAACCCAAAACTAGTATTAGTCCTTGGTCACCTATTCCTGTATTTGTCTTCTTTAAACAATGCGATTTTTGGAGCATTAAAATGAAGATATATTTTATTCTCAAAATTTCTGATAAATTGTACAAGATGGTTTTATTAGTCCCACATACATTTCTCCATTAATAGTTCCCACGAGAAGTTGAGGGATAACAACTACAAACATTAAATGACATTATAGAATTTAAGTTAGTATGAACGAATATGTAATTATTAAAGACTACTATTCAAGAATTAATGAATTAATTAGTCAAATAAAAAAATATTGTTGATAAATGTCAAGAATATTTCAGTTTTTACTCTCCATAGATATAATACAGTAATTATTACAATTAAACAAAGGATATATCTACCTCTTTCGTGGTAGAATTAATAGGTTCTCTTGAAACATACAAGAAAAGATTAAAAAGTTGTAATGGAAACTCTCTCAAAAATATCTTTCAACCAACGTTCAAATTATGTTTCAGAGTAAAGAAAATGGAAAAATTTAGCTTTTGTAAGTCCAATCAAGAATAAAAACCCTTCATGTGACATTTGCAACAAGTTAAGTCAGTTGAATAAAGTTGGTTTTGGTATCGGAAAAAATCGCAACGTTATAGTTGTAAGAAGTTTGAACACGTCAAAACAACTATTATCACGAAACAAGCATAAAGTAAATCTGGTGCTACTTCAGGTGATTCAACAGTGGAAAAATGGTACTTAGATGATACATGTAGCAATTAAATCGTCCACAAAAGTATCGAGGAGAGTCTAGACTCACACTTAAAAGGATAGATGGCTAATAATCCAAGTGAGTCTCAGTTCAATATTAAATAAAAATAAGAGAGTTAAGTATCATATAAAAAATAAAATTTCACAAATCTATAATCTTATTTTGGGTAAGAGGTGTTGTTATAGTCTCTTGTATGATTTTACTAATGACTTTTCTTTTAAAAGACCAACATTAATCATTGTCATTCTTAAAGAAAATCTCTTTTTAAAAAGCTATGTTTTATTACATTATATGAGATTTCAAAGTTGTTATATCATATTTCAAGTTATTATATCATAGAACAAGATGAAAGGTCTTCTGTATTTGAAAGAAAATATTGAAGCTTATGAAGGATGACTTCTTAAGAACCAACATAGATTACCATTTTCAACTAACAATGTAGGAGAGTGAAAGTCCTATCTAGATTAATTCACATTGACATACGTGGACTTATGAGGAAACCATCACTAAACAATAAACATTATTATTTTCATTTATGACTTTTCTAGAATGACTACGATTTTTTCATTAGAGAAAAATAAAAAAAAATCTTTAGAATATTTAAGAAGCTTAAAAGTTTATGTCAAGAAACAAAGTGGAGACATGGAAAAGTTTTAAGGAGTCATCAAAACAGAGAATATAACTCACGCAACTTTGACAAGTTTTGTAAAGATAAAGGAATTGAGAGAAGACAAAATGGTGTGGCAACCCTCACATCATGGAGATGACTATATTAATGTTAAAGGAGAAAGACTTCGGTAATATTTTACACGGTGAAGCAATTTACGTTACAAATCAACTATCAATCTAAACAAAACCAAAAAATTGTTTTAGGTAATTGTTTATAAGATAAAATAAAAACTTGTTTCCGAAAAAGGTAAAATGTTAAACATGATCGAGAGAATTCAGTTAGGAAATTAGGCAATTCAACTCGTAAGTGATCTTCGGGGTCATCGGGCAACCAGCCCAGTCAACATAACACCATCCATATACGTGTAGATCACATTAACTATTGATAAAGGTCAGGGGTGGCTCAAGGCCCAAACAGGTAAAGCAACCGCTTTAGGCCTCGAGGCCTAAAAAAATTTAATATGCTTTAGGCCTCAAAGTCACAAAGGTCTCAAAAATATTTAATATGCTTTAGGCCTCAAGGCCTAAAAAACAATTTAATACTTATGTATTATTATAAAATAAAAAAGATTTAATTTTAAAATTATACTAACAAAATTTTAATTAAAAATTTAAATATTTTAACTGACTTTAAATTTACATTGGTGCTATAAATATTATTTAATAACTTTAAATTTATATTGGTACTAATGAATAATATTCTTGAAAATTTTTTATAATAAATTAATAATATTTTAAAAAAATTGAATAGTCAAGGAATCTTTCTCAAAACTTTCTAATTTATCTCTTCCCTGTATTGATTATAGGATTGGAAAATGATAAACCAATTGATATTCTTAATTATATAAAACAAAGTAAATTCTTTTTCAAATGCATATATAGAACAATGTTAACAATTCCAGTATCAGTTGCTTCAGCTGAAAGGAGTTTTTCAAAACATAAACTAATAAAATCTTATTTAAGATCAACAATGTCTCAACAAAAATGAAACAGATTAGCTTTATTGTCTATTGAAAATATTTTTTAAATGAAATTAATTATAATAATTTAATAGATAATTTTGCATCATAAAAAGCTTGAAAAATAAATTTTAGATAAATATCATAATTTTAATTATTTTATTAATTTAAAAAAGACCTCATTTTTTTTATTCGCTTTAGGCCTCCTAAAGCCTTGAGCCGCCACTGATAAAGGTCATATTTCTTTCAAACTATAAATTCTGGATGATTTAGTGTCTTTAATGTTGAGAGCAAACATTTAACGTCCATATTTTGCCTTGTAATTAATGAAGAGTGCATTGTGACTCCAAATTGATAAAGAAAAGGATTTTAAAAAGAATTGAGAGGAACCAGAGAAGATGAGCTGGAAAAGAAAGACAATACAATGGTGAAAGAAATACAAGAGAGAAGAAGAGTATTGTTAGTGACATATTGCTTAAGCGTCAAATTCAAATTGAGTTAAAAGTCACTAAAGACTTAAATGGTACAAAAACCTAAAATTGGCAGAAGGTATAAAAGAGGAAAGAATCTTCATTGGAAAGAGACCTGGCTGGCGGCTACAGTGAAGAACAGTGCCCTGTAGAAGAATGTCTCTTGTATTCATGGCTGTCATATGTAACTAACTTTCATCTATTTTGGGACTGAATGTAATTTCCTCACACTTTGTGTTCTTGTTGTTCATCTTGATAATACATGAATTATTCAGACTTTATTCTCTATGTATGTTTAACGCTTGAAGCATTTGCGCAACTGTTTCGTGAACTAAGAATCTTGAAATTAACTGGAAAGTAGTTTTGAGGTTTGGAAATCATTGAGAGTACCCATTACAATGCAACACCAGGGATGGGTTACATTGTAATGGTTGCGTAAAACAATTGCACTTAACGCGGGTTCACCCTTCATGAAAGCTGGGAAAAACAGTATCATGCAAGAGAACCTATGAATTTCAATACACGAGGAATCGGATTGAATGAATCTTATTTGTGCAAAGTCATATGATAAACATGCATTATTAATGATTTATGATTAAGAATACAAATAGTTGAATTAATGAGTTCAATCCCAAGATAGCTTCCTCATTACTGTTCATTTTTGTACAACTCATTACTGTTTGCAATCTGTTCTGCATCAAATCCTTAAACGTTTTTCGCTTAAGCTATTTCACTAGCCGAGGCTCGATTAATACCATTCCTTGTGGATTCGACACTTGTACTTATTTCTCTATATTACTTCTTCACTTGGTATACTTGCCAAAATGAGTCATCAACTATGCAACAATTAGATCATCAACATACACAAGCACACTGAAGTGAATGTTGCCATTGTTCATGGAGAATAAGGAATAATCTTAGTATGATTGTTGAAACCCATAGCCCTTTAACGTAGCCGAGAGTTTAGCAAATCAATAGTGAGGCGTTTGCTTGAGCCCACAGAGTGACTTTTTCAACTTACACACTTTGCCAAGAACCGAGACTTGGAAACCGGGCGGCAACTTCATATAGACTTCCTCTTGAAGATCACCATGAAGAAAAGTGTTGTAGACATTCATTCGATGAACCTCCCAAGTCTTTGCAGTAGTTACTCTAAGAAATACTCACATTGTAGTCATCTTAGCGACTAAAGCAAAGGTCTCGATGTAGTCAATCCCTGCAACTTGAAGATTTTTAAATATTACAAGTCAAGCCTTGAATCTTTCCATTGTGTCATCAGAGTGATACTTGATTTTATAAACCCACGTGCACCCTAGTGTCTTCTTGTTCAATGGTAGGTCATCAATCATCCACGTGCCATTATTCTCCAATGCATGTATCTCATGTTGTATTGCATCTCGTCGTCGCTCATCTTTCACTATCTCAGAATGTCATAGGTTTATTGTCTACATGTATTGTTGCAAGAAACATTCTATGTCGTAGAAAAAATTATTACAATTCACATAGTGTGCAATAGGATAGGGACTACATGTGGAATGTCACATTTGGGTGTCAGTGGGAATGGACTCAATTTATGTATTGTATGAGTAACATAGTCATGCAACAAAACTGAAGGCTTTTTATGTCTATGACCCCGACCCAACAATTCCTCATGAAATTCTAGATCATCTTGCTCATTTGGTTCTTGTACAAAAGTATTATTTGTGGGCGAAATGACATTAACTTCATGTTGCAATGGTATTGCACCAAACACGACATGATCTTCATGTCTTACTTTGTCTCCTTTTTCCCCCAAGTCATCAAACTCCTCAAAATCAACTTTAGGCCCACCTAAACCAAAAGTTGTAGGCAAGTCTTCTTTAAGAAGCAAAGCAAAAGGAAAATCTATTTTTAAGAACTTAACATCTCGTGAGACAAAAAATTCATTAGTTTCTAGACCATATAAACACCATCCCTTTTTCCCATATGGATATCCAACAAAAATACATCTCCTACTTTGACAATCAAATTTATCGCCTAACCTCCCTTGTTTGTGAGCATAACATAATAATCCAAACACTCGTAGATGATCATAGGTAGGGTCACGGCTATAAAGAACTCTAGAAAGAGTCTTTCTATTCAAAACTAAGGAAGAGGTTATATTTATCAAGTAACCAATCGTGAGAACACACTCTCATCAAAAATCAATAAGCAAACATCCTTGAAATCTCAAAGCTCGAGCTACATTTAATATATGTTGATGCTTAGGTTCCACTCGCCTGATTTATTGTGGTGTTCCCATACAAGATGTTTGAAAAATTACTTCATTCTCAAGAAAATAATTTTTCATGCAAGTAAAATTTTTTTCCATTATCGGTCCTTAAAATTTTTACTCGTTTATTAAATTGACGCTCCACCATGGAGAAAAGTATTTTCATAATACGTGACACTTCTTTTTTATCAATTAGCAAATAAATTCACACAACTCTAGAGTAATTGTCAACAGTAGTCAAAAACATAAGATGCTCCACATGAAAAAACATTTCTATAACGGCCCCATAAATCGCAGTGTATTAATACAAAAATATCAGATGCTCTAAAATCACTAACGGGAAATTTTTTCTTAATTGGTTTTGCATTTTGACAAACATCACAATATTTATTCAAATTTTCACTACTTTTTTTAAGGTCAACAACTGGAACTAACTTAGTAACTTGCATCGATGGATGTCTCAATCGTTGATGCCAAAGATCCAAAGACACACCTTTATCATTTCAAAGTCGTAATACGTGGTATCCCCTTTAAATAATAGAGTCCATCGCAACGCTCACCCACACCATGCAGCATCCTCAAAGTGTGGTATTTGGAGATACAATAATCGCAATAATGTTGCTTATAGCTTCCATATTTACAAAAGGTTTGTTACTCTTGTTAAAGAGGTCGAAAGATACATTTGAAATTATTTCTATTTTTTGGAATTGTCTAACACTAGCTTGTTACTAAAAATTGAATTCTCTTTGTCCTCATAAACATCAAAAGGAGTTTGGTGTGGTTAATATTTTGAAGAAAAATTATATGCACATGTTCAGACTTCTTGGTATTTTGTTTATGGTTTTATGAGTTGGTCCAGTTGATGAAAGTTAGGTTCCTTAACAAAGGTTATCATCAATTTGTCATTTTGATGTGATCTTTGGAAGGATAAGAGGATCTTGACTAACTCAAGAAATGTCGGAAAACTCAAGAAACATGAAAGAATAAAAGAAGATCGTGGAAGCATGAAACTCAATGGGTTTCAAATTCACAACTTACTCAAATCCAAAGAAGAAACAAGAAAAAAGGAAATAAAATAATGAATTAAGAAAAGAGTATTGAGAAGTGGGACTCCCAAAAAATAAGTATAGAAAGTTTCACAGTTTAAAAAAGCTTTCCAATATAAGAATGACTCACACGAGATATTTAAAAAAAAAATCTTTCAGAAAAGTTATTCAATATTTAAAGTTATTTTTACGAGAGAGTTGACACTTATTATATAAAGAATGTCATAACCAAAGAGTATGAAGAGTTACTCTCCATGTGCTTAAAAGAAAGAAATTGTAAATATAAATATATGACTAATTAAGCTAATGATTATCATACTAATTGTATGTTTAATACTTAATTAATTTCTAATCTGGATTGCAATTGAGTACCTTATTGCTTCTGAAATTCCTTTTAATAATTAATTAGTGATATGTTAGATTTTGGTCTCCCAATTTTGAAGGAATAGTTGACAGAGAATGTACATTATCTGTAGTGTTGATTCAAAGGCCTCTACTGTAAGAATCTCCATGCATTGCTTAAAGATGGTGTCTTACAGGTGTTCAATGAAATGCAACACTGACTGCGTGAAAATTATAAAGATCATTGGTAAAAGATAGCTAAAGTAGGCTCACCTTTATTGGATATTGGATCAAACAATCTATGGGCCTTTGATTGGCAACTTACTTCTAAGAGCTTCCTCCTACACCTCTATATGTTCTTCTACACCTCCATACATTTTTTTATTTTCTCAAAGTACCCATTTTGTAAAGATTTTTTTGCCCTTATGAAGGTTACGCTTCCAGAATAATGTAATCCGGAAGATAAAATTTGACTTTTAGAATAGACCATTCCAAAAGTCAAATTTTACCTTCCAGAATATGCTATTTTGAAAGCCAAATTTCATTTCCAGATTCAGAAACAACTTCTAGACTAAGTCTTTCTGAAAGTCATTTTGTACACCCCTTCTTTCCTCTTCTGGAATGATTCATTTTGAAAGCTGTTTTCGAATCCAGAAATAACTTTCAAAATGAGTCATTTCAAAAGTCAATTTAGACATCCCTTCTCTTCTGGAATAACTTATTTTGGAAGTTGTTTCCAAATCAAAAAATAGCTTCCAGAATGTCTCATTCTGGAAGTGGTATTCACGTTTTAAATGGCTTTTGGAATGGTTCAATCTGGAAGCTATTTCTAAATATGGAAACAACTTCCGGAATGAGCTATTCGGAAAGGCATTTTAATATGAAAAACCCACCTCAAATGCCGCACGCAACACCTTTTTCCCCATCTTCTTCCAAAACCACTTCCATTACCAATAATACATTACCTTTAACAGATAATGGTGGACACAGCGGCAACAGCAGACGATGGTGGCGGCAAACAATGGTGGTGTAAGATTTGGAAAGGGTAAATGTGTCACTGCAATATTTAATCAATGGCACTTTGGAAAAATAAAAAAAGTATGGAGGTGCAGAAAGAATATATGGAGGTGCAAGAAGAAGTTTTCCTTACTTCTATATGTTTGAAGTGAATTCACCACCTCTATTTGCTCCCAAACAAGTAATGTATATACCAACTTCTTTTTCAGCATAGTTTTTAAGTTTTTAAACATAAACAATACTTATAACTTTCATTGAGAGCTCCTTTCTACACCTCCATAATATTAGTATGCACCTCCATACCTTTGTTAATTCCAAAATTAATCTTGGCGAAAAGACAAAAAATGACCCTATGGTAAAAATTAAGACTTTAAGAGTGTAAAATTCGAAAGTCATTTGAATTTTGTTTTTACTTCCGAATTCCATAATTAGGAAGTCGTAACAAATAAACTTTAAACTTCCAGATTATAGAATCCAGAAGTCAAAATCAATTTTAAATGACTTCCAAATTCTAAAATTTGGAAGTCATGTAAAATTGGTTTTAATTTATGGATTCAAGAATCGAGAAGTTAAATGTTATCTTTCAAATTGAATCGCACACCCCAATCCAAAAGGTTAAACTGAAATGAAATGTTTTTCCAATTTTACAATTTGAAATTCATTTCGAAAACATTTTACCTTTCAAATTGTAGGAAAGCTTGTAAATTTCATAACAAAAATTCACCCCTCTTCTCGCGCCGTCATCCTCCACAGCTCAAATAGTCCAATCCAATCATACAATACTATAATAAAATACACAACAAAACTTACTTTTGCCTCAATAAATGCTTTAATTTCGAATGAAGGTGCAAAACGATGAAAAACTTCAACCCGCAAATGTTTTTGCCACCACCGTAAACCTACCACCGGCCACCCAATGTCATTATACTACAACAAAAACGTATTTCAAATTGAACCACTGTAAGAGACACTGGTGTAATTACAAGAATAAACATAGAAGAGTGAACCAAAATTTTAAAAGGCAAAATGGTGCAAAGTGAAGCGAGATAATGAAATGAAGGATAGTTTTAGATTTTAAATTTAATGACAGGCTAATTTCATATTTTCAATCAAAGTATTTTCATATTTTCAATCAAGGTATTGAAATGTTATAAAGGTGCTGGAAGAAACTCTCATTTTCATTAAGAAGGAAATCCAAATTTTACTATAAAACTTTTTGTTACTGTTTGAAACTAGTTTTATAAGTCCACATATGTTTGCTTATATAAGTTCAAGTTTGTTTGACCCTCTCTACAAGTTTTTCTTTTTAACATACAAGTTTATTATCTTGAGTCACTATTTGAAAAAAGCTATTTAAAGATTAATTTTTAGCTATCAAATAAAACATTTATTAATTATTAATTATGACAAAAATAGTTACCAAATTAGATTTTGATTGTTAATTAATTACAAAATATAAGTAATGATTAAATTTAGTGACCATTTAAGTCAAGATAATTGGTATCTAACATTAGGTACTAAGGTTTTAGTGACCTATATCATTATATTCTAAATTAGTCTGTAACTTAATTATATATCAATTTAGAATCTAATAATATAGGTTATTAAAACTTTAGTAGCTAATATTAGATACCAATTATCTTGACTTAATTGGTCACTAAATTAAATTATTATTTTTATTTTATAATTATTTAACAATTAAAATTTAATTTAATAACTATTTTATTAGCAACTATTTTATTTAATAACTAAAAATTAGTTTTTAAATAATTTTTTTTATAATGAGTCAAAATCATTTTTTTTCTTGTCAGTTAGAAAAGCTCCCAGGCTTTCATTTTTCACTCAGTTAGAACTCTCATATTGATAATGTAATTTTCATTTTTTCACTCAGTTAGAACTCTCATATTGATAATGTTCAAATTTAAACCACTCAATTCAGTCTGTTTGGGAGTTGTCTTCTCTGTACCTCCTCTTTTTTTCTAATAACTAAACTCATATTTACACTATCTTAATGTGGCTAGGCAACATAAAATATAGTTGTTCTTATATAATTAACTTTGTTAAAGCTTGGTTTAAGTCATCCACATTTCACTATCCTAACTGTCTTCTACTATGAGAATGTTGGAGTAATTAGGGTGTTTTGTTTGTATCTTCATTGATGATTTCTATATGTAGTTTAATTGCATGGTGTAACATTACTGTAACCATCTTAGACTGTTATTATTGGAGAATTGTTTGTATTGAGTTTTTTCTATTTATATTTAGACTGAGAAAAAAAAATAAGGACTCTAAACAAATTTAAACTATTTTATTATATAAATATATTATATTAGAGTTTGTGTATATAATAATAACTATTTCATATAATATGTTTGTATTAGATATAATATAATTTATAACAATTAATATCTCATAATTAAATAAAAAATATTATTAATACTAAAAAATATTTATCTTTTTCAAATTTTGTAGATTTTTCTACAAATTTCAAAGTTGCAGAAATATTACTTGCAAACTTCAAAGTTTTACCTGCAGATTTTAAAGTTGCACGAAAATTTTATAGGAAAATTATGTGTAAATTTTCTTTATAGATAAATTAAGTGTTCATAAAAAAATCTGCACTTAGTAGATCCAGATTTAACAGTGAGGTTGTTAAAACTTAAATTCTCTCTCATTAATGTACGTGAAATTCTATAATTAGAATTAGTATTTGAAATAGTTGTTTGAACTTTATGAGAATTTAATACAGAAATAATTTGTATTGAATTATAATAAAAACTTTAAAATTGAATTCATATATTATATTTAAAGTTAGAATATTCAGAAGTAAATCAAATTAATTACGAAATAATAAGCTATTAATATTTAGAATGATTCTAGTGTTTTTTTACCAGCATTTATTATATTTAAGTTTCAAAAAGTTGGGACATTGCAAAAACAAACTAAGGCAAAATTTAAAACTTATCAAATTTATAAAAATATTTAAACTCTATGATATCACATAAATTCTGTCTTTTTTAATCTATATTTTTTCACAAATTCTTTTTAAGTTTAGGAATACAAACTTAAAATATTATTAGTAATTCCTTATGGAAGAGAGAAGAAGTCCAACATTTTAAAAAGACATTTTTGTGTATATCTATTTTTTTTTCTTTTTTATGTTATAATTGCAAATAAATGTTATTAAATATCATTTTTTGATAATAAGAGTTAATAATTATGGATGATTTTTACTTTTTTGGTTAAACTGATAAATATTGTAAAAGAAATGAAAGATCTTTAAAACAGAAAAAATGTTTTTTTCCTTTAGAACTGATAGAAGAATGAAAGATACAGAGAGAGGATAAAAATGAAATTTCGTTATTAAATAAATACCTTATTTATGATACATATAGGAAATTACTAAAATGACCCTACCTCTCTTTGATACAACATTTTGGCGGGAAAAACCTGTAGGACACAACAAGTGGCGGCAAAATGGGACAACTTTTTCCATTTTTAATTGAAAAACATTTTTATATCCATTTGTTATCCTTAAAAAAAAAACAAAAAAAAAACAAAAAACCCACACAACAGAACCAAACAGACAAAGCAACACCAAAATCACTTCTCTCTCTCCATATCTGTATTGTCTATTCTCCGTTAGGGTTTCTCAATTCCTACTCTTCTTCGGTTTCTTCGCAATTCCTTGATACTAACTCTAGGAATAGAGCCCCTTTGTGCGTGATCTGTGCCAATTAGGGTTTTCGCATGAGTCCTCCAGCTGAATCCAACATGAGGGAAGATGGCAAGCCAGAAAATGCCAGAGACCAAGTTGTGTCTCGCTTCGTCGAGTTCCTCAAGGTTCTGGTTTATCCTTTGTTTTGTGTTCTATAATTTAATTTTGGGGATTTTTTTTTTTGTTAAATTAGTCTTGTTGTGTTGTACACTGTAGTCGTGTGTGGGGTTTCAGAGGAGCTGTCTATATGCAGAAAGTCAAGATCTTTAAGTTTTTTAGTTAATGGGTATAAAAGTTTGGTATTTTATTTCATTTTATTTTTGTTAAGTATTTTTCTAAAGTTAAGTTTTTATTTTTTATTTTTTTTTTTGAGTTAAGAACAAGAAGATGCTGCTGAAAATATTTAATTGATCAGCAAAAAAAAGTTAGTTGTTAATGTTTGTGCATTACTGTGTGAGATAAATGACAATGAAATGGGTAATGGTTTTTTATTTAGGAGATAAGTGAAATGAATATGCACTGTGTCCTAATGAAAACAAAGATTTAAACGGAGGTTCTCGCTCACTAAATATTCATTGAGGGACTCCATGTGTTTCTCATGTTGAATGCCTATTCATGACTGATTTTTACAGAAAGTGTGTTTGTCTGTGTCAGCCTGAGTGTGTAAGTAGTCAATAGTGAGACATAAGTGCCTCTGTAGCACTTTAGTGGAGTATTGCAGCTGCTGGAAGTTATAAGTAATTTGTAAACTTGAATAGTCAGAATAGAAGCTGAATTCTCAACTAGTAGCCACTGAGTTGTGGAGCATAGAATATCATTTGGGTATCACCTGTGTGCATCTCAGTCCCTCTATTCTCTGGGCAAATTGCTAAGAATTGTGGAGAATATAGTAGCCATAAGGGTATCACCTTTCACATTTCGGCACCTGCATTTTTATTTTTCAATCTAATAAGTGTACCAACTAGTGTGTGTTGGTTTTGCTTTAAACACTAGAATTCATATCAAGTTGAGATTGGTTTAATAAGTGAGTGTCAGAATAGAAGAAACATCCATATATGGTTTCATATGCATTAAGTGACATTTAAATTGAGATCTATTACCCATTAAATTCTACACTAATGTCTTATCTGTGACAGAATGAATTAGCATTGGAAGAGAAAAGCTGTAAAGAAGCAATCAATTTGCTAGGAGAAACCAAGCATATTCTTCTGACAAATTTTTCATCAATGGGGAATGGAACGGTATATATGAATATCATTCTTTGAAATAACGTTGTGTGAAATTTTATTTGAATTTATGTTGTATTATTCTTTTCCAGTCTGAAGAAGCAGAACGGTATTGGTTTGCATTTATTGCATACACTGTCAAGAAATTGATCAACAACTATGAGGAGGCTGGGAAGGAAGAGAATGTCATCACTGGGCTTAGTTTGTGTCGTATATTGAGAGCAGCTAAGCTCAAGTATTTTACTGCTCTTTTTGACTAGCATGTTAGTTGTACTTTGTAGGTTTTTATATTACTTATTGTCATATTTATTTTCTATTAAACAGCATTGCAGATTTTTTCAAAGAACTTCCACAGTTTGTTGTTAAGGCTGGTCCAACATTGAGTAATCTATATGGAACAGATTGGGAAAACAAGCTGGAGGTATTGACTAAGTAGAGCCTGATGGTTGCTAAGTTTATGCCCTTGTGTGATTTTCTTTTTTAATTAATCCTTGGAATAGATTTCTATTAAACCATTTTTTCCGTTGGTATGTCTATACTAGGCAAAGGAGATACATGCCAATGCTATTCACTTAAAGATTCTTAGCAAGTAAGTACCCCATCTTTTGCATACATTTCTTTGATTGATATCTAAGGTGCTCATTGTTCATTAATTTATGGTATTAGTGAAACTTTTTACCCATGTATTATTTCCTTCAGTATAATAATTAAGCAAACTTGACATGTGCCAATTATAGGAACCATATTTTTCAGTGAATGGTTATTTAGTCATCCTTGTCTATGCATCTCATGTTTCTTTCATAAGGTAGCTGTCGGTCATTGTTGGCAGTGAAGCTTACGTTGCCTTATGTGCTGTGATATTTGATGTTATTGTATTTTGTTAATATGTAATATATGTTGACATTTGTGACAAAAAAAAGCTGGATACAAATTTGTTTATAATAGAGGAAGCCAGTCTATATAAGGGGGAACATGCATTGTGAAGGGGTGATAGTACTTAACGAAATATGGAAGGCAGGGCAACTGAAACTTCGTAGTTAACCTATTAAAGTCAAGATGCTTTTATCTGTAACTATAACTATGCTATGTTCCAATATTTCATACTACTGTTACTTTTAACTATGCAAGAAATCAGATGCTTTTGTTTGTATCATTTAGTCATCTCTCAGACTTTGCGATGTTGTATGCTGATCATTCCTATTTTGGGTGTATATAGTAGTTTGCTTTTATTATCATGTGTGCAGTGCAACATGCCTACTTAAGCTGAGATGACATGACAACTTATATGCTTGATGGTGTAGGTACTATAAACGTGTATTTGGAGAGTTCTTTGTGACAACCGATTCAAATGCTGAAAAGAACTCATCTGTTATTGTTCATGCATCTGAATACCATCGATTTGGATGGTTGCTTTTCTTGGCTCTTCGTGTACATGCTTTCAGCCGCTTTAAAGACTTGGTGACTTGCACCAATGGTCTAATTTCAATCTTGGTAAGTTAGATTCTCATGGCACTCTTTTCTGTTAACATTCCAGTAAAGTTTTTTTTTTTTTTTCCTTTTGAGCACAGTGAAAATAATTATTGAAACTTTGAACACTTTAATCTATTAATGTATTATATGTTTGATTGTTGAAACTTTGAAAACTTGTATTTCTTATATTTAATTGTTGCTTTTGTGAGGGAAATGAAGGACATAGTTTCTTATTTTTTGGTTGTATCTGTTACAGGCCATCTTAATTATTCATGTTCCTACTCGTTTTCGGAATTTCAACATTCATGATTCCTCACGCTTTGGTAATCCTCTTTGTTCTCCCCACTTTCCTGCATTTGGTTTAAATTTGTCATCTTTCCGGTCAGGCTTCACTTTACATGCATGCAGTAAATACTTCATGTATGATCTTTCCTGTTCTCAAACACCCATTTATTTATAGTTTTTTTTTAGGTGATGATGGCCTTGAAAGTGGATTTTTTCTAATTGATAGAAAAATGAGGTGTTGTGAATTTAACTTACCATGTCATATTATGCTTTTCTGGTGAGGCTCTTGTATCTTGTTGGAAATCACAAGAACGACATAAGAAACAATTAGGAATATTGCCTGGGAAAAACTGAGCTGTGCCTCTGGGGCCATTCTCATTAAATAGCCAATAGGATCTTTAAAATAAAGAAATTTTAGATGTTAAAGATATGTACAGCAGTTCTTGAAGAGATTGTAACTATTAAATTAAATAGTAAGGTCTAATTAAGTAGTAATGACGACCTAAAAGACTGATTTGTGTATTTACAATTGTAACATCTAAATAAATAATAATTGCAACAGCCTAAAGGACTTTACCATTAATATCCTCATATCTTCTTTCAGTTAAGAAAAATAACAAAGGTGTGGACCTCCTTGCTTCACTTTGCAACATATACAACACTACTGAAGATGAGTTGAGGAAAACAATGGAGAAAGCCAATAATGTAATAGCAGATATATTGAAGAAGAAGCCCTGCTTGGCATCTGAATGCGAAACTGAAAACCTAGAAAATATCGATAAAGGTTTCCTTTTCCTTTTGTCATTATTCTTTATATTTCATTAATAACTGATGTCTAACAGATATTTATTATCCTTTTCTTTATAGATGGTTTGACCTACTTTAAAGACCTGATGGAAGAATCGTCTCTACCTTCTAGTTTAAATTTATTAGAAAAGGATTATGATGAAATGATTTGCAACAAAAGTGAACTGGACGAGAGATTATTCATTAATGAGGACGACAGCCTATTAGCTTCAGGAAGCTTGTCTGGAGGTTCTGTTTCAGCAGGTGGTGTAAAGGTATGTTCAATGGAAAATTTATTTCTATCATGTATAAGATAACACCTAAATCATCTTTTGTTGTATTCTATAGAGGAAATTTGATTCACTGGCATCACCTGTTAAGACCATTACAAGTCCACTATCACCTCACCGCTCTCCTTCATCACATCCTAATGGCATCCCCGGTAGTGCAAACTCAAAGATGGCAGCCACCCCTGTAAGCACAGCAATGACTACAGCAAAGTGGCTTCGAACTGTCATTTCTCCACTTGCACCGAAGCCCTCACCAGAGCTGGAAAGATTTCTGACATCTTGTGATAGGGATGTTACAAGTGATGTAGTGCGCAGAGCACAGATTATATTGCAGGCTACATTTCCTAGTAGTCCACTTGGAGAACTATGTGTAACAGGAGGTCTGCAAAGTGCAAACCTCATGGACAATATATGGGCAGAACAACGAAGATTGGAAGCACTGAAGTTATACTACAGGGTACTGGAGGCAATGTGCAGAGCTGAAGCTCAAGTTTTTCATGCAACTAATTTGACCCCTCTTCTTACCAACGAGAGGTTTCATAGGTGTATGCTTGCATGTTCTGCAGAATTAGTCCTGGCAACTCATAAGACTGTAACAATGTTGTTCCCTGCAGTACTTGAGAGGACTGGAATTACAGCCTTTGATCTTAGCAAGGTGATTGAAAGTTTCATTAGACATGAAGAATCTCTGCCAAGAGAATTGAGGCGACATCTGAATTCATTGGAAGAACGACTTTTGGAGAGCATGGTATGGGAAAAGGGCTCTTCAATGTATAATTCTTTGGCAGTTGCCAGACCTGCCCTTTCTGCAGAGATAAATCGCCTGGGTCTGTTAGCTGAACCAATGCCATCACTGGACGAAATTGCAATGCAAATTAACTTCTCTTGTGGAGGGCTGCCACCAGTGCCTACCTTGCCCAAGCTTGAAAGTTCACCAAGTAATGGTTCTCTCCTTCTAATTCTAACTTGAAGTCCTTGGGTCATGTTTTCTGAGTTCTAATATAATTCTTTGTGCTTATTACATAACTTTAACTCAAAAGGCCTGTGGTGAAAATAAATACTTTTCAACTTGAGTAACATCTGTCAATCAATTTCAGCTCAAAATGGGGATATCAGATCACCAAAGCGAAATGTGTTGATGGAAAGAAATTCTTTCACTTCTCCTGTGAAAGATCGGCTTCTTCCCTTCAGCAACCTTAAGTCAAAACTACCCCCACCTCCTTTGCAGTCTGCATTTTCCAGGTATGACAAAGGTTGTCTGGTATTCATGTAAATTTTAATTAATTTTTATTTTTAGCAATTTGCTGTTTTCTTTTGGTGCTTTGTGTTGAATTTTTATTCAATGCAGCCCAACAAAGCCAAATCCAGCAGGTGGAGGGGAAACGTGTGCAGAAACTGGGATTAACATCTTTTTTGGCAAGGTATTGATCATAACACTGATTTGCCATATTAACTAGGTTTCATTTGATAACTATCATTACCTTTTAGCTTAGTGAATTCTAAGGAAACCACCTTAGTGTGTGACTCTGTATATCTGTTGCGATGATCTCTTTATTCAATTCAATGTGACAACACATCTATCTGTTACTTCAAAGCTCCAGGTTTTGACCATTGTGTTTCCATGGACAACTTGGTCTAGATGTTTTTTTTTTTTTTCTTATATTGAATTTACTTTGCCTTTTCAATTTGAATTATTTCATGCTGATGGAGCAGTTGTTCTGATTTGCCTCTTTGATTTAAGATTTAATGTTTTTGTTTCTCCACTAAATCATTTTTAAGCATTTCAGCGTGTGTACATTTCCTTTGTTTGCTAGATCATTAAGTTGGGAGCAGTCAGAATTAGTGGCATGGTTGAAAGACTACAATTATCTCAGCAGATAAGGGAGAATGTATACTGTCTTTTCCAGCGGATCCTAAATCAACGGACATCTCTATTTTTCAACCATCATATAGACCAAATCATTTTGTGTTGTTTCTATGGAGTTGCAAAGGTTTCTCTTTACATTTAGAAGCTTCGGAGTATAATGTGTTTTTCTATTATTACTTTTTCTCATTGTATTATTTTCTTGCAGATTTCACAATTAAACCTAACTTTTAGAGAGATAGTATACAACTACAGAAAGCAGCCACATTGCAAACCACAAGTTTTCCGCAGTGTATTTGTTGATTGGTCATTAGCACGCAGAAATGGGGTATGTAGCCAATGATTAAAATTAAATGCTTATGTAATCTTCTGATAACTATGACCTCATAACTGAGCTTAATGAAAACAGAGAACAGGACAGGAGCATGTTGACATCATCACCTTTTACAATGAAATATTTATTCCCTCAGTGAAGCCACTGCTGGTTGAACTTGACCCTTCTGGAGTAACTACAAAAAGCGACCGAATACCTGAAGTTAATAATAAAAATGATGGTACTTGCTTATTTGTGAATTTACTTTCAATGGCTTACCTGGTTTCCGTTACTGTGCCAATCTTGTGATCTATTTACGGACTTGTGTGTTCTTCTCTTTACAGGCCATTTAGCTCAATGTCCAGGATCTCCTAAAATATCATCTTTCCCTACCCTTCCCGATATGTCTCCAAAAAAAGTATCTGCTACACACAATGTGTATGTCTCTCCATTACGATCGTCCAAGGTACTCATTTATTTGTTTGGATTCTTTTTCGGACTGGATGGTTTCCCAGTTCTCATTATTACTAGTGCACAAAAACCATCTAACATTATGATGTCAAAGTGAGCGCTGTAGTGTTCAATTTGTTGTATTTTCACAGATGACTATTTTTTTAATTTGCTATTTGATAAGATCTCGAATGCACATAATAAATTCTTTTCTAGAAAAAAAATCTTGGAACACTTATATATTCATTTTTTATCTGCACAGATGGATGCTCTAATATCACACAGCTCAAAAAGCTATTATGCATGTGTTGGGGAGAGCACTCATGCTTATCAGAGCCCTTCAAAAGACCTGACTGCCATCAATAACCGTTTGAACGGGTATGCCTTTCTCCATGCCTTGACCTTTTGAAACCTATTATTTAATCATTTTGTTGCTTTTCATCTGTATATTAAGGTTTTTATGTAGAAAAGGGCAAATACAATAATTTTCTTGATCCTAATAAAATATTTATGATGTTTCCTGTTTTACCCTGAAAATGTTTTCTGAAAGCAAAAGTATAATTGACAAAAGGGTAATTAATTATATATTGAAATTCAATTGTCAGATTAATAGAAATAATTTTTTTCTAAACTCTGACACCCTTGAATATTAAATTATTTGTGTTTGATTCTATGTATTAGCAACAGGAAGGTGAGAGGACCCCTGAATTTTGATGATGTTGATGTGGGCTTGGTTAGTGATTCTATGGTTGCAAACAGCCTGTATCTGCAGAATGGAAGTTGTGCATCATCATCAGGTGCACCAGTGAAATCAGAGCAACCTGACTCTTAAAGTCCAATGCTGTGTATATTCTGCTTGTCTCCTCTCTCGAGTCCATATAATATTAGCTGCTTTATGAGAAGGGGTATTGAATGAGCGGTGAGATTGTAGAATGCCGCCACTGCCCTCTTGTACTTCTGTGTATGATGTTTAGGAATTAAATGCAGAATGTAGGTCTCTGATTATCTAATCAATAATAGTTTCCTTTCTTAGTTCAACTTGGTTTTAATCTTCATTGTTCATATACTCTTGTTTTAGCAGTGTTTTGTCAACATTAGCTTATTTAGGGATAAGTCATGCTCGTCTACAATCTTTTTTGGTCTTTGATCAGGCTATAATGTTAAGTCAAACTTCTGAACAGGTCAAGTTAAACCTAAAAATATTGACAGGTCAGGTTAAACCTTGATTGGGTTTCCGTATGGCGGTTGACCATGACAAATTCTAGGACCACCATGCTACGGTGATTCATGGCCATGGTTGGCAGTGGTGGTGGAGTCTCATGAAAACCCTAAAACCAAGATTGAAATGTCTCTAGCCTAGAAATCCTGAGTTAACCTTAAAACAGAAGGCCTTTTCTTGAACTCTTATGAATTCACTTTTCAGAATGTAAAATTTTCATTTTGACTTACCTAATATGGATCGAGATTTTCTAAGGTGTGTTAATTGTTTTACTAGAGAAAGGTTAGGTTAATTTGGAATTTAGGAGTATACATTTGTGAGCTGTAAGCAAAAATAGTGTCTTTTTTTGCATTCTAAAATATATATTTTTACATTTGAAAATTCTTTCTCTTTTGTGATTGATTTTTTTTAGAAAATATACTATTTGCATATGGAAAGTCCATTTCCTATTTAGTTTGGAATAAATTTTTAAGATAATTAGTTAATTTAGTAGCATAAGTATTGATATCTTTTGATTTTATTATGTTAAATATTACTAGTGAAATTATAAGGAAATTGTATAACTTTTACATTTGAAAGAAGTCTTTCATGGTAGGAAAGAGAAAATTATAAGGAACATGGGCTTTTACTTTCTTCACTCCTATAATTTTCTAAATAATCATTCTATCTCTCATGAAAAAGTAGACTACTCTTAGATTATCTAATTAGAAAATTTTCGTAACAAGTTTTTTGGAATTTTTAGTGTGGTTTTTAGAATGAGATTTTTAAAATAAGTTTTCTAAAACGAATGAAATGTATTCCACTGCAAGTTTTCTAGGATAAATTTGTCTAAATAAGTTTTCTAAAACATATAAAATAATTTATAAACAAACTTCATAAAATATATGAGATATATTCTATAATAGAACTATTGGAATAAGATTTCAAAAACAAGATTTCTTGAATAAATTTTTTGAGGCATTAACAAAAGTTAACTTAAGAGGAGAGAAAAATAAAAGAGTTTCATGCGATTTCATAATTTCTTTTTCCACAAATAACCAGAAAGATGTAACCTGAAGTGTATTAAAAAACTTTTAAATTACATGTGCCAAGCATGGTAAAAAAATATATATTTCAAAATTGATTTTTAACTCTTAGATTAATATTTTGAAATATTTTCATAATAAATTAAATAATAGAATCATAAAAGGTAAAATGGACTGTTACCTAATATAAATTAAATAAAAATGATTCGTATCATTGGAAATCAATTAAGTAAACCAACACATAGTATATTAACAAAAATAAATTTAACTAAAAGTGAAATACGTAATAAAAATAAAAGTTATAGAAAATATCATTATAATGTTAAGTATAAATTAAATAATAAAAATAAAAAATAAAAAATCATTGCATTATTAAAATAATAGAAATATAAAAGAATATAAAGGTAGTATATTTTAAAACAAATAAAAGTTATTTAAACGCATATAAGTTTTAAAACTAGTATAAAAGATAGCGATAATTACTTTATGCATTCCAACAATTAGCTGAAATAATCGAATTTTTCCATTGGTATCTTTCTTATTACACTTATTATTATTATTATTATTATTATTATTATTATTATTATTATTATTATTATTATTATTAATAATAATAATAATAATGTTATTGTTCTCATCATCGACAATACTAAAAGAAAAATCTTATTTTAAGAATATATTTTTAAAGATATATTCTAAAAGATATTATATACATTTTTAAAAACTTATTTTAAAATATATTTCATGTGTTTCAAAAATTTTATTTTATACGTCTTATCCTATTTAAGAAAAAACGTGTTTTATATTGTATTTTATAAAATTTTAAAAAGTGTGTAAAGAATAAAATAATATTTACTTAACAAAAATAAATAGTCATTTGAATTTTGTTAGGGAATGCAAGAAGCAATTGCCTACGATAGGATGGAATATTTATAAATATTTTTTTATCAGTATTTTTTTTTTCACTCCTATTTTCAAATGATTTTATTTTTCTATTGTTTGAATAAAAGAATCAAAATATTTAATTTTATTTTTCTTATTTTAATAAAACATTTTAATTATTATTAAATAAAAATTATTTAACTATGAAATAATTACTAATAATTTAAAATATTAATATTAATAATTTTTTAATCAATCTTGATTGATTGATGTTATTTTTCAGTTAAAGTTTATATATTTTTCTTAAATTGATAATGTTGAATTTTTTTAATTGATCTTAATCACAGTTATTTATATTCATATTAATCATACTTATTTGTATTATGTTGTTAGTTATTTTTTTTTTAGATTTTTCAAACATTGAAAAATTTTCAGATTTAATATTGAAAAATTTTAATTAACATCGGAGCCGATGATAATGAATCCAAAAAAATTAATTTATATAAAAAATAGTCTTTCAACTTTGGTAAAAGAAAATCTTAACTAATATAAAAAATTAAAATAATCATAATAGTTTAAATAAAAAAAATTATACTAACATTAATAAAAAATATTTTTCTCAACAATATTTTAATATTTACCAGATTGAGTACATCTCAATAAGAAGAAACACATAAATTTAGTAATATAAAGAATGTATTAATACAAAAAAATTATAAATTTAGATAATTTTAAGTAATTAAATTATTATTACTTTTATCAAAATACAAATTTTAATTACAATATCATGATAATTAGTTATTTTTGATATTTTATTTTATTTAAAGACAGGTATTTAATATTTACCCTTAAAGTACAAGGGCGCCAAAGTGAAATTAGGTATATTATGTATGTTCTCTCCCAAAGCTTACATATTCAAACCTCTTCATTCTCAAGCTTCCGCCGCACCTTCTGCTTCTTCCTCTGAACCACCGCCTAAAACTCCGTTCACCGCCGCTCCGCCACCGTAAACTCCATTCGCCTCTTTCACCAGCGTTCCGCCGCCGTAAACTCCATTTTACTCGTTCAAAACCTCCTCTGCGCAACCCTACTGCGGCGCGAAGCATCTGCGTGCCGGCGAGACCATAACTCGACTCCGAGAGCAGAGAAGATGGTGGCTAAACCAGGTTCGGTGCCGGACTTCGAGCCGCTGAGAGAGCTGTTTAAGCATCACATAGAGTCCTTCGATCACATGGTCGACGCTGGATTGGAAACCACTATGGGCCACATCAAACCCGTCGAAATTTTCGACGATTTCACGTCCACAAAGCTTAGAAATATCCTTTTTGTTTGTTCGTGAAAAAAATCGGTTAATTTGCTCCACAACATGCGTGTTTAGCTTTTAGTGTTTGTTTCGGAACTGTTTTTTTTTTTTTTTTTTTTTTTCAATTTGGGGTTGCTATGTGAAGTTGGAATAGTGATTATTACTAAGTTGTTGAACTTTCTTAAGCTCTGTTTGGACAGTTTTTTTCTACAAGAGATGAATAAAATAAGGAGGTAAAATGAATTTGGCTTCTCCATTGCTGAAATAAAGTTACGTACTTGTTCTGTTTCTGGAGGAATTATAGAGTTACCCACATAGATTGACTGCATTAGTTAATTTTAGCTTATGAGAGTAGTAGCTCCTTTCCTTTATTAAAAAAAAAAGGAATTTCCTACTTTTCTTTAAAACACAGATTTTAGTGGGTTGCGGGATTTGAGTTTACTTGGGTCCACATAGATGGTAATGACGGGATTGGTTTTTGTTCTCTTAACTTTTTTTTACTTTGGTTGGATAATCCGGTGCTGTATCCACCACAGAAGGAGCGAATGTCCAGGATGATGCGGGAGGCTTTACTTCCGTTTGAAGCAAGTTTCAATCTCAAAATTTCATATCTTATATATTGTGCAGAATTTTATTATTGTTTTTTTTTTTAATTTAGTGATTGATTCAGTCTGTGATGTTTTATTTTTTGTGAGCAGTGTAGACAGGCCAAGATTTCGTATGCAGGAAAGTTAACGATAGATGTTTGCTTTCAATATAATGATGGACCTATTATTAGAGAAACTCTCAATTTTGGGCAGTTTCCCATAATGTTGCAGGTTTGTTTTTCTTCCCATAAAGTGTGAAATGAGAGGTTTTTACATGGTTCTGGTTGAACTAGTTGCAACGACAAGTACATGATATATATATATATATATATATATATATATACACACACACACATTTAAGTAAAGGGTTATTGTAAATAAATAAAGATGTATGGAATTATCCGTTTACATAGGTTTTATTGTTTATCTGTATATAAAGAGGAGTGTGAATGTGATTTTTTTTTTTTTTTTTTTTTTTTTATTTCTGCATGTTTGATGGTTGTGCAACCATTGTGATTCCTGTACATGTCTACCAAGAAAAGCTCCATCCTAGAAGCCATATTCTGTGCCAAATAAAGATACAAAATTACTGTATCCTTGGAAACTATTATTTTTATTATTTTGTCCCAAAGTTGAAAGAGCAGCATGAGTTTTCCACTGCCTCCAAACTTTAAACTTGCCATCTGATTTTCTATCTCCTGCATTTTAAGCTTTTTAGTCCTTATTCTAAATACTTTGTAATATTAGCATTTTACCCTTTAAAAACATGAGTTTGTTTGAATTGAATTTTACATTATTAATTCATATGCTTTTATTAAGCTAACAAGTTGTTTCTTATTTAGAAACTCCCTCTGTTTCTACATAAACATTGTTTTGCATATTTTCTTGTGCATTTGTATGTATTGGTTTGTTTTGAGTGCTAATGTGCTGCATACCTTACTAGTTGTGCTAGAAAATTAGCTTTTAATTATCTAACTCCAGAGTTGTTTTGAATGTTTTTCTTTCACCTGTACTGGCGCAGTCAAAGTTATGCAACTTGAGAGGTGCTGATCCCAAAAAACTTGTGTCATACAAGGAAGAAGCATCGGAAATGGGTGGGTAAGTGGTTAAACTCTGTCTGTGAAACTTAATACATAATATTATAATGAAGATGAACTTTTCAGCTGTAGAAGCTCTTATACACGCAATGTTTCCTTTTGAAATATAAAGTATGTGCCTGCATTTAGGAGAGTTGGTCCTTCATGTAGTACTATAATACAAGAGATTCTATGACTCAGAAGTTTATTTTATTATAATGTTACATTGATGGTCTGGTCTGCTTTTTTCCTCTTTTTACCCTAGGCTTTCTAAGCTTTTCTGAGTTATGAGAGCAAAAGCTAATTAAATTTGAATAGTTGTGCAAACGCATATTTGTTCTTCGCAACATAAACTTTAACTTGAAAAATGATGTTAATGAATAGCAATGAATTATATATTACTTTAGACTGCAGTTATTAAATAAATACTTAATCATCACAGCTCTTCTGTCATGAAGCTTGAATTTAAAAAATTATTTTGTTTATAAGCATTATATGATTTGTTTGTTCCATTCCTTTCCTTAATTTGTTTCAAGATTGTTTCCTGATAATTTGTTTATCAAACACCTTTATTTTCAGTTACTTCATCTTGAATGGCCTTGAGAGGGTTATCCGACTGTTGATTTTGCCAAAACGGAACTATGTAAGCATTTTTTTGTGTTATGTGCTTAGGTTGCATTGTCTAAGCCTGAGAAGTTGTATACCTACCTAGTTTCTGCATAAGGCTAATCATGGATTTCTTAATCCCTTGTCATAGCTTATTAATTTCTTTTCTGGTTCCTTAAACGTTGTATAGCCAATGAGTATGGTGCGGAATTCATTTAGTGACCGGCGAGAAGGATATACAGATAAAGCAGTTGTAATAAGGTTTGTGATTGAAAAACTTTCATGTCACTCTAATATTTTGTTTCTTGCATGTGCATCAAGAGAAAAGTGTCGTATGGGCTTTAAAAAGAGTAGTTTTATACAACTTTTATGGTGAATGGTTTTCTATGGGTTTTATAAACAATTAATTTGTATAACAACCCGAAACACTGTTATGTCACTGAAAAAGTTAACAATATTTATGCATTAACAAAATCTGTTATAACCTTAGAAGTTAGAAGATGATAATCTTTAATTTATTCTATCATATTTGATTTGCTCTCTTTTCCTTGTTCTATCTCCTTTCTTCCCATGGCTTGCTTTCCTTTTATAAAACGAGGGCAAATTGCGATTTAGGACAAGCTAGTTGACATTTTTGTAATTTAGTATGATTAAGCTAATAATGGTTGGCATCTTTCACAGATATAACTGATTGACCAATGCCATTTAGTTTTGGTTAACTAGTCCTAAATGGGAATATGTCCAGCCAGATATTCTAATTGTGCCTTCAGAAAAAAATTGCCTTCTATAACTATATTATATTAATATCTAATGCTTTTAATTGGTATGCGCATAATTAGATGCCAAATGCATGCATTATAATTTAAATTTTCTCCATTCATGGAATTCTATCTTGTTTATCATCTTTTTCATCAATTAGGCCATTTTATTTTTGCAAAAAGTGAAATATGTTGATTTCTTTAGTGTTTAACCCATTGTTTAATATTTTAGTATGATTTCTTTTAAGGTTTTATGTTTTAATGGTTAGGTGTGTAAGAGCTGATCAGTCCTCATTGTCAATAAGATTGTATTACCTTCGTAATGGGAGCGCAAGACTTGGTTTCTGGTAAACAACCTTATGTTGATTTGGAACGCCTAGTCCAAGCTATATTTTGTATTCCTGTTTTGCACTCCTAAAAGAATTCCCATGATTTGAGATGTAAGCAGACATATTTCATCGTGATAGTCATTTTTCAGGTTAAGAGGAAGAGAGTACTTACTTCCTGTGGGCATTGTTTTGAAGGTACTGTATTAATTTACAATAAAGTTCTGTCTTAGTATAGCTTTTTTTATTCATCTTATTTCCTTCCTTATTTTTTTTGTTCTTGGAAGATTTGTTTATGGTGCTAATGGTCATCTGTAACAGGCCCTCATTGACACAACTGACCGTGAAATTTATGTAAATTTGACGAGTTGCTATAATGAGAAGTATGCAAACGGAAAGGGTGCTGTTGGGACCCAGCTTGTCGGTGAAAGGGCAAAAATAATCTTAGATGAACTTCGAGATTTGTCTCTATTCACCCGTCTTCAATGTCTAGAGTACATTGGTAGTGAACGTGACACTCTTCAAGGTCCCTTTGCCAAATAATTTGTATATTTTTGTACTAATTCTTCATTTGAAATTCAGGAGAGCACTTCCAACCTATTATGACTGAACTTAAGAAAGACAGTTATCCTATTGTAAGTCTTTATGATTTCATTATTATATATTAATGGTAGATTATACTTTCCTTGTAAAAAATGTTAAAATTTAACTGCCCTTTATTTTGAAGTACAATATTCCCCTCCTTGTAGAGATTAACGTGTACTCCACTTTAGTCTAATTTGGCATGAAAAGTCTCTATGCTTCGTTATATATTAATGGTGAATTATACTTCCCCTATGAAAAATGCTTAAATTTGACCGACTTCTCTACTTCGAAAAAAATAAAAATCCAGACATCAGTCCAGTGACTTTATGAAGTTTTTTCTTTGTTTTTTTTTTTCTAGGTGGCTGATGCTGTTTTGAAGGATTGCATATTAGTTCATCTGGATAACAATTTCGACAAATTCAATCTTCTCATGTTAGCCACTTGCTCTTCTATTTAAGTGATGATTTTGAATTAGTCAGATTAAGTTCTTTCTTATGGACAAGAAATACTTTTGGTGAATGAGTTATGTATTGTTCTCTCACATTGTGCGTTTTATTTGGGTCCTTTTTTCTGGCTTTAGCTTCATGCTGCAGAAACTTTTCTCGCTCATAGATCAGACATCAGTTCCAGACAATCCTGATTCCTTGCAAAATCATGAGGTTTTACTCCCTGGCCACCTGATTACACTTTATATCAAGGTATAAATGTTTTCAATTTAGATGGCCTAATGGCATACACTTACAGTTTATATTTGGTTCCAGTTGGCTTTTTCAATTTGACTCTGAATTCAAGCTTAGAATGGAGTTGGGTTGTCAATTTCTGAAATTCCTGTTATGTTGTGCCTTTTGGAATTGGTCAAATTCCATATAACACCTCAATTACGTGAAACATTTATTAATTCTCTTAACCCTGAACCTGCAACTGATGTAGAAGGGGCATTGTATCTCTTGTTGACACTCTTGTTCTAATATATCTTGGAAGTCCGCTCTCATTTCAGCTTTTATTTCTATTACTCTATCCTATGCTCTTGTTCACGTGTCTTTCCATCACTTAATTTTGATTTCTTGTATTTACACGGTCTTAGGAAAAACTGGAAGATTGGCTGCAAAAAGGGAAAAGGCTTCTTATGGATGAGATCGATAAAAAGAGCAAGAAATTTGATTTCAGTGACAGTATGTAGATATTTGTTGGTTATTTCAAAATGTGTCTTGGATTCCTGTTTTGTTCTATATGCTTTAGTTTTTGGTTAGTGTGCTTAGTTGCTGTAGTAGTTTACTGCATTCGGAATGATCTTGAGACCTTTTTGTTGTAGTCTGCAAAGTAGTACACTTTAGGTTGATGATTTTTAATCATATATAACTTTTTGTCATTTTATTGTTCACTTCTCGGTATTGCAGTTGCTCATGTTAAGAAAATCATGGATAAAAATTCACCGAAGCAAGTCAGTGCAGCAGTTGAAAACATGTTGAAAACTGGAAGATTGGTCACACAAACGGGTCTAGATCTGCAGCAGGTATTGACTCTTCAGTGCTTAGTTAAATTACGCCATTGTTTATAATTTTGCATTTGCCACATGTCAATTGTGAATTTCTTATTTTTGCTTTCTTGGAAGTTTTTTATTTCCTAGTATTTAATAATAATACAAGCCAATCCAAATTAGTTCGGAGTAGACACACAAGGGAAAATCCAAATCAATTGAATATGATTGATCCAGACTTGAGCCTGATCTGAACCAGTCCATCTGCACCCGTGTTATTAGATATTTTTTTGTATTCATAAAGTTGTCAAGATAATTGCATTAATATTTAGTACTTTTTGTTATGTATTACATTTTTACGAATTTTGATAAAAGACATAAGGGAGATAAATGAAGAATAAGAAGGAAACAACTGGTGGTAGCTTGGAAAATTGTAATTAGGATGAGAATTGTGTGTAAAACGAATATCTTTTTAAATAGCAATTAGACAACTAGAATCATTATTATCGAGAGTCACTGGATTGTGTGATAATGAAGAGGAATGGCCATGTAATTTAGCCCCTTTTGTTGGGGTCGACTGCATAAGCCCTCTATTTGGTGTCATTATATGCTGTTGTCTAGTTAAATGAGTTGGGTTATTGAGATTTGTACCTGAACCTTTCCGAAAATGCCTATAGTTAATAGGTGTTTCATGCAATTTAGCCAAAATATATATTGAGATTGAGTAAACTATATCAATGAAACATGATGCTAATTATGGCAAGACTACTTTCTTAATTGCTTTAAATATCTTGTTTTGCTAGCTTGTTCCCTTACAAGTTATTCATAGTCTATTTTCTGCTGAATCAGAGGGCAGGTTATACAGTTCAGGCTGAAAGGCTTAACTTTTTACGTTTCATGTCACATTTTCGTGCCGTTCATAGAGGGGCGTCATTTGCTGGACTCCGTACAACAACTGTCCGGAAGCTATTGCCTGAGTTAGTACTTTTTACATAATCAACAGTTTTTGATTTTAATAGAATATACTTCTATATATATGTTTTTATGTAACTTTTCATATGTTTGTTTATTTATATAAACAGATCTTGGGGCTTTCTTTGCCCTGTGCACACACCTGATGGAGAACCTTGTGGATTGTTGAATCATATGACTCGCACTTGTAGTAAGTTACTACTCTGATTTTCCTATTTTTTATGATTCAGTTATCTTCCTCTGTTTTCTTCTCTCTTAAATACTAGACATTTTGCAACTAATTATGAAGTGTACTTCTTAGTGACTTTCACACTCTGACTGCCTTGATTTACCTCTTACACATGGGAGATTGTTATTTATTATTAATTTGATGAGATTGTGAATTGCCTTTTTTTCAATCTGTAATCGCCTCTTGAAATAAGGTGAAATGGGTTCCCTAAACTAGTTTTGTAGTGACAGGCATGTTAGCTTTCATTTATTTTAGGGAAAAATATAAAAGACGGCTTTGTTATTAAAAATTCCTGTTTTGTAATTGTAACTCCCCGATCATGTGCTGATCTTACATGTATATTCTTGTGCTTTCAAAGGGTTTGATTTCGAACATAGCTGTATGATTTCATTTTATTTTAATCTCATGTATACTCTTCATTTTTTCATTTGATATCTATCACAGTTGATTTCAACAGAACTGTGAATAACAGCTTCGTGATTTTGGTCACAAGGTTTTTGTGTCCCTATGCACGATAGTGTCATGTCAGTTACCATCTTTAAATGTTAACATCAATTATATACTATGTCAATTGTGGTTTTTTCTGTACACCCAGCTATCTAATTTTATTTAGAAAAATATTGCAAACCCAGATGCTAAAGTTTACATAGTTTATTAATATTAATATAATGAATGCTTAGTATGTTTTTAATCTCTATAAAATGACGTGTTTTGATTTTGGTCTTTGTACATTTTATTCTTTGTTTTTAGTCCTCTAAAATTGAAAATTTATTGTTTTTATTTGTTATTAAATTGTTGTACATTTCCAACATGCACTTAGTATAGGGTATGTGAATTTGTTTTTGAGGATGCTGATTTCTTTAACATAGACTGAAAGAATTTTTAATTACATTTCAAAATAACGGATATCACCCTGTGGAATAATATAATGGATTGCATTAAATGAAAAATAGATGGAGAAGCAGCAACAAAATTGACAACAATTAGCAGTTATATTTCTCAAATATAGTATTGCGTTGCTCATGATACTGGCATCGGTGAGTCCAAATTGAAATTATGGCTAAGGAGTCAGCAGTTCGAGTGACTTGGTTGGAACTTTTGGTTTAAGCTGGCCGGAAGTGGTGTATTTAAAATTCTCCATCTATATAGCACGGCCTAAATGTTTACTATTTCTAGTTATCAAACTAGAACACTACTATTAATTTATGTCTGATAAAATATTTAAAATTATTCACAACCTTCATTAGTGGCATTTTTGCATTAGCTAGAAGATTCATTGTGCATTAATCCACAATCCAATCATTGTAGCTGACTGTTTTTTTTTTTCCTCTTCTGTATTTCAGGGATAACATCATTCTTTGATTCTCAAGGAAACATTAAAGATTATTTTAAAATTCAAAAGTCCATCCGAAATATTTTAATGGAGGTTGGGATGACACCATCTTTGCCAATGACATTTCTTCCTGGTCCACCTGAAGCTCTTACTGTTCTCTTAGATGGCTGTGTCGTTGGTTGTATAGCATCCAGTGAAGTGGAGAAAGTTGTGGCTCACATTCGACAATTAAAAGTCTCATCCGCTTCAGTGGTTCGTTTTTGGTCAAAATGTTCTTGCTTCCTTCCCTAAATATTACTTGTTATTGACTCAAAACTAACGTGGGACAGATTCCTGGTGATATGGAAGTGGGATATGTTCCTTTGAGCATGGGTGGAGCCTATCCTGGCCTATACCTGTTCACATCCCCTTCAAGATTTGTTCGCCCAGTTAAAAATATATCAATTCCTTCCGATGGAAGTGAAAACATTGAACTCATTGGTCCATTTGAGCAGGTCATCACACATTTTTCTTTTGTATATTGTATGATTATTTGGAGTTATTCTAAGAAAAACATCATCACAGATGAGTGCTTTCAACTGAGGATTTGCCGAATTTTAAGTGTTTTGTATATTTTTTTAACAGGTTTTTATGGAAATTAGATGTCTTGATGGAGGAGATGGTGGAAGACAAAGTTCATTTCCTGCAACTCATGAAGAAATCCACCCAACAGATATGCTTAGTGTAGTTGCGAATCTCACCCCGTGGTCAGATCATAATCAGAGTCCACGAAATATGTACCAGTGCCAGGTTCTATAATCTTTCGTACTTGGTATCTAAATCTACTTAAGCTACAAAAATTTTTACTCTGGGTTATGATGTAGATGGCAAAGCAAACAATGGCATTCTCTTCACAAACTATTCAACATCGTGCAGATCAGAAGTTGTATCATCTTCAGGTTTGTTCAAATCAGCATGTTGAAAATTGCAGATACGCTATGTTGCAATAATCTTTCTTTGAAACGTGGAAACCAAAGTAATTGGTCTTGTATTATGTGATATATAATTATATCGCTTGCTTGTGTGATATATATAATTATCTTTGCCTAATCATATCAATCGGTCTCCAAATTATATCCACTGCATGTGATGTATTGTTATTATTTATACTTGATTCTCATTAGATTGTTCTAAACTTAAACATTTTGGGGTATTTCCAGACTCCTCAGACTCCCATTGTACGCACAAGTACATATACTAAATACAACATCGATGAATTTCCAACAGGCACAAATGCTATAGTTGCAGTTCTGGCTTATACAGGGTAAGTGCTTTAATGCAAAACAACTGTAGTTTTAATCTTCCTGTGATATTAACAATATCTCTGTTAACTAATTACAGATATGATATGGAGGATGCCATGATTCTAAATAAGTCTTCAGTGGAACGTGGAATGTTTCATGGACAAATATATCAGGTTAGATACTGCTACATCTAATTATGCTTTCTTGATATAATGCATCGTAATTAATTTTCTTTATTACTTCATATTAAGATACTATGACTTTGTTTCATGTTGAAGTTTTGACAGTTTTCTCTCAAACTTCATTGTTGCTGTATGTTTCTTTCACACTCGATGCAGCCATGTACTGAAATGAAATCTTACCTTCGTACTATGGGAAGTTGGGATTTTCTTCGAAGCACTGTTTTGTTGTATTGTAGTGACTGTTAGTCTCTTAGTTGTATATCTGTCCTTGTTTTTCCATGACATTTATTAGCATGAGGTATTTATTTATTTCAAAAAGAGTGAAAAAGAAAATAATGTGCAGAAATAAGCATATATTAACGTAGTGATGAATATACAGGTCCTAGTTTCCCTATTTGATATATAGATATACATTGAACCTTAATCATATGTACAATGTTCCTGGACAGCAAACTGAAATAGATTATTTACATATTCAACAATGTTTTTATCTTTGACATCCTTTTTACCCTTTTCTGATGTTCTCATGGTCTGCTTATATTCACTTCCTTTGTTGTTAATTTGTGTTGCTGCAAGATGACAAATTTTCTTTTTATGACTGTTTTTGGCAGACGGAAACTATTGACTTAGCTGAGCAAAGGGGGAAGTCAGACAGTTCTTCGAAAATGTTCAGAAAAAGTAATGTAGATAAATCAGCTTGTCCCTCGATCGATTCAGATGGACTTCCACATGTTGGTCAGGTATTGTGCCTTTGCCCCTGTCTCTTTTCCCTTGAATTCAATTTCGTCATGTAAAAAACTTATTTTATGATTTTCAGATGATACGACCGGATGAACCCTATTGTAGCATTTATAATGAAGTCACAAGTTCCACGCGCACCTTCAAAAGAAAGGGTTCTGAAGCTGTTTATGTTGATTATGTTGCTGTGGATGTCAAAAACAAGAAGCACCTTCAGAAGGTGAATCCAGAAAGCTCATTATAATTTTCTCTTTATTTACTAAAACAGTATATGGTGCTCCATTCATGTTTTTGTTTAGTTCTTTTCTATTTTGGATGTGCAAGGAACTGAGAACTGTATTGTGCTGATTTCTTTACTGGCTGCCACCCTATTGTTATATACTTGAAGGATGCGATTTTAGTTTCCTCTTGTCTGTTTTTTTGTTTCCTGTTATTAAGGATAAAGAAAAAGAAGTATAGGATTAATCTACTTTGTATAAAATGCACACTTAGAATTGTTTATTTATATATAAAAATAATAACAGAATAACAGAAAATATGAGTTAAGATCGCTACACTCAACACCTATCTTCATTAAATTTTTATCTTTATATAATTCATAAGACGATAATTGTATTCCTGAATTTGATTTGTTTATATGACAACACAATATTTGATTTGTAGTTGAAGTTTATAATTTTTTTTTCATCCCTGATAAATTTTTTTATATTTTCTGTTACACTGCATAATTCTGCATTTGTAATCTGAATGTTGTTACAAGAGATATGGTATTGGCAATGGAAACGTAAACTCAAGCTAGATTACCTTAGATTCAGTATAGTTTGGTTTGATTAGTCAGTTGTATTTTTTTACTGATCTTGTAGTTCTTTGTTGAATTATTCACTTTCATCTGCTGATGTATATACTTTATGCTTGTAATTATTGGACCAGGTTAACATACGCTTCCGGCATCCTCGGAACCCTGTTATTGGGGATAAATTTAGCAGTAGACATGGACAGAAAGGCGTTTGCTCTCAGTTGTGGCCAGATGTTGATATGCCGTTTTCTGGAAATACTGGCATGCGCCCAGATCTCATCATCAATCCTCATGCATTTCCTTCCAGGATGACAATTGCTATGCTTTTGGAATCAGTTGCTGCTAAGGTATTACAACGGAAATCATATTACAAAAGCCTTATAAGTGAAGATTATCATATAAATTATGAAATTTTTCCTTTTTAATTACTTGATGTCACAGTAGTCAATAGTGCACTAGCGAAGTGGAGTGACCTGGACTGCTATCGGATTTTATTTGTGGAGTAACTTTCAGTAGTGGCCATTGATAGCGGTCAAAATAGTGGCTTTTCTCAGGCCAAAGTAGCATTCATTAACTAAATTTTACCCCTGGAAGACTAGTTACTTCTGTTCTGACCTCTGTTACTTCACAGTTTAAGACTCTTTTTTCGTCTGCCTTTTTTTCTTTCTTTTCCCTTCAGACTTCCGTGTTCACATTCTCCTAATTGCTATCTAATTTGTTGTGCTTCTTTTCTATTAATTTCACCATCATCTTTCTGTTTTTGACTTCGGTGCTATGTTCTTGTATTATTTATTATCATAAATTTCTTTAATTTAGGGTGCTTTTCATTTGAAGTATTTGTACGTTTAGTGCCTCTGTTCCTATATAATAGTCTTTTCTGAAAGAGTTTGTTTATTTTTATGTCAAATTTATAATTTCTAGCTAAATTAACTTTTTTTTCCTTCTAATTATACCCTTATTTCTATTTTTATTATGCATCCAAAATTGTTTGGAGAGAGAAAACTGAAAGGGGTATAACATTGCATTGAAAATAGAAGAATTAAATGTTTTGCTTGGTTTTAGGTGGAAGAACCTTGAACAATTATTATATAGGAACAAATGTACAGTTTGGTTTGTATCGGAAGATGTAAAAAATAGTAGTCACCCTGCTATCCAGCTAGAGCAATTTCAGTGTTGACTGGTACCCACTATCCAAAATTCATCACTATGGTTGGTGGAAGACAAAGATATGTGGTTCCCTTAATTATTTTTCTCAGGATCGTTGTTTAGGTTATCTTCACTTTTTACCCATTATGTTAGTAACTTGAAGCACCATACTTATTCATACAAAAAATACTTATACCCACTATCCAAATTCATCACTACGGTTGGTGGAAGACAAAGATAAGTGGTTCCCTTAATTATTTTTTTAGGATTGTTGTTTAGGTTTGTCTTCACTTTTTGCGAATTATGTTAGTAAACTCACCATACTTGTACATACAAAAATGGTAGCTGTATTCGTAGTGTTCACGAATCATCTTTCAAGTTTAAATTATTTATTAAAATTTTGTACCAATACAAGTGGTATTGTACTATATTTAGATAAATTACTGTATTGTATGTTCAATGACTAATAATGACTTAGAAAACTTGATATGTTTATTCTAATTAATATTTATATTTTTATGATAATATTATATCAATTTCTTAGGTTTTGTATCTTAATTGTGCCGTGTCAGTCTCACTTCTGAAGGCATGCTTGATTAATGATAATTTCTTCTTGCAGGGAGGAAGCTTACGTGGAGAATTTGTAAATGCAACTCCATTTCGAAGTTCAGTGAAGAAAGACGGTGAGGGGTCTGATTCAAAATCAGGTTCACTTGTTGATGATCTTGGTCTCCTGCTAAAAGAAAAGGGATTTAATTATCACGGTTTGGAGGTTCTGTACAGTGGTGTTTATGGAACAGAACTAACATGCGAAATATTTATTGGGCCTGTTTATTATCAGCGTCTGCGTCACATGGTTTCAGACAAATTCCAGGTGAACAAATTCACTGCTTTTACTTCCTATAAAATCATCAGCAAAATGATACTTCTCCATATTTTCTGTGTTAGCACATTGAAAATGTCAGGCTTTCTATCTTAGATTGGTTTTGATAAACTGCATAATGTATATCAAATATAAGCACAATGGACTTTTATGCTGGCGTGACTGGAAAAGTAGAACATATCTTTGTTATTTTGAATTGCTTTCCGCTGACAACTACTTCAGAGACATTTTGAATAAACAATAGTTTCAATCTTGAATCTTGCTGACGAGTACATTCCAGTTTCAATAAAGGGTTAAGTTCCTACTGCCCCAAACTAAACAATATTAACAAATGTTGTTTAACGCCAAGTGCTTTTACCACATTACAGGTTCGATCTACTGGCACAATTGATCAGGTCACCCGGCAGCCAATAAAAGGGCGGAAGCGTGGTGGAGGGATTCGATTTGGTGAAATGGAACGTGACTCTCTGCTTGCTCACGGAGCTGCATATCTTCTGCATGATAGGTTGCACACCTCTTCTGATTATCACATTGCTGATGTATGTTCTCTTTGTGGAAGCATGCTTACAACAACATTCATCCAGCCTCAAAAGAGGCCAGTGCGCCAGATTGGCGGGCTACCCCCTGGAAGAGCTGCGAAAAAGGTTTCTTGTCATGCTTGCCAAACGAGTAAAGGCATGGAAACTGTCGCCATGCCCTATGTATTCAGATATTTGGCTGCAGAGTTAGCAGCAATGAACATCAAAATGACTCTCAAGCTCAGTGATGGAGCTGAAGCTGGAGCCTAATATGTTTAGACTATTATAGTATAGTCTCACTTGTGGTGATGGCACTTCCTTAAACTGATTGGATGTGCTGAGCTTCTGATTGCAACATGAATCTCCAATGGAGCTCAGAGATACTTGCTCACATCATGGGGAGTTAAAAATTTTGCTGACCCTTTTAATATATCCAGATTGTTGCGCAAGGATTGAAGTATTATTCATGTTGTCAAAGGTTAGGTTGATTTTGTAATGTAAAATCTATTGTAGCCTTGAGTGGTGTCTTAACTATTTCTTGAAGATAGATACAATTTTATATTATTATTTTTGCATATTAAAATTAAATTTATACAATTATTTAGTTTGATGATATACTTAGTATGTAGATTTCTTTATACCGTCAATTAATTAAAAATAACTTTAACTATAACTTTTAAAGTAAATACTATAGAAATAATTTTTAACTATATGAAAATCCGTGACGTCAGTGTATTTGATTAAGTAGTAAAACAATCTATTATAATCATCTCATCTTATTGTTTTTTTGTTGTTGTTTACTTTACTGACTTTAAATCACGTTGGTAAAAATCTTTATTTTGTAGATGGATATTTAGGAGCGTAACTAATTGAAGGATGATTTGTTCATAATTGCAAATTTTATGGAAAAAGGTTACAGAAAATGCTAATTTTTGGACGACATCTAAGAGAAAAGAAATTTATAGAGACATGTATTAGTTATTATTTCTTGATTGCAAAACTAAGTTTAGTTCTACATTCCATTACTTCAAGCAGGCACAAAGTACAAAGATGTCTGTGAATGATTGTCATTTAATGAGAATTGATAAATGAAATTTATCAAAAGTTGGAAATATTTTATGATATGATACTTTTATTTGCAGCCCTTCATATCTATGTACACATTTCTTTCCATAGAGTATGTAAAATTGAGTTGATTGACTCTCCCATTTCTATTATTCATTATTGGGGTGTGATCAATGGGTGTAATGGTAATAAGTACTGTGTTAGAACATAGGTATAAAATTAACTTGTTGGATTATTTTTACCCTGGAATATATGAATAGGAATTTTGAATTTGTAAAATATTTTGTGTAGGTAAGTAGCGAGTAACTACTATTTGTTTTAATACTGAGATATATATCTTAGTTTTCCTTTTAAACTTTATTCTATACTTAAAAGAATAAAATATATGTTCCAAAGTGGTTAACGATGATATATGCCTTAAAAGATTTCATTGTTTAACAACATGCAATCAACAACTATTTATTAACAGATTTTTGAATGATAGTTTAATGGAAAGAATGTCCAGTGAATGAACATTTACTATTTATTTATTGAAAAATAATGATAGCAAATATGAGACGATAAAATAATTTTTTACATGTCACAGATTATATGAATATAGAAACTTAAACTTTCTTTCACCCAGCTATGGACATTATTGACCAATTTTAATAAAGTAAGTCACCACTAAATTCATCATAAGGCAATATACTTAATTATATACTCTGCTTCAAGACCAAAACTAACTTTATATTTAGTGCATTGAAATAGTTTGCATACCTCGAAAATCTATATAGGCTAATAACGCCACCATTTATATTTAGGTTAACATTTATGACTTAAATATGTTTGACAAATAGTTAATCTTAAAATGTTTTAAAAATTAACAATGTTATTAGTTATATTTCTGGTATTTTTCAATAAGCTAAATTATCAATTCTAAAGTTTTTGCAAAATCTTTCCTTTGATGTAACCCAATTTAGGTTATTATCCTTAACTATGCCAAGTGAAAATTTATTTTAAGGAGATATTCTTTTCATTAAAGGATAACTTTTTAAGAAGGAGAAAATATATACTTAGATTTTATTTTTAACCTATATATTTTCACATGCATTAATATGCTTGAGTTTACGTTTCCATTGCCAATACCATATCTCTTGTAACAACACTCGCATTACAAATACAGAATTATGCAGGGTAACAGAAAATATACAAATTTTATCAAGGATGAATACAAATTATAAACTTCAACTTCAAATCAAACACTATGTTGTCACATAAACAAATCAAATTTAGGAATACAATTATCGTCTTATGAATTATAGAAAGATAAAAATTTATTGAAGATAGGAAACAGAAAAACAGACAAGAGGAAACTAAAATAGCATCCTTCAAGTATATAACAACAGGGTGGCAGCAAGTAAAGAAAAGAGGATTCAAATGTTTTATTTCAGTCAATCATCACCAATAATGTTCCTATATATTTGGAGTTTTTCTTAAGCTAGAACTTTTGATGAGCTAACCTCCCTTTCTTCCAATAACACTTCCATAAAATCTTGAGTAAAATACACTTAAAAATTAAAATCACACAAGGAACTAGAAATCAAATAAAACTGCATAATAATGAAACTTTGCAAAATATAACCCCAATTTCACATAAAACAACAATTAGTCATGAATCTTTTCAATAATTTACCCTTTTGTCTTTCTCTATCTTCCCTCTACTCCTTTTCACAAGCCTAAATATCATGCAAAATTTCTCTAATGTCCTTTTAACTGGTGAAACTATTGGTATGCGTCTAAATCACCTTAATCAATCTTCTATAACTATTTCCTTGATAGGTGTGTTGCAACAATATCTCCTTGTATAATCAATTTCACATTAAGAAATACAATATCTCCTTGTGTCACAAATTCAACTTTAGTTGAAAAACAACTACAAGAAGAGAGCATACCTACCTGCTCCAAGAAGACATGCAGAACCTTGAGAAGATTGGCAATTCAAATTCTATTGAATTGATAATATCAATAACTAGTGACACATTGCCTGATGAATGTATTCCCAAAACCAAAACAGTGAAAAGATTAACCACTGCTTAGCCATTTACCTTAATGAACAAGAATTGTGTTATCTGCATTTACACTTTCATGACAAGATTTTTTCAGTAATGTACTCTGCTTCTCAACTATAGTTTCCTTAATGCGGGAAGCCTCACTAGGCATCCCAGCCTTCAACAGACAGGAACTTAACGTTCTAATAGTGATGTCATCTGGAGCACAACCAGCTTCCAGCATCTTGTAGAAGATACCAATTGCTTCAGGTGTTCTTCCTTTCATACAATGACCAATAATAAGAATGGTAAATGTCAACTTATCAGGCTTGCCCTTGTCTTCCATTTCTGCCACAATTGCATTAGCCTCATCAATGTTCCCAGATTTGCAATATCCATCAATGACAGGATTGTAGACAAAAGCATGTGGAACAATGTCACTCTCCTTCAATAGTCTCAAAAGATTATGTGCTTCTTGCAGTCTATTGCTCTTGCACAAAGCATTAATAAGAATAGAGAAAGTATACAAATTTGCCGGAATATTTAGTGCTTTCATTTCATGCAACAAGTCCAAGCCATGATTCACCCATCCAATTCGGCAATAGCCATTCATTAAGGAAGTTAAAGTAACAGCATTGGGAGGACAACCATGTAAAAGCATCTTCTTGTGCATACCTAGTGCAGAAACCATATCACTCGCCTTAACAAAACCATCAATGAGAGCACTAAAGGTAAAGACATTAGGCTTGATTCCGGATCTAATCATTTCATCAAAAAGAGAGGAGGCCTCTTTCATCTTATTCAATCTGCAATAACCTGATATCACTGTTGTATAGCTAACAACATTAGGGGCAAACTCACATTTTACACAAACTTCTTTCAGTAAACTCCATGCTCTATCAACTTGATCTATTCTACATAAGCCATGTAATAGAGTGTTATATGTAACTATATCAGGGAAACAACCAAAACTTCTCATATCACTGAGAAGCCTAGAAGCTTCATCAACTTCTCCAGCTGTGCATAAACCCCGCATTAAAATGTTAAAGGTGAAGGTTTCTAGACAAGAATGTGTTCTCATAAGCTCCCTAAATAAACAAATGGCATCATCTAACTTATTGTGTTTTATCAATATGTTCAAAAAGTTATTATAAACAATCATCTTTACTTGAATCCCCTTGCACTGAGCTTCAGCAAGTAATTCCTTTGAAACATCAAACCTGTCAGCCAGTGCAAAAGAAGAAACCAAAAATCCCAAAAGCTCAGAATCAGGCAATTGCCCATCAGACCTCATGGAATCATATAACAATTTTGCTGAACTGTGAAGACTTGCTTGACAAAGGGACCTCAAAAGCATATTATAAGTCCAAAATGAATGAGACATACTCAACCTTTCTCTCGTAAACTGATAGAACTTGAAACCCAAGTTGGGATTGTTAAGCCTTCTAAGAACCTCTAACACATGAGAAGGAGTTAAGTGCTTACGAAAATAATCCAAAAACCCATCATCAAAAGAGCTAGAGCATAGAAAAAGGGTAGAAACTATCTTGACAAACCAAGAATCAGGTTTGGTTATGATTAACCCTTTGTCAGAGAGTCGTGCCTGAGTAAGAGTACGATAATTGGAGACTCGAAGAGCGGTGACAAAAGAGAAAGTCATCAGCTTGGGATGCCTTGCTTGTAGGGTATATTCATGGCGTGAAGAAAAATTTAACTGTTCATCGAAAATCAGAAGTACAAAGATATTCCACAAAATCAGAACACCCCTTCTCCCAAAACTGAAGAAAGATTCTATCTTTATTGTTGCCCAACGAAATTAAGAAGTAGAATAACCAACCATTCGCTGCATTTGATGGCAATACCCGACACCGCCAAGAGAAAAACTCCCTCTTGACATTTGTAACTTTGAAAATTTGGGGAAGTGCTGTTTGGAAGGGTGTTGGACGAAATTTCATGTAAAAAAAAAAATGTTTAGTACAGTTACAAATTATATTTCCTTATAAGAAAAACTGATTTTATGGCAATTAAAATTGGAATGGTTTAGAAGACGGAGAGAAACTGAAAAGAAAAATAGAAAGATTTGTAGCATTTCTAGAATTCGTAGTTACCCTTTTCTAGTTGTCAATTTTATCAACAAAATAATGTTATGGGTAATTTTTAATTCTATAATTATTTTATTCTTTCCACTAATCAATTCTCCAAAAGTTTAAGCTGCCGAGCACATCAATATACATGTACAATAAAAAATGGTTTTTTTATATTTAACAATATTTGAAATCAGATACCAAATTCAGCATGTTGAAATATCTTTTTATTGGATCACGGTTTCACTGTTATTTATCCTACTAAAAATTAATAGTTGTTAGAACATCTGTCTTGGAGTAGTTATTAATATATGCTTTAAACATCACTCTCTTGGTCCTTTCTTGTTCTTTTTGTCTCATCGGGTAACTCGCATCATGTTGTGTTTACTTTTTCTTTACTAATGTAATACAAAGAGTTTTCAATGATGAGTTCAAGAAGCAAATTTTGGAATTATGCGAAAACTTTTTTATTTAAATTTTTTGTAATTTAGTTAAAAAAAAAATATTTGAGATATAAGGATGAAGAAAGTGTAACAAAATGTCTAAAATTTTATGATTGCGACAAAACATATAAGCATGATGTGATTGAATTGCTGATAATATAATATCATATTAAAAATTTTATGGGATAAAAGTTTTATGAGATAGTCTCAAATGAATGTAAGATCTAAGTCGGGCTAGTTTAACGTTGTTTAAAGTATATTTGAGACTTTTTATTTGATTAAGTCTTATGAAATGTTTGATTGTTGGGATTTTTTTAAAGTTAGTAATAATCAAATTTAGGAGTGGATCCAAGATGCATATGAAAAAACATATTTTGTGATCAATTTATAATATATTTTTCAAAGAATTATTTGTTTTTCTCTTTTTAAAACTTTCATTACTAATAAACTTAAATTTTAAACTTTTGTTGAATTTATATAAACTAACCACACAACTATCTTTCACTAACCACATTAAACTTTTAAAATTGTCAAAACATTAACTCAACTTCACTAACCACATTAAACTATTTTAAAATTGCCAAAACATTAACTCAACTTCACTAAGCACATTAAAGTACTTTAAAATTATCAAAACATTAACTCAACTTCACTAACCATAATTATAGAATTTTTTTTTTATATATAATGTGAACTTAATATGTAATAAGGCTCGTCTTAATTCACATGAATAATTTTTTATACAAAATAATAGACAACTAACCAGAAAATTGTATATGAATAATCATTTAAATCTAATATCACCATTTCTCATTTTTTTTAAGATGAACATCCAATTCTTTTTACCTTATTAGTAAATTTGTGTCAATCTCAAATAAAATTATTTTTCCTTCTGGAGACCTTTATCACTAATAAACTTAGTAAACATTCCAAAACATTTATGCATGTACATAAACTAACATATAACATAATATAACCAATCGTTTAGGCTTAAGATTAAACAACATTTTTAAAATTGTCAAAACATTAACCATCTTCACCAACAATGATCAAAATAAATAACTTTATCTAATGTGAACTTCATATATAATGAGACTGGTTTCAAATTACATGAATCTTTCGTCTGTACAACAATACACATAACTAATCACAAATTTATTCACAAGTAACTCCAAATTCCTAACATCATCATTTACACTCAATTCTTTTTACCTTATTACTAAATTTCATGTTCTCCAAATGAATGAATTTTTTTTATTTGCAAAAGACTCTTCTCTTATGGACATTATTAGAGTTTTTCTTATTTTTTCTAAAGTCTTGGAGCATAATCTTTGTATATGAGTAGTTTTGTATAAAAAAAAGAAAAACAAGAAGCTTAGGTGAGCTAAGTTTTGGGCCAAAATTGGGTCAACCACAACTTACCACAAGCTTATATAACTATACATATATCATGGGAGTTTTGTAGCTTATAAACCCTTAGAAAATACAAGATTTGAGCAATATGGGACTTGAAACATATGTATGTGCAGAACAATGTTGAATTCTAACTCCACTCCAAAACATTTTGGACAAAAGTCATTATTAACACAACTTGTTATTTACATAACAAAATTAACATTTGACCGTAACTCAAAAAAACTCCTTACAAATTGTGGAAACAAAAGAAAACCAACATATCTTATTTTTATCCCTTTATAATTCAATGCTTTATTTTGAATATAAAAGACAGGGTAGGAAAATTTGATTTTAAAAATGATGAAGGATTTTTTCTTAGTTATTCTAACTCTAGAATGTCTATCGTTGAAGAGGCTATCTGTGTAAGATTCAATAACTTTAAGTCTATTAATAAGTTATTAAAGGTAAATGAATTTGTTAAAATGCAGGAATTCAAAAATAATGCATGAAAAAGTAAGACAAGTGAATTACAAAGTCAACCATGTTCATTAGATGGTCAAACATATGCACTAAACGATCAAACAAATTCATTAGAAAATATGTCTAGTTCATCAGCATAAGAAAGAGAGTCCCTTGAAAGGTATTCAACTATGCAAGAAAAGCTGGAACAATTTGAGAAAAAATGAAGTCTAACACTTGTTAATCCTCTTAAGAACAAACCCGTTATTAGTGCCAAACGGGTGTTCAATGAAAAGCTAAACGAACAAGGTAAAGTTGTGAGAAACAAAGTTATTGGTAGTAAAGAGGTACTAACAATAGAAAGACATAAACTATTCTTAAAATTTTGCTCTAGTAGTTTGTTTGGAGGTTATAACATTTTTGTTATCATTTGTCGCATGTAGTAAAATGAAAATGTATTAGATGGATGTTAAAAATGTCTTATTAAATGATTTCATCGAGGAAGAAGTTTATGTGGAACAACCTCGGTGTTTTGAAAATTTCTATTTTTCCATATTATGTTTTTTTAAACTGAGAAAAACTTTGTATGGACTCAAACAAACTTCTAGAGAATGGTATGAGCATCTAAACACATTTCTAATACAAAATGAGTTTAAATGTGGAAAACTAAAAACTATTTTGTTTCGCAAAGACTATCATGATAATTTTATCATTGTTCAAATATATATTGATGATATTATTTTTTATTTAAATAATGAACTTTTGTATAAAGAGTTTTCTAAATTTATATGGAATGAACTTGAAATGAGCATGATGAGAGAACTCAAATTCTTCTTAGGTTTGCAGATAAAGCAAGTAGACGATCTCATCTACATACATTAAATGAAGTATCTATGGGAGCTGCTAAGAAATTTAAGATAGACGATGTCAAAGAGATAAGCACCCCAATGCATCTAACTACATATCTTGGACTAAATAAGGATTGAAACCAATGGATAACAAACTATATAGATTGATGATTGATTCTTTGCTCTACCTTACAACGTTTAGACTAGGCATCATGTACAACGTCTGTTTGTGTGCTCGTTTTCAATCTATATCAAGGAAAGATCATTTAATTGTTGTTAAAAGGATTTTCAGATATTTAAAAGGCTTTACTAATCTTGAATTGTGTTACAAAGGCAGAGAAAATTATCATTTGAAAGGTTTATATGATGCTGATTATACAGGTGATCAAGTAAAAAAGAAAAACACAAGGGGTGATTGCCATTTCATTTAAGGAAATCTAATTTTTTGGATGAGCAAGAAACAAGGAACAATAGCCTTATGTGTTGCAAAAGCTAAATTCACATCAGCTGCTCACTGCTATGAACAAGTGTTGTGGATGAAAAATCAATTAAAAGATTACAATGTTCATTAAGGAAAGTAAAATTCCTATCCTGAGTAATAATAATGTTGTAATAAGTTTATCCAAAAATACTATTTTGCATTCTCGGGTTAAGCACATCGAATTTAAACATCACTTTGTAAAGAGATCATACACAGAAGGGTCATGTTGACTTTCAATTTGTATAAACAGAAGATCAACTTGCTAATATTTTTTTCAAAACCTCTTATTAAAGAGAAATTTCATTATTCAAAAAGAAACAAATTAGATGATCTAGTGTGAAGAAACAAACTAAATGGTCTAATGTAAACTAATATACGAGATCGTGTAGTGTAAACAAAAAGACTACATAGTCTAGTGTAGACAACCACACTAGAAGATTACACACAAAATAACCAGATAATTTAACATAAACAAAAAAAAAATTAAATGGTCTAGTGTACATAAACACACAAGACTAGTGTACACAAACAAACGAGTCTGTCTAATGTAGGCAAACAAACTAGATTATTTAATGAACAGTCTATTGTAAAGAAACATTAAAATTATGCTATGATTTAAAACATAAAAAATTCACACTTTATCACAATCTCATACACCTTTATATTTGTACTGAAATTACGTCAAGCTCATACAAGTTTACTTTAACTAAACCAAAATCATACAAACTTTATACAACTTATTCACAATAAAAATATATCAAGTTCACATGACTTACTCATTAGCCTTAAAAAAATTGCCAATAAAATCGCACCACTCTAGAAAAAATCTAAATTTAACGATAAAGTATTTAAATTTTTTTAATCATTCTTAGCATAAAATTAGATCAAGCGGATTAATTTTTCGTTATATAAGACTTATAACAGATATCATTATGATAATAAGAAGACACAGTATGTATATAACGAGTTTTAATACTTAAATATATAATGTTTATAGAACATTCCATCTATATGTTAATCTTACGAGAATAAGAAGAAAAACTCTACTAAGATTGTTTTAACCTTATACATCTTCCCCACACAACTGCATTACAATAAATTAATAATTTAGTTCATGTTATGTCGATACAAATTCTGAAAAGAATTATCAACTTCCGTATAAACATTTACAAATTTTATCATTTTTCAGATAAATTATTTATAATTTTTCTATAATTAGTAAAATTAACTTTATCAATTAATGTCTATCTGTCTAAATAATAATGTAGAAATATATCATTTTTAAAATTATTTTTTAATTTTGACACTTTTAAAAGGAAAATAAAACATTGTATATTTTTAGATAACACTAGTGGATTCAACCCAAAAAAAAATTATCTTGTATAATATTATGCTTTTTTCAATTACATTTTGACCATATTCCTTTTTTATTCTCCCTTTCTACAAGCTGCAACTTTTCCAAGTACAAACTGCACCATCGGTTCCACGGGGAGATTAAAATGACCACCGAGAATAAAGCAAAATATATAATAATATATAATATAATAAAAACATATAATAATATATAATATAATAAAAACATATAATATTATAAAAATATATAATGGTAATAAAAATAAAAAAAAACAAGCTGACATAAAAAAAATTTGCTTTTCTGAAAACAAAAAATAGAACTTGGATTGGATCCATACTGAAATTTGGAATTGGAATTGAAACTCAGAATTGCTCCGACTTTTCTGAGAGCTGAGGTAAGTTCGGTCTGCTTTCACTCACAAGAGTCCTCACAGCTCAGCTCAAGCGACCAGAAAACTTCATTTTCTGCATCCAATTCACATACCCATTTGACTTTTCTCCTTTCCCTCTTCTCCATTCTCCGCATTTTGAAGATCCATTCAGGTAGCCCTCTCTCTGCTTCACTTGGAAAGAAAGGGTGTTCTTGTCACGGGGTTCGCCACCCCACGCAAAAATTAAACTTGGACTCTTGTTTTTTGGTTGAAAGTTCTAGCTTTTCACTTTATTTTATGAAATGCTTGTACAATCTGAACTGGGTCGAATCTGATCTCGTGTTTTGCTTAATATCAATTTTCTTCTGCAACTTTTTTTTCTTTTGGAATGGTGGTCTTGATTTATAGTGGGAAGGTGCGATTTTAGTTTTCCAGTGTTTTAATTTTGTATGCTTCATGTTATCTTGTCACATTCAGTGTTATAATTGTTTTCAGCTCTGTGTTGCAGAAATAGCACAATTGTTGAAGTGGGTCGGAGTTTAATATAATTCTAGCTTCATTAGCAATGGAAGAGTAAGTGTCTCTTTTTGTTCCTTCTTTACTTTATCATGTGATGGGACCCTTACTTGTGGTGATTTGGTGAATTGCAGAGAGAATGCCATAGAGCTTCTCCAGAGATACAGGAGGGACAGAAGAGTTCTTCTTGATTTTATACTTTCAGGGAGCTTAATCAAGAAAGTTGTAATGCCACCTGGTGCAGTTACACTGGATGATGTGGATCTAGATCAAGTCAGTGTTGATTATGTCCTCAACTGTGCAAAAAAGAGTTAGTTGAATTCGGTCTTTTGCCTTGCTTATCAGTTATCATCCTTCTCTTTTTTTCTTTCCTTGTCTTAATATTAAATTCCTTCAATGCAGGTACAATGCTTGAACTTTCAGAAGCAATTAGAGATTATCATGATCATACTGGGTTACCACAAATGGTATGTTATGTTATGGCCTTTTTGATGTTTTGATTTATTTTTTGAATTGTGTATTTAGGTCCATTTATACATTTAAGTATTAATATTATAAATGAAGTACTGATATGGCCTGTGCACTTCTTAATGACAATTTTATACTGAAGTCATTCTTAGTTTCTATGTGTCATTGCTGCATTTTGACATTTTGAACATGCAATGACTAGTCTGCCAACTCTGCTCTTTGGTATAATACTTGCGGAGGTATATAATGCATCTTTAAAATTATTGAGCTATTTTCTTTACTGTCATGACATGAAGTTTTGACTTCCTCACATTTCATTCACAGCTTTTGTTTAATTGTTGGTGGATCATGTTTGGATTGTAAATGTTCCTGGCTTTAACAGAGTGATACAGGTTCAGTCGGTGAATTTTATTTGGTCACTGATCCTGAGTCTTCAGGTTCACCTCCCAGAAGGCCGCCACCAACTGTTCCTGTTTCTACCGTGTCTCCTGTTGCTGTTGCCACTCCTCATGTTTTTCCACCATCCCCAATTGTATCTAATCTATCTAGATCGGAGTCTTTTGACACTACTCAAGAAAAGGAGCTAACTGTGGATGACATTGAAGACTTTGAGGATGATGATGATGCTTCAGTCATTGAAGGCTTCAGGGCTAAACGCACTCTTAATGATGCTTCAGATCTTGCAGTGAAATTGCCTTCCTTCTCCACAGGTGATTACTCTGGAAAACTTATCTGTTGGATATGTTCTTTCCTCCTCACAACTCCTAAGCTGTCTAAATATTCTCAGACGAATAGTATTTCAATTTAAAATATGTGAAATAAGGAGTCATATGATTAAGAAAATTGAACGAACAGACAGTGTTAACAATTGTAGTTAGGTAAAATCTCATGCGTGAAGTCATCATTTGTTGATTGTTGAGTCATTGCAAAGGTGGAAACCGGTATAAAGAGACTTCTCTGATTGCCCTTGTGCCTCTGCATGGGTCAAAAACATGTGTTAACCGGAAAGTTCTCCCTTCTCATTTTGTTGTCACAGAATAGTTTTCTTGGCTTCTATCTGGTGTCAAGCCATGGTTGTTTTAGGGTTAGAGGGTGTTTCTATAATAGATATCCATAGATGGTGGAGGTCTCTTTTTGGGATGATGGGTTTGTGTATTTTGTTTTGTAGCTCTAGCAGGACATTTTATCCTCATTCTTTGTACTTCTCATCCTTCGTTGTATCCTAATAATTTCTTCTTTTTTAGAAAATACTAAGATATAATATCTTGATGTTTTATGCCTCAAATTTGAATTGAAAGGTTCAAATGAAAGCTATCATGAATTTCCTAATTTCTGCTTTTACCGATTCCAGGTATATCAGATGATGATCTTCGTGAAACTGCATATGAGGTCCTCTTGGCTTGTGCTGGAGCTACAGGGTCTGTTGCCAATATATGTTTAATTTGAGGGGCTTTCTTCTTGTGAAAGATTTATAAGTGTTCTCCATTCTATATATGAACTCTTTCATGTTTGTTTTCATCAGGGGTCTGATTGTCCCATCTAAAGAAAAAAAGAAAGATAAAAAATCCAGCTTGATTAGGAAGCTTGGGCGCAGCAAAAGTGGAAGTGTTGTATCCCAGTCTCAGAGTGCTCCTGGATTAGTTGGCTTGCTGGAAACGATGCGTGTTCAAATGGAGGTATATAAGGGAATATGTTCCATTCACATGCTTTGGTCCTTCCATTGATTTTTTTCTACCGCAATGTTTCTTATTAGTGTTTTCTTTTTGCAACGTACTTCAAGTCTATTCTTATAACGTGCAAGGTCCTCAGGCTTTCTTCTAATGAATATGATAATTTTTTAAAACCTTTATGACATTGTGGCTTCCTCTTTTTGCCAAGGGAGATGGTTTAGAGGTTGAATTGCCTTTTACCGAGATGGACTTTGGAAGCTTGTCTGTTATAGAAAATTAATTATCATAGGGTGATAAGAGCTTATTGTTTTTGGTGTTGTTCCTTTTCTTTTTGTTGTTGGTCACATAAGGTCTAAGTTTTAGTAGCTAAAGTAGAGGTCAAGTGAAGTCACCAGGATTCAATCCCTAAAGGAACTTTGGGTTGCTTGCTCTAAGGCTCTTTTGAATTTGTGGGTTTTGAATCTGTGATCAGTTCAATATGCATTCTGGATTCTGTTTAGTTTTTATTTTGGACTCATACTCAGAAGCATGGGCTCTTTGCCTACGAATTTATATTCAAAACTAAATAGTAACCAAGCCTTTTCCTTCCTACAAGGGGTGGTTGACTACATAATGTTCTTCTTTGAATCAAGTCTCTGGACAAATTGTTGACCTTTTAATCCTTGATAATAGTTTTGCATATAGTTTTCTTGGTCTCCCTCTATCTCTAGTGCTACTACTAGGGCTATCTTCCATCTAATCCATGGAATACAGCTAATATTTGCAAACCATGAAAATCATGAAATCTTAAGTTTGTATTTGCTTACATTTTCTACATCCTGCACTGATATAGATAATTTTTGGATGCAGATATCCGAGTCAATGGATATTAGAACAAGACAAGGCTTGCTAAATGCTCTGGTGGGAAAGGTGGGGAAAAGGATGGATACTCTATTAGTTCCTTTGGAGTTGCTTTGTTGTATTTCACGTTCAGAATTTTCTGATAAGAAGGCTTTTATACGTTGGCAAAAGCGGCAGGTAGTAAGATCAATTATAGAATTTTCCATGCACTCATTCATATACTCTATTAGCTTGTTCATATGTTGATGGAAAGATGAGGATGCGAGTCTAATAGCATTTTTGTTGTTGTTGAACATTTCCAAATTTGTGCTGGTTCAGTTAAAAGTTTTGGAGGAGGGGCTTGTTAATCACCCTGCTGTTGGATTTGGTGAATCTGGACGCAAGACAAATGAGTTGAGGATTCTCTTGGCCAAGATTGAAGAAGCAGAGGTGTGTGATTCTCCATTTCGATGTTCATATTTTACCTATCCTCTGTTGGCATTAGGTCATAAGAAGTGATTTACCTTTGTGTTATGCCCGATTGACTGTGACTTACATGATTTTCATTTTATTTTTTGAAGTTTCTCCCCTCTTCAAGTGGTGAACTTCAAAGGACAGAATGCTTGAGATCCCTAAGGGAGATTGCCATTCCACTTGCTGAGCGGCCAGCTCGGGGTGACTTAACTGGTGAAATATGCCATTGGTCAGATGGTTACCACTTAAATGTCAGACTATATGAGAAGTTACTTTTAAGTGTGTTTGACATGCTAGATGAAGGAAAACTGACAGAGGTTGGTGTCTTTTACATTCCAAGGCTATTATAGCGGAAATTGAGCCATTACATCTTTAAATTGCTATTGCTATGCTATGTTTTCTGTTTTTATTTGTTTATTTGCTGAATATTAAGTTTTTAACAAGTGAATTGTGATAAGGTCTGTTGTTCCTGAGTACATGGGCTCTGCAAGTGATGTGTATAACTTTTGTAAATGTGATCGGAAAAGAAACAGAGGGTTCTTGTGGACATGTATTTACTTGAAATCTGCCGTTAAAACTGAATTCTATTTTATTAAGAAGAAACTCTTATTTGAGAAGCTACAAGGTAAAGTTGAAATTGGATTGTATCACTTTTGTGGATTCTGAATTGTCATCTGTGGTCTGTCTAATTTCTAGGAAGTGGAGGAAATTCTTGAACTTTTAAAGTCAACATGGAGAGTTTTAGGAATCACAGAGACAATCCATCACACTTGCTATGCATGGGTTTTATTTCGTCAGGTAATAGCCATCACATTTTTTTAATGTTTTTTTTTAATAATCACTATCAATTTTATAATTGGACTACTATAGTGGACTGCCTCCACCTATTTGTAGTGGCAAAAAACCTTGAACAACACACTTGTGTTTCTCGTGTGGGACTAATTTTTACTACCCCTTTGTGGCCTTGTTTTTCTGTGTGTTTTTCTTTCATATTTCACTCTATATACAAGCTTACCTAATTTGTCTTTCTATATTTTGTCTTCTGAAATGTAAGCAGTTTGACTTTGTATTGCTTTAGATCCTAATCTAATCCTGTAGATGAACACCATTAGGGACATTGAAAATGAATTCTTATTCTACTTGACTAATGACTGAGGTAGTAATCCCTATGGATGGTGCCAATGTTTTGTTGAATAATGAGAAAAGTGAGACATATGGATGAATTCATGTATCCTTATCCTAATCAATTGCTAAAATGCTTGACACTATGCAGATATGATTCTCAAATTTGATTTCTTTCCGACTGCTTTAAAATGAGCATGAAAAATAGTGAACTTCAGAATGTTTATAAGCTGTTTAATATTTCAACCAAATTTAGTACATTATATTGGTCTATTTTCTTTTGGATGTTTACCTCTTTAATTTTTAATATGCATACGGCTCTGTCATTGACTTGATTCAATCAAGACAAATAAGTCTTTTGTTTGATGGTAATCAAGATTAAGGGGTTGCATTGTTAAAATTCCACTCATTGGGATATATATTGATTATAAGGCATTCAATGTATTTTCCATTGCTGTTTGTGTTTTTTCTTTTTTTATTTGCGATACTGTACTATTTGACTAATTAATATTTGTTGTATAATGGGACACAACTCTTTCTTCAATCATTATTAATTGTTAAATTTCTTTACTTTATTATGGGGATACAGTATGTTATCACAAGGGAGCATGGGGTTTTATTGCATGCACTTGAGCAATTAAATAGAATACCACTAATGGAACAACGAGGCCAACAAGAGAGGTTGCACTTGAAAAGCTTGCGTTCCAAGGTTGAGGGTGAACAGGATCTATCTTTCTTTCAGTCTTTCTTAACACCAATTCAGAGATGGACAGACAAGCAGCTTGGAGATTATCATGTGCACTTCAACGAGGTTTGTTCAACTTATTAGGTTGTTTGGTAGTACTGGGTCAGATACTTGGATTTGTTTTTCTATGTGTTTTCCCCTTTAAAACAAATATTCTAGAGGTCTTTTACCCTCTTCTTTTCTCTCCAAAAGCTTTGTTTTTGATTTTTTACCAAATAATTATAATATCTCGTGTTGCCCCTTTAATTTTGTTTTACAAAACTTCTCACATGCTTTTTAGGGTTCAGCAACTATGGAAAAGATTGTAGCAGTTGCAATGATTACCAGGAGGCTTCTACTGGAAGAACCAGAAATTGTGTGTAATCTTTTTCTTTAACATCTTTCACATTTGGATGGATAGTTTTGTATAAAATACTATGGTAGGCTATAAATTTCAGTTATTAAAATAAAAGTTTCTTTGGTATTTTCCTGCAGACCTCACACTCCCTGCCAGTTAGTGATCGTGATCAGATAGAGATCTATATATCATCATCAATTAAAAATGCATTTTCAAGGGTGAGTATTAATTTGCGAAGATGTTTGAGTACACGTTGTTCTTTCAATTTCTATCTTCATTGAAATCCTAATTCGGTAATTGGTATTATCTTCCACTTGACTGATAAATGATAGACAGCTCATGAAGCTTCCTGTTCATTGTTATTGATTATATACTGTAACAAACCCCAACGATCAAAATGAAAAAGGGCTACATGGAGAAATTTCACCTTTCAAATACACTTACAGTAGGAGAGGGAAGAAAAATGACTAGGTAGTGGGAAGGGAACCATAACTGTAGGAGGTTAGTTACAGAAGAGAGAAATGTAAACAGGATTTAAAAGCTATTGCAGAGGGTGGGGTGGGGAGAAGAGAAAAAGCGTGAAGTGAGAAATTGGGGGAGAGTATTGGCCTCTCGAATGCCAAATATCGTTCTATTATATTTTCCTTAACCGTTCAAACTCCCATACACATACTTATACACATACTTGAATTTACACTTTTGCAGATTTGAAGGTTTATCACACTGATATATCCTTCCTCTGCAGTCGCATTTCTTATCTGTTCTTATTCATCTATTCTGTTGTTCTCTATTCTGCTACTATTTCCATCATTCATTATACCCTAACTCTGTGTGTGAGCACTTGGAACTGTTCCATATACATGGTAAAGTGAATTTCTTTTTAAGCATAACTTAATTATATTTTGATTCAATTTTTCCTAGGCTTTAAATATATATTGTAGAATTTGGAGTCAAATGTGTTCCTAGAACTGTTTTATGTCTTCTTGATTCTGCTGTGATTTGAATGTGTGTGCGAGAACTTCTTTCTATTTCCATCCTTTTAAATTGCGAACTACTGGATAGAACGTGTCCTTGTTTTTGCAGTCCATTTTTATGCCTATCTTTTATATTTAAGGAACCTGTTTACTTTCTGCAGACAGTGCAAGTTGTTGAAAGAGTTGATATGTCAAACGAGCATCCCTTGGCATTGCTTGCAGAAGAACTCAAGAAGCTCCTAAAACGAGAATCAGTAACTTTCTTGCCTGTTTTATCTCAGAGGCATCCTCAAGCAACTGTTGTATCTGGATCACTAGTTCACAAACTTTATGGCCTCAGACTGGTGAGTGTATATATGGGTTGTTTATATATACATATTATATATTCTGATCACATTGTGGAATATATCTTCAAAATCACTGAAAATTTGTTTTCTTTTTTTCAGAAACCCTTTCTGGATGCTGCAGAACATTTAACTGAGGATGTCATTTCTGTATTCCCTGCAGCTGAAAGTCTAGAGCAGTTCATAATGGCACTTATTACATCTGCATGCCATGAAGAAAATGCTGAGATCTTGTTGAAGAAATTGAATCTCTACCAGGTTAGGCGATTAAATTGCTTTTTAGAGCATGCAAAATTGTTTTTGATGAGATGATATGTCATGTTATCAATTTTACATAAGAACCTGTTCACATGTGCCACATGCTTGTACTCATTTGAAGATATCAATAGGGATAAAAGGATGTTTAGATAAATCTGATTTCTTGGTCAACACCATGTTGTGATTGACAATTAGAGGGTATAATTAGGATTATTTTCTTTGTCAGTTAGCTTCATCCCATTTGTGTTTCAAATAGTTTTACATTTGTCCACTCGTAGGAAAATTTATCATATAGGGTCTGTTTAGAGAAACATTTCCATAAGCATATCTAGGAGAGACAAAGAATAAGGAAAAGTAAAATTAGTTTATCCATAAGCTAAGATTAGCTTATTCATAATTCCTTTTTATTTTTCTCTCCTAAAAGTGCTTATGGAGAAGTTTTCTCCAAACAGACCCATTGTCTTTGTCATCTATCCTTCTATTTGTCCTATTATCTTCATTTATTCTAAACTTTGGTCCTTGCCCATTTTTCTTATGATAGATTGAGACAAAATCTGGAACTTTGGTGTTACGTTGGGTCAATTCACAGCTTGGAAGAATTTTAGGTTGGGTAGAGCGGGTTTTTCAACAAGAGGTAAATCCTTTATCAACAGTGTTATACTGTCAAATTCCTGCTGTTTTGATTATGTCTATTACAGAGACCTTTCTCAAGGTCTAGTTTCATTGTTCCATTTTAGAAGATTATTTTTGTAATATCTATTGTATATTTAAATTAGCATCAGAGTACTTAATCCTGGATAGTGGTGTGGAGTGGCTGACCCCAAAATTGGTATAAAGAAGAAGCAGATAATGAGATGACTAATAAAGGATTCGATGCAGATAATTTATAGTGCACCTACATTTTCCAAAAATAGTAAGAATGAATTACTAAAAACATATTCATCATTAATAATCAAAACCAGTAGTCTATACACCTAATCACTATTAATTTGATTACTGAATAATTAAGTAGAGTCAAGTAGCATAATCAGAATGTAGAGGCAGCACATCACTGAAGATGGAAGTGAGCAAAAGGGAAATAATTTAATGATCAGTGAGATGGGTTTTAAATCCCAGAATCCTTCTGATGCTAAAAAGGATCAGGATTCACCATGAAAAATTCATTTGTGTTGGATTGGGTTTATTTAACCTTATTATCTGTCTGTTTGTCTCTCTCTCTCTCTCTCTCTCTATATATATATATATATATATATATATATATATATATATATATCTATGTAGGGATATATAATAAAAAATAATTTATATTAAAAAGGTTTAGCAAAATAAAATCAAGGTATGAATCTATTGTTAAAGTAATACTTTTACTTTTGCAATGGTGTAACTACTAGTTTTCTTCATTTTCTATGCTTCTTCCATGGTTCTATTAAACTTCCTTATTGAAAAGGCTTTATTAACTTATTAGTAAACTTTCACAGCATTGGGACCCAATATCTCCTCAACAGCGGCATGCTGGTTCTATTGTGGAAGTTTACAGGATTGTCGAGGAGGTAAGATTGCAGTTGCCTATTGGATTTATTATAGGTTGTGTAATAACATAATTTTTCATTATCTTCCAATGTAAACTTTACTACAGTATATGTTGTGTAAGTTATGTTTTACCATTTCTACATAATTTTCCTTTTGGTTTTACACATAATAAGAAAAAAAAAAAAAAAAACTGTAATTCCCTTTAC
>Ga0209489_100685_pt1 | contig 66007 bp, 46 predicted proteins | sample SiratrowhiteBW_FD_187527 | JGI IMG/M metagenome (GOLD analysis project Ga0209489, IMG submission 187527) | Root nodule microbial communities of legume samples collected from California, USA - Siratro white BW (SPAdes) (version 2) | ecosystem: Host-associated > Plants > Roots > Nodule | place... | reverse complement strand
TTATATTAAATATATATATATATATATATATATATATATATATATATATTATAGAAAAATTTGGTAGACTAACTACCATTTTAGCCATTAACACCAATACAAATTGGGTTGACTCTTTTTACCGACCATAACTCTTTAACCCACAAAAGTATCAAATATAATATCATGTATAAAGAAATCTATAGCTATAAATGGACTAGGACTAACTTAGTTGATTATTATTTAGGTTGTGTATCATACATTATGGGAAAAAATATAAAATAATATTCACATACACAAAATATATAATGTGAAATGAATGTGTATATATGACAAAGAATGAAGGCTGATAAGAAGAGAAAATATATATTGTCCAAAGCAGGGTGAAAGTTGTTGTTATACACATAACTGTGAATAAAAAGGTAGTTATCTAGAAAGTGTTTTTGAGAGGGTTGATTATTTGGGGTGCCAAGTGTTGGTGTGTGATACCCCTTTGTTGAAAACTCTGACTTGTCTGGTGTGAATGAATGACCGTAGAATGGAAGAACAACAACACCTTTTTATCTTTGATTCTACGGTTTGAGATTGCTTTTGTGGAAGAAACCAATGAAAAGTTTCTCCGTGAAAAGAGGTGGAAGGAGAATCTGATCATGCAAATCCCAACGTTAATTTAACGGTGCTCTTTACATTCTCCCATCACTCAAACTTCCCTTAGAATATACCTCTTTATCAATGGAATAATCATAATGCTATCAATTTTATTCATGGTTCATTTTCAACAAAAACTATACAAAATAATTATAGTAAAAATTAATGAACTTCTTATGTATATATATACACCTACTAATTTATCATGAAAGAACAATGAAAAAATTAGTTTTTAAATTCTATATATTGAATGGAACATGCCAAATGACTTTGTTTTGTTCATCTGCATAATCAGACACACGTGGCACTAAGATTTATTCTCTTTTTGCCATGCGAATGGTCAAAAATGCAATGCGGAATGAAAGAAGGATCAGCATCGAGAATGAATAAATGAGTGTGAAAATGATTTTCATTGTGCAGAAAAATCAACACTCACTGTGTGATTAATCAAGGATTCTAAAATGATAAATGTTTCAGTCTTCTTCCTACTATCATTCAAATTATTTTTGTAGTAAGAGGTAAAAGTGTGTTCCAGAAAAAAAAAAAACATCGTGTCTCATATTATTTTTAGAAATTTTATCTTCATTTTTCAGTAAATCTCCTTTTGGATTCAGAAATGTACTTGATTGGAGGTACATTCGTTATTTAGGTAAATAATTTCGTAGTAAAATTAGCCATTTAAGAGATTAGTTTCATTTTTCATTTCACTCTTTACATATACTATCTTTTTAATTTTCATTGCTTTAGAAGGTAGGAAATAAAAAAAAAAAGAAAGTAAAATACAATATCCTATACATGATACTAATGTATGAGAATATATATACTGTAATATTTAATTCTTAAAATACAATTATAACTTAATAACAAATATTTTTAAAATTATATATAACTAAAACAATTATTTTAAAACAGGATACGAATCATTTAGAATTTTCCCAACTTTAAAGAATGAAGTTAGATTTTAATTTTTCATCTCATATTTAACTGAATAAATGGAAATAGTAAAACTCATTCCTAAGCTGTCTAGTTACCACCTCCATCTTTAAAATAAATAACTATTAAAAAATAACATTTACTGCACTAATGGAAGTTAGGCTACTGATACAAAATAGGAGTTAGGTTAAAAGAAAGTAATTAACTCTGAAAAAGGTATTTACTATTTTTGTAAAATACCGAAAAGTTATAAATTTTCTGAATATGGGTATTTTAATTTTAATTATAATTTTTAACAATTTGTATTTCTTTTGCTGAAATGCAGTGACCAAGTCCAAAAAAAAAAATACTAGGTACGGTCTCACTGACACAAATTTTTCTCCGAATCATCGCAACTAACAACCACCCTGTTCCTAATTTTTGGTTGATTTTTGATTGCGTCAAAAACAAAAATGAAAGATCCCTCGTTTTTGTATATTTTATTTTATTTACCTAATCCATTGAGGACCAATAAAGGAGGAGTAAATTTTCAATTTTTATATTTATATTTTAGTTTTTGTTTTTTTGTTTGGGGGCATGGATTTTGCTTCTTTTTAAAGTTGGAAGGTGAAGCCATCTTCCATGTTCACCCGCCGCCTGTAAGAAGAACAGGAAGAAGAGGAGACATAGAGAGAGAAAGAGAGAGGGAGAGAGAAGAGGGTACATTTTGATGCTTGTTAACCGTAGAGGCAAGCCAAAAAGCATCTTCTTCATCTTGATCAAAGTGCAAAGCTTATACCCTTTGTTTTTCCTCCCATTTTGTGTCACACACATAATTAGACACATAACTATCCTAACAACACAATCCCTCCAACTATTGTCCCATTTGTGGGTTGATTGAGCCGTTTTTAGAGGCTGCAAGAGGGTGTTTCCCTCTCTTTGTTGGGGGGCTATAAAGAGAAAGGCTTTGGGGCCAAAAGGGGGTTGGTTCCCAGAAAAGCAGTGAAAGGAAGAACCTTGTAAACCCCGTCATTGTGAACAAGGTTCCTCATTATTCTCTCCCTTGTGGGGTTCTTCAAAGTTCCCACCTTTTTCTATTTTTTCCCATTTTCCTTTGCTTATGATATCTATGTATGTAGTAGTAATGTCATGTTGCCTATCTAGCTATCTTATCCGAACCACCCCACTTACTAGAAACCTCCACTCTTGCATTGTTTCTTTCTTGTACTGTTGTTGTCATCATTCTTAGTTTTATCAGAGGGCTAAAAGGGGTTAGTGGTTCTCAGTATAAGTAGTGGTGCTTGTACTTGAGTGGTGATATTATTGGAACTACACTTGTATGTGTCTGTTTTTATGGTCCTAGGTTGTGTTTTGGTGGTTGTTGTCTTCTCATAGTGCTCATTTTCAGGGTTTTGTTCTGGCTTTGTGCATTGGACAAGCAGCAGAGAACTAGTTTCACTTACCAACTTAAAGGGTGGGAAAAATGAAGTATGTGTTGGTGACTGGTGGTGTTGTGAGTGGACTTGGGAAAGGAGTCACTGCCAGCAGTATTGGCCTGATCCTCAAGGCCTGTGGTCTTAGAGTTACCTCTATCAAGATTGGTATTTTTCTTGTTCTTATTCTCCTTTGGACTCAAGTCTCTCTACCCTTCTTCCTAATTCAGGAAGAGAATGCAGTTTTTGTTTTTTGCTATCAATAAATCTCATTGGCTTGCTCAATGGCCAACTTGTCTGCTTCCTTGGACTACTTGAGGTTCTTTTTGAATGGAAATGGCTTTTTTTTTTTGAAGAAAAAGGGGTTTATGGTTTCTGGTTTACAAAATGACTGCTTTCATGTTTTTCTTCTCTTGTTTTGGAGGACTCTTGTTTCTTCTGCATTGTGTTTCTTTCTCCTCAGTGTTTTCTTTTGTATTTAAAGAAAGTAAATTCATTTTTGTGCAGTGTTTCTCTTCCCTCCTATAAATAATTAAATCCTGTTTGCTATTTTATGTAAAATAATGAATATAGTTTTCCCTTTTTTTAATTTTTTTAAAAATTTTTCCATCATTTGCAGACCCCTACTTGAACACTGATGCGGGAACAATGTCTCCTTTCGAGCATGGGGAGGTTTTCGTCTTAGATGATGGTGGAGAGGTAAACAAAGATTTTTTTTTTTTTTCCTTCGAAATTCAATGGAAGGTTGAGATTGTATGTGAGTCTTTTGCTGTCACATGCCACAAGCTATTGTATGAATCTACTCATGATGTGCTTTCCCCTGCTCTTTTTATTTTCTCATTTTACTGCATAAGTGCAGCCAAAACTTTCTGCAATTTGTTTTCCTCTGAAGTTTTAGATTGCCATTTTTATTCTCTTTTTTGTTGGTGGAAGGTTGACCTTGATCTTGGAAACTATGAGCGTTTTTTGGACATCAAATTAACTCGTGACAATAATATCACTACTGGGAAAATTTATCAGGTGAGTACACTGCCTTTATATGGTTTCTTCTTTACTTTTCAACAGGTGTGCCTGATGTTTCTTATTGTGTTGTTTTGGATGTTCATAGTCTGTTATTGAGAAGGAGAGAAGAGGAGATTATCTTGGAAAGACCGTACAGGTATGTTTAGTCTCTGATTCTTCTTCCTCTTTGAAGCTACTTGTAATTGTTGTTGGTGCCTTGATTTTCATTTTTTGTTTTTTGCTTTATTTTTAGGTAGTTCCACACATAACAGATGCTATCCAAGAGTGGATAGAACGTGTGGCAAAGATACCAGTTGACGGGAAAGAAGGGCCAGCTGATGTTTGTGTCATTGAATTGGGTGGAACCATAGGTAAATAATAGTCAGAGAAAACTTTTAATCAATATCAAGATAGAACTTTTTCAATATTATATTTCTATATCCTTTCAATTTTTTTCCATTTTAATTCTAAAGATCATGGGTTTGGTAGAAGTTGAAAACTAGAAATTGAAAATGACTTCTATTTAGCAAACAGTGAGAGAAAAAATAATATTCATATTATCCGTACTGTGAACCCACTAGAACTATATTCTAAAACAACCACCAAGCTTCTTTTCACTTGGTTGGTGGTGGGATCGGCTATATTTTAAAGCAATTAATTTAAGATGACTTTTCTTTCATGCAGGGGATATTGAGTCCATGCCTTTTATTGAAGCACTTGGCCAGTTTTCATACCGTGTAGGTAATGCTTGTCATGCTTCAAATCTCATACTCTATTCTATTGATTCATATATCTCAATTTCATTATTGAATCATTCTTGCTAATCTTTATCTCTTTTCTTGTAGGCCCTGGCAACTTCTGTTTGGTTCATGTCAGCTTGGTTCCTATTCTCCATGTTGTTGGTGAACCGGTATAGCAGTGTGACATTTTTAATGTGTTTTTTATTAGACATAAATGTGAAATAAAACATATTCAAGTGATGAGTGTAAAATTGGAATTCTGAGTTTCAATTTGTTGGTCCTAGATAAACTGAATGGAATATTGTTGTTGAACAATTCAAGTGGTATGATCAACACTTATTTGAATTTTTCTTATCTGTAGAAAACAAAGCCAACTCAGCACAGTGTTCGTCAACTTAGAGGATTAGGTTTGACCCCTAATCTTCTTGCTTGTCGCAGTTCGAAGGTGTGTTTCTTCTCTTGTTATTTTTTATTCTGTGGTCAATGTAATAATGATTTAAAAATTCTATTTGTATTGTCCTTTTACCAGGAACTTGATGATAATGTCAAGGCAAAACTTGCTCAATTTTGTCATGTGCCGGTAATAAGAAATTAACGATGACAACTTTGACTTTTCTTCCAAAAAACCCTTGAATGTATTCTTAAAACAAACTTTTGTATCTGCAGCTGTCAAACATCCTTACTCTCCATGATGTTCCAAACATTTGGCATATTCCTTTGCTAATGAGAGTAAGTAATCCTATAGTCTTCTTGAAACTCTTCTCCGTGACTGTTTTCCAGGACTGCTGGAACCATATTTATGAAGTTTAATTTGTTAATTTCATGGATTTGATAGTCTTTTTTATTTTTATTTTTTTGTTAAAGTTGAATTTCATACTTTTGCATTTAAGTGGTTTAAGTTCATGCAAGATCCTAAACTTTTTCCTTTGAATTTATCTTAACAAATAGGACCAGAAGGCACATGAGGCGATCCTGAAAGCATTAAACTTGCTAGGGTTGGTTTTACAAACTCATTCTTTTTTGGTGTTAGCCCCCTCCATTTCCCCATAAGATTTCTAATCCATTATGGTTTTCTGAAAAATGTGGTTATGTAGTAGCTGTTGGTTAAAGTGTTTGTGTCTTTCAACTAATTCCTTTATCATTTGCAGTGTTGCTGCAGAGCCTAATTTGAAGGAGTGGACTGCAAGGACAAAAGTTTATGACAGATGTGATGAAACTGTGAGTGTCAGACATCTCAAATATGTATTGTATAAAGAAAAAAAAAAAAAATAACGTGTGCATGGATATTGATTTATCTGAATAGTGGCCAATGTTGAGTTCACAACCATTATTACGCCCCTCACAGGTTAGAATTGCAATGGTGGGAAAATACACTGGCCTTTCAGATGCATATCTTTCTGTTCTGAAGGTAATATACTCCTAAATTTGCATTTTCTGCAACTTCTTTTTTGTTCAATAAGCATACTGAAACAATATTGTTAAACTGGTATACAATAAGTCAAAGTACTTGTTTTTTTGTGCAGGCGCTTTTACATGCTTCTGTTGCTCGAAACCGAAAACTTACTGTGGACTGGGTTCCAGCTGGGGATCTTGAAGAAGCCACTTTCAAAGAGGTGAATACTGATCTTTTTGCTGCACCATGCATTTTAGTTGATCTTTTGGTTTTGCTTTATGCAACCCTCTGATGATTGATTAATATACTACTGCAGGATCCTGAGGCATATAAAGCTGCTTGGAATCTTTTAAAGGTATTCCTACTATTTAGACTGAACATATTTCTTCCATTTTCAGATCTTAATGATGATATACATGTTTAAATTGCATATGATGATATATTATTTATTGGTTTTCTGTAAATGGACTCCTTCTGCAGGGTGCTGATGGTGTTCTAGTTCCGGGAGGTTTTGGTGATAGAGGTGTGCAAGGGAAAATTCTTGCTGCTAAGTATGCTCGAGAACATAATATTCCATTTCTGGGCATTTGCTTGGGGATGCAAATTGCTGTCATCGAGTATGCGCGATCTGTTCTCGGTCTGCATGATGCCACCAGCACAGAATTTAATCCTGAAACCAAGACCCCTTGTGTCATATTTATGCCAGAAGTATATTCTCTTATATTAATCTACTTCATATGTTGATAATAATATCATTCGTTTTGAAAACCTAGTTAATCTGATTTGTATTTTATGGATAGGGCTCAAAGACTCATATGGGGGCAACTATGCGACTTGGTTCAAGAAGAACCTACTTTGAAGTTGCTGACTGCAAATCTGCAAAATTGTGAGAATTTAGAACCAAACTGAATGTGCTTTCTATACTTGGATCTATTTTATTGAAAATTTTAGCACACGTGTTATAAAAGTACTTATTCAAAATGCTAACTTCTGGATCTCAATTATATATAGATATTGCATGCTTGTGATTCTGTAATTTGGAATTCTTTACAGGTATGGCAATGTAAGCTTTATTGATGAGCGCCATCGACATAGATACGAGGTAAATTGTGTTTGTAAGGGGAAACTTTCTTTATGGCTGAAGAGGAATCATTGTCACTAAGAATGATTGTTATGCTATGCAGGTTAATCCTGAAATGATATCACAGCTAGAGACTGCTGGTCTATCTTTTGTTGGCAAAGATGAAACTGGGAGGCGCATGGAAGTGAGTCTTTAGTTCAAATTGTGCATGGTGTGGATATTAAGATTTGTGCAAAATTAATAACTATTATTTTTGTAATTACGTGCATGAGTGCAGATAGTTGAATTGCCTAGCCATCCTTTTTATATTGGCGTTCAGTTTCACCCTGAGTTCAAGTCCAGACCAGGAAAACCTTCTCCACTCTTCTCAGGTACCTTACTTTCTTGACTCATTTCCCATCTTTTTTCAGTTCAAATTTACTAATTGATGCAATGAGATATTGATTTTGCATTTTCACATGTCTGTTATTGATGAATCAAATTTTTGTTTGTATGTTTAACTTGGATAGTTGAAAACTTGTAGTTCATCTAATTTTTTACGTCAAAGTATCATATTTGGAATCTATGTGGAAGGGTAAAGTTGGCTTGTATCAACAGTTACGTTCTTTATATAGCTAAATGATGTTGGTGCCTGATTGACAAAACAGGATTAATAGCAGCAGCATGTGAACCAAGGAGGAAGGTGCCAAATGGTTACTCCAAGTTGACTACGTGTAATAGACACTCACCAAAACTGAAAGCACACCAAAATGTAAAGGGCTTCAAAGCAAGCAATGGTTCCTTGAATGGTGTATATACCAATGGCAATAGTGTGTATGTGGATGGTAGTTGTTAGTCTTCATGTGAGTGTTTGGTGCATGCTAATAATCATGATGGTATAACTAAAATATCCAAGGGCATTCTTTCTTGTCCTCGGTGGCTTGTACAGTTAGTGAGTGGATAGGTCTTTTAGATAGGGACTTGTCTTAAGCATGAAGCAATTTTTGAGTCTAACAGCTTTTGTATTTCCTAGTGCGGTTGTGCTATGGTGTGGCAGTTGCAGCCACCATTGCTTTCACCCATTGGTCAGATATTGGCCCAAACTTCACTTAATCAGGCCAAATATTTGGGCTTTGGTGGCTTTTAAGTGCTGTTTAGGATTTTTCATCTTAGTATACAGGCTGAAGGTGTAAGATTAAGATTACTTTCAACTGAGTGTTTTCTTTCTTTTCTGAGTGGCCATTAATGTAAACTCTTATGATAAACATTGAAGTTGAATTTTGTTTGGTTTAATTTATTTTTCATCCTTTTTATTTTGAGAAATGTTATTTATGCAACACTTCACAGCATATTATATAATCAGGAGAGAAAGTTACAGAGAAATGAGATGAAATAAATGACTCCACAGAAAGAAAGACAAAGTATTGTATAAAATTCTGTTTCTTGAATATAAATGAATAGATGAAGTTCTAGACCATTGATTAAGTTATGGTAAAGCAAGCTTAATGTTTTCTTGCAAGACCACTAAAAGGAAAATAGTCTGTTTTGTTAAATTTTTTCACAAAAATGAATATACAATGTCTCAAATGTATTCCATAAACTAAAGTTTCTACAGAAATAAAACTCTACAAGTTTACTTCAATATATAAGAAACCGTATGTTTTACTTTTTCTCTCTTTGTAAGTAATAGAAAAGTCATTTCCATTGAATCATTATGTTGTTAACAGGAGTGAAAATGTGTCTGCATTTTTAGAATTCAAACATGATAAATATATAAAAAAAATAGTTAAAAAAAGAGAAGATATTAAAAAAATAGCAACTTTTATGAGAAAATGTGTAATTTAAGGTTACAGTGGGCTTATAAAAGGAGGATTGAAGGTGCTGCACCGTTTTATGTACAGAAAATGATAAAATAATGTCCCCTTTTGGAATCACACTGCAAAACATATAAATTACACATGTCTGTTAAATTATAACATCTTTTTTGTCTGAATAATTGGCAAAGGATGATTCTTTCTAGGAAACCAGGTCCATCCATGCTGCTAATAGATTGCACAATTTCCAAAAACTGTTTTCTTCTGAAGGCATTTTGGACCCATACATCACTAGGTTTCTAACTTCAACACTAGTACTACTGTTCTGAACATCAAAAAGTGCTGTGCTGAGAGATTCTGAACAAATAAAGAAAGGATCAGCATGACCATCATGAATAATGTAAAATGATCATACGTTGAACATAGACTCATGCAGATTCTTTGTTGGATCATTTGAATGTCATGTGACAATTGGCCGAAAGCAGAGTGCCATGTTATTTGTTTTCTTATTTGACAAACCATTCTCTGATCATATTTCATCATGTGAATGTGTAAGTGAGTAGGACAAAAAATAAAAATTATTTTGAGAATCTGGTATCAGACTTTACAATTATAATCCTTCATTCACATGATTTTGTAGCTATTATGGTCCAATCATACATTGTAGAAGCAAAGCAACAAATTTGAACAATTGAGTGTCACCCTTTTTTTTTTAATATAATATTTTTATTCTTTGAATTTTTTTTTACTGTTTATAGAAAAAATTCTACTTAACATTAGGAAAATAAATTTAGTTTGCCACTATATGATGGATTCTTAAAAGTGAGATAACTTATTTTAATGCAGTGACTATTGTTTCTCGTATTTTGTACTCCGTGTCGTTTGAACTTTATGTAAAACTAAATCAACGGATTTTCCTTTCTAATTAATTATTCAAAAAGAAACTTTACTTCCCTTAGCTTTTTAGTTAATGATTATCTCTTCAACCGACATCATATATGTTTTCTAAACGTGTTGAAAAAAATGTGCATGAAAATGTTTTTATCCATTAAGCTAATTTTAAATTTTTTAAACTAGTAACAAGTTGTTAGTTTGAGTGGTACTGCATTTCATATTTTTTGTAGAATAATTTTACGTTGTCATCTAATAAAAAGTTATTATTAATATAAGTTTTAAAATAATTACTGTAAAGCTATTTTCTACTTTTAAATATATAACCTATTTTCTATATATATTTACAAACAATTAATTTTTTCATAAAAAATTCAGTTGTCTTGTAAATACTTTTTAATCTACAGTTCATCAACAAGTTGTTGTGATGATAAATTTTTAAAAGTTGTGATGATAAATATTTAGAAGTTGTCGTGAAGTGTAGGTTACTTGCTTCCAACACAATAGATTTTACTTTTAGCACCATAGATTTTTACCTTTAGCTTTGTTGGAATTCTTCCTATTTTAAACTTAATGTATACTAGGAGGCATAAATCTCTCAGAACTACTACATGACATATTTCTCTTCGTAATGATAATAAGTCACATTTCTTCATTTATGAAGAGCCATATTTCTTCAACAATAAAAGGGGCTTTTATTCTATAGATAGAGGAGACTTGTGAACAGTTGGACATCTTATTCTATTTCATCCATTCAAAAGTTCTCTTTGAGAGAAAAAGATAAGTTAGTGAAAAAGTTTTTTAGTAATTTTTGTCACAAAAAATAATATTGTGTTTTCATATATTTTGTAAGAATTACGACATGATAATTTAGAAATAGAAATATGTTTTTAGTGTTCATTGTTTAGAAAGAAAGACTAGTTCTAATCCTATTTATAATGTATTTTTTTCTTTGCTCACATTGAATAGATTTATGAAGTTAAAATTATTTATTATTTAGAGTTTCTTTGTTCATATTAAAAAGATTTATGAAGTTAAAATTGTTGGTGTTATTATTTGAAGTTACCTCAAATGATGAAAATATTTTTTTATCAATAAAGAAAATTGGTTAAACATTATATTTGGATAGTTGATTTTGATGCATCATTTTATGTTACTCCATAAAAGATCTTTCTCATCATATCAAAAGAGATATTTTGATATAATGAATATGTGTAACCATGTCACAAGCAATATTGTATTTTCTGGGAAAATAATTTTATAATAACAACAAGCTAGTGTTGAAAGAGACAAGACAAATATCTAAGATACACATGAATAGAAGTTAGATGAAACTGATTTGGTAAACTAGTTTGGTGTAAAAGATGGATGTTAACTAGAGGGAGCATGGTTGTTGTTAGCGATAGGAAAGAAGACTCTTGTATATTACGTAAGAAAAACATATGAAAAAGATATATGAATGTTGTTCAAGATATAGAAGAATTATGACATGGAAATTAAGACAATATGAGGAAGAAATTATTTAAGATCCCAGCAAAATATCTCCTCCCAAACATAATAGATTATCCACTTGAATCCCAAGTGTAAAAACAAGTTAAATACATAAAAAAGAAATGAAGGTTGAATTGTATAATTAATATCTTTTGAAAGTTTTCATGCAACTTCGTCCGATAGATTAAACAAATAAAATATATACTTGACAAATACAATATCAAACAAGTTTTGTTAAAACTTATGTTTGATGAATAGTCATATGACACTACTTCAATTTGACAAACGTACTATCTAAAATACCTTTCAAAGCACATTTTTGCAAAAATTTCCTTCTTAGATTAGTTGCAAATTAATAACACTAAAAATATGAAGTTGTGAGAAAATTACACAAGGTATTTTCACATTGGTTCGTATGATAACTAAGACTAAGTATAGTTCTTGATCAACATGATCAAGGTTTCACTAGCTCAAACTAATGCTGAAATTACAAGGCATGTATTTTAGACTCAACCACTTCTTGCTAAACTACAAGTATTGTTTGAACAGAATCACTTATAGTTAAACAACAAGTGTTGCCTGGAACATAACCACTATTGGCTAAACAACAAGTTGGAACACAACTACTCTTAGTTAAACACTAGTACCATTTGGAACACAACCACTCTTGACTAAGCATGACTATTCTTTGAATCCAACTACTCCCAGCTAAAACACTTTGTTTACACAAGGTTGTGATCTAAAAGATTATAGGTTTCGCTCACTAAAGGAGAAAAGATTCTTAGGACAAATACAAGATGAAACACTCTTTTAGTTACTATGAACATAAACAATGTTCTTTTTCACGAATTGAAATCTTAAAGGATTGTTAAAGACAAAGGGAGCCTTTTGTAGATATTTTCGTCATCAACATTTTTTTCTTTGTAGGGATCTTGTTTTTATAAAGCTAAGAAGACAAAGAATCATTGCAAATAATTTTGGAGTCATTGTGAGACAAAAGAGAAGCTCCTCTTATTCATCTAGTGTTTGTCCATGTTCAAGGTTTGAGATGTATTAAATACTCTTCATGTAGCATTAATTGCACATCTCTTCTTTAAGCAACACTTTCATACACCACATCACTTATCAGACATCACTTATCAGACTTAGGTTATATAGTTTTTTCCTAAAACAAAGTAAAGTAAGGACCATGCATGGTTGAAAGTCATTTTAGAGTAGTTATCTTGACATATAAGAGGAATTGTTGGCATAGAGAAACTTTAAGTGTGGTCTTAAAGAGATCTTGATGTTGACACCTCAAAGAGGTCTTCTTGAAAGAATAAAAACAAGAACATTCTTTGCATACATGAAATAAGCATTAAAATATTTAACATATACTATAAATGATTAACACTACTCTTTTGTCTAAACTTTTTGTCCATCAGACGAAGTTATATGTATTTTGTGTTTGTTAAATACACAAAGTACTTGGTTTGATTTGATGGTTTATAAAAACACGTTTTATGCTTTATTGTAAACACTTAATAAAAATACACTTAGGGTTTGTTGAATTTTTTTTCTAACACTAAAAATATTAGTAGACAAACAAAGTGTATTTTAAAAGATTAAATGATAAAAAATAATAATTGCTCTTTGTGAAAATTTTTTAGAAGATAATAACAATAAAAAGTATCTTTTTGAAAAATTTAACAATATCTCTTCTTTCAACAATGTTGCTTCAAATAGTTATTAGAGTCTTTTTCGCATCATCTTAACTCTTCATTTATCAAATAATATGGAAAAGTATAGAAGCTAACTTCTATACTGGAAAGAATTGTTGACAATAATAACTAAAGTTTCCTAACTATTTAATATAGAATTAAAGAGTAAATAAGTTTGAAAATCATCTTTAATTTTCATTTCTACATTTAACTTGTAAGAATGGTTTTTTAGTTATAAATTTAAGTTTTGCTCATTACTCATAGCTAGAATAAATTTCAATTAATATATTTTTGAATAAAAAAAAAACTTTGTGATTTAAAAACTTCTAATCTTTATCACTATTTTTCTTCAACTTGTCATTGAATCACACAAATTCTTGTTTATATATTTATTTATTTGAATATAATCAATTATGTTAAATTTTTTTCTTCCTAAAACTTTGAAGAAAGTTAAGTGCGAAAATTTATTTCATTTTTCATTTAAAATATTGATATTCAAATTTTCGTCATTTTTTACGCTTTTAATGTTTTTGTTGAGAAAACCAAACAGATACTTAGAATAGTATTAAGTGTTAAAAAATAAATTATATAAATTATTCTATATATTATCACCATCTTTATCTTTCATGCATTTCTTTACTTACTTTATGTTATCATCTCTAGTTACTTTCATTCTTATGCTTTAATTTACATTTGATTTCTTTACATATTTACCTTACTTCAATTTAAATTTACTATACATTTAATTTTACTTACAATTGAATCATTTTATTAATTAATCTCATTTACATTTATACATTCGTTTACATTTTTTTTTCTAATTCATTATATTACTTTAAATTTACTTGCATTGATTTTTTTAATTACTAAATTTGTATTTTCGAGTTTTTTTTTTACAATTAAGTTACTTTGTTTAAATTTTTATTAGTTTTTTTTCTTTAATTTTCTCTTTTCAAGATTTATAATCTTTTATCATAAAATTCCAAAAAATAACAAAAAATAAGAATTTTTATTTTAATATTTTTAATTTTAATACTGATTTTCTAATAATCATAAACATAAACTTCAAAATATTTCTTTAAATTATAAAATATAAACAAATTTTAATATAATTTAAATATAAATGTACAATTATTTTTTAATTAAATTTAAAATTTATTTTTCACCAAAAAATTAAATCGAAAGATTTTTTATTTTTTATTTGAAAAGAATGTTTTTACTATTTACGGTTAGGGTCCAGACCTATAATATATTTAAAATATAAAAGTGAAGAAAATAGAAACTCATAAGAAAAATATGAAAAGAATGCAATAACTTTCTTTAAGAATTTCTATGTCAGATAACAATAAAACACTCGTAATAAAAGGAGGTGAGGTTACAGTTTCTGTCTATATGACCTTATAAGATTTGAGTTAAGAAGGCTCATTTATACATACACTTTTATAACGTAAGTCATCCATCAATTAGAGGTGGATAAGTCGTCTCTCTCTCCATCATCATAGTTCTATGACTATAAGCTAGGATTGAATCTCTCCTTTCATTTTATTAGCTTTTCACCAAAATAGCTTTACTAATTTTACAATCTCCCACTTAAAGATAGTTTTGGTAAATTTTCAAAATCTTAAGATTCCAAATTGCTCATGTATCTGATAGGCCATAGGAAGATCTGCACCATTCAAACTTATTAGCGTTGATTGACTTTGTCATGGCATCTGTTAGGTTATCTTTAGTGTGAATCTTCTGCATATCCACACTTTCTTCTTCTATGACTTCCCAAACAAAGTGATATTGAACATCAATGTATTTTGTCCTGTAATTGAAAACTAGATTCCTTGCAATATGCAAGACACTCTAATTGTCACAATACACATCAATTTTTTTGTTGTTTATGCCCGAGTTCCTCCATTAACCTTGGGATTCAAATAACTTCCTTCAACGCTTGTGTGGCTGTGATATATTCATCTTCTATAGTAGATAGAGCTACAATAGTCTATAACTTAGATAGCCAGCTCACAACTCCTCTCGCAAGTATAAACACATAGCCTGTAGTAGATCTTCATTTGTCAAGATCACTTGCAAAATCTGAATCAACATATCCATTAATAATGAGCTCTAAGCCTCTAAAACATAATGCAATACTCAAGGTCCCTTTTGATGTATCTTTGGATTCTCTTAATCACATTCCAATGCTCTTTACCCAGATCTGCCATCAATCGACTTACTAATGCAACTGATTGAGCAATATGTGGTATTGTACAGATCATGGCATACACAAGGCTTCCCACCGCTAATGTATATAGTACTTGAGACATTTCCATCCTCTCTGTTTCACTACTAGGGCACATACTTAAGGATAATTTAAAATTGATAAGAAATGGAGTTGAAATTGACTTACATTCTTGCATGTTGAAGCGCTGTAAGATCTTCCTCAAATAATTCTTTTGAGATAGCTAAATCTTCCCATCCTTACTATCAATGTGAATTTGCATCCCTAAAATCTTGTTTGTTGGTCCCAAGTCCTTCATATCAAACTCCCTAGCCAATTGAGCCTTCAATCCTTGGGTTTGATCTTTGTTGGGGCCTACCACCAACATGTCATCCACATACAACAACAAGATGATGAAATTGTTATAACCAAACCTCTTGTAGTAAGTACAATGATCTGAACTAAGTCTGTTAATAAAGGAATCAAATCTCTTACCGACACCTTGGCGCCTGCTTTAGATCGTACAGAGATTTGGTCAACCTACAAACCAAGTTTTCTTTTCCTTATTGCTTATAACCTTCTGGTTTGAGTATATATATCTCTTCTTCAAGTTTGCCATGAAGAAAAGCAATTTTTACATTTGGTTGCTCAAGATGTAAATCAAATACAACACACATAGCTAGAACTACTCTAATAGTAGTTAATCTCATCATAGGAGAAAATATTTCATGAAAGTCTACACCTTTTTTAGCATATTCCTTGACAACCAATCTTGCACAATATTGTTCTACCTGATCATTACTATCTCGCTTGATCTAGTGAACCCATTTGTTACCAATGGCTTTCCGGCCTGTTGGAAGTGCAATAAGTTCCCAAAATATGATTCCTATGCAATGCCCCAATTTCTTCTTGCATTGTTGTCATTCACATAGAAGCATTTGGATTTTACATAGCCTCTAAAAAAGTTGTTGCCTCTCCTTCTTTTGTTAGAAGACAATATGCATCATGACTTGCCATAATAGTTTGAATGCCATGATGGCTTCCTTGTCTGGTGGGGTGATCGTCGCACTTCGATCTCATTTGCCTCATCAAGTAATTGTTCATTGTGCTCACATTCTGCTTCAAAAGAATAATTTTCTCCAGAGTTATCATCTATCAAAATTGTAGTAGTTTTCTTAGCAGTGTTATCATTTCTTTCTTCACTTTGTAGTTTAGTTTCTGCAAATACAACATCTTTATCGATGACTACTTTGCAGGCAGTGGGATCCCATAGGTGATACCTTAACACTGTCAGCATGACCTAAGAATATACATTTCCTAGATCTTGGATCTAGTATTGCTCTTTCTTGGGAGTTGTGCAACACGTACACATGACATCCAAACACATGTAGAGAAGAATAATTAGTTGGCTTGTCATTCCACATCTCAATTAGTGTCTTTAAACCAATTGGATTAGATGGCGATCAATTCATTATGTAACAAGCAATCTTTAATGCTTCTCCCCAAAAAAGCTTCGCTAACCTTGCAGTTTTGAGCATAACTCTAGTTCTTTCTAGGAGAGTTCTATTCATCCACTCTGCTACACCATTTTGCTATAGTGTATATGCAACTGTGAATTGCCTCTACATACCCGTTTGCTTGCAAAAATGTGAGAAATCTCTATCTATATATTCTCCTCCATTGTCAGTCTTCAAGCACATTATCTTTTTTTCGAATTCAAGTTCTACTCTTGCTTTGAATTCTTTGAGTATCAGAAACACATCTGACTTATTCTTGATTGGGTACACCGATAGCCTCCTAATAGTCATCAATAAATGATACAAAATATTTTGCTCCTCCTAGGGACATCTTTGGTGACTCCCATACATCAGAACGAATTGATTACAATATGTACTTGCTCCGAGCAGTCGATCTAACGAATGTCAGTCTATGTTGTTTACTAATAACACAATGCTCACAAAATGGTAAGTTTATTGATTAGAACTTGGAAATGAGATTACGTTTCACAAGAATCTTTAGGCCGTGTTCTGACATGTGGCCCAGTTTGCGATGCCACATCATTGTCGTTTCTTCTTGGTTTGTTGAAGCAACTAATGCCTCTACTTCTTGCAAAGTATCTCCTATAAGCATATATAGATTCGTCACAATCTTTTCTGCTTTTATTACCACAACAAAACCTTTAATAACTTTCAAGATCCCACCTTCAATATGGGTCTTGCAACCAAGGTTATCTAGTTGTCCAATAGACAAAAAATTCTTCTTCAACCCCTTCGCATGTCTTATCCCTTGAAGTGTTCGAACAGAACCATCAAACATTTTTATTTTGATAGTACCCACTCCAACAATTTTTAAGGCATGATCATTTTCCATGAACACAAATCCTTCCAAGACAGGTTCATTAGTATAAAACCAATCACGATGCAAAGTCATGTGTCAAGTTGCTCATGAATCCAATCCAAACATCAGCGAGTTGTTTGTTGCCTTTAGAACCAATGTTTTCTTTGTCATACAATATTTCTCTATCATCAGAGGTACTTAGAACACATCCTTGAGAAGTTTATGTTTTTGAAGCCTTTTCTATACTCTTCTTGTTCTGACAATCTTTCTTCAAGTGCTCTCTCATGCCACAATTGTAGCATCTAAAGCTCTTCCTTCCTCGTGACTTTGATCTACTTTGACCTTGACTTTCACTAGAACCACGCTCCATTGATCTCCCCCACCAACAACACATTTACTTGTTTTGAGCTCTCTAATCTATCTTCCTTATTCTTTTGTTTGAATTCTTCTTCAAGAATCACAACAGCCATATCATCAAAGGAAAGATAATCAACCAAGACATTATTAGTTAGGTTGATCATATGAATTTGGTAAACTTTGAAGTATAAGCTCTGTAGACATTATTAGTTAGGTTGATCATATGAATTTGGTAAACTTTGAAGTATAAGCTCTGTACGTTCATTTTCTGCTATTTTGTTATCCAACGATGAGAGTTGGAAAATAGCGTATTTAGTTTGTTAATGTGATTTGTTGCAGATGTGGATTCATTCATTCGAAGAGTATAAAGTTTCCTCTTTAAGAATATCTTGTTGAGAAATGACTTGGCTCATATAATCTGGTGAGAGCATCCCAAATTTCCTTTGTTGTGTTTTTCTCTGCTACACTTGACAAGACTGAATCAGCTAGTGCCAAGTGCAAGTTTACAACTGCATTGTCATCCATCTCCTTTCATTTTTCATCTTTAATCCCACTGGGTCTACCTTCAATTGTAGCCACACAATTCTATTCATAATTGCTTTTATCTTCAATTTCCATGAGGAAAAGTTACTCCCACTAAATTTTTGAATCTCATACTTTGTTTTCATTTTTTTAATATGGGATGTAGTAACTTTTAGCGGAAAAAAAAAATTAATCAACAACCTTTACCTCTGACACCGTTGTTGAGTTCCAAACATATAACATATCTAATATAAAAGTGAAAAAAATGAAAACTCATAAGAAAAATGTGAAAAAAATGCAATAACTTTCTTTAAGAATTTCTACTTCTCTCTTTTACAAGGAACAACAATAAAACTCTCGTAATGAAAGGAGATTACAATTTCTCTCTATATGACCTTATAAGATATGAGTTAAGAAGACTCATTTATAAATAAACTTTTATAACGTACACTTCATACAAAGTTGGATCTCATAATTGGATACAAACAAATCCATACGGTGGAGGAAGATATTCACAAGACTTCCTTTAGAACCCATAGTAGTCACATTTACATGGACTTGCACCAACCATGTTCCATGCGGCAACATAAATGACTCCATTTCAATCATTATATGGTTATGCACCAACCATGAACTCTCCTCTTATTGCTGGAGATTCCACATTCACAGTAAACACTACAAACAATCATTAAACACTTGGGAAAAGTCTTCAGTTGTTTAGTGTATATGGGAGCTATTAGCTAAACTATTCTAAAACTTAGAAAAATTACCAGCAACTAGATAACAATTCTAAAAGTATAATCATCTTACATTAAGCAATGAAATAATTAAGCAATATTACAATATTATTTTTAATATGCTAAGGTCATGCTATACAATTCTTAAGTCACTTGATTCTCTTTCTTCTGAGTTTTTTTAGGTGTAACTTATTTTTGGAATATATTTGTCTAAAATGTTTCCGGAAACTACACAATTAATTGGCTTACGTTGCCCTTATTTTCCTCTTTAAGCATATCTTCTATAACACCCTTCCTGTGGAAAGTAGGGACCTCCTTCCAATATTCTTCAACCTCATAAGTTCACCATCTGAACCTACCATTAAGAATTGAAAATTCTACTTCTTCAACCTCATACAATGTGATATTTAGCTTCTTTAAAGGTTATTTCCTCTCATGGCTATTGTAGACGTCTAGGTTTTACCATACCCTCTTCAAAGTGATGTACTTGGTCATACTTTCTCTTCCTTGTTTGATTCTCCAATTTACAAGTTCACCATATGGAGTTTTTGGTATATGTTAACTAAACAGAATATCTACAGTAGTCAAATTAAATCAATTATATTTATTAATAGACTATAATAGAATAGAATCTACATCTTAACATCATATACAACAAAATTATTGTTCAATGCAATTGAACCATGTATTTCTTGAGATGGTAAGCACTGCAAGCTCATAGATTTGTAAATTTTAAAGAGGACTCGGGTCTAGTAGGTTCAATGCACCAATTTGGCTGTTCATTGTTAGAATCAAATGTGGATATGCGTAAGATCCTGTCGTGGTAACCATACAAGGATGACCGGTGGCCAATGCTGACATATGTTATGTTTGCTTCTCTAATCTTTTGGTACAAATGAACCTGCAAGCCAAAGCATAGCAAAATGAACTTCAACACAACATCAACATGGTAAAAGGGGTTATACATGAACACTATTATTTTACATACACTTTACCAAATCGATTATTTTTCTCTCTTGCTAGCACATGATATCATATATCATACCTACACCTTTCTCCTAGGTGTAGAATAGCAAGTTGTCCAACCAACATTTTCCATATCATAATGAAAAGTATCAAAACAACATATTCTTCTGGATCCCTTAACAATGTAACTCTAGTATGTTTATCGAATTTTATATAAAAACAAATTTTCAGCTAAAAGTTCTCTCGGCAGCATTTTGACTATGCTTTTCTAAATATACATAGCCTAATCTAAACATGTATATAGCCGGTTGTATTAGTGTCGTAAATTATATCTAAAAAGGCTGCATAACAATGTTTCGAAGGGGTTAGTTCATGCAACAGTACATCCAAATAAATTTGATGAAAAACCATTTGATAATAGCTGCAATGTTACTTTTTTCAAGAGTAATTTCTTATGTGTGTTAGCTTAGAGTTTCTACTAAGAGCCGGTAACTAGTAATTCCATAGTGTGATGCTTTGATTCTAAAATCATAATCGTCAGTATGAAGATCACATAAGACTATTTACTAGATAGTCTAGTAGTGTTAAGATTGGATGGTCGTCTATCGTCCAGTTGATTAATGCATATATGTCGTTATCATCTAACGCATCTAATAGCTAGATCATCTACCTCTTGTAAACTAATAGATGATAGTTGTCTTAACTGTTTTTTGATGGTTTTTTTGTAGTCCCTACTTTCATGTATAGAGTCATGTTAAACTCCTTTAAACATGTATGATACGTGCTCTCCACGTATAGAATCTTTTATAATTTAGTTTGTTTCTTTCTTTCATTATTGTGTGTCTTTTCCATATTGTTCAAAAGTCAAGAATTGAAATATTATCATCAAGTTTGACAATGAGAAGTTCTTTGGTGAGAATGACTCTAGACTACAGAGATAAAGATGTGTTGATGCGATAAAGGGGAGGCGAACATGTCAACAACTTTTTCTCTAGAGGAGAAGACTAACATGATTAACAAAACCAAAAATACAATAATTTTGTTTCTTGGAGATAAGACAATTAGGAAACTCCAACAAAGCTAGAAGTGTCATAATTCTATATCTTTGAGATAAGGCACTTACGGAAGTTGTGAAGGAGAGAACTATTGTATCAATGTGGATGAAACTTGAGTAATTGTACACAATAGTATTCATTCAAGATGATAGAATCAAGAATGATGGCAGACCAATTAACAGATTTTAACAAGATATTGAATGATCTTGGAAACATTAAAGTGAAACTCGAAGATGAAAATAAATATTTATTGCTTCTCAATGCTTTTCCCAAGATGTTTGAGCATTTTAAGAATGCTTTGTTGTTTGTGAAGAAACCAACCATTATTCTGGAGGAGGTTTAGACCTCAATTTGTACTAAGGAGCTTTAGAAATTTTAAGAGTCTAAGGCAAATGATAATGGGTTGGATTTGGGTGTGTCAAAGTCAAAGAACAAGAAAAAAAGGGAAGCCAAATGACAGCAATCAAAGCATTCATCAGAGGATAGGATAGAAATGGGGCCTAAGTGCTACAATTGTCACAAGAGAGATTGCTCAAAAAAGAAAAGAAATGAGAGGGAAATAAATGCTCATTTTCAAAGAGAATTGTTGAAATATTGTGGTCTGCATCTGATAGTTATGAGTCTGCTAGAATGTTGGTGGCCTCAATTTCAAATTTATAGAGGAGCTAGGTCATGGACATACGTTGCACTTACCACAAGCGTCCCGTGAAAGAGTTATTTGAGACCTTAACTACAAGAAAGAGATGTAGTCTTTCTTGGGAACAGCCTGTTAAGTGGAAGGCATGTGGTCAATCAGATTAAAGATGTTTGACAACCAGGATATGTTGTTACAAGATGTGAGATATGTTTCAAAACTTGAGAAATGTCTTTTCAATTAGTATGTTTGATGTAATGGGTTTAACAATAAAGATTGATCATGATACTGTAAAGATTTTAAAGGGAGTGTCTCTGGTTGTTAAGGGGACAAAAATAAATGTTCTTTACATTCTAAATGAATCAATATTGATTGCACATACGCCTATGGCTAGTTAGACAAATGTATGACATCTAAGACTGGGACATGTAAGTGAAAGAGGTTTGGTGGAGTTGTGTAAGCAAAATTTGCTAGGAGGTGATAATATGAGGAGCTGGAGTTTTGTGATCAATGCATATTGGGAAAGTCTTATAGGTTGAAATTTGAGCCTAATAAGCATGGGTATAATAGATTGATTGAGCCTATTCATGCAAATCTTTGATGTCTAACACAAGCTCAGAGTCATGGTAAATGGTCTTATTTCCTCACTATCATGGACGATTACTTAATGAGTGAATTTATATCTCAAAAAGCAAAACAAGATGCTTTCAGAAATTTAAGGACAGACACAACATAATCAGGAATCAACAGTAAACAAACTTAAAATATATATATTTGACCATGAATTGGAGTTTGTATCAGATCAGTTTAAGGAGTTATGAACGAAAGTAGGAATAAGGAGGCATAAAATAGTTGTTAGTGCACTTCAACAAAATGGTATTACTAAAAGGATGAATAGAACCATTGTGGAGCAAGTAAGGTATATGTTTTTGGTAGATAGATTATCTAAGTTCTTCTGAGGTAAAGCTACAAATACTATCATATATCTAATAAATTGGTGTCCATTATCTGCTCTAAATTCTAAGACTCTCATGGAGGTATGGAGTGGAAAACCAATCGATTAGGCCAATCCAAGAGTGTTTGGTGCATTAACATGGTTGTGTGGTTAATGCACATTTTGTTGTCATCGTCTAGCATGTGAAATAGTCTACCTCTTGTAAACTCCTAAACAATACTTATCTTAACAATTTTTTGAGAGTTTACCTCTGTCCCAAGTACTATATATTGAGTCATGTTAAACTCTTTTAAACACATTATATGATGTGTTCTATGAGTATAGAATCTTCTATAATTCAATTTCTTTTCTATATTTTTCGAACCCAACACATAGGAACAATCATGTTCATGCATGAGAATGTAGACTACGGTGCACAAAGGTATGAAAATGAAAAGTTTTACAATTTTTTCTTGAGGGGGAAGAGCATCTTTTGTATAGAAATATTTGAAGTCAAATGTCCATATTATATGAAATATAACAAATGCATGATACAGGGAAGTGTGCTCAATTTATTGAATAATAAAACCTTCTATATCATAATTCAAGTGAACTTGGAACCCAACATTACCTCATTGGCTTCATCAAGTGCACTTGTAGATTCATCCAGTAAAGCCAATTGAGGCTTTGAAAGCAAAAGACGAGCAAATGCAAGGCGTTGCTGCTCTCCCAACGAAAGAACACTAGACCATTCCTGTGTTGAATCCAAACTGAAACGAGCCAATAAATATCCAAGGCGGACTTCCTCCAAGACCTTTATCAGCTCATCTGTTGTTGGCTTTGTTGGCTTATCATTGACATCCTCCGAGTTTGGCAAGTTTGTCAAGAAAGGAAGTGCATCTGCAGACCAATATTTAACACTCAATGAACAAAGCTCACAATTTCCAGCAAGACTACTAACAAAATAACGTTGGTATATATTAGGAAGGACTTTTCTATTTAATCAAATTAGATAATAGTATTTACCATCCGATTAACTCAATTCTTCAATACAGTATGGAAAAAAAAAAATTACTCCTGAGAAAAAAAGATGAATTATAATTTAACTAATGGAGCTTGTTGCAACCTAAAAGTCTATGTTCAGAATTGATCATTTTGATTGTGTAGTTTTACTTATAAAGTCTAGAGTCTATTTAAAAGGGTAAACACATACACAACATGTGTAGATGGATGGATCTGGGTTGATCCTAATGAAAAAAGGGATTAATCTTCCGGAGAACAACCAAGATCAACTGTCCGACTAACAGCTAAAATGGAATTAAAAGGGATGTTTGCAACATTCTGGACAGCTACAGCTCCCTTTAGTGAGGCTAATGAAAGTTCAGTTTCAAGAGATGTTTCTTTTACAGGCTTGCTTAACTGTTAGATCAACTTTTGGGCAGGCAGAGTTTACAAAAGATATAACCATCTTGTCTAAAAGTCAATGTTTATGGTTACATGTCCAAAAGAACATAGTTAATAATACTTCGTACTTAACAATCATATAATTTCACATTTCCTATACGTAAATTATCTTTTAAATTAAGCCTTCCTTTTATAAAGCTTAGGCCAATAAACAACAAGAGCATTTTTGGCATTCCAGCAGGAGAAATATTTCCTCATCATTTCAGCACCAGCTATGCTAGGCTAGGCCCAGAACAACTACGGTAGTATTGTTTGTCTGAAGTCTCCCGAATTGCAATAGAGCAAATGAGATGCAGACACTAAAAGCACAAAAAAAAAGACATCTGTCCAAAAACAATACATTTAGATGTGGGAGGAAGAAACTCGTACTTGTTTGTTCTGTACTATCTGACACAGGAACTACATCATTGGCCCAAGTTGGATAAAGCAATTGTTGACGAAGAGTACCCAAAACCATATACGGTCTTTGCGGAAGGAAAAAGATTCCAGATTTTCTGCTTATGGATTTTCCATGTGCTACGTATGTGTCAAGAGCATTATTTGGAGTTTTCATATCTGAACAAAGGGATTGCTCAAGATATTCTCCACCTTTTACGTAGTATGTGATCTTTCCAGTTCCAGTTTTCCATAGACCAGCCATAGCTCTTAACAAAGAAGTCTTTCCACTTCCACTTGGTCCCATTACCTGTTAAATTGATTATATTAAAAAGTGCATTTGTATAGCCCTACAGTCTTATTAACTTTACAATCCTAAACTTCTTCATATGTTGTTCGTGAGAGATGATGACAAGAGTAGACTTATCTGAAGTCTGTAATTGTACAACTAATGTCAGTTAAAAAAGGAAACAAAGAGAAAGGGATAATTGCCCCCTAGCCAAAGAGACTCTCTCAGCCTTAAACTAGACAATTTGCAGCCAAAATGTATCCCCTCTCTAGCCCCACTATTCCATGTAACAAACTAGGCTAATTACCTCTCTCCATAACTAACTCCTCAACCCCTCTTCCGTAACTTCCAACCAATACCCCACAACTAGACTTTTAGGCACTTGGGCCTTCAAGTCTTGACCTTAAGGGCCTTAGTGGGAAGCTCAGGAACCATTTGGCCAGAATTGCAATCAGCAGGTTCAGTGGACGTCTTACCAGTAAATTATCCCTTTCCTTGATCGTCAATAACAAGTCTCTAATAAGTGTAGATTCACTTGGTGTCTTCAGAATCAAATCTTCTACCTCCAGTAATGTGCCAAATTTTTCTGGTGGAATGGAGCCATTAGATTCCAATGCAGATGAACTCCTAAAACCTTTGTATGTAATTTGTATGTCTTCCAACGTATCAGTAAGAGAGTTGGAGCTGCTTCTGTCCAAAACATCATCGAATTCACCTGCTTGTGCAAAGTTGGTAGTGTTCATTACATACAAAGGGAAAAAAAAAAGAGCCTCTCAGGCATACACATAAATGAATAAAAGAGAGCTTCAGATGCATAAATAAAACAACCGATGGAACAGATAAATCCTACAAAGAAATCAGACTATATCTACTTGTAAAATGAGCTGCGGCGCAAAAAAGGATGAGAGGGAGAGAAAGGAAGAATGGAAGGTGGAAAGTAAAATAGATAAGGGCATTGGTAGATTCACAAATAAAATATTGTAATACTCTTTTTCTTCTTTTCTGGGATTTTTTATTTGCGTTTATTCAAACATAACCATAAATTCTATCAAAATGGCTCTCCCTTTTCTCTCGAGTAAAACTTCATAGTTCATTCACTAATGCTCATATCCTTCATGATATTTACATATACTAAAATGTAACAGGAAAGACAAGGGGAAAAGGATGATGTACCTAACCGATTAATAACTGCAGAAAAAGCACTTATAGCTTGAAACTGATACACAATGAGCGAAAAGTCACCAAGGATGTGATTAAAAGCAGAAACTGACTGATTGATGACACCAAACTCAATTTTTCCTGAGAAATACATGGGGGCAACAACAGCGACAGGAAGAACTTGAATAACATAGCGGTAGCCATTGGTGAAGAACTCCAGATTTCTAGAAGCAATCAACAATTGCTGTACAGAAATAAAAGTGATGTCATTCATCATTAAGGTATGACAAGTTAGAGGATAAAACTGCATTGCGAAACTTAGTAAAGAAAAATCAGTAATGCTGCAAGAAGGTTAAGTTGGTATTTAATAGAGTTTCCTAATTCCCAAAATCAGGTCTGCTCATATGGCTGTATAGATTCAAACTGATTCTGTCAGCTACATATACTGAAGCCAAGATAATTATAGGGATCTAGTTTTTCAATCAAGAAAAATAAAACATACACAGAAGCATTCTTTACATTAAATGCTGATTATGTTATGATGATTGTAAAATATCAAGGAATATAAGAGTGAGAAATATATATAACATAACTCAGGAAATCCATTGGCCCTAATATAGATACTGATAGCATAATGTACAAAAATAATTTAAAGTAAAAATGGTAAATATAAAGAAGAAATATCTCACAGTCAGATTTTCAAAAGCACTTTTAAATCGCTGCAGAAGAAGTTGCATTTCACTTTCTTCACCACTATAGAATGCAATTGATTCAGCATTTTCCCGAACACGTACAAGTCCATACCGAAAGTCTGCTTCCTTTTTCTCTTGCAGGAAATTTAAATTCACAAGTCCCTGAAAATTTAAACTTCTAGTTAATAAAAAGGGAACCATCTTAAAGGCCATTCACTTATTAGGGGATAGGTGGTAGTTTCCCTGACAATTTAAACAATTGCTAAAAATATACAAAACTTCATTACCCTTCCAAGGAAAACACTGATAGCTGTCCCACCAATTGAGTATACGAGAAGAACAACAAAAAGTGGAGGATAGATTCCAAACATGATGTTACTAAATGAGATTAAGTCTACAGCAGCATTAAAGAGTGTCAGGGAGAAAGCAAGGGATGTCCCAGTGAAAGAACTTAGATCATCGACAATTCGCTGGTCTGGATTATCAATGATTGACTGTGACTGAATTTTATAGAAAGTCTGATTATTCAGATAGCGATCCATGTAATAGCTTGTCATCCAAGATCTCCATCTCAAAGAAAGAGTTTCTCTTGCATAATCTCTCAATACAAAAAACTGCAATAAGATGACGATCATGGTTAGAAATATGTGCAAAATATTTGAAAAATGGGATGACAAACAAAATACAACACAGAAGACATGCATAAATCTTGTTACCGTTCACAAGAGAAACAGAAGGACATACAATGTCAGGGCAATTGTGGATTTAGTAAAACCTTATCAAAATTGTTATCAAATAATAGTCATTTATTTCCCTTACTTTATTTTTCCTCTTTATTTGAGCTAAAATATTCATATAATCAAAATTGCTCCTACTTTATTTCCCTCTTTATTTGAGCTAAAATATTCATGTACACTATACTATGTCGAGAAACCCGTTCATTTCAATAACAAAAGCAGACTCAGAAGAAATGACACAGATTAAGGAGACTATTACCAAAAGAATCAAAGAAGGAAAATTACTTATGTGTATTGTCCAAGTTCTCATATGACAAATAAAAACATGAAAGGTTTTCAAATCCACGTCTAGGCAATCCATATACCATGCAATGCTAGAGTTAGTTTTCTTATTCATTCTTGTTTCTTTCGATTTAAGATGGATCAGACGACAGTATACATCAGTCTAAGAATTAAAGCAAAGTATAGCAGAGCTATACCTAAGAAAGTGCAGCATTGTGCTCACCGGGATTCCTCCAGCAAAGGCACCCAGGTAGTAAAGTAATTGCTTCGTGAATTGTTCTTGATCCTTGTCTTACATTAATAAACATAAAAACGTTTAGCTCCTTGTTTCCACTTCATACAACAGTAAACAACTAACTAAAAAAAAAAACAGCAGAAAATCTCACACACAAGTAAATACTACATGCCCAAGTAGATGGTAAATGGAAGATAAACAAAGGTAGCTGAGTCCATAACAAAGGTAGCTGAGTCCATATATACACATTGTTAAATATTTGCTTTATGTATTTCACTTAATTGCGTGTGAATTCATATTTCTGTTTAAGTTTCCTAAACATCTTCATAATAGTCCGTTATTGACAGTTTTACTACATGAACAGGAAGTCAGTCAGTTACTACTTTTACTTGAGGAGCACGTATCTTAGTCACTAATAATCATATCACTGAATTTGTTAGTCTGTTCTGGTCCTTCAATTATTATAAATGTAAATGTTATTGATTAATAAAATATCATATTCCTTGCTTTCAGTTCAAAATATACCAATGTATTATGTTTCTCCTTCTTCTCTTTCTTATTTTTCCGCCATACTTCCAGCACACATGAAACTTACTAGCAAGTGCATTGAAGAAGTCTCTCCCCAAGAAACTGAAGCCAACACTGATTCCCGTAGTAGCCAAAGTGAGAGCAAAAACACCAGCAAGCTGCAACCTTGCTTGCACTTTGTCATCTGAAGTCCAGTAAGGAGCTGCCACCTTCCAGAACCTTCTGAAAAGTGTCTGCAGATCAGGACTGTCACCCTCTGCAGCAACAACAATATCATTGTCTTTTTCCACTTGCTTGTATTCCTGCACTTGCAACACAATTTTCAAACTTTTCAAAACTATTCATCGACCAAACCGTTTTCAAAATCCAAAGATGAGATCTAACGGTAACACATTCTTTCTAATCCAATCTCTACCTACTAATGGTTAAAATATATTGAAAATTACAATATCACCATGGAGACCCATTTAATATTTTCTAATTTCCAATAAATTTCAACCTATGATAAAGAATATGATCAAAACAGTTTATTGTTTATCCAAAGAAAAAGTAACAACAAAACAAGTATACCTTATCAGGATCAGGTGGCAATGGAGCCTGTGCTGAAGCAGAAGAAGAAGAGGAACACTTGCCCCAATTCCCCCTCGTGTAAGGCCCTCCTCTGCAAATGGGCACTTGAGAAAATGGGGTAAACACGCCAAAACCGACATGGTGTTGAACATTATGATTTGATAATGGAGGCTTGAACTTGTAGCTAGAGGAAAAGGTGAAAAGAGGGCATGCTTGTTGAGCCAGCAAGATCATTTTTTTCCTTTCTGGGTATTCTTAATTTAACCCAAAGCTATTATATCTGCATAATCAATGCTTGGTCTCCATGTTTATTCTTGAAACCCAATAGTCACACAACATTCTGGGAGTCTATGGCTCCTGAAAATTAAGTAGCTTACGAATTTGTCGTGTTGAAAAGTCACAGTGTATAGGATTTTGTTCTCTTTGTTACGATGATTGAAGAGAAATTTGGAGCCGCATAGATTATTACTATTATTATGGAGAATTATCCGTACGGTAGGATTTCTTGTGATGCACATGTTGCCACGCACAGAACGAGGAATGGGGTAGCTATAGAACCAGAGAGAAAAATTTGCAGAAAAATTAAGGCTTTGACTTCCTCCACCCCATTATCACTAAGTGCACCTCATACTAACACAAAAAGATCAAAATACCCTCCCTTATTGCACCATGCCACTGTAGTTACGACCACCATCACCACTGCTGCACCTCCACTCTCTAGTTCGAGAGAAAGAAGAGAAAGTTTGTGATGGAAAAAACTCACTTTGAAAAGCTCAATCCATAAGTTATCATCTTAGGAATTTTATTTTGAAAAATTTGTTTTGGAACGTAACTTATGTGTTATGGAAAACATTTATCAGAAAATAGATCTTAAAAAGCTTATTCCAAAAGATATCATATGTTTGTGAAAGTTTGTTTCAGAAATTTTGTTGGGTTTCTTTCAGGAATTTTATTATAGAAAGCTCAACTCAGAATAGATTTTATATGTTTCAGAAAGTGTTTTAAAAGTCTTATTTTAAAGGTTTTGTTTTGGAAATTATGTTTCAAAAATTCATATGAAATGCTTCAATGAACATTGTTAAGTACATTCTCTCTTTTATTATTGGTTCCACCTATTCTTATCGAGTTTGGGACTTGATTCATGAATATTTTCATCTTTGTATGAAAGAGATCATTTTCATACTGACCTTCACTCTGTGTCTCTTGATGGTAAAATGATGCGAGAGTTTTTTGCTCATATTAAAACCATTGTTAATGACCTTAACCTTGTTCCACATGAAGAGCATGTTGGTGTCATTCTTTAAGTTTTACCACCTAAATATGCTCAAGACATCTCTGTCTTTGAGAGCAAATTTAATACTCCTCTAGTCGTTGAAGTAGTTATTGTAGATATATAGGTCTTGTCATATAACGAGATTTAAATGCATAAGAAAGGAGTAATATGACGGACCAACTAGGAAAATATAATGAGATTTAAATGTAACAAAAGAAGTGTAATAGATGCACTCAACTTATGTTCCAAACAAATTGTAGCACATGGAGTTAAATTGAACATCATCTCTTCCAGTGATTATCCGACCATGTCATGAACATGGAGTTTTTGGCACCCCAGAGGACTATTCTTGACTGGTGGCTTAGCATCCAAGTCAAAATTTCATTCCCTCCTATAGAGGGAAATTAATGTCTCAATGGCATATTAAAAAAAACAAAGGAAATAAGAGAGGTTGATTCCATAATTTCCAAAACATTTCCCATGTAATCTAATTGGTCAGAATATTTACAGTAATGAAATTAAATCAATAACATTCTTAATAGATTATATTAGAAAATGGACAGATTCTAACATGTTGTACCAGGGGAAAATCTATAGATTGGCATCATATACATCAAAATATTACTTAAAGAAATTGAATCATGTGTCTCTTCAAACGGAAATTAGCATATTGCAAGAAATTCTGAAGCCACATACGTTCAGAGATTTGTAAATTTTAGATAAGACTCAGGACTAGTAGGTCCAGTGCACCAATTTAGTTGTTCATTGTTAGAATCATATGTAGATATGCTTAAGACCCTGCTATGGTAATCATACAAGGATGACCGATGGCCAACACTGACGTATGTCATGTTTGCTGCTGCAATCTTTTGATACAAATGAACCTGTAAACAAAAGTACAAGAAAATGAACATTAGCACAACAACATGCTCTTTTGGAGGGATGTATAATAATGACAATGTTCAAAAATAATGACAATGATCATACTCTTTTGAAGGAATGTATAATAATGACAATGTTCAAAACAATATACTCTTTTGGAGTCCTCTATAATATCACTCTAATATGTTTAGTTTTTATGGAGCTGTTCTATAAAACCTTTTCAGCCAAAAGCTCTTTCTATTTCTAAGCATCATTTAATATTATATGCTTTTCTAGATCCTAATCCAAATGGTATATAGCGAGTAGCTATAGATCTTAACTAATAATTTTGGAATCAAAACAATATACTCAAAAATTGTATATATTATCATTATCACTAATATAACAAAAATGAGTACCTAAATTAACATAACTATAACTATAGCTATAAAAAAAATCACACATTTTCCTTTCTTCCTTCAAATTCTTGAACTCATCAACAATTGAATTAAAACTAAAATTTTAGGAGACATAATTAACAAAAAAAAAATCTACGATAAATAAGTCACACTTTATTAAAAAAACATGAGTTAAGATTTCATTTTATGTTTATAAAAAGAATTTCGATACAAAAATATAAGAACAATTAAATTAGTTAGAGTACAAGAACTTAAAAAGAAAAAGATAATATATAATTATTCAAATTCTTATATTCCAAACGTTATCTGCATATGCAAGAAAAAAAATATTTTTGCACGAGAAACAGTAAAAGCTCATGTATCAAAAAGAATATATTATGAAACTAATATTTCACTATTAAGTGAGGCGAGGGAGAGTCACCTTTTTCCTTTTCATAAATGGAACATAATAAGAAAGACTTAAGTAGAAACAATGAGTTTTTGTTTTCCTTCATTTTTTTCTTCAAAAATGGAAGATAACAAGTGGAGAAATGAGTAGAAGCAACTCTTAAAGAGAGGATGAATTGAACAGGTGAGGGGAGAGAGAATATAGAAAAATATCCCAATCTTCTATACATTTCATCCATTTTTTATTCTTTATTATATTTAATTTTATGTTTTAATATTTATTAAAATTAAATCATGTATGTTATAGAATAAATTGGACATCCTCCTAATTTAATTCTCATTATATATATGTAAACATAATTCTAAAAATATTCTAAATCTGAATAATAGTGTTTCAAGGGATGCAACAATAATTCACAAGAACTTGGAAGAAAAGTCATTTGATATTAGTTGCACTGATCTTATTCAGAGAGTAAGTATTTCTTCTTATGTATGAACTTAAGATCTAGTAATTACATAGGCACATCCATATTAACGCATGAGTGAGAATGTTGAATATGTTGCACAGATGTCTGGAAAAGTTTTTTTTTTTTTTTTTCCTGTTTTTTCTTTTTTTACTTGAGGGGGGGAGACATTTTGTTATGTGGGCATATGTTTTGAATCAAATATCCATATATATTATTATAGGACTTAGGAATTCAACAGTACCTCATTGGCCTCATCAAGTGCACTTGTAGCTTCATCCAGTAAAGCCAATTGAGGCTTTGAAAGCAAAAGACGAGCAAATGCAAGGCGTTGCTGTTCTCCCAAAGAAAGGACACTAGACCACTCACGTGTGGAATCTAAACTGAAACGAGCCAATAAATATCCAAGGTGTACATCCTCTAATACCTTTATCAGTTCATCTGTTGTTGGCTTCATAGGCTTATCAATTGTGTTATCCGAGTTCGGCAAGTTTGTCAAGAAAGGAAGCCCATCTGCATAACAATTTTTAGCACTCAATCAGCAAAGCTTATACAATTTCAGCCAAACCACTGAACAATAACAGAGATATAAATTAGGAAGGATTTTTCTATTTAATCACATTAAATAAAGTATCTATTTTCAGCATCATCTGATCAAATCAGCTCATTCATAACAATGTGGTAAAATAATACCCTTAATAAGAAGATGAATTATAACAATTTAGCAATTAGAACCTGTTGCACCTTACAAATCAATGCTCAAAATTGATCATTTTGATTGTATTTGTTCACTTGATTATAAAGTCAACACTCTACATGAAATGAAAACACATACATAATAACGCTGTACATAGACCTGGGTTGATGGTCCTCACAAAAAAGGGATTGATTTTTCAGATAACAACCAAGATCAAACTGTCTGACTAACAGCTAACATGCAACTAAAAGGGACTACGTTTGCCAGATTCTAGACAGCTACAGATCCATTTCACCGAGGGCATGAAAGTTCAGTTTTCAAGAGTTATTTCTTTAATAGGATGAAGATTCAAAAGCTGTTGGTTAGCCTTGCTTATTAGATTATCTTGTGAAGGCGGAGTCTGCAAAAAATATATCAATTGTTCTAAAAGTCTCTTTATAGTTGCAAGCTCAAAAGAACTTTAGTAATAATACATTATGTGTAACAATCAAATAATATCATATTTCCTATTAAATTAATCATTTTTTTTATAATGCCCGCCATGCTGCTACAAAAAACATCAAGGGCGTTTTTAGTATTCCTGTGGAAGAAACAAATCACCATTTCAGCATTATCTTTGTTAGATCCAAAACTCCAAAAATTACAATTGAGCAAATGACATGAAACAGATAGAGCACAATAAAAGACTTCCATTTTTAATTAAAAAAAATGAGTTTGCATAAGCCATAAAAGTAAAATATTTAAGCATGGGGGGAAAGAAACTAGAAATCACATACTTGTTTGTTGTGTACCATCTGACATAGGAACTACATCATCGGCCCAAGTTGGATAAAGTAATTGTTGACGAAGAGTACCCAAAACCATATATGGTCTTTGTGGAAGGAAAAAAAGTCTGCTTACGGATTTTCCATCTGCTTCATATGTGCCAGGAGCATTATTTACTGGAGCATTAACATGTGAACAAATGGATTGTTCAGGATATTCTCCACCTTTTACATAGTATGTGATCTTTCCAGTTCCAGTTTTCCATAGACCAGCCAACGCTCTTAAGAGAGAAGTCTTGCCACTTCCACTTGGTCCAACAACCTGTTAATTTGGCTATATTTAGAAGACAATTTGTATAATCCTATGATCTTGTGAACTTAAAATTACAAACATAACTTCTAAATATGTTGTCAGTAAATAAGGGGCCAATGGATGTCTTACCAGTAAATTATCTCTTTCCTTGATCATTAATGACAAGTCTCCAACAAGTGTAGATGCACTTGGTGTCTTCAGAGTCAAATCTTCTATCTCTAGCAATGTTGCGTATTTTTCCAGTGGAGTGGATCCATTAGATTCCAATGCAGATGAACTTCTAAAATGTTTGTATATAATTTGTATCTCTTCCAAAGTATTAGAGGTAGAGTTAGAGCTGCTTCTGTCCAAAACATCATCAAACTCACCTGCACATGCAATGCAATGCATATTAGTCAGTAGCTCATTACATTAAAAGCAAAAAATCTAGCCTGTCAAGCATATATAAGACAGCAGGTGGGACAGATAAATATCACAAAGACTGGAGAGTATAACTACTTGCAATATGAACTGCAGTGCAAAAAAAGTTGAAAGAATGAAGAAAAAAAGGAGAAAGGGAAGGTGGAAAGTAACATGAACAAGGATGGCTAACTTGCAAAATAACATCTTTAAAACATTATAATACCTTCTTTTTTTTTCTTTGGGACTATTATTTGCGTTTATGCCAACATAAGCACAAATTATCAAAATGGATACCATTTTTTTCTACAGAGTAGAATTCATAGCTCAGTCACTCATGCTCATTATCTTTCACAGATTAGCACGTATTAAAAACCGACAGAAATGATAGGGAAAAAAGTACTGTACCTAACCGATTAATAACAGCAGAAAAGGCAGTTATAGATTGAAACTGGGATACAACAAGGGAAAAGTCGTCAAGGATATGATTAAAAGCAGAACGTGACTGACTGACGACACCAAACTCGATTTTTCCTGAGAAATACATGGGGGCTACAACAGCAGCAGGAAGAACTTGAATGATATAGCGGTAGCCACTGGTGAAGAACTCCAGATTTCTAGAAGCCATCAACAATTGCTGTAAAAAAATAATAAGTAACACCATTCATCATTATGTTATCACAAGTTAGAGGATAAAGCTGCATTACATAACTCAAGAAAGAAACACAAAGTGATGCTGCAAAACAAGGTTAGATTGGTATTTGATGAAGTTTCTTAATTCGCAAATCTAGGCAGTCAACGTGGCTATACAGCTTTCAAATATGTTGAAGTTATAGATCTAGTTTTTCATTCAAGAAAAAGAAAACGGAGAGGGCAGCATTTTTTACATTAAATGCTGCTCACTTTATGTTGATTATACAAATCTAGCAATATAAGAGCAATAGATGCAGTAAAACTCAAGAAATCAATTAGCATAGATACTGGCAATATAATGTACAAAATTAGTTTTGAAAGTGAAAAAAAGGTAAGCACAAAGAAGAAATATCTCACAGTCAGATTTTCATAAGCGCTTTTGAAGCGCTGCAGAAGAAGTTGCATTTCGCTTTCTTCACCGCTATAGAAAGCAATTGATTCAGCATTTTCCCGTACACGTACAAGTCCATATCGAAAGTCTGCTTCCTTTTTCTCTTGCAGGAAATTTAAATTCACCAGTCCCTAATATTTTCACAACTCCCAGTTAGTAAAAAGGCAACTTTTTTTGTTATTAGGGAAACAGGTGGTAGTTTACCATAACAATTTAAACTATCAAAGAAATATTCATTACCCTTCCAAGGAAAACACTGATAGATGTCCCACCTATTGAGTATATGAGAAGAACAACAAAAAGTGGAGGATAGATTCCATACAAGATATTACTGAATGAGATTAAGTCTACAGCAGCATTAAATAGTATTAGAGAGAAAGCAAGGGATGTTCTGGTGAAAGAACTGATATCATCAACAATTCGCTGGTCTGGATTATCAATAATTGACTGTGACTGAATTTTATAGAAAGTTTGATTCTTCAGATAGCGACCCATGTAATAGCTTGTCATCCAAGACCTCCATCTCAAGGAAAGAGTTTCTTTTGCATAATCTCTCAATACAAAAATCTGCATGGTAGTGATGATCATGGTTAGAAACATGTGCAGAAGATTTGAAAAATGTTATGACAAAGCAACAAGAATCGGGCATGTGATTTTATTAAATTCAAAAATTCAATCATTTCAATATCAATTAATGATTAAGAAGAAATGCTGCAACGCAATTAAGAAAGACACTACTTCCAAAAGGATCCAAGGAGGAATACAATTCTGATGTCTATTGTCTAAGTCCTCATATGACAGATAAAGCCCAAAACATGAAAAGGTGTAACTTCCAAATTCACATCTAGCCAATACATTTGAGTTAGTTCTCATTTTCACTCTTGTTTCTTTCCAACTAAGACACTAGATCAGATGACAGTATACATTGCTCTAAGACCTAAAGCAAAGTATAGCAGAGATATACCTAAGAAAATGCAGCAATTTGCTCACCGGGATTCCTCCAGCAAAGCCACCCAAGTAGTACAGTAGTTGCTTCGTGAATTGCTCTTGATCCTTGTCTTGCATTAATAAACTTAAAACAGTTCAGTTTGTTGCCACTACATTCTAAAGTAAACAGTAAACAAAACAAAAATATCTCAAATCCACATACAAGCAAACACTATATGTCCAAATAGATGGTAAATGGAAGATAAACAAAATCAGCTATCCACATATAGACATGAACTTACTGGCAAGTGCATTGAAGAAGTCTCTCCCCAAGAAATTGAAGCCAACACTGATTCCAGTAGTAGCCAAAGTGAGAGCAAAAACACCAGCAAGCTGCAACCATGCTTGCACCTTGTCATCTGAAGTCCAGTAAGGAGATGCGACCTTCCAGAACCTCCTAAAAAGCGACTGCAGGTCAGGACTCCGACCCTGTGCAGCAACTACACTACTCTCTTCCCCCACCTCCCTATTTCCCTGCACTTTCAACAAAATTTTCAAACCATTCACAAAATTGATGTCTATCACGTCACCATGTACTATGTATTAATTCTCTTAGATACAACACCCAAGCTTTTAGAAAGATTACTAAAATCCAATTCAGCTTCAAGCCATATAATGCATGCATGTAAAAAATATAGAAGCAAATTGATGAACCAAAATGAAAAATGTCCCTTTTATAGATGATTTCAACAAGGAATGAGGATCACAGTACAATTCTTGTTTATAAATAATAAAAATTAATTTATCATAACAATGGCTTATAATTTTGCTTGTTTTCAGAAATCTGCAGGAAACATATTCTTAATTTACAAAAAAAAAAAAAAAAAAAAAAAAAAAAAAAAAAAAAAAAAAAAAAAAAAAAAAAAAAAAAAAAAATAAAGGGAGTGAGTCCGAAAAAAAAAATTGCAGAATTACAATTATATCTTGTACATATTTAGAATAGTCGTAATGTAGTACCGGATATGTATCAAATAAGAAAAAAAACACACACGTTTTGTGCATCGTAGGTAAAGAAGCAACAACAGAAGCAAACCTTGTCTGGGTGAGGTGGCAATGGAGACTGTGTTGCAGCAGATGAAGAGGGAGAGCTGCTGAAGGTCCTCCTCCTCCTGTAAGGCCTTCCATTGGAAGTTGGCATTGTGGTGAATTGGGAAAATGGGGTGAGCACACTAAAACAAACTTAAGCTCAATATAGGCATGCAATGGAGGATTGGTCTTATGCAGAGCAAAAGCTGATATATTGACACCTACAGTTAACTTATTCAGGGCAATTGCTTCCTGCACCCGTCTTTTACTTCCTGCACGCCATCTTATTTTAAAATACCAAAATTAACCTTGGGTTGGTTTTCGGAAAACGCTTTCCGAAATGTATTTTGAGACGGTAAAAATAACTTGGGAAAACGTTTTCTGAAATACATTTTGGGGTGTCAAAAGCAGTTTCTAAAAATGCTTTCCAGAACTCAAATGATTCTTGAAAAACGTTTTTTGGAATGTAAGAGTGACTTTCGGAAAATCTTTTCCAAAAATATATTTCAGAAAATATTTTCCAAAAATTAAATTTACATTTTGAAAAAAATTTTCGGACTGAACCAAAACTTTAAAAAAAATTAAATTTCGGTAAATATTTTTCGAAATTCAAGAAAAACACCCCATCCCCCCGTCGCACCTCAGCAACCATAAAATCCATCATACTCTCATAACACACCTACATTCAAATCAAACCACCCTAACATATCTTTCGTTCCACCGACACTCGTCCACCACTCTATCGCTACTTGTCCATCGTTGTGCAATAGTACCTCTACAACAACTCCTTTCACAACACCTCCACAGCACCTCCGCAACACCTCCGCAGCACCTCTGCAACAGCTCCTCCCCCTTTTGTCTTCACTCACAAGGACATCAAAGTCCTTTCACACTTATAATGGGGTGCAAGGAGCAAATATGGGAGTGTAGAAAGAAATTGTCCTTATTCAGCCAACAAGTTTATTTTTTTCATTTAAGCAATTTTGAATTTCATTTACAGGTTAAATTGGCTGATGATTGTCCTTTATCAAATATAGACATGATGTGGATCACACACAGCTCACTAGAGGCAAAGTCATGGCAATCTCATTATATTTACAGGATGCATAAAATTTTGTCCATGTTTCAAACAAATACAACATATGTTAATCTTGCGGATGATTGATTCACTTGTATTGCGATTGTATGTGACACACGCCTAAACCACTCCATGTAGTCATCTATACATGCATGGGGCTCAACAACAAGTATGACATTAGTCAAAACAAAATCAGGAAAATTGGCCCATTGAACATTTACCATTTGAAAAGCTGCATTATCCACAACTAAAGGAGGAGGTGCATAGTCTGCATGTAACCATACTGTCGCAGCACAAGGAACATGCATCTGGATGGTATTGCCTAATCGGATAAAATCACGAAACAATGAAATCGGCTCATATGGCTGACTAAGTCTATGAGAATCATATGGAGCCCAGATGACATCAGATGCACTAAGTCCATCTAACTGTCCTCTCACATCAATCAACTGAGAAGGACGTCAGCTAACCACGTATCGAGAAGCCATTGGGAGTACCTCGCTATAGCTCTGGTTAATATCTCGATTTCCCATAGATGGGAAGTGCTCATATATCCATACCTGTCAACAATAAATAAAGTTACAAGTAATCAAAATAAACTTCTTGATTAACTAAGGCTTAACATTTACCTATAAGAGGGTAATAAAAATCCCCAACTGTTTGGTTCCAGCCAAAAAAGCATCTCCTAGCTTCCATAAATATGTGCTAAAGCACTTACTCCCCAACTGTAACCATCACACACAGAAAGGTCGCGAAATAATGGCAAATAACATACTTTTACAGATGTGGCACTTTTATCTGCAAAAATTGTGCATCCAACTAGATACATCAAATAAGCCCTTGTAGCAAACTCCCATTGTTTCTTCGCGCAACAAACCTCATAACGATCTCTCAACCAACTCAACTTAACAACATTGGCACAACACTAGCACAACTCGGCATTAGCAGGGCCTTCTTCAACACCTAGCAACTCCACCAATAGAGCACGTGCTTCATTGTTGTCTACCTCATCAAAGATCAAAAACTAACCAACAGTAGGCAGATGAAGAAGAGAGGACACGTCGTCCAAAGTAATGGACATCTCACCAAATGGAAAATGAAATGTATTGGTGTCCCTGTGCCACCTCTCAATAAATCTACATAAGAGACCCTTGTCCGCGACCTCGTAGAAAATGCTGCATAGAGGCAACAATCCACAGTTGACAATCAAAGCGGAAACCTCACCACGAGGAAGACCAACGTTGTTAACCTTTCTTTCATGGGAGACCAATTTTAGGACTCCCCGATCCTAACCAAAAAAGAACAAATGATATAAAAAATTTCATATATTAAACGTAACATAAAAAGAAGAAATACATATAACAAAATCTTACCTCTCCCTGCCACAATCTGAGTGCTACGTGGTGATTATAACTTACCAAAAGGGAGACATCAGATGGTCCCCCAGGATAACCTACAACCTCACCAACATCAGGAAAACCAACAGGTGCAACAGGAGCATCAACACCACCAGTTGGAGCACTAGATGAAGCACCACGATCACCTCTGCGAAGTGATGTTGTAGGCCTTGTTCGGCCTTCAACCTGGAAACTACCTCCTCTGGTCCTAGCCATAACTGTGACAGTGCATAATTAGTATTTAAATATTTGGTAAAAAAAATAAAAAAAAAAACTAAACTGGATGCCCCACGTGCGATTTACATTTTTGAAAAAAATTATAAACCGGATAAGGTGTCATCCAATTCACATTTTCATTTGCAAATGTGAATCGGATGGTCTCCCATCCGGTTGTAAACCGGACACGGGAAATCCGGTTCATACCAACTTCGTCTTCTCCGACGTAGATTCACCGTCGACGGCAACCCAAACATCAAATTAACTACTCTAATCATCAATACCACTCACAAATTGCTAATAAACATAAAAAATTTCTTATCTTTCACTTGTTTGAAGTTTTAACTCAGATTAAAGCAATTTCTCTTCCACATTCTGTGATTCCGATGTTCCACAGTCTCACCCACACGCACAGAACGCTTTTGTTAATGATTTGTTGACATTGAAGGTGAAAAACAGATGAACCGGATGCTAGAGAATCAGATCCAAGCAAACGAAAAATGAAGCGGATGCAAGATAGGAAGAACGAAGCGAATAAAGGAAGAATGAAGCAGATAACAATGGTTAAGGAGGTGAAGGATATTCTTGTCTTTTCCTATTTATCATTTAAAGGCATATTTGTATTTTCTAGTAGACTATGGAGGTGCAGGACGAGAGTATTGGATGGAGAAAAAATTCATCTTTAAAAAATACAGGGGCTCATGAAGAAAAGAAAATTCGCTGGGTATTTTCAATTTGGCCCAAAACTATATGCAAAATCAATGCTTGTTTTCATCGTTTTTCTTGTGACTTAGTGGCTGCCTAATATTCTACGACTCTGTATACATGGACCTTTGAAAACATTAAGAGTTTTCAAATTTAGAATTTTGGCATGTTAAAACTATACGTGGGAATGACTTGTACTTCTTCAAACCCATAATTTTAAGTGTCACAATTTTTAAAATTATTATTTTACACTTTTTAAAGGTGACTTTCGGATTAGTAATTTCAAAAATCTTTTAAAATAAGTTTTAGAATTTTCAAAATATGATTTCTAAAATAAAATTTCTAGAATAAATTTTTAGAACAGGATTTTCGAAATAAGCTTACCAAAACATATAAAATGTATTCATTAACAAGCTTTCTATATTAATTTTTTCTGAACATATGATGTTTTTTTAGAACAAACTTTAAAATAGAACTTTTATATCAAAATTTATAGAACAAACTTTCCAAAGCATATATAATGCCTTTAAAAATGACCCTTTTGAAACAAATTCCGCTCTCACTCTCACTCTCGTTCTTCTATTTTTCTTCTTTCTCTTAAAGAGTGCAATGTCGATAAAGAATGGAGGTGTAACGACAACGATGGCAATGGTAATGTGCAGCGAAAGAGGGTATTTTAATCTTAGTATGGGGTGCAGGAAGCAAAAGCCTCTAATAATATGTTAGAGAGACTTATAACAATATTTATAAAGATGACAAAGTCAGACTTTCATAAATAGATCCATCAGCCCACTAAAAATTATAATGTCTCGCCTAACCCATCAAACTAACAAAGTGGATGAAATTGGCTCTTCATCTCACTAATTTTAAAATTAAAAATAAAAAAAATAGTTTAAAATATTAATATTTTTATATTATATTATTTGAAGGATGAAAATATGTAATAATATTGTAATTTAAATCATTAGTATTTACAAATTAAGTTTCAATTATTAATTATAATAAAGTAATTTAATATTTAAAGGTAATAATTATTTTAATTTACCCTATTAAAAACATTAATTATTCAACTAAAAAATAGAGAGAGAGTGTGTGCGTGTGCACACTCGCAAGTGTGGGGTTAGTGTGTGTGCACGTGTGTGCGTGTGTGGATGTGTGTTCGAAGTAACACATTATAATATTAGTTTTGTAGATGAATAAAATGTCTTTTGTATATTAGTTAGATTGTGTTAAAGGTTTGGTTTGATGTCATACATTTTTGTTAAATGTTTAATTTATAAGACAAAATATGAACAGTTGCATGAAGTAATATAAACATCATATTACTTAGAATAAGTATATAACAAATGTAGACACGCTAAACATAAACAAACTAAAGTAATCAAATCAACTAGTTATTTAGTCCATGTTCCCTCACATTGAGCACGTGTTCTTAATTTAGATTTACATTGAGCAGTTGCATGAAGTAATGGAAACATCACCATATTATTTAAAATAAATACATAACAAGTTCAGTGAAATACATAAAATTGATACATAATGCAGATAGGTTAAACATAAATAAAGTAATCAAATCAACTAGTTATTTGGCCCATGTTTTCTCACACATTGAGCATGTGGTTGTCTAATGTACATTGCACACTCTTTTGTCACTTCATGAGCTAGTTAAAGCGCACTCTGTGTTCCTTCCCATGCAGGAGTTCCTTTGGATACAACACAACTAGTCATCCTCTAAAATGTTTGGACGATCTATCTAATATACCTTACACTTATTCAAAATACATTTGTTATTGCATTATTAAAAATAACACTTAAACATACAATAATAAATTATTAGGCTTGCACACTTATGTTGTATCATCAGTTTTGTTTCTTCTTGATTTAGACTATGACGACAATGACGTGGTACCATGATGGGTCGGTCTTCCTTTGCCATATGAAGTATATAATGGTGCGATACAAACTGATACCACTTCATGTACGCTTTCACAACATGGATCAACTATGTCTAATTGGTTAACAAATGGGGTCACTTGTCATTTATGACAGTTGTGGATCTATCTTGCATTGCAATAGAGGTTAAGGTATGATTTGCTCGTACCCATCGTAAGATACACTTTAAGAGTTAAAAATGTCTACGAGAACAAAGTCGAATGTATTCCAAGAACATTAATGTCTACTCAAATGGTTTACTATGACGATGGTCTTCATAAGACTTCAGTTGACCCTAACTTGCGTCAAACTATCAAGTTATAGCCACACAACACCAACAATGAAAATATTGCACCCTACTATGTATTATGTTGCTTGAGGATGGTTCTCCTCATAATTGAGATTAAAATCCCTTCAACCTTGTCTTGAAAATGCTTATATATTGATTAATTTATTCACATGTAAAAGCATGGTATAACTAGTCAACTACTTTGTTTAGACCAAGTTGTCACCTAAAAGTTACTCATACATATGTGTCAATATGACAACTTCCAAGAATATGCTTCACACATACAGGTCATTGAACAAACCCAAGTAGGACACACTAACTAATGTCACACTTTATCTACAAATATCGTGCATACAAAAAGATGCAGCAAATACAACCCAGTTGAAAAGTCTCAACTTTGGTAATCACACTTCGAAGCCAACTCAATTTAACATGTGCACCCCCAACATTATCTTATATCTTTCGAGGTATCGCCTATGTCTACACCTTATAGCTCAACCAATATTGTTGTATTTATTGTTGCATCCAAAGTCACATACATAAAAAGTTGAATGTGTAGCAACTTGGACACATCATCAAGAGTGATGATCATCTCACCAACAAATAGGTGAAAATTGCTTAACTCTCTATGCCACTTATTAACAAAGGCAAAGACCCACCCATTTTCAATTGTATCATAAACGATGTTACAAAAGGACAATAACCCTGAATGTTGCACCAAGGTTTCAATCTGTTGATGTTGGATCCCAAATTTATTCAACTTAGGACAGCGAGGGACCAACTTCCACTTCTCATGATCTTATTAAAGTATGAGTGTCTATTAGCATAAAAAAAACAACTTCTTACGACATATTCAATATTATAATTAACAAAATTTTGTTTCTTATCTCACAATTCCACAATTATTTGGCTCCATGATCAACGTAGATCTCAAAAAGCAATGCATCCCTTGGTCTACTAGAAAATCCTTCCCCATAAATTTATGAAAAAATTAACTTTTAGAATGTGCAATTTAAATAGGCTACCAAATCTAAAAGTGACTTTTGAATAGTACAATCTATGCTAAATTAAAAACACTTTTGGATTACTTCTCCATTCTAAAATTTGAGAAACTCTCGAATCAAACTATTAAATTAACGTGCATGTCTCACAAAATAAAACCATCAATGTAAATTTTATACCTTTCATTTATTATCAACATAGCTCTCAAAAAACAATGCATCCATATAGGAAATCCTTTTCCACAAATTTATGCAAAAATTAACTTCTGAATTGTGCATTTTGAAATAGACTTCTAGATCCAAAAACAACTTTTGGATTGCACAATTCTAAAAAAAATTAAAAACACTTTTAGATTACGAAATTTAGAAATACTTCTCAAATTCTACAATATTCTACAATATGAAAAGCTCCCGAATCCGACTATTTATGCATAGCTCATAAAATAAAATTATCAACCTAAATCTTATACCTTTTATTAATAACATATTTAATTGTCATTGTCATCATTATTTCTATTATTGTCATTGTTGACTAATGGAAATGCAAATATATATATATATATATATATTAAAGAAAGTCTATAGAAGAAGCGAGAACAATGTTAAAAGAAAAAAAAAAATAAGAAAGTAAAATGCAAATATATTCTGATGTCCGGGAGAAAACCGAAAAGCATATAAGGATAAGGATAAGAACTAATTCCTTTAATTAACTCGTGTCTTAAGTGATTTTTAGACATAAACAGTAATTTAAATAAATAAATAAATAATAGGTTTACCCATTTATCTTTTATTAATTTTTTATCTTTTATTAATTTTTTATCTATTTAATTAAATCTCAAAAGTATTAATAAAATGGTTTCCAATAACAGTCTAAATAGAGGTTCTTGTGTAATAAATTTTATTATTGAATATTAAGTTTTAAATTTTTGAATACTTATATATCATTATTTTTTATGGATAAGTTGCAAACATTTTAGTTTTTAATTAAACCAAAAGGAACCCATTGACTGGTCATACTATGTCAAATCATGACTTGTTTCAAAATATAGGTTAAATTAGATTGTTAATATTTTTTTTTTCTCATAGAATGAAGCTGAGTTGTGTAAGACAGTTCGTTTTTACAACTATAATTTAAAGTTTTACTTGATGCTTAATTATTTATATTTAATTAGATATGTTATGTTTAGACTCGCGAAAAATTTATTAGGTCTAATACAGCTAGTTTTTTATCTATTTAAAATATAACAAAAATTATACACGAATTATAATTTCATATTTAATATTTTTATAAATTAAAATTCTCCTATTATAAATGAAATAAATATTTAAAGTAAAAATATTATTAATAAGATAAATTTTATTATAATTTATTAATTTTACGTTTTATTACCAAAATGTTCCCTTTATTATTTTGTAGATCTATTTAAATTTAACCTAAGGACCCATTTAGAATCTGGCCTCATGGTATTTATTAAAAAAATTAGTTAACTTGTTTACTCCTTATAATATAGAAAATGTCTGTAAACAAACTAAATCAGATTTAACTTAAAAGAAGTCAAGCAATTTTGATGATTAATTGTTCAAGCAATTTTGATGATTAATTGTTCAAGTAAAATTTTATTTTTTACCTGACTTATTTATGTATTTTATGTGGCCTAGACTAGCACCTCTATTTAGTTACAAATTGTGTTACTTTATGATTTTGTTTGAGATAATAATAATAATAATAATAACATGGCATCAGATAACAACAATCAGATCTGTGAAATTACAAAACTTTTTTTATTTACCAAGCTACAAAACTCTTTCATAACTATTATGATTTTTTTCATCTCTTTCTTATTCTTTCACTCTTAACTTTTAATTATTTTTGTCATGTTTCTCATTTGCTCCCCTTATTCTTTATACATTTTCATTTCCCTTTGTTCTAAAGGAAAAATCACGTTGATAAAAAATGATGAAATCACTTTGAATAAGATGTAAGTACTATTACAAAATTTTGTTTAACTAATGTAATCGAGACCCATTGGATAAATAAAACTTGATTAATATTTAGGTCATAATATAATCAATCCAAGTCATCTAATATAACCAACCAAATCATACAAAAATTGAAATACCCGATCTATATTAATAAAATATTTTTAAATAAATGTTTGTTGTCTTTTGAATTTGTGTTGTTCACCATTATTTCTTTTATTGATGTATATATTACTATTAAGAATTTTATTTCAAATGCTATTCATGTTATAGCATAATAACAATGTTTTGAAATATTAATTATATTATAATAGTATAATGTTTTGAAATTTAAATTATTATTAAAAACTTAATTTTAGATATTAGTTATTTTAATAGTGATGTTTTCGAAATCATTATGAGATTTAGCTAAAAGTATATTACTTTATTTTAATAAAAATAAAAGTTTAGATTGAATTTGTAAATCCATCTCGATTCATCTTTATTAAACTTAGAATGGAAGATATAAACAGTTATATTTAACAATAGAATTCTAGTTAATCTTACTACAAAATTCCATTTAAAGCATACAAGTAATCATATTTAATATATTGTATTATTATAATTAATTATACTATCATAATATAATCGTGTTTTTTTTTTTTGTTAATTTTTATATATATGACTGTGGAAGTATTATTTTTACTAAACATCATATGTTTTTCGGTTGTGAAATTAGTAATATGGTCAGGGGAGAAGTGTCAAGGCAAAACAATAAAGAAGGATGGAATATTAAAAGATCAAACAAGTAAAAACACAAAACAATGACTCAGTGTTGAAAAAAGAAAAGATCAAACAAGTAAAGAATTAGCACATATAAAAAACCTGTTCCTTTTTATTCCATAGAACACAAAGTACAAGCATGGCATGGAAGACTGAAAACAGTTCCATGCAGAAACAGACACCCAAAACAAAGATTTTGAAACAGCACCATCATCACAAGAGACCAGCTTTTGGGTTATGCATAGCTTATGATTTAGCCTGTGCCTGTGACTCCAAGGTCTTGCTTCTCTTCATCTTTACCAGCACCAAACACAGGACCACCTTTGCCAGCAGGATCAGTGACCTTCTCCTGCAACTTTTCTACCTGAATGAAACCTTGATCCTCCCTTGAACGCAACTCAGTCTTCGTCCTGTTCTCTCCTCCTTCTCTTGACTCATATGTTGTTGCTGTCTTTGACCCTTTTGGTTCTGCTCCTTGTGCCCCAGACATCTTCCTATATATGCTAATACTTGTATCTGATCACACTCTTTTCTTCATTTCTATGCTTATTTTCTGCTATATATATAGATATACATATAGATATAGATAATGTTTATATAGATATACATATAGATATGATATAGATAATGTAACTCTGCTCTGCCAAAATCAACCCACGTAGCATGCAAACATGCCATGCAATTACACGTACCAAATGCATGGTACTTTCACTCTTGTTTTCTGCCACGTTTTCTGGCTTTTTAGTATCTAGAAAGAGTCTCTGTCAAGTGAGGGAACCATTGTTAAGTAGAATTTAGTATACCCTTTTACCAAATGTTTTGGCATCACTAAACTTTTAATTCTTCTTTTATGCTGTTTTTAATTTTTCTTTTGTTATTTTTCTTTATACAATTTGATGTTTAAGTACTTAGATGCTGCCATGGGAATAGAGAATATTTACTTTAATTTGTGAAAACTCTTATAATCGAGTTTTACAAAATCTTTTTTTTTAAATGTAATTTTAAACTCAATTTAATAATAAATTAAAAATTATTAATTTTGAAATTGTTATGTTAGGATTAATTTACATTTTTTCTACTAAGCTTAATTTTTTAAGAATTTAATTAGTGCTTGTAGATTGAATTGATACTTTTGTGACCGTTATTTTTTATAATGGGATGACGCGACTAATATAGACAGATATTGAAGATATTACATATATGTCTACTAAAAGGGATACTTTGTGTATTTATATATTTAAAAAAAAAATTCGTGACGATGGTTATATAAAAAAAAATTACATTATAATTATTTAGTGTATTTTATTTTTTAATTTTAAATATAATTAAAAGAAACTAAATATAATAGATGTGTATTTTCTGCGTATTTTAGTATAGACTTTTTTATTTTAAATATAATTAACAATAAAATAGGAATATTAAATATGTATACTAAAAATAAATCCTTACATAAACAAGATTCTTTTATTTGATTTATATATATTTCTAAATTTATTTTTAATAACATTTTAAAATCATAATACAAAATTCATAAAAGTATTATGTTAAAAAATAAAAGAAATTAAAACATAATGGAGAAAAACAAACTAAGAAGAGACTTTAAACTTCCAAACATATATTACAAAAATAATTATCCACAGTTTATATGTGTATGTTTTAAATATTTAAATAGTTATTTTGTATAATTAATTTTTTTATTACAACTTAAACTTAATATATATATTATTTATAAAAATGTCATATATTTTTATTTCTAAAAAAGTTATAAGACGACATATTGAAAAATACAGATACAACATCTGGATTTGTACTAGTTTAAATAACTAGAGTTTTTTTTTTTTTTTAAATCCGGCATAAATATCTATATAAAAGATAAAATTGTATAGAAATTAAAATAATGAGTAATATTTTTAACTGAAATTAAAAAATGGAAACACAAACAAATCTTTAAAGTTTCAAAATGGAAAAAACAAACAAAAACGAGTAGTAATAACTTAAAAACTTATTTAAACTCATTTTTTCTTTATTTAGCTAATGAGTTTTAAAATTTATTATGTATAACCAATTATTAATAATAAATTTTACATATAATTAAGATAAATAGAAATATGTTTTCTTCCGCTAGACAAAGCTAAGTGTTTCAAAATTGAAATAAATTTATTTGAGCTTATTTTTATTGAACAGATTTTATTTCAAATATTATATTTGAAATAAGAAAAAAAATCTGCCATTCATCCCAACAAATCAAATCCCTTTTGAAAGGGTATTCTATCTTTATCAATGTCATGTTCTCTTTGAACATATCCGAATCCTGAAAGATAGGATAAACACTAACGTTGTACCAACTTGGTTTCTTTTCATTAGTATAACAATATATTTGAGCTAAGATCTACTATGAAATTATTCATCAAAAAAGAATTTTAGATAATATTATACACAGCCAAAGCCACCAAAAAGCCTAGTGAAGCACCAGCTATGACTTCAATCTCCGTATGGCCAATAGATTCTTTTAGTGGGGGTATGCCCTCAACACCCAATTTTGAGATTCCTTCTTCGTCTTGTTCTGTTTGCCTTATTTTGTTTCCTGATTTAACCAATAGACCTCCATTTGCTTGTTGTGGTTCCAAAGGGGCTTCTTGGGACAAAAGGGACTTCTCAAAGTCTTCTATCTTTAGTTGCTTTGGTAGTCCTGCTTGAGAGTTGATCAAATTATCTCCATCTTTGGAATGTAAAGAGTTGGCTTGCATTTGGAGCAGTAATTTGTTCAACACTCTAGCATGAATCCCTACTTCTCTTCTTACACCCTGAAAATCACAAAAGCCAAATCCCCAATTGTTAGCTATAAGGTCATATTGATAACAAAAACAACAAGTTAGAGGGACAAATAATAAAAAGCTGAAAGTTTTTCTTGGGCTGACTTTAAGGAAGCAAAAGGTGAAGAGTACGGTACAAATAACATATTTTCTAATAGGTCTGATTCTCACAAAATCGGCTTGTGAAGTAAAATTGTCTCTACTTATGTAATATAAATTGGCTTTAGGTCTAATAGGTGCTTGTGAAGTAAAATTGTCTCTACTTATGTAATATAAATTGGCTTTAGGTCTAATAGGTAAAATTCTCTCTACTTATATAATGTAAATTGGCTTTATGTCCAATAGATGCATCTATAACACACCTCCCTATGCTGAAACATTTATATCTCATATAGAACTAGATATTTGACTTGCTCGATGATATGATAATAAGTGACACGATAAACTTGCTCCACAACGAAATAAGTGACACAATAAGTCCACCAGATTTCACTAGAATATATTTTAGTATCATATTAAGAAATAAGTTTAAGTCAAACTTATTCTTACAAAACCGACTTACAAAATAAAAATTGTCCCCACTTATACATTGTAAATTAATCTTATCTTTAGTTGATATAGGATCTCCAACATCTACTAGAAACCACATGAGTTTTCGGTCACTGGAATTCAAAGTATTAAAGATTGTTTTGCTATGGTATATAACCTTTTTAATTGAAAAATAACGCCTTTACTGTGTCACACATAATAAAAGACAGTTTCTTTCTTTCTAATAAAACCCTTTTACTTTAGATTCCTTAAATTAAATTAAGGTTGATATTAACAAATTGTAAAATGAAAAAAGGTTTAGAGAAAAATATTAACACATATTGGTCAGTTTTCCACCTGGGACAGATATTTATCTTATACAAATGTTCTTTCTGGTGGGCCTAAGCAACTCACATTTCAGCTAACTTTTTGTCATACTGAGGACAATTATGGGAGAGATGAAGAAACTGAGACTTTTAAACGTTCAAAAGAAATAAGTACATACATTATGGAGAATGCAATGACCACAGGTGTGGCCACGTATTTTAAGAGCAAACAGGCAATATTTCCTCGTATAAAGTGTGTGCATGTTTGGTTGAGATTATTTTGGGGGAAATTCTTTTTCAAACAAATCTCAAAAATATAGGAAAAAAATTGAACAATTATTTCCTCAAAATAGGATGAATCAAGCATGCAGTAAGTATAAGCCACGTGACTAGAATATATGATCAATATATAGGATAGTTCAGGCTTGGTGTCGGATATCTATCTTATCATTTGGCACCTGAAACAACAAACTAAAAATAGATTTAACAAGTTTCCTTAGGTTGAGGCTAATAATAATTTCCTGGTCACTTTTTCTCCCAATTGCAAGCATCCTTTTTCTACTTTCCTTATACATTCGTTAAATTCCATTTCTCATTCTGCAGGTTAAAAGGTGAATGAAGTGCCCAGTGCAAAGTGGAGCTGATATGAAAAAGAACAAAAGAAGTATCTGCTGCAATCTAACTTAAGTATGAAATAAAATCCAAATTATGAAAATATTTTAGATGCCATCAAAGTAAGGGACTAGCATTGTCCAACCAAATATTTTATCATGTTCCTTGCAATGTGACACACAGCAAATCCATTAGGATTGGGCTAGTAGTAAGGGATTTGGGTTGTTTTCATCAAAGTTTCAGACTTCATTGCTACCAATGTATAAAAAGTATTTAGTAAACCACTCCACCTAAATACCCTTGATTACCTTATTGGCAATCTGTTACATCAGTCTTCCTTCCTGAGATTTCAAATCGCTTCTTCACAATGATACATTAAATGGACTGGATCCTCTGTGGCCCTTCCACATAGTTACTTATTACTTTTGGGAGAGAGACAGGAAAGAAAAATGATAAAACTTTCCAGTTATACAACCAATCTATCTATTTAATCATCTTCCTAATCCAAGAAATGAACCCCAAGGAACAAGCAGCCTTGAAAGTTGAAACACATTATGTTTTAACCTTTGAGCAATGCTTAATAGGAATCTAAAGTTCGAAACAAAAAGAAAGATTGAAAATCAATAGAGCATGGTGATGAGTGCATGGATAGGAACATGACGAAGGATGAAGAAGACTAGAGACTACATTGTAGATTAGGAATTGTGTAATTTTGTATTGAACCTTTGATGAACTTTTTGTATTCATTTTCATGTTTTTGGACCTTTGATGGACTTTTTGTATTGGACTTTTGATGGACGTTTGAACATTAATTGCTATTAAAATTACTAGATAGCTTGTTGGATGACCTTAATTAGTTGGATGAGCTTAGTAGTCTGAGGTCCTTAGTATAAGTAGGTATTTGTTGACTTTTGTAATTTGTTTTGACTAATTTTATATGAAGCTCTATGATTTCTAAGAGAAATTCTCTCCAGGTTTTTGTGAAGATATTTTGATTCTTATCTTCGAACTGCTAATTCAGATTGCATGTTGTTTTTGATATGCATAATATTGTTTTAGGTCGTGATGTCAAGTCCTTGAGATTTGAGAAAACATTCCACAATGTGTGTTGATTATAAGAAGTATGAAACACAAAGTGTGTTTGATAGAATTTGTATTAAGCATAATATGTATAGAATTTGTATCTTTCATTTGAAAATGATATTAATTGCTTATTATTTGCATTAGATTGACTTAGTTATGAAATATGAGATTAATCTTCTGATTTTGGGATTGTTTGATGTTTTCTATAGGTTCATATTTGATCCCGAAGGAAAATCTAAAAGCGATAAGAAATTTTCCTTTCAAGGAATTCAAATATCAATATAGATAATTTTTCTTGTATTTTTTTTAGATTACTTCAAATTTGAGTCATCCAATCTAAGTAATAAAGTGTCAAATACGATGTAGAATTCTCTCCAAGAAGAGTGTGATGAGTGCACAAATAGGAACATGATGAAGGATTAAGAAGGAGGTTACATTGTAGATTAGGAATTCTGTAATTTTGTATTGGGTCTGTGATGATCCTTTTGTAATTGTTTCTATGATTTTGTAATTAGAAACTCTCTTTGGACATTTAAGGCTATTAGGATTAGTAAATAGCTTGTTGGGTGAACCTAATTAGTTGGATGAACCAAGTAGTCTTTGGTCCATAGCATAGGTATTTGTTGAATTTTGCAATTAGTTTCAACTAATTTGTGTACTAAGCTTTATGCTTCTGGAGAAAATTTCTGTCTAGGCTTTTATGAAAATACTTTAATTCTTATCTTTGAATTTCAAGTTTAGAACGGCAAATCTTCCTGAACTTATCAATCGATCTCTTGAGTTTTTGTCTTCTACATCTTCTATTTTCTTCTGCATTTTCTATTTTTTCAATTTTTTGAGACCTTTGTGGATATAATGTCAAAATTCTAAGCTATGATTTGGTGTTTATCACATAGAGTGCAGCATGAGTTAGTCTCAGAGATTTCCAATGACCACACATAGAGAGCCAACTTGCCACAATCATAAGATGCCTCCTTGCATCATTGGCTTCATCAACAAGAACTGTCTTGAAAGAAAGGTACCCCCTTGTTTTATTTTTATATAAGCCTGATTTGAGTCGGTACCTTCAAGATGCAATAGTTTCCTCCCCTGACTGCACACATGGGTTACCACTTCCTTGTTCTATTGCAAATCCTAATAGCAACTCTTTCTATACAACTATTCAGAAATGTAAAGCTTCTCTAACTCCAGTTTTATTAGCCATATATGTAAGATTTTCAGCGCAGTATCAAGCTACTGTTTTACTAAATCAGTCCATCAACAACTTTATATTTCTTAGGTTCACTGTTTTAGTAAATCATCCCATCAACAAAAGAAAACGAAGAAGATTTCAAGCCTAAATGTAAATGTATAGATTATCAGTGCTGGTAAGCAGCTGTTATATCTACCATGGTACATAATATTGAAAAATGATAAGTTTATGATCAAATTGTTATTCGAAGCTTGTTTTTACTTTAGGGCTTTGACAAGAGTAACACAAGAAAGAACTTTATGTTTACCAGTCCCCCATTGTAAGAACCTATATAAATTGCTAGTTCAGCAATCAGGTCATCTTAAAATATCTTTTACATTTTGGTATATATTGGACTTAGAGTTTAAGTTTTGTGACCACTCCTCAAAATCTTCATTGGTCATAAAGAATTTTCTATTCTAGGTTTCAGCTGCACATCAGCTTATGCCAATTGCTTTCCCAACATACGCAGTTCCAGAAGCAACACATCCCCACATAAAACAAGTCATAAGCAAAATATTGAATTAAATCTGTTCATGTTTAGTGTTTACCAATATCACCATGGTAAGACCTCACAAATTGTGGCTTTTTTCTAAACAAAATTGAAATGTTACACTGTTAAAAGAACATAACAAAAGACATTCACGTGATCCAAGACAAATACATAAAGGAAAGTAAATAATACTAAAGACTAGATAGAAAGCACCATATTTGACTGAAGATCATACCTGAGCATCATACATAATGAGACCAGCATACACAACTGCAAGCCCAAAAATAGGATCAGAGAAGCCTCTGCATTTGCAAATTATAAAGTTACAGATATCACAAGAACACATACATAAAAACGTATAAATCAAGTGAAATTCTTGGTTATGGTGAGAAATAAAACCTATGAATGCTATCCATACAACTATAAATGGATGATCAAGATTAAAAGTGTTTTAGTGAACACACGACCATTAAAAAAGTCATGTTCGTTTATCTTTTAGTCTTGACCATTCAAATATAATCCAATAGTATATATTTACTATTCTTATGAACCAAACACCAAGATGGCACAAACCGAATTCTTACCTCTCAAGGCCAAATAATGTTGCACAAGCCACTGTTGCCTATGCCAGGAAAACACAAAAAACTTGGTGAAATACTGAGATTGAAAATGAAACCCAAGTGGTGAAAAATCAACAATTGAAGTGTCATCACCAAAATAGGATTAAATTATTAAGGGTTTCAAGGCCATACAGAAGAGTGTGAAGATGGGAACCCTCCAGCTTGAACAACTACCCTGATATCAAACTCTTTGCCATAAAGAAAAACAGAAGTGAATGGCTTAGAAAGCTGACCAATCGCCAAAGAAACACCAGCTGCAATCAGAACCTTGGGAGAAGAAGAACAAAGAAAGAGAAAATAAGAGCCAAATCAGCACATAGAACGGCAAAACAAGAAGTGGTTTTGCTGAAAAAGAAAAGGAAAAATCAAAATTTGAAAGGAACCCAGAATTTGTGAGACATCTAAACTCTGAACTTTGAAATGGGTACCTTGTTATGAGCAATTTGAACGATGTCATCAAATAAAGCAGGGCCAAGAGAAGAAATTCTGAAGGTGGAAGCTTTGGGCTTTCTGGGAAAAGAGAGATGGTGAAGAAAAGAGTTGGTTGGTTTGAGTGATGGGGTGAAGAGAGAAAGAGTGTGAGAGGGAGGAACAGCACTGAACATGGAATGCTGCAGCAACATTATGTATGTTATCTGCACCACTGTTGTCAACCATGAAACATGTTCTGTTCTAATAAGGTCACCTTGGATGTACCAATAAAACAACACAAATAAATAAATAGAAGATTTAAATATATTTTTTTATGACAAATTATGTTTTTTCTTTTCTGAATTTTGCAGTGAATTTGGTTTTTATCCTAAATTTATTAACATCAATACTTTTATTTCTTCAATTAAAATAACTGTTTTCACACACCAGATTTAAGAAATTAAAATGATTTATGAATATTGTCTTTAGATCTAAATGGTCAAAATGAGAAATTATATTTTTTAAATTTGAAGAATTGTTTTTAAAAATATGGAAAATTAAAACTAAAATTATCATAAACTTGGTATTCTAAGAACATAATTAAATCAATAATTTATCTTCACATTGATTTTGCTTCTTGGAATGCATAAATCTAACTTTTTGATGTTTACTAATTTATTGCAAATTTATTCTTATGTAATTTTATTTTACTCTAAGATTTAATCTTTTAATATATTAAATACTATAAATAATAGACATTTCTTAAACCAATAGCCCAAAGTAGAACCAACAACTTCTTAAAAAGAATATTGACAAAACTTTCAATAAAAATGATTAGCTAATTTTTCTAATAAAAATCAATTATCTTTTGACATATTAATAGTATTTTTTTTTAAATTATTAAGATCAAAAATAAAATTAAAATAAATTATAGAGGATGAAAATAGCTTTTACTTGTTAGAAGTAAAAGTAACAACACTGAATATTGAATTTCCTTAAAAAATTAAAAATACCTTTTATCTATGCCAAAACTTAAATTTGTCTATTAAAATGTATTGATTATAATAATTCTTAGATAGTTTATTGCTATTAGTTAATTTAATTGTGCACTCTTCATTTTCCCTTCTATGTGTTTATGGACGTTGCTCTTCAAATATATTTTAAACCCGCTCCCTAAAGCATGATTTATTTTTTAAAATTATAAATTTTTATATTCATATTTAGTTTTTAGAATATGAGTATTAAAATAAATTATTAATTTTTAAATATTTAGAATTGTATAAAATATGATTACATTAGAATTAAAGAGAATAATAAATTAATTTTTAATTTTAAAAATATTAAGATTTTTAAATATATATATATATATATATATATATATATATATATATATATCACATATTTTTTATATTTTAATAGTATAAATATCTTCAAAGTTTTATTTATTATAAAATTTTTATTTTTACTAATTTTGAATGAAATATCATGTATTTTTTAATATTAATTGAACACTAACTTATTGTGCCTTGTACTCCAAAATAATAGTATACATGAGAAAAAAAAAATTATAAATAACCTATAGAAGACAAGATTTACGCTACATGAGAAATATTTATTAAAGAAATTGCGGATTGAGACGGTAAGCACTCAGTAATTTTATTGAATAGGTTCAACATAAATTTAAACAAAAAAAACTTTATTTAAAAGTTTGTTTAGTTACAAACTAGATTTACAAAATTTAAATTTTATTTGTTATATTAATTTCTCTGATATATTTTAGGTTAGAAGGGATAAACTTGATAAGAAAGTTCTCAAAATTTTTATTGAATACAACAACAATTTCAAAACATGCATAATTTTTTAACAAAACAATAAAAAAATTCTCATGAATATATATGTCAACTTCACAGAAGACCAGTAATGAAACTAAGAGAAAATAATGAGAAAGAAACTGTCAAAAATTTCAAAATTCTTTGATGCTAATGTCGATAACCTTCATGTCATAGGTATAAAATCCTTATTTGAAATTTATTAAAGATGCAATGTAGACAATAATTTTAGAAATTTTTGGTTGATGGAAAATCAATTAAGACATGTGAAAGATGGAGGAAAGCCCTCATGAGGTTTACCCTATTTAATGTTATATAAAAATCCTCAAGTTATTTACTATTTATATTTGAAATAATTTAAACTACTCAACAAAATGTATATTCATAAAATGAAAGTTTCATTTAAATTTTTTTATACTATTCATGTAATTATACAACATGGAATATTTAAGAATATTATACATAATATTAGTTATTTTTCTAACTAATTTTTTAATTTGTCATTTAAAGTTAAAATACTTAAATTAAAAAGTAATTTGTCTTTTTACTTTAAAAGTTATTTATAATTTTTAATATGTATTTGTTCTCTTCCTTTTTTTTAATATTATGCGCTATTTGCTTTGATCATTAGTGGGTTAATGGATCATTTCTTCTTGCACTATCGTGATTTCAACATGCACCCCACCAGAATGGTGAAATGACTATTTTACTCTTATTAGAAAACTATTTTGGATTGTACAAATTCAAAATACATTTTCAAAAAAATAGATTTGTATTTTAAATTGAACAATCTTGAATATATTTTCAATCTATAAATATATTTTGCAATGTACAGTCTGTAATGTAATTCTATCTCTGAAAATACATTTTGGATTGTGAACTCTAAAATGTATTATTGGATTGAAAATACATTCTGAATTGGTTAATTTAGGTTTTGAATTGTTCTCACTCAATTCCCACTTAGTCACTGTAGTTTAACTCTCAATGCCCCTCATTCACCTTTACTGGTTCTCACCAAAATTTGAAATTTTTCATTGCAAGCACACCCTTGTGAATCTTCCCAACAACCCTTTTCTGGATGGATATTGTCTCTTTCACTCTTTTCCCACCGTCATGATGGGGTTTTAGCCCTTGTTCATTCCTACTCAAAGTTGCTACCTTTGGTCGTTAGTGTGCTTGTTAGATATGATTTTGTTTCAATTATTCTTTGCAAAGATGTGAATACGATTCAACTTTTGATGCGTTCATTTGGGAAGAGTAGTTTTTCTAAAGCAAGCACGGATAATTTAGTCCAAAAGTACAAATTTTTATTTTGGACTGTATATTCCAGAATACAAATTTGTTTTGAAATCTGTAATCTAGAATACAAAATTTCTGTTTTAGAATATGCAATCTAGAATTAGGATAAATTTCTGAATGCTCAAATTTATGGGGTCGCAGGTTGAAATCATAAGGGTAAGGAAGAAAATACCTGGTTAATGAATAGCATACAAGTGAGTAACAATGATCAGTGATCCCATTATTGTTCGGTTCTAAGTTGGCGAACCCCAACATAAAATTTCTCATGGTGACAAAAGAAAAATGAGACTAAAATCATGAAGGGATAGGAGAGAGTAAGTTATAATGTTCTTCTGTTCTCTACAGGTGACTGGGCAATGGAGAAAAATAGAGAGTGACATATAATTAACCCTGTGTCTCTCGCCGTATACTTCTATAATTCCTTTAAAGCACTTAAAAAACTAGTTTATTTAAACGTACTTGGATCATCACCAGTTAAAGTACATCAGCTAGAAGACAAACAGTTCCAGTTTATTTTGGCTTGGTTATCCATGTTTTATTTGGTTCAACCAATAAAACACCATACAGAACTTTTTCAAGACTAGGTACTAGATTGAATGACAATTATAATGCAGCAAAACTCAATAAAAATGCTGAAAATACACAACCATTTGCTTGCTTTGTAACAATCACAATAAGATTGATGAGTTCCTAGTTAGACCAAATGAATGACCAGGAATGTAGGGCAGATTAGTAGAAATGCATGTCAATGATGTGAATATAGTACTACTCAAGAACACCAGGATAATAAACCCAGCTTGATTGAACAAAATGTAAGGCTAATGGAAATTTTGAACAGTGATCAGTAACATACGCAACTTCTAATGATTGAACAGTGGTGCTAACTTTAAACAGTTTAACCTAGTGACAATGTATTCAAGCAGTTTAATGCGGCAGTGGCAGAGCTTTGAGGGCATATTCAAAAAAAATTATTTAACCAGTTTTTACAACTTTTTTCTTGTAATTTCAGAAAAGTAATAATCATTTCACATTTTGCCACATCTCCGTGATTTATTTTTAATAATTAAAAATTAGAATTAAGGGACAAAAACTGTAGATGGACTAAAATATCGGAATCTATCAGTGTAGTTAAACTAAAACTAATAGGATTGAAGCAAACGAGGAAAATTGGTGGTTAATCCTCCACTGAACCATGCATTATCATTCTCTAACTCAGGTGTATGTGTACAAGATCATCACCAATAAAATACTAACAAAAATATTGAAACCCACTATATAATTTTTATTGTAATTAATACTATATAAAAAAATTACAAAAGAAAATAGAGCCTCTACTCGATCTCAATAGGGTAGACTGATGGTTTTTCAAGAAAGACATCTAAGTTCCAAGGATAAACATGAAACTTAGTTTTGGGGCAGTGAAGCAAGAAAAAGAATATTCAACGTGATATCAAACCCTGGTTAGCTGCTGCTACATTTAGTGATGAATATTGAATAGTGATTATGAGCCGTAAATGAAACAAAAACATTCAAATTCCAAAATCTTCTCATCAATGAGGGGAACCAATAAATAGCAGCACCCATAACAGAATGCAATGGACCAGACCCTATATTATTATACAAGGGTTCCTCATAAAATCTCTAAAACTCCTCATGCCATAGGTTTATCACTACCTGCCAATTTTCTTCTCTGCTGATGCTCTGCAACTTTATAATCTACCACTTCACGGAACAAGCTTGGATCCAGCACACAATTCTCACTTCCATATACAGCAGCTTGGACACTTGCCATCAGTTTGGCTATTTCTCTTCCAGAAAATCCCTCAGTTTTAGCAGCAGCTTCCTTTAAAATATCATCAGTCAATCCCTTAATTTCTATTTGTTGCGGCTTTCCTTTGAACAAATCTTTAACAAGACCAGATTTTCTTGATCCAGCTTGGGCTATGTACTTGTCTAGATAGAGCTTAAGAAGTTTGAAGCGCTCCCCCTCCCCAGGCAAGAGAAATTCTAGAACCTCATCGATTCGGTCTGCAACAGCCGAATCAAGATCACCAGGACGATTTGTGGCCAGAGCAAGGACTATGTCCTTGGACTGGTCACCAGTTCGGAAGAGAAGGGCATTTAAAGCACTTCTTTGTGCTTCACTCATATAAGTCTTGTTCCGCCTGCAAAATTCATCCAATATTGCTTATGTTGTCGTGAGCAAAGAGAACCAAAATAAAGTAAATGAAAAACATGGAAGAAGTATTGCTTACTCGCACAGAAATGCATCCGCTTCATCAATGAAAAGCAATAAACCCTTTTTTGATTTCTTAGCCCAATCAAACAACTGATGTATCTTTGTTACAGCTTGTGATCCCAGTGGAGCAACGTCTCCTCCAGTCATCAATGCATAATCTAATCCCTGCATTAAATTGAAAACCCAAATTCAGTAAAATAAAAACTTATCTGAAAGATATAGATTGCAGCTAAAGAATAAAACAAAATTGATAAGCATAAAGAGTCAAATGACGAGGATAAAGTTTATTGATTCATGAAACATACAGATTTACGAGCTAACTCCCTAGCAGCCATTGTCTTTCCCGTTCCAGGAGGACCATAAAAAAGCATGTTTCTGAATGGTGCTTGATGTGCTTTTGTATTTGCAGTTGCAGATGACAGCTGTTCAATTCTTTTCTGAAGAGAAGGATGCAAAATCACATCACCAAAACCATTTCCACTTTTAGAAGCAGATCCTGGATCATTACGTCGAGATAGGGAGCTCATGGCACGAGAAAACATGCCAGACCAGGGGTATTTCCCTCTGGAGGACTCTCGAATCAGTGATGGTTGTCCCAATATTCTATCAATATATCCCCAAATTACTCGTGCACCTTCCCTGGTATAGACCAAAACAATTGATGTGAATATAAAACTGCACAACATGAACTCACTCACAGCATCTGATGTGCATAATACCAAAGGTCCAGTATGAACAAAACTACGCAACTCTGGAATGCAAATAACAATAAAGTGCCATGAACTAAGAAATGTACAATGTAGGGAAAACATGGCTCTTCAAGTTCAAAATTCCCACAAGTGAGTATTGCTGGAAAAATAGTACATGGTATATAGCTCATTACTACGTTGCCCCACTGTACTCAATTCTAAAGCAAAGGCATAATAAAATAATATCATCAATAGCGAATAATTGCGTAGTTACCTTGTAGTGTAGACCCCTGCTGCCAGAGCAGTCACTCCACCAACTGCAACAACCAACTTATTTTGATCCGTTAGAATGGCTCTTAAACCACCTGCAACATATGGATAAAGTTTTTTTAGCTCAGGTTGGTATGGAATGGAATTCACCAAACCCAGTAAAGCAATGATACGGATGGAGTTCATCAATATTATGCTAAAATACATCAGATACTGAAGAAAAAAGTGAATGAAAAGAGCATCCCTCAAATTACAATATTTTGATTAATAACGGAATGTTATAGACAATGGTTCACCGAGCAAATCCAATTATGAAGGTAAAATAAGATAAAAGAACATGTTACCCCACAAATTAATGTTAAAGGGCTTTCTTCAAAATCAGTAGGGTGTGAATGGAATGATTCACTCCACACACTTAAAACCATAAACACATAGGTAATGACAGTTGCTACTCCTCAGACTATCAAATGCAAGCCTTTGCATTTCTGTGAATCTGGTAGAAACGTACCTCCAATATGCTCAAAAGTGGTATTTATGGCAGCAACCCATTTTTCTCTTTCAGCATTAGCACGATCAACCAGCATTCGCCTGTTAACATCTTCTGCTAGCTTTGCTTCATGTGCTCTGCCTTCTGCTTCTGCCATAGCTCTTACTCTGATTGTTTCACGTTCAATCTCAGCCTTCTCTCTTTCGGTTTGCCTTCTTTGTGCCTGGATTTGTTCTTCTGTTGCACGTCGAGCTTGCTCCTGTCTGATTGATGATTCTTCTTGCATTTTTACTAGTTCTTGGTTCCTGGCCCGCTGGGATTCATTTTCTGCCTGTCAAGAAAAAAGAAGACACATTGAGAAATGCTCAATAAAAAAATCCTGAGTTTCAAAAGGTTTAACACCTGCATCCTCTTCCTCGCCAACTCATCCTCATATTTGGCCATTTGAGATTTTATTTGTGCCTGATGCTGAGCCAGCTTTTTTTGCTCATCGTATATAATTTTTTGTCTTTCCTGCAAGATGAACCAGTTGATATATCAGAAATAAATCGCAAGACACAAAACAACCTGAAGTACAATGAAAGAGAACTTTGATTACATGAACTTTGTCCTGCAATAGCTAAAACATACCAAGCAATGGACATGATTTTGTAAACTATTAAACCAAAGTCATTTAAAATATTCAAATATTGACAATCCAAAGCAAAATGGGCAGATATGGACTGTGATGTCTTCTATGTCCTCAATTTTTAGCATGAGATGACTTTTCTGAATCTTCAGGAATTGTTAGGATATCTGTGATGACGGAGATAGAAAAAAAGAATGTTCCTATATGATTCTTATCGTCTTTTGAAAACCAAAACAAGTACACAAAGGATATTTCTCCATTCACACTGGAATCTGTCCAGTGTTGTAAGGAACAAAGAAATAAGCCTCCTCTAGTTCTATAACAGAGAAGTCCTATTTAAAGATGTAGGGGGACCATTTTCTCTTACAAACTAACATCCACCCATAACCCCTGAAACAAACACTAACTCAAAACAGATATCCTGACTAACAGGCCAAAAGATATTTCTCCTTTCAAACTGGAATCTGTCCAAACATAATTTTGGAAGAAATGATGGAAGCTGGAGTTCATTTTGGCCACGGTACTAGAAAATGGAATCTAAAATGTCACCTTATATATCTACAAAGCATAAGGTTATTCATATTACAAATCTTATTAGAACTGCTCGGTTACTATCAGAAGATTTTAGTTTTCCATGCAGAAAATGGGGTAAAACAAATCTTAATTGTTAGTACAACAAAAAGGTTGAATGAGTAGCGAGGGCTGCAATAAGAGATCGATTTCATTATGTTAATAAAAAGTGGCTCAGCGGTATGTTAACCAATTGGTATACTACCAAAACCCTGGTATACTACAAGAATACGACTTCAAAAGTTCAGGGACTTGAGAATGTGACTAACAAAGAAATAGACCCTACTTCTGTAACAGAAGTCCTATTTATAACAGGTTGGGGAACCATCTTCTGTTATAAACTAACATCCACCCATAACCCTTAAACATACACTAACTCAAAACAGAAATCCTAACCAACAGGCCAACATATAGAATAGGTTTATATCCCATTTTTCTTCCCTTCCTATACTACATTTTCAAAGGTTTTAACTCCAATCAGCGGTCCCTGATGTAAAAGCAGGAACTTTTTATTCTGGTTCAATGCCAATTCAACAATTTTCTATTCAATCTTATCAGAAATGCGATTTTCTAACCGTTCCTCCATTCCTCTCAAAGCTGCATGCGTTCAGGAACGTGAAAGCTGATAGCAGTTGTTACAGTACCTCAAGTAATAGGCATTCCAGGAACTCTAATGAGCTCGAAGAACACACTTGAAAGTAAAATAAAAACATATTGCCAGTGCACTAAAGCGAAGAGAATCAAGCTAACTTACAGTCTCATGTTGTGCTTTCATTAGCCTAAACTCAGCAGCCTTTGAAGCAAGCTCAGCTTGTTTTGTCTCCTCTTGCTTTTTGATGACGTCAAAGACCTGTACAATAAGAGCCAGGTTAAAACGACGGAGAAGAAAATGGTGGGGTTGCATAGAAAGGGAAAATGGGCATAAAGCTGAAACCTTTTCGCGGTGGGGTGAAGTGGAAATCTTGTCGAGAGCCTCAACTCCTCTCTCCAGGGCCTCGGGATCAAACCCAGCAGAAGTGGTCCTCGGATGATCGTTTCGCACCTTTGGCGGCGCCGGAGAAGGTTGATTCTCAGAAGGGTTCGGAGGTAAAATCCCATCTGCGTAAGCGTTGCTCTGATTCAGTAATGCAGCACTTGCAGCAGCAGCAGCGGCTATGGCGGAGGCGTAGGTTTTCATAGCCATTGAAGGAATGAAGAATGGAGAAGAAAGAAGAAACCTCGCTGCGTAGGGTTTAAGGGTACACTGCGTAGGTTTAAGGAAACAACTTTTCGAACCTTACCACACTCATTTTAATAATAGATATTCTTAAAAATTATAATTTAAATATTATTCTACATTACATTAAATTAATGTTTATTTATAAAATATGAATTAGAATAAAAATTATTATTTAAAACCATAGTATAGTTAAAATTTATTGTATTTTTTTAAACATGTAAGTTTTATATAGTGATCGCTTTTTAGGTTATCACCTAAAGAAAATAATAGACATTAAAAATTTTGGCTCACCAAATTATTTATTTTAATTAATAACCAATAATAAATATTATAAGAATATATTTTGATTTATCGGGAATTTAAAAATATTGTAGAAATTTTTAATTAAAAATAATTATGGAGAACCCGAAATCTCCTTAAATATCATTGTTTAAATAACTACTAAAAGGTAAATGATTTTTAATTATAAAAAATTATAATTAAAAGATAGTGTGTTTTTATGCATTTTGTGTCTCAATTTCGCACTTCTTTTATTTTAACTATGAATCGTACGAGGATCAACTTACCATTTTATAATTTAAAAAAAAATTATAAATACATCCAATCAATCCAAATGATAAAAATAAAATAAAATCAATGAAACCATAAAATAGTTAAAGAATTATACTAGAGTAAGTTTTTGGAATAGAGAACCAATAAAAAAAACTCAAATCACATGTAATATTTTTTTTCCAATAATAAAATATGATTAGATATAATAATAGGATGGTTGGCTCCTATTTCATCATGTGATGGGTATGAATTTAATTATCTTGAAGTAAAAGTTTGTCTTTATATTCATATTCAATAAATATAAATTTGTTGACTTAATTGACAAAAACATTAAACAGGTGTAATTTTTTTCTATTTTTAACAAACAGGTGTAACTTTTTTTTTTAACGAAAGTGGATAAGTCTGTGTCATGTAGGTACGACTTTTTCAATTGAAGTCGTGTCACGTTGGTACGACTTTAGTGTAAAAAATGAACTGAAGTCGTGTCACGTTAGCACGACTTCAATACAGAAAAGTGAACTAAAGTCGTGTCAGGTTGACACGACTTCAGTTCATTTTTTTTGCATTAAAGTCGTGTCAACATAGTACGATTTTAGATCATTTTTTACAATCTCGCATTCGCTTAAAGTCGTGCCACGGTGACACGACTTTAGTTCACTTTTTTGCATTGAAGTCGTGCCTACGTGGTATGACTTACCCATTTTCAAAAAAAAAAAGTTACACCTGTTTGGTAAAAAATGAAAAAGATTGCACCTGGTTGGTGCTTTTGCTGACTTAATTATTATTTTTGCTATACCTGTTATTATAGTGTTTTAAATATTAATTAAATAAATTTTTATAAAATATAAGAATAATAAGAAAGAAAATACGATATTATCAAATATTTAATATAAAAAAGATATATATATATATATATATATATATATATATATA
>Ga0209489_100684_pt1 | contig 66008 bp, 25 predicted proteins | sample SiratrowhiteBW_FD_187527 | JGI IMG/M metagenome (GOLD analysis project Ga0209489, IMG submission 187527) | Root nodule microbial communities of legume samples collected from California, USA - Siratro white BW (SPAdes) (version 2) | ecosystem: Host-associated > Plants > Roots > Nodule | place... | reverse complement strand
TTTTTTGTATAATTATATATATATATATATATATATATATATATATATATGTAATTATATTATATTAGGAAGTATTTAATAATTTTATTGATAGTTAGTCTTTTGTAAATTAATTTAATTAAAAAATATTTTTAAAATTTGAAATTAAGATTTTACAATAAAAAACCTAAGTCTAGTTATCCTTCAACCATTCTAATATTGGTGTACACTTATTTTCTTTGTAAGATTATTAGAATTGTAATGAGTTATCCTCGTACTAAACCCTTTCAATAAGTAGTTAAAAATCTATATTTGAATTATTTATAGCATCTGAACTCCATATATAAAAAATATATAGATGTAGAAGAACTGAATATTAATAGGGAGGTTTAAAAACTTCACAATTTTTTACCTTCAAATTACTATATTTAACTAGTTCCATCTGTCAACTTTCAATCTACACTTTGTCCCTTTGCTTTTATGAACTTTAGCTGCCCGTGGACAAAGTTAGCTAGCTCTAGTATGATCAAATCGAATTCAAGCACAACCAGGACAAATTAAAAATACAGATACTAATTTCATTTAAATGATGTACAGTGCATAAATAAGTGGGTAGTTCATGCTAATATATAGTATATATAGTAATTTTTTTTTGAAATAATATTTTGTGCATGAAAAAAGAAGCTGTTGAAAATATTAACTTTGAAACGTACAAGTGGATGAGGGGTAAAAAAAGAAACATATGGATATATTATTAGCATTTATATATCTCAGCGAAGTGATTCAAGGATAATTAAGAGATTGAAAACTTCACCAAAACAAGACGAAAGATATAATAGGGTTAATTGCATGGGACAGGTAAGAAGTGAAAGGCACTCACCATCTTCATAACCATTCATACACTGTCCCCCAACTAATCTCATGCCAATAATTTTCTGCTACAACAAATACCATTAATATATATATCTTTACAAACCTACCCTTCTTCTCTACTTAATTTGCTAACTTATTCTTATTAGACTTAACAGTGTTTTGATTATTTCATTATGATTAATGTATTTTCAATTGTTGTTTTCATAGAGTTATTTTTAAAATGGTTATATATATTCATATATGGAGAGACAAAAATCTTCAACGGGTTGGACAAAATCGTATCAAGTGCTACTTATAATAATCCACGATTATATTTGCTTCATTTTTCTGGAAAGAAATACATATTTATTTATTTTGTGACAAAAAATTGAAATCCACTCCAAACATGTGGTAATTTTCATAAAATAAATAGGCATTGATTCTGAGAGAGCTCATGCAGTTATTGCATGTAGTTACGTTCCTTTATATAATATAAGCTTCTCCAAGACACCACACTGAAGAAGGCTCTTGCGTGTATCATATTTAGAAAGAACAATAATGGGGCTCATGCAGCATACCACTTTGTCCCTTACCTCATTGCTTCGTTTCATAGTAATATTTGGTTTATGGTGCAGAACAAAGGGTGTGGTGAAGCTGCCAGCAAACGTGACAGTTCCAGCAGTGTTAGCATTTGGAGATTCAATTGTGGACTCTGGCAACAACAACAACATTAAAACATTGGTCAAGTGTGACTTCCCACCTTATGGGAAAGATTTTGTAGGAGGAAAACCAACAGGTCGATTTTGCAATGGAAAAATTCCTTCAGACATAATAGGTACTCTCTTCTATCTTACATCTCTCACATTTTTTCTTTCTTAATTACACCAAAATTTTAATGGAGGAATCAGAATACTACATAATAAACAGTGTATCTCATTGCAAATTCCTCGAGTTTCAGTTGAAGAATTGGGTATTAAGGAGTATTTGCCTGCATATTTGGATCCAAATCTCAAATCCAGTGATCTTGTAACTGGCGTCGGCTTTGCCTCTGGTGCTTCAGGATACGATCCTTTGACACCCCAAATAGCGGTAATATAAACCAATTTCACTAATGATTCTTCATTAAATATACAAACACTTTGATTTAAAATGAGTAAAGTCAACCAAAATTCTTAATTGTTCATCATCGTTTACTAATTTGTCTGTGGTGTGTGAACAGTCAGTTATATCACTATCTTCTCAACTAGACATGTTCAAGGAATACATAGGAAAGCTGAAAGGCATGGTTGGAGAGAAAAGAACAAACTTCATCCTAGCCAACAGTCTTTACCTGTTGGTGGCAGGCAGTGACGACATTGCCAACACCTATTTTGTTGTTCATGCCAGAATATTGCAGTATGACATTCCTTCTTACACTGACCTTATGGTCAATTCTGCCTCTAATTTTATCAAGGTATGCTTAAGATTCTTGTTAATCAACCAATTCATTTCCTCATAAGAAGGATCAAATATAAATCATGCAATACAATATATATTTTGGTGCATGTGAACTCAACTATGCCTTGTTCGTCATATGAATTTTTCTTGATTATAGGAACTGTACAATCTGGGAGCCCGTAGAATTGCAGTGCTGAGTGCACCACCTATTGGATGTGTGCCATCACAGAGAACTCTTGCTGGAGGATTAGAAAGAAAGTGCTCAGAAAAGTACAATTATGCAGCCAAGTTGTTCAATTCCAAGCTCTCAAAGGAAGTTGATTCCCTTCAGAAATCCCCCAATAGCAGAATTGTTTACATTGATGTTTACAACCCTTTACTCGATATCATTCAGAATTACAAAAATTATGGTAATCCATGAGAATTCACATCTTTTAATTTTTCATGTGCTTTTATCAATGTGTTAAAGATCTAACAGCATGTTGACTTGTTCTGATAAGAAAAAGTTCTGTATAAGATTGTTCACATTATTAAATTTGACCACTAATTCTTTAAATTTTTGTAATGATTTTTGAAAGGAAAAGAAAAATGCCAAGTTTTGAGTTGTTGAATTGTTGAATTGCAGGGTATAAAGTTATGGACCGAGGTTGCTGTGGAACAGGAAATCTAGAGGTTGCAGTGTTGTGCAATCCTTTGGATGCTACTTGTTCTAATGCTTCAGAATATGTGTTTTGGGACAGCTATCATCCTACAGAAGGAGTTTACAGACAGTTAGTGAATTATGTCCTTAAGAAGTACAAGAATAATTTGTTTTGAGTAATAAGGGTATATTTAGACAAATTTCATTCTAAGTATTTTCAAGAAAAATAAACAATTTTTATATGAATTAAAATAAATTATACATAAGTTAAAAATGTATCAAATAAATTATAAGAAATAATTTCTATAAAGTAGTTTATATATAAATTAATTTTAACTTATGTATAATTTATTTTAGTTTTTTTCTCATTTCTTTTTCTTGGAAGTACTTATGAGAAGTTTGTCTAAATAATTATATATTAATTATGATAGCAAAGAAAATTATTATTTTGAATTTGTTCGAGTTGTTTGTGTGATTGTTCACTACCTTTTTTAGTTTTTGTTATAGTCATTTTCTATTCCATGTACCTTCCACCTTTCCTTGTGTTTTACTTTTAATTATTGATAACAAATTTAAGAGTGTTCTGCAATGTGTTTACTCGTTGCCATGTTTTCCTATACATGTTTCCTTATGTTATTTTTCATCCAATTTTGTATGATAAAAGTGGTGACATTGTTGACAGAATAAGAATTCTCTATTATCTTGCTGAAATATTGTATTATGTTGATATCTTTTCCTATGATGAAAAGTTAATATATTTTAAGGTATAAAAAAAATCACGAAAGTTAATATGATTTCAGTCCACCCAAATAATTTTTAAGGTACGACTTGGTTTATTTATGATATCACCATGAAAATAAAAAATTAAATTATATTTGTGAGATTTTTCAAAAAAGTTTAACAATGTCACATTTAAATTGTATTAAGATAATAAAAATCAATTACCATCTACTTTTCATGAGTGCGAGTAAATGGTGCCTATACATATTCTCCTTTTATTTGTTTTTATTTAACACAGTGTTGAATGGAGGACATAATAACGACATAAACGATGGACGCAAAAAAGTTGATCAAGTCGTAAGATCAAATTGCTGTCTACTTTCTCTTTATTAACTGTGCCAAAAAAATCGTTCTGAGATAATACAGTTACCAGAAAATAATTCTAAGCTCAATTTATAATGTACAAAAAGATCGAAAATAATATAATTACTAACCTTTTTAAATAAAATTTTGTTTATATGTAAATTAGATTCATAAATACTTCTAGTCATATTATAGATATTAACAATCAATAAATTATAGAAAATAATTACATCAGTAAATTGTATAAAATGCTTTCATCTTTTGGATAATATAAATTGAGCATAGTCTTACTTGGACCGTCACTTTAGTACTACATAACTTCCATGATTTAACTCAATTTTTAACAGAAGATTAAAATCAAAATCAAAATAGATTAATAATATCGTTAATAAAATAATTATTTTTACTTGAAATACCAATTACTGCCATTATCTACTAAAACCCAGAAAAATAATTAGAAAATGCTTAGTACATTCAAAAACAAATGTATTATAATTTAACCACATGAATATTTTTATTGTTAAAAGAAATTTTAGAAAATGCTTTGTACATTGAAAAACAAATTATAATATTTGTTATTATTAAAAGAAATAAATATTTTTTAAAAATTAATTTTATAACTCAAAAAACTCAACTCTTGATCTTATAACTCAACCTGCAAAAAAGATGCTCTTAAAACCAAGAAAAAATGGACTAAATATAAACAAAAACTAATAGCGGTAATAAGTAAAAAAAGACACCACACGACTCGGTAAACTTAAAACTCAAGACATTACAAATAAGAGACATTATATATACACTATCTACCATAAATCATTAAAAAAAATGGAAATATTCATCAATCAAATATAAGCTATACAAACCAATAACCTACTTAAATCAGCCTCACTTTTCTTTTCCAATTAGTTTTTCTCTCCCTTACCATAAGGATGGTTAATAACTCTTATTTCCTTCCACTACTTCACTCAAAATTACTATCAAAATCGAGACTGCTCAAAGAGTCAACTACCACAGTCTGTATTCCCATCACCTCCAAAAAAAAAAAAAAACCTAAAACCACGTGCTTTAATATGGAGCCCAAAAAGAAAAAGGTTAAGAACTCTGGTCTGCGTAGACTATTTAAATACAGCAATTGAACTGCTACTTCCTAGAGGACTGTTGTTTCTTCCAGAGTTATAGCTTGAAAATTAGCTGTCAAGCTATTGAATCTTGAGCCACGGGGAGACGATGAAGTAGAAGTCGATCCAGACCGTGTTTTAGTAGAGGGCACCCATCTCATCCACTCCTTATGTCTTCTCAACTTGTTATCCTGCAGTTAGAACAAGATAAATTAAAATTCATTAAATTCAAACAATTAACACAATATATGCAAGTACAAAATACTTAAATGAAGTATTGACACAATGTAATATTATATGAGAACATACCAGCACTTCCACTATTGTGGAGGTTCTCATAGAGTCCAAGATCAGCTGATGGTTGGTTGTAAGCTTTCTAACCTGCGAAAGGACAGTGCATTTAGAATTGACACCACATACAATCAAATTCCGTTTCTGGTTTGAGTGATTTTAGAATCATACTGATGATCACTGACAAAAGTTTACATTGTTTGAGATCTTAACTATCAGTATGAATGATACGAGATTTCACTTGGATCACACCATAAACAATCAAAGCTCTGTTTCAGGTTTGTGTGATTTACAAACAAACTGATGATCACTAAGAAAGCTTACATTCTTTGAGATCTTATTTATCTCCTTATTGTATTTGTCACACCCTAAAAAGGATTCCATATTTTTTATTTTAACATCCAAACTCCAAAGGTAGACAAAATTGTGGCAGCATATGAAGAAAAAAATATAAAACAAAAAAAAAATCCCAAAAGCTAAATTGGATGAAGAGCAAACTTGAGGTCTAAAGCTCAAGAAAACACATAGTCATCCTAAACAGTTCTATCCCTCATATGCACCAGTACCATAATGTATTCAACTCAGAAATTTCAACCCAACAAGTAATTAAAAAATTTAAATCTGAGCTTTATGAGAAATATTTGAAAATAATTTCAACTCAAATATTTACAAACAAATATCAAACTTATGCGTCAAGTATTAACATCAGTCAAGAAACACAAAAAGAATAAGGTGAAATTTATATCAGTAGTGGAAAAAAGGTCAAACTTTCTCATTTCTACCGGTTACCTAGAACAGCATGAGTTCCATACAGACAGAATATATAACATAATCAGCTTCAAAGAGAAATATTCATCTATGCTGACGAGAGATATAGTCAATGTAGCCATATATAAGCAAAAGTGTACTAAAACATTGATGCCAAATAAATTGTGTAAGGAAAATCCTCAACCGCAAAAATCTAAAGAAAACAAGAAAAAATAAAAACTGCTAAAGAATTACTACCGCAAGTCAAAGACTTAGTGATTTACTAAATTATACAACCAAGAAGTACAACATTAAAAGGATCACAGAAAACATGCAGGAAGTACTTTTTAACTGAGCACAAATAACTTACTCGAGGGAAGTCTGCTATCAAAGTTAGAGGAACCCAACCCTGTTCATCCATATTAGACCTTAAATATTCGTCCTTCACTAAATTAGCATCACTGCAAAAAAGAAATCGGAATAAATGAAGATTTATTAACCGTCTAAATAATAGTCTAGATAATAAACAACAGATCAAATTTACCTAAAGTAATAGTCAATTTGGCGGACTATCTTAGCGGATAGAGGAGACTCAGCAGCAGAAAAGAGTGTTGCAGGAGGAGGGCCGGGCGTGAAGTAAGGCATACCGGTAAACTGTTCCATTGTTACTGGCTGATAGTAATAAAACTCTAAAACGGAAAAAAGAAGAAAAACATTAGTTTGCCTTTTATTTTATACCAAGACAATTGATGGAAAGAAGAAAAACAAACCAGAAAAACCCATGGGGTTAGCAAATGGTCCAATGGGATGAGGGCCCACAAAAGCAGCAGAGCTAGGAGGTGGGTGCCTCAGTAATCCTCTAGGAGGCATCCTTGGCTGAGGTACAAAAGTACCTATGGTATTCCCGTAATTTCGGCGATCTTGATCATGCCTGTTACCGTAAGTATTATGATAGGAAGAGGAACCATCTCCTCGTGGAAGAGGCCCAAAATAACCCCTGTGAGAGGAACCACCATATTCATTCATACCAGGCACAAAACCCCCCACCATTGGTCTTGGATCCCAGTTACTGTTGCGGTAATGATCCCTTGGAGCATGCTCAGGTACCAACGGTACGATACCATAGCTTACTGGTGGGATCTGGTAACCAGGAAAAGGTGGTGGTGGTGGAGGAGGATTGGAGAAGTTGCTCTGGGAAGGACCAGACACAATGCCACTGCCACCTACCCGCTTCATTGGTCTTTGTCTGCCAGGCACGTTATGATTTGTTGCAGAATTAGGTTTTGCAGTATTGGTAGTAGCTTGTTTCTGAGCAGACTGTGAACTCATTGGCCCCTACAACCAACATAACAAGAAGGTCATGCCAACAGACAATAGCCAGCACCCATAATATTACCCTTATTAATATTGATTTTATATTCTTCCTTACCAAGACATAGTCTCTTCGATACATACATAACAATATATAGGGGTTCGTTGTCATAGATTCTTGCAAATAGAAAGCAATATACATAGACACAGTTCTATACTTGGGGATAATCTTGCTGTATTTTCATAATTTTCAAAAAGAAAAACTATACAGAATTTACAAGGCAGGAACAAAAAAACAGTACTAAGCAGAGAACAAGGGAATGTATTTGAACCAAACCTGAGAATTTGAGAGTGATCCGTCAGAGATGGTCTTGGAAGAGGATTCAGCTGGCAATTTGGCAGAACCTTTGGTGGATGCAGACAAAGCGGGCCAGGATTCAGCGCCCATTACAGGGCCAGTCTCCACGACGACGCCGTTTGAGGGCTTATTCCAAACGGGTTTCTTAGAATGATCAGCATTGTCCTCAGCGCCTTCAGAGCTATCTGCAGCAGAAACGGTGTTAGAATTGTCCACCCGTGGCGACGCGGGAATGACCTTGGGAGAAGGATCCGACGAGGGGACCTGGTCGGCGATCAGTGATGAGGAGGAGGATGAGGTTGAGGGTGGCGATTGGTGAATGGCGGCGGCGGATTCGGGGTCGGCGCCGCGAACGACTTGAGCCCACGGCGAGGGAAGGTTTTTTGGCGGGAAGTTAGGGGTGTTGGCATCGGGAGGGTGGAGGTGGGAGGGAGTAGTAGAGAAGGAGTGATGGTTGGAAGATTTGGCACTGATAACCATTATTGATTAGGGTTTGTAGTTTTTGTTTTGTTTATGTGTATTTTGAGAGTGAAAAAAGCTATTGAAGAGTGAGGAAGCAGAACGGTAAAAAAAAATGAAGCAATAATTCGATAATAACAACAGCGGAGATAGAGATAGGAAATAGGAAATAAACGAGTTAGGGTTTTTCTGAAAAAGAATGAGATGGAAACGGATCTTAGGTGAGGAAGAATCCTCTCAGCATCAACAACTCTGATCTCTCTGTTTCTTACTCTTCTCTCTTCTTAATCTTTCTTAATTCCTCTCTCCTATATATAATGTATTTGGATTATCTAAATAATCATTAGATAAGTTTAAAGATATAAGAATAATATTGAATATTAACTGATTTGATTTAAGATAAGATTAAATATATAAGAATAATACTGAATATTAACTGATTCATAATTTAACGAATTTATATTTATAGTTTAATAAATTTATATTCATATATAAATATAGAGATAGATATAGAGGGAATCCAATATATAAAGATTTATATTTAAAGTAAGTAGATATTTTTGTTATGAAAATATATTTTAGATTTTTTTAAATAAATTATATTTTGAGACAGTATTATTGTTATGGATTGATTTTAAATTACAATTTTCAAATTGCAAATAATAGATTAAAGAAAGATATTGCAAATAAAACCTTATATATATATATATATATATATATATATATATATATATATATATATATATATATATATATATAGAATCTAATACAGGATGATGAGTTAATTTTTAAAAATTAAGAGTATCTTAGAAAATCAAAAACTGATAATGAAATATTTTTATTTATATATCTTTTATATATGTCTGGGTAAAAGAAAATACTGAAAAATAATAATTATGAAGAAAATACTAATTATTATGAAAAAGTATTTTGGAAAAACTTAGAGATCGATAACTTCTTTGAATTTGCATAATAAAAAAGAAAATTGTTTTAAATTACAATTTTCAAAATTGAAAATAATACATTAAAGAAAGTTCCATTTCAAAATTGTAAATAAAACGTTATATATATATATATATATATATATATATATAATATAATATAATATAATGAGCTAATTTTTAAAAATTAAGAATATCTTATAAAATCAAAAAAACTGAGAATGAAATATTGTTATATATGTCTGGGTAAAAGAAAATATTTAAAAAATAATAATTATGAAAAAGTGTATTTTCAACTAACTTAGAGACAGATAACTTCTTTCAATTTGCATAGAGAATGAAGGAATATTGTTTATATGATAAGTTTGGAATATATAAATTTTTTTAATCAATAGATTAAAATTATTTGAGAAAAATAAATATTTAAGTATTCTCTTAATGCTATATAAATTAAGGAAATGTGAAATAATAATAACAAGAAATAAAGTGATCTAGACAACTTCAAAATATTTTATTAATATGTTCATAAATGCATTTGACAGGTCACACACCATTGAAGAGATATTTTATTATACGATATGGGATCATATTTCACCTCTCTCACTTTTTTACTGTTCTCTCTCTTCTTTTATCCTCAAATCTCAATTAAACTTATTTTTTCTTTTCTTAAATTTTTTCTCCTATATATATAGTTAAATTAACATATTTGTATTATCAAAATAACCACCATTACTGTACCTCATTCAACATTCATTTATCATTTTATGACTTCGTATCTTTTATTTTTTAATTACTATATAAAATGAATAATTTATTCATTTATGTTACTAAAAAATTAACAAATGTTTATAACCGTATAAATTGTATTAGGATTTAAATTTGAAGTATATTTTTATTTTATATTTCCATAAATAAACTATATTTTAATACAATAATATGGTTATTGATTAATAATTCATTTTATAAAATTCTAAAATTTAAGTTATAATTTTAAAAATTACAAATAATAGATAAAAAAAACAAAAGTAAAATAAATATTTGAAACTTGGAAGAAAGTTATATATATAAAGAAAGAATCTAATATATAAGTTGTATTAGGATTTATATTTGAACTAAGTAGATGTTATCAAAAATAAATTTTAGATCTCTCTAAATAAATTATATTTCATAAAATGTTGTTGTTGAGTGATAAAATATTATACTTCAAATAAAAAAAATTATACGTTTTTTAATAGATAACAGGATTATGAAATTGACTAATTTATATGAGAGTTACATGAGAAAAGGAAGACAAATGATTAGGTATAAAATATCTTTATCATGACCTATATTTATTAATATTTAAAATATATGTAAAAGAATTTTCTAATAAAATCCATGTAAAACATATTTGTGTAATGTATCTTTTATATTTGTCTTCTTATATTTTTTTTCTCGTCTTATTATCTTCATAGGAAAATCCAATCAATATATTTTGATCTTTTTTTATCTTTATCCAATTTGAAATACTTCTCTTAATTTATTTTTTTCTTTTCATGAGTCACCAGCCTCCAAGTTTATTCTTATTGGAGTCATCCTCTTAACACTTTCCTTCAAACTTAATGGTGCTTAAAAAAAATAATAAATAATATGGTCTATATAAAAGGTTAAGCATAAAACATAACTTTTAATTTTTCATTATAGGAGTTAAGTTTGTTAGAGGAAGAATTAGAAAAGTTAATAACCTATACTATAGTAATGTGATTGTAGTATGAGGGTTGAGTCTACCAAACAAAACAATTATTAGTTGTAGCATGCATTGAATTCTCTTGGAACGATGTAGTATTTATTTAACTTAATAGAAATATTTTGAGCAAATAACTATTCATATGAGTGTACTCTCACATGTTGCCAATTTTCAAAGAAAAACAACAAAGTAAAATGAAAAAACAAATTGTACCAACAAAATAAATGAGATAAATCTTTCAAGAAAAGAACAAAACGAATGTCATAAAAACACTAAAAATTCTCACAATACTCTCTTTCACTCATTTTGAAGCATGAAGAGTATATGGGGGAACCTATTATTTACAAGTGTAGAAGTGTTTAAGAATTCAAAAAAGTGTTAAAGAAAGTAAAACAACCATGAACCTTGCTTAACCTAATTATATGTGATTATGACATGTAAAGGATGTTATAACTTCTTTATAAGGAAATGGTTAAGTGCACAAACTTGCTTAATATCCTCATCAGTTAGTTAGCTAAGTGAATTTAAGTATCTTCATAATCTTTGCATTCATCTATAACCTCTTAGAAAATACTAAAATATTTTAGAAACTGTCAACAAATTTCAAAACATATTATGCTTCCTAATTTCCTCTTCAAACTTTTTAAGTCTTTCTTTTATAAGTTTCTCCTTACAATTCTTCTTTATTTCTTTTTTTTTTCTTTCTTTTACATAATATTTTTTTTGTCATTTTCAAATAACTCACTATGCTAAATATCATTTTGAGGTCATCATCATTCTTTTTCTTTTAAGAAGAATTTGACCATAAATTTACATGTAGCGTATCTACAACTGAAATCATCCTCCAAGATTAAAGTCATACCGAATTTAGAGGAAGAAGAATAATAAGATACCTTGGTAGACAAGTTCTATGTCTTGAATATCATGATTCAAGCCGTTTAAGAATTTTGTTTGGGTGGATTCCTTACCTTCTTTTATCTATCATTAATGAGAAACACGTTCATTTTCTTGTAATTTTTTTTCACACTCCTACTTCTTTATTTTAACCTTCAAAGTTGAAGGATGAGTTATTTCTTGTAGTAAGATAGGATAAACCCTTATCTCAAACAAGTCTTTAAGACAAATCAAACAATAATTTATAGTCTCTTATAGTTAGACACATCATGTAAGATTTGATTCCACCACATTAATGCATAATATTTAAACTATAAAGTAGAAATTTTAATCATGTTAAGTTCACTAAGTCCATATATAAATAAAACTTGCTTTATTCTATCCCATTCAATATTTAATTTAAGATTTGAACCTTACTTTCCTGCAACTATGTGTAATTATGACATGTGAAGGAAGTTATGACTTCTTCATGATGGTGTGGTTATATATGTGCATAGATTTACTTAAGCTCCTCATTAATAAGTAAGATAGTTAAGTAGGTTTATATAAAAAAATTAGCTCTATAAAGGAGATTAGATAGAGTTTTAAAGTGCTTTTGGAAGATTTTTCGAAAAACTCACGAAGGTAAACAATATAAAGATATAGTCTATTTGAAAAATAATTTTTGAAGTGTTCCCACAAAGTTTGTGCAAGGATAATACATCATAAATAAATGTTTAGTGGCAAAAATTTTCAATTTAGATGAATGAAATATAATACTTTAACCATGTAAATTATATAAACTAATAAATCTATGGATAACAATTACAATAAAAAATTATATTGGTTTTAATAAACAATTGATCATAATGTTTCAGCTTACAGAAATAAAACTTATGCATTTTTAATTATTTTATTACACTTTTTTAAATAATTGTACGAATGCTCACTTAAATCTATAGAATTTTAGCTTTTAAATTAAAATAATTAATTTAATATACCTAATCAAGAAAAAAGAAATTGAAGTTCAAAACAAGAAGATACCTATATTTTTAAAGTGCTACATCAAAACCGTGTAAATAAAATGCAGTCTAAAGCATATATATTCAGATACTTGAAAGAACGATTATTTAAAAGTAAGTTCACGATTTTTAATGTAAATCTTGAGACATTTATGACCTACCTTTTACTTATTGTATCATCGTTCTAATACGATATAAAATAGATTATGGTAAGATGATGAAAAATCTTAAAAAAAGAAAAAATAGAGAAATTGACACCATAACTTATTAAGAAAAACTAAAAAAAAAAAAAAAAAAACTTAAAAAAAAAAAAATATAAAAAAAAAAAAAAAAAAAAAAAAAACCAAAAAATTAAAAAAAAAAAAAAAAAAAAAAAAAAAAAAAACTTTAAAAAGAAAGATTTTGAAACCAAAATTTTGGGCCGAGCTACCTGTTAGCAAGGTATTAACACTAACCTTTAATTAATTGCGAAAAAAAATATATAATTTTTAAAATATTTATTTTTCTCCAAAATCAAATAAAGATGCATATAGAAACTGCTTTTTTAATTTTTAAAACAATAAAATAATTTTTAAATTATTTATTTAAGAATTGACTTTAAACCTACACATTTTTATTCACTGAAAAATCAAGATTATATAGTTTTTTTTATAAAAATATTTTTGTAATGACAATATTTTTTGTGAATCCAACAAAGATTGACTTTACTTCTATTCATTTTCATTTAATAAAAAATCAGGAAAAGATTTTTGTTGATGGATATTTATAATTTTGAAATTTAAATATTTTAATTAGATTATACATTTTTATAATTCACGTGGTTTCGAGTATAAAATAGTGTGTGACTGATTATACTTAGATGCACTTACAAATTATGCAATCAATGGAGATAATATGAACTATACATTAATATTATAGATTATTGCATTAATTTTATTTAGAAAAAATATATTTAATATAAGAGTTATCGTATTTAAAATGTATATTTAAAGATATTGATATTGAATATACGATGATGCAATTAATCATACATATAACTGAAAAAAAATTATTTTTATCTATTCAACAGACAAAATATAGAATATAAGATAACGCTAAAAAGTGTAAAAAACTTGTCACCATAATTTATTAAAAATATATATATAATAAAACATTTAAAAAAAATATGTCCTTAAAACCAACTTTTGAATTCAATAGTCTGTTATATATAGGAAAGAAAAGGTGTTAACAAATATGTAAAATAAATATAATTTTTGAATATAAAAAGTATTTTTTATTTTTTCGAAATAAGAAATGAAAAGGTTTTTTAGTAGACCAACCGTACTCAAAATATTTTCCTTTACAATAAAAAATCAGAAATTACATTAATATCTTTAATTAGTTTGAAATTCTAGTATTTTTAAATGGTTTAATTAAATTTTACATTATTATAATTCATGCAGTCTATTATACGTAGACTGTTACTTGAATTTTAGGAGAAGATATTTAACATAGAATTTATCGTATTTGAAATGTATGTTTAAAAAATTAAATATTAGATATGAAATTCATTATACATATATTTTTGAATAATTTATTATTAAAGTGTTTTTAAATAATAAAATGTATGGATATGCTCATTCATATATCTAAAATTTACTTAAATATATAAAGATAATGTGGAATCAATAAAAAATTATATTTAATTTTTATCATATAAAAGTATTTTATAGATACATATTTTAATTTATTTTATTCAATACTTTTTAATTATTTAGACAAAATTGAGTGTTAACAACAAGTTATCTTACACAAGCTTTTATCTAAAGCTTTTAATTGCTTAACTATAGCTCATCTTTTAAAATACTTAGGAAAACAAGATCTTGTTTATAGATCTTTCAATATTGTAAAGTTATTTTTTAGGAGAACTTATATTTCATATTTACTTTTTTAAGTGTAAGCTTTGTAAATCAAACCACTATTGTTATATAATTTAGAAAAGCTTAAATACTTAGTATAACTATATCTATGTAAATTTAGGAAGCGTTTAGTGAATAATTAAATATGACTTTATGTAATCATTGTAATCCAAAAGTGATAAATAAAATACCTAAAATCATTCTTTAATTAGTTGAGCCATTTCCCTTTTTTATTGAATAATTGGACATACCTCCGATTAGGGGTCAATCAATATTAGAAAAATGTATTAACTCTTTTATATTACATAATTGTCCACTCTTAGTTGTTATAAAAATGCTTTAAAAAGAACTTCTAAATTTATTTATAAAACTATTATACTTTGTCTTATCTACACTTAATACCTTCATTAACAAAAATATTTTGAAGAAAACTTATAAGCTTTATCCAAAACTTTATTCTTTTAGAGTTAATATTTGTTTTGATTGGTATTAGATAATCTTAATTGGATTAGTTGTTTGAATGACAAGATGATAATCTTAATTGTCATGAAAAATGAACGAGAGAACATTAATAAATCCCTTTGTTTAAAGATGAGAAATTTGATTAATAAAAATAATGTATAATTTGAAACTATCTAAATTAGACTATGCACACTTTTAATTAAGAAAAATCAATTGAGAATAACAATAAAGAGACATAATATTTAAAAAAATGAGAAAAGAAAACATAACTTTTAAAAAAGTTGAAAAATTTAATGTCATTGTAAAAGCACTACAAGTAAAATCCATAATTTTTTTTCTATTTTTGTTTTCTAAAGTTATTTTATGATAAGAAAAAAAATGAATTTTATATTTGAAAAAACACATTCCTATTTCCTGTGGCTATGTCCTTAGTAGGATTCCCTTATTTAGAAAAATAAAATAAAACATATTCTATATTTAAATATTTAAAATTTATGTCTATTTTTAATTTTTGATGCATTGTATCTAATTTTATCCCAACCTTTAAATTATTTCTGTATTTATTTATTAATATACATGGATAGGATGCATTTGTTGAATTTGTACTAAATGAGATATATATGGAATAGGCCCAAGTGGCCAAGTACATTCTTCTTGCAACATGACTATCTATAAATACCACACAACCTTGGAAGAAAAGCATAGAGAAAGTAAAAATGGCAGAGTTATTTTGGGAGAGAGTAATAACACTTGTGTTCGTTTTCTTTGGTATCCGATTTTCGACCATAGCAGTAGCTGTTAACCCAACAGTTCCAGCACTGTTTTCGTTTGGAGATTCAATCCTTGATACGGGAAACAATAACAATCTTGTAACAAATAGTAAGTGTAATTTTCCTCCCTATGGAAGGGATTTCCCAGGAGGAGTAGCTACAGGAAGATTTTGCAACGGAAAAAATCCCACGGATTTGATAGGTAATAACATGATTTTTGATTTTACTGCTGAGATAAAGAATCCAAAATGGTTTGTTATATGAATTGAAAATTGCATGCAGCATCGGCATTGGGAGTGAAAGACACAGTGCCAGCATATCTCAGCGCCAACTTGACCCCTCAAGACCTGGTGACTGGAGTTTCCTTTGCTTCTGGTGGTTCTGGGATTGATGATCTCACTTCTCAAGTACAGGTAACATCCACTACACTTTCACTGCATGCATTTTAATTTCCTTGCAAACCCTAAGAAGTGTGCTTCTGACAAAAGTTATGTTTTTCCATGAATTTTTTTAATGCGTTTAATATTGTTCAAAGGGGCTAAATTTTCAAACTAGTATAATTTTATATAAAATTTTTAAAATGGTATATTTCTTTAAGTTGAATGTAAAGTGATGTGAAGAAACAGTTTTTTTCTATTTTGATAAATATGTAACAATTAAAATTAATTATTATTAAATAATTAAAATAAATGTGAAGTTTGAATGGAAGAATGATTATTTTTTGTAAAAAAAAAGTTATCTGTTATAATGAAAATTTATGTTATGTAGTAAAAATTTAAATTATTTGAATTAAAAAAAATCTGTTATTTTTTTCTTTTATAAAAATAATAATTTTTATAATTTAAAAAAATAATAAACATAAATGATATTATTTCTCAAGCAAAATATACATTAATAGGTTGTCAAACTAATTTAAAAAAAAAATGTACATATTACCTTAAAGTGTATAAACAATTGGTTAAATATTTATTTATAATTAACTTTTGTCATAAATAAATACTAATAAAAAATATGCATAATTTAATTTTTATTATATAAAAAAATATCTTTTTATTTAACTAGCTTATATAAATTTTCTTTACAACAGATGATTTTTCTTCACAGATAATCATTCTTTTATTCAAATTAACTTCACACTTATTTTAATTATTTAATGATAATTAATTCTCAACAGGTAACTTTTTTCACACCATTCATTCAAATTAACTTCACATTTATTTTAATTACTTAATAACAATTAATTTCAATAAATACATATTCATCATAAATAAAACAGCCATCACTAGCTATTAATTTGATTTGCACAACTCAATACAATCCAAACATAAAAATATTCTCTTTTCCATGATTTTACTTAATCTTAAATTAAATTATATAATAATAGTTTAATTTATTTACAATAATATTTTACAACCTATGCACGCATTACTCATGTCTGAAAAAAAAAAATTCCACAAAAGGTGCACTATTTTTGAAATTTCGAAAATTTGAAAATTTGGCCTGATTTCTTGATATCTGATACTCATGAATGATATTATGTAATGGTGTTTGTTTTGTGTGAGATCAGGGAGTTCTATCACAGCCAACTCAACTGAAATATTTCAAAGAATACATAGGAAAACTGACAGCAGTTGTGGGACAACAAAAAGCGACTCAAATCATAGCCAACAGCATCTTCCTTGTTTCTGCTGGCAACAACGACGTTGCCTTCACATATTCTTTCCTTCGTGCCACAACAACCCCTTTCCCTCAATATCTCTCTTTTTTGATTTCCACCACTTCAAACTTCTTCAAGGTTCCATTCCATTCATTTTCTTTTGCTATATATATATATATGTTATAATCATATATAAACTTGATTACAATTAACTTTTGAAGAGTATATACGAACTTGGAGTACGAAAAGTGTGGGTATTCAGCACATTGCCACTGGGATGCTTACCTGGAGGTAGAACTGTAGGTGGAGGGCCACTCAGAATTTGTGCAGAACTTGCCAATATAGAAGCACAAACTTTCAATGCCCAGTTATCATCAGCAGTTAATTCTCTCAGAGCCAGCCTTGCAAATTATGACATCAGATTCATCGATGTCTATACTCCTTTTCTTAGTATTATAAATAATCCACAAGCATCAGGTGATCTTCTATACAACTTCATTCACTGATTCAAGATTAATTTATTTGTGTAAATTGTATATTAATTAACACTTGTTAATGCATTATGAATATTATTTTAGGGTTCACAGACGCTGGTGAAGCGTGTTGTGGGACAGGTGCATATGGAGTTTCAGGGCTGTGTAACCTTTTGGAAGTGTGTCCAGATCCTTCCACTTACGTTTTCTGGGATTTTGCTCATCCAACTGAGAAAGCTTATCGTCTTGTGGTCAAGTCTATTCTTCAGACACAAGGGATCAATGTTTCAAACTCTTCTGCTTCTCTCCAAAATTAAGCTTCAAGTGTTAAGTGTTCATCAAGTCTCAATAATTAGCACGAATTTTAATTAAGAGTTTTTTCAAGTCTCAGGTGTTAATTCAGTGTATAAAGTCTCAGTTATGGAAATTATTTTCATGCAATACAAGGTTCTGGTTTTTTCTTATCGTATTTGTGAGGATGAACCATGGAAGACCAAAATCCTAAACCTGAATCAGTAAAATGAAATTCAATGTCTTTCTATCATTTAATTTTCCTTAAAATATATTGATTAATAATAAAATTTAGTCTTTATCAAAATAAAGTATTAAATAAATAATGAAATCTCCTTGTAGTTAGCCTTTAATTATTTTAAATGAGAAAATATTTTCTAAAAATTATTAATTGTTTGTTTAATTAGTTCAGTGTAACGATCTCTTACTACGTGTGTCTGAGTCATAACCTTTTTAAACGGAATTTTTTTAATATATATATATATATATATATATATATATATATATATATATATATATTAGGTAAAATTTGATCATCTATTTATATTTGTTTATATTTATAAATAAGACTCGAACATATTATAACAATTTATCAAAACCTGAATTTTATAAATATATACATTTTACTATAATCATTTCATCAAATAAAATTTAATGAACTTGATTATATTTAACAAACAATTAAACATTTTTACATTAATATGGTTATTTCATGCATATTAGTATGACACTTAATATTATTAATTTGGTAGTTATAAATAAATAATTTATATTGATATTACTTATTGTATTTATTAAATTTAACATTTAAAATATGAATTTATTAAATACATAACTTTTAGCTTAATTTCTTTATATAAACCACATAATTAAATAAAATTAATTATTTTTAAACTTGGTACATAAGTGTTTTATGCATATATTAATATTAGTATTAATAATATATATATATATAAGGAGTAAAATTATAATTATTAATTCAAAATGAGTTTTACAATAACAATTTTAGAAATTATAGCATTGCATGTCAAGATTATAATTTGGTCTAAATGGTGAAATAATCATTAACAATATTTTAATTAGATTAATATATGCACACAAATTAATATAAATAATCAATAATTAGAATTCTAAACAGATAATTATATGCATTTTATGCCCCTAAACAAAAATCGACCATGTAGGTCTACAATGTACATTCCACAAAATGTTGGGAAAATTGATTTGGTTAGTGGTTTAACAAGTTGATGGACTAACTCAGCCTATTGAACAACTGTTTATTAAAAAGTTTAAAAAATATATATAATTTACATAATCACAATCGAGTATCTAATATTTGAAATAAAACTGATAATTAATAACACAAATTCATATTGCAAAGAAAATTCACATGATAAAATATTTAAGGTCTAAAATATCAATTAAACAATTAAGTTTCATAACATAAAGTCCATTAACCATAAATAAAATTATTTTAAAAATAAATAAAATTTAAATTAAGTTAAAATTTTGAAACAAATAATTAAAAATTCTAATAAATTTTACGGAAATATCTTTTATAACCAAAAATAAATATACATACTCGACATTATTATCTTATTTAATTCATATCACAATAGGCATAGGCTGTAAATGTATTTCATATCAATTATTGCCTTTTTAATGATATATAATTTTTTTTAATATTGTCATAAATAAATATATAATATGATTAATGTTAACAATAGGCAAAAGTAGAGATATGATTGAAAATATTGGAGTTGACTTTCTTCTGATTTACAAGGAAAGATATATATAATAAATTATTGGTATGAAAACAATAATTTATTTTCATATATGAAAACAGAATAATAAAACACAAACACAATTGTAGATGATAATAAACATACTATAAGCTATAAATAAAAACAAGTGGAAGTAAAATCAATGATTTAAGTATAATAGTATTGTTCATCAATCGTAATCAATTATTAGTGTATTAGTTCTAATTTTAATTAAAATATTAGAAATTATTTTTCATATATAAATTATTGATCATCAACTAGGATTTTATTTTTCATTGAATAAAAATTTATTTGATTAGTTTTTTTTTTTTTTATAACTTATAATTGAAAATTTAGATCAATGTCACATTTATGATATCATGAATATTGGTTTATGATATCATCTCGAAAAGCACAATTTAAATTATATTTGTGAGACTCTTCAAATAATTTTAATCTTTAATTTTATAAATTATTTTTTATTATATATTTAATTATTTTTATGTTTTATAACTATTACACTGTTATGGAATTGTTATTTGATATTAAAAAATATTCATTAAATAATTAAGAATATTATATTTTTATTGTAATTTTTTTATAAAAATATTTAATTAATATTTAAAATAAGATGGTAGATATAAATATACGTGATCTGAGATTGAAAAAAAAATCATATGTATGGAAATGAAATTTTATTTAAGAAATAGAGATGAAATGACTAAATCGATATATCATTATCATACGGTGCTGTGAAAAGAAATATATTTACCAATAAATTTGCAATTTTAAGCATAATTTATATTGTGAAAAATAAAATCCAAAATAATATAGTTACTAACTTGTTAAAATAATTTTTTATTTGAAAAGTAATATTATAATATATTAATAATTAAAAAATTATAGAAAAAGTCATAATAATAGGCATATATATTTTGCACGTTATAAATTGAGCTTGGCGTTACATGGACCATCAATAATAGTTCTACATAATATTCATGATTTAACTCAATTTTTAACAGAAGGTTGAAATCACAATTAGAATATATTAAAATATCCTTAATGAAAAAACTAATTATTCAATTAATATCTTCACTTGAAATACCAGTTACTACAATTATCATACTAAAAAAATACATTTAAATTTTGAAAAATCCTGAGTAATGAAAACCAAATGTATTACAATTTAACTACATAAAAATCTGGAAGTAAAAAGGAAGAACATACTACGAAACCCTATCATAACGAATATTAAAAAAAAAATAGACTAACTAAAAACAAACTAGTAATGACAGCATGTAACCCTTAAAAGATAGCACACAACTCAGAATAAAATTAAAACTCAACACTATAAAAAGCGGACATTATTTACACCTTCTACCATAAATCATTAAAAAAATAGGAAATATTCAACAAAACAAATATAAGCTATACAAATCAATAATCTCGTTAAATCAGCCTCAATAAAAAAATTTAAGGTTTTTCTTTTCTAATTAGTTTTTCTCTTTTTTTCTTCTTTACCATAACAATTGTGAATAATTCTTATTTCCTTCCACTACTTCACTCAAAATTACTATCAAAATCGAGACTGTTGAAAGAATCAACCATCACAGTCTCTATTCCCATCACCTCCAAAAAAAAACCTAAGACCACAGGCTTGAATATTGGACCCCAAAAAGGTTAAGAAATCTGGTTTGAGTAGATTATTTAAATACAGTTTAACTGCTACTTCCTGTAGCACCACAAAACTCTGCTGTTTCTTCCAGGGTTATTGCTTGAAAATTAGCTGTCAAGTTATTGGATCTTGATCCACGGGGAGACGACGAAGTGGAAGTAGATTCAGACCGTGTTTTAGTAGAGGACACCCATTTCATCCACTCATTATGTCTTCTCAACTTGTCACCCTACAGTTAGAACAAACAAATTAAAATACTTTAATTCCAAACTTTTGATAAAATATATACAAGTGCAAATTACTTAAATCAAGTATTGACACGTAAAAAGTACTATTATATGAGAACTTACCTGCACTTCCACTATTGTGGAAGTTCTCATAGAATCCAGAATCAACTGAACATTAGTGGTAAGACTTTTAACCTGCAAAAATACGGTACATAGAGCCAAAACAAACTTAAAGTGCTAAGTATTCATAAAGATTAATAAAAGACAGTTGAAATGTTACATAATAATCTTTCATTTTCTTTATTTTCTTTTAAGAAATTCTCAAACAAGAGAATGGTTACTTCATTCCATTATCCTCTGAACTCCACTCAAACCTGGGTAATGTGCAGAACAATGTGTCTCTAATCACATTTCACAACCTTGCTCTCTAAAATCCTTATAAAATATATTGAGCGCAGAAAAACAAACAAGTTCAAGTAAAAAAATCAACAATAATTAATACTGAATAGTATTAATCAATATCTTTTGTAATTGATCAAAGTTACAAAATAGGAAGACGAATAGAACACTAGATAGGAGACTTTTCAGAAAATCCAATTTCATCATCACTTGTCACCCTTGGTAGTATGTCATATTACTGATCAGTTCATAATAATAATAAATAATTAAATATTTTCATTTGGAAAATGATCAAATTCAAAAACAAAAAAATTAGTGATCTAAAATAAGAAAGATCCTACAACCAATGATCTTAGACATTTTGGAGGTTTTTATCCGCCAAAGCAGAAAAAAACCGCTGATTTCACAACCCTATGAACCCAAGATTTCACTTAGACCACACCACATACAATTAAAGCACTGTTTCGGTTTGTGTGATTCTACAATCATGCTGATGACTACAAAGAAAAGTTTACATTCTTTGAGATCTTAATTATCAGTGTAAATGATAGTTAAGATTTCACTTAGATCACACCATATACAATCAAAGTTGTTTCAGGCTTGTGTCATTTTACAAACTGATGATCACTGAAAAAAGTTTACATTCTTTGAGATCTTATTTATCCCGTAATTGTATTTGTCACACCCTAAAAGGCATCGTAATTTTTCTTTCTAACATCCAAACTCCAAAACTAATGTTGTATATGTCCTTTATTTTCTATAAGACATCATAAACTAACAAATGATAACTGACAGTACTAATGGTGAGAGTGTTTCCGTGAAATTAGCCATGTTTGTGTCTATTAATATTGCCCAGCTAGTTGTAATAGCCATCCATCATCATTGAGACTTATTGCAATAAACTATGTTTGTTCTGTTGCATGTTTAAAGTAGGATGTCAAAAACAAAAAATTATATTTATCATGTATCTCGTGGCATATAGATCTCAAACTATAAGGTGCAGAGCAAATAACATATATAAACCTCACTCAAGCACCAAGACACTGGTCCAGGTTCGTTCAGAGAGTAAACCATCCATACTGGCAGCAATAAGATATTCAATATGGAGATATCAAGGGAAAAGGTATACCAAATTTGGAAGCATATGTAGAAAAAAATATATAAAATAAAATACGCATACTTGACGTCTAAAGCTCACAAAAGCACAGTCATCCTAAACAGTTCTATGCATCATATGCACCCGTACCATACTGTTGTTCAACTCAACAAGAAATTAAAAAACTTAAATCAGAAGCTTTAAGAGCAGTATTTGAAAATAATTTCAACCGAAATAGTGACAAACAACAAATATCAAACTTATTTGTCAAAGACACACAAAAGAAGTTTAAGATGAAATTTGTATCATTAGAGGAAAAAAGATCAAACTTTCTCATTTCTACTGGTCACCTGGAATAGCATTAGTTCCAAACAGAAAGAATATGTATATCAACTACAAAGAGAAAATTCCATATTTCTTGGTAAGAGACACAGTCAATGTAGTCATATATAAGCAGAAATTGTACCTAAACATTGATGCCAAATAAATTGCGCAAGGAAAATCCTCAACCTCAAAACTCTTAACAAAACAAGAAAAAAATAAAAAACTGCTACAGAATTACTACCGCAAGTCACAACTTAGTGATTTACTAAATTATACAACCAATAAGAACAACTGATCACAGAAAAGATGCAGGAAGTATGTTTTAACAGAGCACAAATAACTTACTCGAGGGAAGTCTGCTATCAAAGTAACAGGAACCCAACCCTGTTCATCCATTTTAGACCTTAAAAACTCATCCCTCACTAAATTAGCATCACTGCAAAAAACAAATCAAGATCGAATGAAGATTTATTAACTGTCTAAATAATAGTCAAAATAATAAACAACAGATCAAGCTTACCTAAAGTAATATTCAATTTGGCGGACTATCTTAGCGGATAGAGGAGACTCAGCAGCAGAAAAGAGTGTTGCAGGAGGAGTGCCGGGCGTGAAGTAAGGCATACCGGTAAACTGTTCCATTGTTACTGGCTGATAGTAATAAAACTCTGAAACGGAAAAAAGAAGAAAAACATTAGTTTGCCTTTCATTTTATACCAAGACAATTGATGGAAAGAAGAAAAACAAACCAGAAAAACCCATGGGGTTAGCAAATGGTCCAATGGGATGAGGGCCCACAAAAGCAGCAGAGTTAGGAGGTGGGTGCCTCAGTAATCCTCTAGGAGGCATCCTTGGTTGAGGTACAAAAGTATCTCTGGTATTCCCGTAATTTCGGCGATCTTGATCATGCCTGCTACCGTAAGTATTATGATAGGAAGAGGAACCGTCTCCTCGTGGATGAGGCCCAAAATAACCCCTGTGAGAGGAACCACGATATTCATTCATTCCAGGTACAAAACCACCCACCATTGGTCTTGGATCCCAGTTACTGCTCCGGTAATGATCTCTTGGAACAGGCTCAGGTACCAACGGTACCATACCATAGCTAACTGGCGGGATCTGGTAAAGAGGAAAAGGTGGTGGTGGTGGCGGTGGTGGAGGAGGATTGGAGAAGTTGTTCTGGGAAGGACCAGACACAATGCCACTGCCACCTACCCGCTTCATTGATCTTTGTCTGCCAGGCACGTTATGATTTGTTGCAGAATTAGGTTTTGCAGTAGTGGTAGTAGCTTGTTTCTGAGTAGACTGTGAATTCATTGGCCCCTACAACCAACATAACAAGAAGGTCATGCCAACAGACAATAGCCAGCACCCATACTATTACCGTTATTAATATTGATTTTATATTCTTCCTTACCAAGACATAGTCTCTTCTATACATACATAACAATATATAGGGGTTCGTTGTCATAGATTCTTGCAAATAGGAAGCAATATACATAGACACAATTCTATACTTGGGGATATCATTGCTGTATTTTCATAATTTTCAAAAAGAAAAACTATACAGAATTTACAAGGCAGGAACAAAAAAAACAGTACTAAGCATAGAACAAGGGAATGTATTTGAACCAAACCTGAGAATTTGAGAGTGATCCGTCAGAGATGGTCTTGGAAGAGGATTCAGCTGGCAATTTGGCAGAACCTTTGGTGGATGCAGACAAAGCGGGCCAGGATTCAGCGCCCATTACAGGGCCAGTCTCCACGACGACGCCGTTTGAGGGCTTATTCCAAACGGGTTTCTTAGAATGATCAGCATTGTCCTCAGCGCCTTCAGAGCTATCTGCAGCAGAAACCGTGTTAGAATTGTCGACCCGTGGCGACGCGGGAATGACCTTGGGAGAAGAATCCGACGAGGGGGCCTGGTCGGCGATCAGTGATGAGGAGGAGGATGACGTTGAGGGCGGCGATTGGTGAGTGGCGGCCGCGGATTCGGGGTCGGCGCCGCGAACGACTTGAGCCCACGGCGAGGGAAGGTTTTTTCGCGGGAACTTGGGGCCGTTGGCATCGGCAGGGTGAAGCTGCGAGGGAGGAGTAGAGGAGGAGTGATGGTTGGAAGATTTTGCAGTGGTAACCATTGATGATTAGGGTTTGTAGTTTTTGTTTTGTTTTTGTGTTTTGTATTTTGAGAGTGAAAAGAGATTGATGAGTGAAGAAGCAGAACGGTGAAAAAATAAAGCAATTCGATAATTACAACACCCAAATAGGTAATAGGAAATAGAAAATAAATGAGTTAGGGTTTTTCTTGCTGGAAAAGAATGAGATGGGAAACGTATCTTAGCTGGGAAGAACCTCTCAGCATCAACTTTGATCTTTCTCCCTCTCTACCTTTGTTACTGTTCTCTCTCTTATGTTATTCTCAAATCTCTAACTTAACCTGTTTCTTAATCTTTTTCTCTTATATATTGTTAAATTAAGATATTTTTATTATCAAAATAACCATTAGATAAGGTTAGATAGATAAGAATAATACTGAATATTAACTGAATCATTATGAAATCATAATTACTATTATAAATTAAGATATTTTCATTATCAAAATAACCATTAAATAAAGTTAGAGATATATTCTTAGGTACCTTAATTACCTTTTATACCTATTATTTATTTATGATACTAAAAAATTAATATATATTTTAGATTTATGTAAATAAATTACATTTTGATACAATATTATTGTTATTTGATTGATAATTCATTTTATAAGTTTCAAAAATTAAAATTAGAATTTTAAAAATTGCAAATAATAGATTAAAATAGAAAAAAAATATTTAAAACGTTGCGTTGAAAAATAGTTTATATATATATATATATATATAATACAATATATATTTGAATTTAAACTATATATAGATATAGATACGGAGAGAATAAATATATAAACTGCATTACGATTTATATTTGAAGAACTAGATATTTTCACTATGCAAATATATTTTAGACATTTGTAAATAAACTATATTTTGATATAATATTATTGTTATTGATGGATTTTAATTTATAAATTTAAAATTACAAATAATAGGTTAAAAAAAAGCAAAAATAAAGAAAAATTATTTAAAACGTTCCTTTGAAAAAAGGTTATAGATAGATAGATAAAATCTAATATATGGATGATGAGCTAATTTTTAAAAGTTAAAAGTATCCTAAAAAATCAAAACTGATAGAGAATGAAATATTTTGATTTGTATATCTTTTATATATATATTTGAAAATAATAATTAAGAAAAAGTGTATTTTGGAGAAAAAAAAATGTTATCTTATAATTGAAATTAGAGATAGATAAATTCTTTCGAATTGCATAGTAAAAAAAAGAAAATTATTTTTTTAGGGAATGAAAGAATATTGTTTATTATTGTAAATTTGGAATATATAAAATTAAGTTAATAATGTTTATTATAAAAAGAATATAATCATTCATAATATTGTTTATTATGGTCATTGTTACACAATTTTTTTTAAGTTAATTTTAAGCATATGATCTTATTTTATATTTGTCCTGATTGAGAGTATCAATTGAGATCGACAATAGCACAAAAATATTTTTTATTGTTATAATTCTATCATAACTTATATCAATGAATATATTGATTCAATGATTTTTCTTTTATAAGAAACACAAAAGAAAATAATTCATTAAAGAGGTGTCAAGTGTATTAAATACAACATATAGAATCATAGATTGATCATTAAATTCAATCAATACTAAAACTTAATAGTATTATAGTTTACACTTTTCATACATAAAAGAACAAATATATGAATTCCTTTTATGATAAAAAAATTCCAATATAACTTTTTAGCACATATTATTCATGTCTTAAATGTTGTTTATAAAATATATCTTATTTTGTAAAATAAATTTTGAAAGTATTTACTGAAAATAAAATAATGTTTGTTCTTCCAAAATGTAAAGAGTGGTAAAAAAATTAAATTATGTTTTTTTGAAAAATAATTATTTATCAATAAATATTGAGTAAAAAATCTATTTACATTGACATTTTATTTAATAAAAACTAAAGAAAATTAAATAATATATAAGTATGAATATTTTTAGGAAATCAATATATATTGATAAGTTTTTGAGCATAAAATATTGAAATATAATTTTGATAATAATTAGTTGTCTTCTGAGTTTTTTAAATTATAAATAAATATTTTTATATATTTTGTAGGCTTTCAAATATTTAGAAGTGGGATTAAGACTTCTAAATATCTTAAAGTAAGGTAATATTTCAAGAATTTATATCAATAAACACATTGAAGTGAATGATAGTTTTTTCTATAAGAAAAATACAAAATGTATTTTATGTTAAAAAAATCAGAAAAAAAAACACTTACAATTTAAAATTTTAAAACATTAAGTTTATGAGTTTTATTTCTTATATATTATTAAACTTTTTTATTTTTAATCAATATAAGACTTATACTCACATTTAAATATTTAACATTTTAACCTGTATATAAATATAACACCTCCAATTCCGACAATAAAAACATTTATATACATTCCTTCACAATCTACAACACCCCTTACACTCCTTACACCATAATCTGTTGGACAAAAGATGCTTTGAGGAAGGAACATTATGAGCTTAAGTGAATTATACATCTGAGATGCAGATACAAAAGCAGTAGTCACTCTTTGATTAAAACCGATACAGTTGCAGCATACATCTCTTTACATGTTAGTCTGATTTCATTTGGTATATCCTCAATTCTAAGTTGTAATTCATCATTCTTAATTGTAATTCGGTATCCTCCAATAAAAGATTACAGCCTTTGTTTGCTTCTTTCCTGCAGTTTACTGTCTGTTACAAGTATGACATACTACTTGTTTGCTGCATGGCTTCGCTTAAAATTCGTGACTTGTATATCAAAACGTGAAGAAAAAAACCCCACCCACAAGATGTTCGACGAAATGTCTCGTAACAGTTCATTTGTCCCGTTGTACTCCAAGTGTGTGGTTGTGGAAAGGGGTTACAAAATTTTTAAAATATCTAAGTGTGTGGTTGTGGAAAGGGTTTACAAAATTTTTAGGATATCTAAGTAGGGGTAACAAATTCTTTAGGATACTCTGTGTGGTTGTGGAAAGGGGTTACGAAGTTTTTAGTAGGTAAAGATTAGGAACCTTGGCACGTTGAACGAGGGATTGATTCTGTGTGATCGATATGCTCACATAGGGAAAATGTAGAGTTTTTTAAGAGATGGGTTGTTAGGGTGAAGTCAATTTTCTATCATGGTGGATTTTATCAAATTTTACTTATATGGTTTCGTATGTGTGTTTATCATCAAGTCAATGTAATTATCATTTGTCAAAATTGTATCACTTATGAGTATATTAACAATATTAAAAAAATTAAGTTTGGTATTAGTTAAGACATTTGTTTGATACAATAAATATATTTTTTAATAATATTACCCATCCAAATTATTTTTTATTGAAAATAATGATTAATGTAATTGAGAACTTCAATGCATATAAAATAAGTATATCCTTTTACAACATAATTTATTATATACATAAAGTGACATCACCGAATTTTGAATCTTGAACCAGTTTTCAAGAAAGAATAATAATGTTACATAATATAAATAAATACAAGTTGAATTTTAAGATATTAAATAAATAATCCAGTGTTTGTTTTTTAAATATTCTAATAATATGTTTTCCTTTTAAATTATACAGATAAAAAAGGGAAAAAAACTATTAATGGTGTTATTAATAGATAATAAATAATGAATAAGTAACTATATATAAGTTAAATATTAAGTATGCTGTGAAAAAAAAAATGTTAAATGTACTCTGCAAAATCATGCATGTACAATACAATATCTAGTTAACTTAAAAAATTAAGATCAAAGATACTGCCAATAGCATATTAGTTAAAGGCAAAGAATTATTTTTGGTACATATTAAATTTGCTAGGTTTTTGTGATTGAAGGAACTGTAGTGAGTAGGAAGTTTCCATGCATCAAAGTGAGACAGAATTATATATTAATCTTTCTCGTTTGAGTTCCAGTAAATGATATCAGATGATTCGATTAAGATACGGAACCAATTAGAAAATATTGAACTATGTGAACTAATTTACCTAACACACACATATAAAATATTTGTTACGAACTAAATATTATATTATTACTAATTACTACAAAATTGGCTTCTAAAACTAATTTTTTCCATATAATAAAAATTTAATAAAGATATAATTCATAAAATCAGTTTTTATTTTGAACGTCTGAAATTTCAGCTGATCAGTGCAGTTTGGTAGTTGGAAGAATGTTGTGGTTTTTATTTTTTTATTTCGACGATCATGCTTGCTTCTTATTGGACGGTGTTTATACATACCCTAATTTTCTATTTTTTGCTCAAAGTTTTATCACTACTTATATTATGTGTTAAACGTCTCTATCCCCATCTACCATAAATATGTCGCCATGCCATGAGTGGTGTGAAAGGACCACAGGGAAATTTGTCTTTTTCGAAGAGCAAAATTAAAATCTTTATTTCATTGTTTCTATTTTAATTTCAATACAGGAAAGTAATTTCTAAACTATTATTCCATATATATTTAATGAGAATGTTTCATAAAAAAAAGTTAATTTTTTATGTATATATATATTATAGCTATTTTATTAGGTTTATAGACTGTGATTTTTTCTTCCTCCCACCATTTAACAATTTCTTTGTACTTTCTGTCAACTACAAGTCTAACCAGGACTCTGAGTCAAAGTGTTTAGGTCTTTTATGATATTAAATATGAACGGCTAGTTTTTGCAGACAACAACCAAGATTGTAAAGTTACTAAGAAAGCTTCCTGGTTTTTTCATGAAAGTGGTTTCTTTTACTTTTTTTCATTAAAATAAAAAAAAATAGACTTATTTACTCTCCTTAAAAAAGTATTATAATATTTTTTTCTTTCGTGTCTTTCGGGACTTGATTGAACTACCCCCACAAGCTTTTTTGTTTTAGAAGATAACACACTTTTAGAATAAGGAAAGTATTGAAGAACACAAAACAACTCTTTTATTATATAAATTTTGTCTTTTTAGGATTAATATATTTGAAACTTCAACAACTAAAATTTCTTTTATAGGTTAATTTGGAAACATGCATCTACTACTAGAATCAGTGTACTGGTAAAAATGGTTCAGTTTAGAGTTTAATCTATTTAAAATATTCTCTTAAATAAAATATTATATGTAAGTTTCCTGCATGATAAAGGAGCGTTTGGTATGAGAGTTTTTAATAAAATTAATTAAGTAATTTTTTATTATCAAAACATTAAAGTCATTTCTAAGAGTTAATAAAGATTTTAGTTTAATTTTTTCTGATTTTTCTGTATTACACTAATTTTAAGATGTTTTATTGGTTTACTTCACTGGTGAAAAAAAATGAATAAGAATCACATTTATTAATGTTTTATTTTGTTGGTGATAGTTTTAAGACAAGAAGACATTTTGTTATTCTCTTAAATGAGATTGAGGTTCTTAATAATGCTTTAACAAAAAGGTAATGTAAAACTAAATATAAATATTTGATTAGAAAGAGTTTGTCTAAAAAATAAAATTGACGAGTAGTTTGACAATAAATAAAAATATCCAATATTATCCAATATTAATTAAGATGATGTGAAGGGTGTATCAAGCAATAAAGGGCCTGGGGAATGAGTAGGTACAGCACATGTGGGGAGATTTAATGGGAAAAAGATTAATTTATAAGTTTACTGTTTTTGTGTCTATAAAATGCCAAGGTTGGGTGCCATGGAGTTCATCACTCTCTCTACCATTATCACTGCTTCCAAAGTCCCAAATACAGAAACTGTGTGTTATCTTTTTCCCATCACTCACTCTTTATAATGGCTGCAACAACACCGAATCACACAGTAACCGTATCTGGGTGGGCAGCACACGATAATTCCGGCAAGATTACCCCCTACACCTTCAAAAGAAGGTAATGATGCTACCATTTATTTCTCAGTATTTCTTCATCCTTCTATATATCATGATAGATAAAAGGAAGTTGATGTGACGCAGGCAGAACGGTGTCACTGATGTAACCATAAAGATCTTGTACTGTGGGATCTGCCACACTGATCTGCACCATGCTAAAGATGATTGGGGCATCACCATCTACCCTGTGGTACCTGGGTAAGCAACAAAGTTCAGTGTTAATCAGTTACTTAATTGGGTCACTGATTAACTAACAAAGTTTGTTGATTTTTTTGTAGGCACGAGATCATTGGGGAGATAACTGAGACAGGAAGCGAAGTGAAGGGGTTCAAGAAAGGAGACAGAGTGGGTGTGGGGTGTATGGCAGGTTCATGTTTGGATTGTGAACACTGCAAGAGCGATCAGGAAAACTACTGCGAGAAGATGGTGCTTGTGTACAACGGAATCTTCTGGGATGGCAGCATCACCTACGGTGGCTACTCTAATCTCATTGTTGCAGATTACAGGTTCTTTCATCATCACTAAGTAAAAATCATTTTTTTTTACGAATTAAAATCAGTCTAAAGATAAAAAAATGTGATGTGAAGGTATGTGGTACACATTCCGGCGAGCCTACCGATGGATGCGGCGGCTCCTCTACTGTGCGCCGGGATAACAGTGTTCACTCCTTTGAAGGATCACGATCTGGTGGCGTCGGGGGGGAAGAAGATTGGGGTGGTGGGTTTGGGAGGACTGGGACACTTGGCCGTTAAATTCGGGAAGGCATTTGGGCACCATGTTACTGTGATTAGCACTTCTCCTTCCAAAGAGGCGGAAGCTAAGCAACGTTTGGGTGCTGATGATTTCATAGTCAGCTCCAACCCTCAACAGTTACAGGTTTTTGTTTTTGTTTTTTGTGATGAGTTTGATTTTTAGGCGAAGGGAAATAAGGAAATGAAATGAGTTAGTTTTTGTGTTTGCAGGATGCAAAGAGAAGCCTTGATTTCATATTGGACACTGTTTCTGCAGAGCACCCTCTGGTACCCATCTTGGAACTGCTGAAAGTGAACGGCACCTTGTTTCTGGTGGGAGCACCGGACAAGCCCCTCCAACTGCCGGCTTTCCCATTGATTTTTGGTAACTTTTTTTTAACCTTAATTTGGGTCCTTATTTGGCAATTGGTTACACTTTGTTGTAACATTTGTGGGTGTTACAGGGAAGAGAGCAGTGAAAGGTGGGATCATAGGGGGAATAAAAGAGACTCAGGAAATGTTGGATTTGTGTGCCAAGTACAACATAACGAGTGATATTGAGGTAATCACACCAGATAAAATCAACGAGGCTCTTCAACGTCTTGCTAAGAATGATGTTCGCTACCGTTTCGTGATTGATATTGCTGCTGCCAGTTCCGACGTGTAGAGTTGAAGATGTATGTGGTGTTTATCAGAATAAATTTATGAAAGCCAGTTCCCTGTTTTCATGCTCTACATTCTTAGTTTCATTTATGAATAAGATATTGAGTTCAGCTACACATATATTTAACATCTGTTCATTTCTTTTTTCTTTATTTTTCTCCCCTTTTTTATATTCTCTTATTTTGTTTATTTCTTTACGCTTTTTACAAGTCAAAATATTAAAAAAATTCAAGTATGTAAATTCATTATAATAACTCACAGTAATGTCATTATAAATTTCATTATACTCCAAAATAAATTTGTGTTTCAGATTTGAATTCTTTTTTAAATGATTTGTGATTTATAATTTTTGACATTATTAAGTGGAGGATGATTTCCCATGTAAAGTTGTACACATGAAATTTTATTTGGAATATTTATATAATTTTATTTGGAATATGTTGGTAAGTATTTGTGAAATTTATATATAAAGATGAAAATGTGAAAATATTCCGTATTTTTTAAATATTAAATAAAAAAAAATTGAGACCATTACCAAAAGATACATTACAAGATTTGGAAAGTAATTTTGTGAATCGTACATTGTAAAAGTGTTTCAAATAAAATTTTGTATGTATAACTTTGTATATTAAGTCATCATCCACCTAATGATATCAAAGCCAGTCTAAAAAAGAATACTTGGAATGATTTTAAAAAATATTGGAACCACATTTAACAAAATAAATTTTCAGAAATGAAATGAACTTTTCACCAGAGGGATAAAAAGTGATATTAAATCCTTTTTTATCTTTAAGAAAATTATATTTCGCATTGTGGATTCACTCCAATCCAAATTCTCAAATAAACAGAAAAAAAGAGAGTATTCTACACTTCACCAACTTAATTACCATCTTTGTTCTTTGATCTATTATTAACTCTACAACATCAATCTATTTTTAGTAAAATTTACCTAATTACGTGACATTAATTTATTGCTCCTCAACATAATCTTAATCATGAAGGCATTTTATAACGTAAATTCACCAAAGAAATTATATCATTCGTACATTGTAATAAATTAATTTTTGTGTTTCTTATCCCCATATACATAACACATCCTTTTTTTTTTTTTTTTTTGTCTTGTATGAAAACACAAATAAGATTATGCTTCATCTCTAACTTTCTTACACTTTTCCATTTCATCTTTCCTAGTAACTCTCTCCTCCCCATTATCCTCATCTTCTTAACCATTTTCCAGAAAATATTGTTATAATTATTAATGCATTCGTTCGAAAGGTCATGACAAAAATCAAAGTATTCTTCCGTTGAGCTTTTCTTTTCCACCTCACGCTCTTTATAGACCCTTGTATCAACCTTTACCTTTTCTATTGTTGTTTGCCTCTCTATTTCTGCTATCTTCCTATTAATGTTCATGAATATTCATTTCCATTATTAAAGTGATAAAAATTTACATTCATCTTTACTGTGAAGCTCCTTCTTCATGGTTTATCATTTTTTACTACCATCAATCGTACAAAACCAAACCATTCTCCTCATCTATTACCTTTCTAACTTTGAAAAGTTCTACTTTTCATCATTTTGACCTAACTTTGAAAACTTCTTTTACTTTTCATCATTTTCGGAACACTTTCCACAAATCTAATTCTCCGTATGTTAGTGGGAATTGAGAAAAGAATGATTAAAATATCTGCTTTTGTTTTGATTGAATGGCCCCATTTACGCAACAAGGTTTCAAATATCTGCTGTATACATCCAGCTCTGGATCATTAAAAAAAAAACTTTTTAGTTAGATCAACGCAATTGTTTTTCAATTATTTGCATTAACGTGTATTTTTATTGTTAGATATTTTTATTTGATCAGAGAAGACAAGAATTCGTCTTGTCATAAATCCTAATTCTAAATTAAGGTTTCCTTGCCGTGGAGTGCGAAGAAACTTAAAATTAGAAAGTATCTATGCATTATATAATTCATACTTGTGTACGAGTTAAATAACTTTTGAAATTACTATACACATATATATATATATATACATGTATACATATATATATGTATATATATATGTATACATATATATATATGTATACATATATATATACATATGCAAATAACTGATTTAAAAATAAATGAAAGCAAGTAGGTTAAATTAAATAAAAAAGCAAATTTTATTTTGTTAAAATAATTTGAAATAAACATATGTAAGTAGTTAAGAAAATATATTTTGATATCGAAGTAATTAATATTCTTAATTTTGAAATATAATGATGGTAAAAGTATGTTGCAGGATGAAAATTAATATATAATAGATGAAGTTCGACAACATTTAAAATTTTAATTAATAGTTTAAGTATCGCATAAGCTTATATAAATACGATATTATAATCAACCCAACATTGTTTTGCCCCCTTTTTTTGTGTGTGTATAGTTATAACTATCTAAGTAGTTGGATATATTTAATATTTTAAGGAATATCTATTGTCAAATATTCATAAAATAAAATTTGTCAAATTTCTGGAACTAAAATCTAATTTCAATATAAATAAAGATTTAAAAATAATAATTATTATACTATATTTTATTTATTTTTAATTAGGAAGCGCATTGTTCTTTTATTGTTTATGAAATATAAAATATTTATAGCCAATTAAACAGATTAAAATATTTCTTTTTCCATAATTAAGAGCTTCTTATATGACATGTTAGATTTCCTTTCAATAATTATGCCAATTGCAAACAAGACGTGAGTCCATATAAAGAAAATGAAGAATGTCATTATTGTAGGGAAAATTCTTCAATTAATAAATTTAATGTAGATGGCAACTTGTAACAAACCTCTAATATTTTCTTTAAAACTTATTTTAAATATGAATTTTGAGTTTTCAAAGCTCGGTCTTCAACAATCCAATTACCTTACCAGAGAAAAAAAATTAGACAATAAATCAAGTTTTTTTGTCAGTTTGATAGAAACGTTACCTTTCTATCCTAACTTCTATGTTATTTGTATGTTACTAAAGTTATTATTCGTTCCAAAATAATATTTTTTCTAATTTTCCCCTAAAAGAATAGTTTTTTTTTTTTTAACAATACAATATAGTTAAAAGTAATTAAGATAGAACCGAGTACATTGAGAAAATATGGAAGTGAGTTGTATAGATAAGAAGTATTTGTTACTAAATTAATATTAGATTGTATATTTTTAATTGTTGTCAAAACTTTAAAACACAATTATTTTGAAGTAAAAAGAACACATGAAATTTATCCTATAATGATATTAAGATTCACCTTATCTGTAGAAATATTTAAAATTTTATATTTATGTTTTATTGGATGAATCTCTGTGATGACAAAACTATTCATTATTCGTGGTTGGGGTTCAATTTAGAAGAATCTTTTCCCTTCCATCAAAACTGCTACGTAACATCTGCCCATGATTACTAAGTCCACGTGGCAAACAGATATATATGGAAACTGAATCATTAGACCCACGTTAATACCTTGCTTTAGCGCCACCTGTGTTTCATATCTTACACACAAACGCCTTCCTATCATTGTGTCTATTATTCTTCTTCTAATAAATCACACATTAAAAGCTAATTATTTTTTAAAATATTATCGATTTATTAAACTAACAATTTTATTCATAATTTTCAGAAATTCTTTTTTTTACCATCCATTAATATAAAATATAAATATTTATAATTTTTTATTGGGATAAAATACATAACATTATATTTGTTTATAAAAAGGAAGAATAATTTCTCTTAAAACGTGTTTTATGAGTAATTATTAATATCGGGCCAAAACTCAACAAGCATAATTTTCGGAAATTTATCCACGATCTCTCTCCAAACCATAAAGACTCCTTCAATGTATAACCCTAATCATTAATTATTTGTTTTAACCATATCATCCGTTAGAAATCAATTAATGTTGGCAGATATTTGACCAAACGACGACATAGAATGTTGGTACAAGTAAATATACAAATATTGACATAGAATGTAGCATATAGTAGTGAGGTTTTTTATGATGTTCTTTTCAAATACTAAAAAACACTAATTTGGCACGTTTTAATGATTGTTGACACATGGTAAAATGATTAAATAAGAATTCTATATTACATAAAGAAAAAATGATACTTTAAATGGTTGTGTAAAAATAAAATAACTGGATAATCATGTTATAAGTTGATAAGTAATGCTTAAATGAGATAGTAATCTACTTATGTACTCATGCATAAAGCCTCATTATGGGGAAATAATTAAGAAGAAAAATAGATTATGGGAGGAGGAAGAGGTTGACGTGGGAGAACACACCGTGTGAGGTACACTAACGTGTGACCAAAGCCATTTAACCTTTTGTGGTACCGCTAAATGCCAAGTAGATTCCTTCTCTTTTGCTTCTTCACTTCTCCTCAATCCACCATTACACAACACCTTCTCTCTCTCTTTCTCTCTATATATACATGCCTCCAACAATTCCTTCATTCACTTTCTTAGATTTCAAATCCACAGTTAGATCTCTCCTTCTCTCAGTTAACATTTCTTCTTTATATACGTGCGATATGACATGTATCAGGTGGCTTTGTTCTCTTCCAAAAACAGCAGGTAAGTGAGTTTATATGTGATTTCTTATTCAACTATTCTCTTCATATGTATGTATAAAGCGTAAATCTTATGCTCACTTTATTTTGTTTTAGTTTTTCTTCTATCAATTAGATGTTTGCTTTGAATGCTCCAATAATTTGATGTGCAAATTAATTGAACAGGTAGATCACGGAAAGAATGTGAGGAAGAGAGGTTGTGTAAAAAGCGAAGCGTGAATGAGGAGTATTTGGAAGCATTCAGAACAAAGTCTTACATCGAAATATGCAACAAAGCACAAGTGGGTCTTCGAAAGACAACCACCAAAATGCTAACTTCCTCTCCATCTTCATCTTCCTCTTCTTCTTCTTCAATTCCCTTGTGCATGCAGCTTACCGAGTACTTGCTTGAGCCACGGCAAGAGATTATAGCAAACATAACGCAGAGGTTGAAGCTGCACCGTCTTCTTGTGGACTACTTCGAAGCCACCTTGGAAGCGTGTCGTTGTTGTGACACAATCCTTGAAGCCATCCATTCAGAAAGACTTGCTTATCGACGAATCACAAGAGTTGTTAAGCTAAGCAAGATTGTCCTTGATGCCAATAATGACGACCAAACGCACAAAGATACCATCTATAGAGAGCTTTCTTCATTTGCTTCGCAAAACAACCCTTTTTCCGTTGTTAGCACCGTGCAGTTCCGTGACATTCACGACAAGTGCGTGGAACTTCTACATGGACTGAAACAAACGAGAAGGAAGATTAGAAGGAGGTTGAAACTGAAGAGGGTCTGCAAGAAGGCTGCTGGAATCGCTCTTGTTACTTCACATTGTGTGGTTCTTGCTGGTTTGTTAGTGTTGGCTTTTCATAGTATAGTTGGGGTGGTGGTAGCACCTAGTATTTTGGGTGGTTTGGTTGGTTTGTTGGTGAAGAAGGGTGGTGAAAGGGTAGGGTGTGGATCTTCTGAGAGGCTGTTTAAGCAACTTGATATGGCTGCAAAAGGGATTTATATTCTGATAAATGATTTGGACACAATGAGTAGGATGGTGAAGAGGTTGCAGGACGAGGTGGAGCATAGGAAAGTGGTGGCTGAGGTTTGTGCGAGGAATGGGAAGTGGGAGATTCTGAAGCAGGTGATGAGGGAGTTTCATGAGCGTGACTCTAGCTTTCTGGAGCAGTTGGAGGAGCTTGAGGGACATATATACTTGTGTTTTCTCACCACAAACAGATCCAGGAGGCTTGTGATGCAAACAATTACAGAGAAAAACTAAAACATTGAAATACAACACACTTCTCTCTTCCCACCTTGTATATAGCAAAATGTTGAAAGAGTTTGTAACTTAGTTATGTTCCATATATATATATATATATGAAAAAGCTTAGCTGTCACAGAGCAATGGAGGAATTAAGGTTTCTCAGGCAGATGGTTTTGATGAGAACTTACTATGCTTCAAATGGTTTTGTTTGTTAAATTTTTTCAGACAGTAACATGTATTATAGATGTGTTTTGTAAAATGGTCGGATAAAATAAAAATCTAAAGTTCGTATGATGTTCAAGTTTTTCTTATTCTTTGTTTTGGTTAAGTTGTTAGTTTATTCCTACGTACTATTGTACATATTGATCTGTGGTTAAGTGCATGTATATTGCACAGATTATTAGAAAATGAAATTAATATATATATTGTACTTTAAGTACAGAATTTTTTATTTTTTTTTTGGAAATCATATGTAGAAACTTTCTACATAATTTTAACATTGAGAGTTAATGTTAGTTTTTCTTCTTAAAAATTCATGACGGATAAACATATGTCGAAGTGTACTCTTCATTATTAATGATTGATATTCTAGTTCTAACTGTTGTACATAAAGAAAAGCGACTTAACTGCTTCACTTCCGATTTGGGTGCAGAAATAACTCAACTTTTCTAGGACTTCTATATTTTTTAAATATCAAATAGATAAGTTTCCAAAAAACTTATAGATATAAATAAGTTGTGGTTTAAGATAGTTTTTAATAAAAAAATTATAATATTTTAAAACATACTTTCTTACGTCCCGTATTTTTTCAATTACTAATCTTAAAATAAAATTTGTGATATTTTCTTTTGTGAAACTTAAGTATCAAAGAAGTTAAACCTTCAAAAATAATGCAGCTAATAAACCAGTTTATTCAGATAAATGTAAATAGTTTTATTATACTATTATCCTTCTAGTATTAGCAGATGAACATTCAGATAGGAAAGCCCACAACATCCAGATAGAGACTGAAAATTCCAGAAAAGCTGAAGCATAAAGGCTGAATATTCAAAGAAAAATTGAATACTTGCTTGGGCCACTAGTCACGAATTACCATAAACATTTTTTTCCTCACTTTGGCAGTTTATTTGATCTGCTAAAGTGTTGCTATAAATGGTGGAAAAAACAATGGTGACAGTATACAAGTAACAAGTACATTGTGACAACAAACACATTTGATTTCATCATAAAACATACATTCCAATACAAACTATGAATCATCTAACGAATTTACAATCGAGCCTGATTTGTTGTCCACCGTGGGTGATGCTGCTCATCTTGATCATGGACTTGACGAAGGCCCTTTCAAATTCCTCTTGAGAATAAGCAAACTTGGAAACCAAAGCCTTAGTGGTGGGATGAGTTAGCAGAGCTTGATCAGAAGAGAATATGCTCTTTCCTTGGAGGAGCAACTTGTAATAAGCATTGTCAAACAAGGTGGAACTAGAATCCAATGAGGTCCCTGCATTTCTCACCTTGTTATGAGAGGGGCATATGCTTCTGAGGCTGCTTCCAAATGAAGGGTTCAGGGAAGGGTCAATGTCTTGCTTGGGGCTGAATTTATGGATTCTGTTCTCAAAGGATGAACAATGAGCAAATCCAAGTGTGTGGCCTCCTACACATCACACAACATCATCTCATATGTATCAGAATTTAATGATCATGTAATTCTCATGCACGTGGAGTCTCATTTTTTTCCATTCATAAAACTGAATTTTATGAACTCAAAAACTTGCTTCAAAGATATCAAATAGGGTAACACTCAAACCAACAATTTTGTATGATCAATGTGGATAACATAACTAACAGTTTAGATTAGTGGTGATTTCATTTTCTTTGTGTGTGGTGGTTATTTATTTTACTAAAAAAGCTTTTATTTCTGGTCAAGAAACTAAATAGGAAGTTAGAAAGTAGACACTGATATTGATTAAAGAAATATGAAATGATGGTAAATACCTGAGAGGGCTACAAGATCCTCCAAGGAAAGGCCTCTTTGAGAGAAGCTTTGTTGTAATTGGGAGATGTTGAATGTAGGAGCTGGCAATTGTCTGGTTTCAGTGGCCTTTGATATCATTCCATCTTTTCTTCCTTTTGGAACATCCCAAGTGGGACCTCCAGACTAAGCCACCAAAGTCAATAAGTAAACAAACTTATAAATGGTTCTGTTGAAGTTTGGTTGACAAAAAAAAATACCTTAAGCTTCAAGAGTACGACAGTTTTATGTCATCATCTAATCATGAATTAATAAATAAATAAATAAAAATATGATTAGTGCATGTTATTGTTTGAGACACCAACCAGGGTAACAGCATCCCTAGCAGCAAGAGCCAAAATATCAGCACAAGATACGACTCCGGGGCATGCTGCTTCCAGTGCTTTCTTAGCATTGTCAATGACATAAAATGCATGCAATGAAATGTTAGGGGGTCCATCCTTTTCTGCTATGTTCTTTCCCTTTGATTCCAGGAGAACGGACGCATCACAACCCTTCAAAAAAGAGTAAATATGATCCAGTTTGACTACAATGTTAGTGCATGCAAGCTATGAAGAGAGATTTTTTAATGAATAGTAATTTTTTCCTTTGAAACATATAAAGTGAACCAACACGCAAAGGAAGGTTACTTGCTCTATATGAATATTATTTGATTTAGGACAAGCAAAAGGTTGCATACCCTTATGAAGCAATCATGAAAGTGCATCCGAAGGAGAGCAGCAGGGACAGTTTTGTCATTCATGGTTGCTTTGTGAACAGAAGCAGCTACAATGGACTCCACATGGGGGCACGTATTTTCATAGTAATTTACATTTAGTGCACTCACAAGAGAAGCCAAGTGCATCGTAGTTATGAGCATCATCACTGTAGCAATAGCTGCCATAGTTCAAACCACAAATTAATTCAAAAACTTTGTATATGACTAGTGAGGAACATCACGAGATTAAATGTGGTATTTATAGGGAGGTGGTGGTGACACGGGAAGCATGGAGTTGTTAAGCAAATTTGGTGATCTACGACCCTGTTAGTGGAGTAGTTTTTTCAAGCACCTTCTATTAAATGAAATGGAAGTGGCATTTGGTACTGATAGCTTTAAAATATAGACCCAAATTATTACAAAAGCAATCCCGAAAAACATATAGACTCAAATTTTGGCCACCTCTTTCCCTTTGAGTTTTTTTTTCTTGTAAGTTTCACATGTTCATTATATGATTTAATTTAGTATGTTTAATAATTTACCGAAGTTTGATTTAATGGTTATTTTGATACAAGTCAACAGTGAACATTACATGGTAGAAAGAGTATATATTTTTTTTCTACAGCATAAGGGTCTACCTACTATTCCGAGATGGGATTGTTAACGAATCATTTTCAATTGCTATGGCAGAGACGTGTCACAGACACACACATAAATATATTCTTGGAAGCAATCTAAAACTGTAAATTAAGTTGTTAAAACTTGGAGAAATTTCAATGAAGGTACAGTAGTACAGAGAGAGAAGAATTGTTTGATATTTTGGGGTGAGATATTGGTAGTGAAGGTGGTGATGAGTTTGGATTGGCCTGAAAGGATAAAGAACTAAACATGTGTCACTGTCCAGATTCAGTTTGTGTGAGACATCAGTTGCAATGGTTCCAGCTAATGTCGTGTGTCTCACTTTTATTTAACTCATGTCATGTGTCAGTGCATGTGCATGAGCATGTGCTTCAATCAAACAAAAAACACCTAGATTCTCTGCTAGCTGTTAAAGAACCGTGTTGCATATAACATATTCCGAGTCCTAGTGGCTGAGATTTACGTACTATGCTTGAGGGTTTTATTATAATTTTCATATCTGTAGAAACAAAAATTAACAGATTTTGCTTGCTAAAGATGGTCATAAACCAAAATGACATGATTAATTCAAACCAATTCAAACTAGAAACTTCAGGCATGTTTGGATAATTCATTTAAATTGGATTGAAAATTTTAAAATTCATTCATCGTTTTCGGTTTCAAATTTTACCAATTCAATCTACCCCATTACATAATATTTTTATTAACATTTTAAAGTTTAGGGCTTTAATCCAATTCATTTATTTATTTATTTTCATTCATATATACACTGTTCACGTCTTATAACATTTTTTTATCATCCAATAATAAATCCAATCACCCAATTTAAATCAATATAATAGTCATAATCAGGTTGGGTGGAAATTAGAAATTTAATCTAAGAAAACTTCAATCTGAATCATTTAAAACTAGTCGATTCCAATGAAAAAAAATATCGCAAACCCTACTTGCAAAATTTTTTGTGGTTTCAAAAGCTTGAAGAAATAAACACACAACAGTGACAACATTACATCGAAAAATTTAGAGAACTAATATTTTCCCAACTCCCGCAATACAGCTTCCACATGAACTATAGTATTCATAGTATAAGAATTTATTTATGGTATAAATTTAAACCTGAAAGATGCTTATTTGATTTCTACAAGCTTGAGCTTCCTATTGATAAGAATTTATTTGAGGCATGTATATATTGTGCCTTCAACATGGGCTCGGAGTTGATGGGTTAAGTCCACCAAATAATGAAACCAGAAGAGAGGAGTGGCGGGCTGCTCCATTAAACTAAAAAGTACGCCTCAGCCGTTGAGTTTTTTGTGAGCTTAGAACTGAACTGGGCTAGAGAAAGATTGGCCAAAACTCCAACTTGCTGGAACTATATTTGGGAAAACTCTGGTTTCTCCATCAGTGGTTGTGACCCTGAAGGACAAAGATTGACCATTCAAATATGCGTTGGATTGCCAATTAGCACCCCAGTTTCTTGACATAGCCATCCACTCAGTTTTCGATCCTTTAATGGACACAGATTGGATGGATCCAGCCCCTCCCACATTGCTGATCAACACAAGCTCAAAGTAGTCCCTCCCGTTCACACTGAACCTAACCCCTCCGTGCTTTTTGCATGGAACCCTGCACCAATCATATCAATGTCACAAAGTAATTCAAAAAAATGATTTTGTCAAATATTAATATTGTTATATTTGTTTTGTAGTGACCACAATGAAGTTAGACCAAGTCCACAAAATTGAATTGTAAGTTGAGAAGTCATATACTTTAATATGATCATATTTTTTAATCGATGAGAGCATATCAGACAACTCCACTGTGAAATTTGAGAGATTAAATATTTATGAATAATGACATAATAACAAATGGCCTAATAAGCTAGTAACAAATCACTAGATAAACTATGATGTTATCTTTAAATTTTATGTTTGATTCTAATACAACCTTAAAATTCTGATTTAGAAGATAAGGACTACTTTTCAGTAGCGGGTGTCCCTCATGAGTTATATTAATGTTCTTATATAACACGAAGGTAGGAAACAAATTCTAACCTTTGGTACAAGACGGGCACGATTCCTCCTCTGTAAATACCAATCTTTTCCCAAGCGGGTTGGGCCATGTCAAAATGCTTGAGGGGTGGGTTGCACCAGCCTCCATTATTGTTAGGAAGAGCAAAATTGGGAGGGCAAAAGTTTGTGGCGGTTATGGTGATAGATCTTCCTTTGATGCACCATCTGGCGTCTGTTTTGTAATCACATATGATTTTGTAGCACTCACCACAGGAAGCTCCATCATTAAATAAGGCAGTGCTTAAAGCTGCAGTTCTAGTTCCATAACCAGTTGCATACAGATTCCCATACCCACAAGCTCCCCCTGCAGTCATATACACAAATTATGTGTGAAAAAATCAATGTTAGTTTGAAGAGTAGGGTACAAAATAGAATCTAGTATTCAAAGGTTTGGTTACAATTGCTTACCCATAGTGCCTGAAGCATCACTACCCCCATAAAAAGTGGCATGGGCATTGGTCCACCCAGAAGGTGAGAAGGCAAAGGTAGTGATTGTTAAGCTGCATAATCCAATGAGGCTACCCAAAAGAAGCATGACTTTGCCCATTTTTTTTTTCTAGCTTGCTGAATGCCTAAGACCAAGTGAGATGATGAGGTTGAAGGATTGAGAGTAGAAACTGTATTTGCAATTATTGCCATTTCCATGTACAAAAGTTGTGTGTTTAAATAAGGGTCTAGACTAGCTAAGGCAACGATGGCACATGTGAGGTTCTGCAACATAAGAGAACTCAAGAAACAATTTTTATTATTTATCAGATTAAATTTATCTGTGCAAGTCTGAACACCATTCAATCATTCCCACGTTCTCTTTCAGTATTCCTCTTATACTCCCCTTCTAACCCACTCACATGCACATGCCCACATAAGAGCCGTGAATGTTTCAAAAAACCCACAACCCCATTTGGCCATCTAATTTTTTTTAATTTTAGCTCCTCACAGATCCCAATGTCTACTTCTTTCGTCTCACATGGATCTCATGGTTTGTAACTCCATTTGTGGATAAAAAGACAGAATGGTTTTATCAAATGGAACAAACGGTGTAGATCATAACTTACAGGGTCACATGGAAATGATGGCGGTGTCGTTTTTTGTGAGCTACATCCACATGTCCCATTTTGCCTATAAAGATTGTCAGTTGTCTGTTAGCTAGCAACGCAAATAGTCACCGTTGGTTCAATCCCATAATACGTGGGATATTGGACATCTAATAAGTAAATAAGTTATCCAGTTGCACACTGGACACTGAATTTTTCTCATTTTTTAAGTGGAGTGTCCATAGATTACAAGTTTGGTTTCATGCTACGCCATAATTGCACCGTCAAACAATCTAAAAGGAAAGAGCAGAAAAAAGATGAAGGGCGACGCAGCTTATCATGGGAATTAGAGTAAAGCAGACCAAGGAAAAGGGGAAGCTAACAGCACCGTCAAGCCATCTGATATTGCTGAATGCCTAGAAACCCAACCAAAGGCATAGTTTTTTACTTTTATATTTCTTCCCTCATTCACTACAACTTTCTAAAATCATGACTGACCAATTCCACACCCTTCCCCAATCTTTGATAAGCTCCAAAATATCCAAGAAAAATAAATAAATCAAGTGTTACAGCTTTAGATATGGCCTTCAATTCTACATCCGACTCAAACAAGAAAAGAAGGCGGGGTGTAATTTATCTGTGAACAGGAAAAAAAAATACACATTTCCGCTCTTGTAAAAGCTCAGTTATTCCTCCACCGTTTATATACCTCGTTTTTTGTGCCAATAACAGATAATGTTCAATAGTCAAACTTTTGAATTGAATCACTAAAATGGAAAATGATAGATTAGTTTACTCAAATCCTAAAACAAAGTTCTCCGAACAAGGAAACAGATCATTGGTTTTGCCATGATTTGTAACTTACAGCAAATATGTCAATATGGCAAAGGATTTCCAAATAATTTTGTGTAGAAAATAAAACTTCTTGCTCGAAAAAGGAGATGGTAATGAACGTTTTCACATAGAGAAATATGAGCAACTACGGGAAATAAAGACATCGTGACAGCCACGGGTAAGATTAAAACAGCCAAGAAGTCACCATCATCTTCCTCTTCGATAGTCTTAGCTGAGATAAAATGAGCAAATCAATATCAGAAATCATCATCATCTTCCTCTTCGATATGCTTAGCCAATTCTTGCTCTTGTTGATGTCTTTCTCTCCTCTTCTCGGCACTCTCCTTTTCCTTGTGTACGTTTGGCGGAAAACGCAGTGCTAGAACAGCCTCATTGTGCATGTTAAGACAAAAGGAAATCCGAGAATTAAATGCCAACTGAGGCTCGTTTGTAGAGTAAATATCTCCAGTTTCCTTCGATACCATCCACCCATCAGCATGATCCAATGAAGCATCAACAGCCCCATCACGGATAGCCTTTGCTACAATGCTCTCAGCATCAGCAACAGGATTAGCAGAGTTCAACCTCAACTTTTTAGCTACATCAGCTAGCGATATGCGTGATGTTGCGTAAACCAGTCCTAATGACATTATGGCGCAGCCGAACAATCAAATTGTGAGTTCCATCTGTATTGAAAGTTGTACCAAACTTCTCTGCAACATTCTTAAACAAATCCAGGTCACCAACCCGAACAGCCTGAAAGTCCACAACGTGATTCAACACTACCACAAAGAAGCACCACAATAACTTTATGCTTGACTTAATAAAACAAACTGTATCAGATTTGGAAGAGAGCTCAAAATCATGTGAAAAACATTCGATTATGATTTAGAAACACATGAAATAACTTCTAACAAAGCATCAATTGAACATATACACATGCAAATGCATAAAATATTCTATATTATTGAATTTCAACAAAAGTAAGCTTGTTTTAAGGTATTTCATAATTTTGAACATTTTTCTAAATCATTTGATAAGATGCTTCTGAAAAGAACTGTAACTTCTGCTGTAAAAAACATAAATAATAAGTCATGGCATTCCAAACAGAACCTTAGCCTGCCACAGATAAAACAAGAGCAAAGCAAAATAAGAGAATACAGAAATATGTATAACAACATGGTTCCTTAGATAGTCAGAGGTGTTCACTGCTAAATAATAGTTGAACTGATTGAAAGTTAAACCATAAAGAACACGGCATTTTGACTGCATTGTTCATTTGAAGCACTAATCAACACTATTTATCTATAATATGATGGTAGTCACTCTTTTGTTGCATAATATTTAGAGAGATTTCTATTCACAGTTTTTTTTTATTTGATACAGCTCTTGCCGTGCATTTGATGCACATTGTGGGCAACACAGGTCAATCAACACATTACATGGGACTGAGTCACATAACTCTTTTGTCAACTGTTTGATGGTCAATGCATATCAGAAGTAGTTTCGGAGGTGGAGTAAAGGGTTGCATGGGATACACTACCTGATGAAGCTTATTGGTTATTGGCATTGACAAGGTTTCACCAAATTGATGGATATTTGTTCAGGTTTACTGAGTAATAAATATTTAGAATTCTGTCCTGTGCCGCATCTTTTTTCTGTCTGTGAACAAATTTTGTCCAGTCCTTCCTTTTTTCAGTAATTAAATATACCCTTAAATTAAGTTTGATAACTGCAATGCAGAGAGTAATTCAATATTTAGTATAAATTTGTCATATCATAAAATAAATATGAAAATAAAATTGCCATTAGAAAAAACCCACATTAAGCTCTCACTTTATTTAGTATTGTAGTAGTATATTTTCTTGAAAATGTTGAAAAATAAATAATAGTAAATTGAATGAGTTAAATGATGAAAAATAAAATGCATACTGCAATAAGCCAAAATGGTATGAGCTTAAGCATAGAAAGTGTTGCAATGAATGCATAACTGTAAAACAAGAATAAATTTCAAACATTGGGATGTTATCACAGACATTAGTTTTTATTCAAAGGCTTACTGAATTTTTTCATAATGTGGTTCAATTTTTTATTAGAGCTTATTCAAAAGTTTCTGTAGTTCTAGGTTATTTTGATATAGGGACCAAAGTTGAAACCTTAAACTGGGCACCTCCCAGCAACCAAGATGACCCAAGCAGCCAAAAAGTTTTCCCATGTCAGCCGTCAATTTTCTTTCTTGTCCACGATACTTTCGTCAGAAGTAGACTATTCCTTCTTTTCAATAAAATCAGACTAAAAGTAGTATCTAATAATGATTTGCAGTTTTCCCGTGTCAATTTTAGTCAAACAAAGCATCAGTATACGATTTCTCTTGTTTATAATATACTCAAATATCTATCCTTAGCAGAGTAGCAGAGCAAAGTGAACCCATACTCTTCAAAGTAGTGTAGTAGTTTTCAGCAGCAGCTGTCTGTCAAGACCAAACTTCCGCCTTTTGACGTTCTATAGTAGCATTACAGCGATGGGACTAAACCCACCTCCCCTCGAAACGTTTTTGTTTAGTGGTTCTGTGGGATAAAAGTACTCATCCATTTTCTGATGTATTTTTGCCTCCGAAACATTAGAGGGTTTGAGACCCTACTACCTCAGTCATTTACAAAGTAAAAAAAGTTACTTCTGTTGAACTGTGTTCCTTCGCATTTTACAGGTGTAAGTTCTTTTCTTTTTCTATTAGTTTAACTATTCTCTCCTTTTTTTATAAAGTTCCTGTGTTCCTATCGCTCCTGGATTTATGGTGTTGAGTGTGTAGACTTATTATCTATCATAAATTCCTTCATAAACATTTTTTTAGTAACTGCCCATGTAATATAAAGTATTTAGTTTGTATTATAATATTTAAAACAATGGCTATCCAGTCTCCAGCAATCCTATCATAACATTTTCCGGACTAGCTGCTACAAACTGCTGTCCTGGACTGATAACTATAGTGTTAGTGTCAATAATATAGCCACAGAGAACCAATTATGTGTCGAACATTTCATCTGCCACATCAAAATTTTGAAAGAGTTATACCATAGGATAGTTGAATAAATAGACAAGACAGCAAGCAACATAATTGCCAAGCAATTCATAAAAAGTGAAACTATAGGAAGTAATCATACGATCAGATCTAATATTAGAAATTCACTATTTAATGGACCTTAAAATATCTAATTCTGGTTTATAATTTGTGGACTTACATTAGTAAGCTCAAAGTAAGGTCTCAAAGCTTTCTCCATTCCTCTCTGCATAAAGACATTCCTCTCAGGCACTTCTCCCAATAATAAACGGACTATCACAGCCCACTTGTTACACTGAATTCGAAAACCCCGTGCTGCACTGGGAGCTTTGCGAGCAGCCTGCAGGAGAGACTCTTTTGCATCGGTATACTCCAGCTGAATTGTCCGAATTTTGCCTAGGTAGAAGAGATAACGACAAAACTAAAAAACACAACACGCGTGGATAAGATGGCAAGTAAAAAAGAATCTAAGAAACAAAAGGAAATTCAAACAAGACTAACTAAATATATGAATCTCAGAATCATTGAGAAGGTTCAACACAAGGGCATCATTGCAAAAAAAGTCTCAGGCCAGGTACACAAGGTGGAGATTGCATTCAGTACCACAGGAAACAAATCCCCATACCTGCTGATTTGAATGGGCCTCAAAACGTGGAGCCTTAGACCTCAATTTCTCTGCCTGATCATATAGGTTGTAGTGTAGGTAGTTACGAAGTAACAGATTAAGAAGTGTTTCCTGCATCAAGTCACCAGGTAAGTACACTGTACAATACATGACCCACCTATAAAACAAACAAAGTAGAAAACAAACCTGACCCAGCTCATCATGGCGCAGGGTAGCAATCCGGTGCAATGCAAGGAGGTTGCTAAAATAAAAATGATATTTAGTATGGAATAAATTACATCTCAATTAGGTGTAAATCCCCTCGTAATGTCTTAACAGTATAAAAATCTGCACCAGAATATCCTTTTTTTAATTGCATAGATAATAACCAAACTCACCCTCTAATTTCAGCAAGATCTCCGGTAAGCTCATAGCTATACGAGTAATAAAAGTACAGTCTAGATGCAATAACATCGACAGTTCTTCTATTCAAGCTCTTCAGCCGAACAATGCTAGCTGAGGAACAAGATTTGGCCTAAAATGAAAAATCAAAGCAACCTTAGCATATATTGTGCAGCCTATTGGCATAGCTGGTAAAAATATAAACATACAGAAATACGACTCAACCGCATCATATCTTTTCTGGTCAATTAGAAAAAGTAGGACAAGGAGGTAGCAGTAGATTTCTAGCTCAGGCAACAAGTGTTTCGCCACCGGGTTTTGAATGACAGATGTTGCACTGTCCACTTCCATCTCTCGATCACCCTCCTATACAGCCAGTTACGAACACAAAGACCATCATCCATTAAAACATTGCAAGAAAACAGTTCAATATTTCATTCATATACATAAGTTCAATGATTACGCAAATAACTTTATCAAAGCCACTGACGAGTACTACAAGATGGGTATAAATATATTCAAAATTAGAAACGTACTTCTTAGGCATTACTAAAACCAAAAAAAAATATATATAAATCATTATCATTATCATTATAAATTAGTCTTCTATATTACATATACTTACAAGTTTTGTACAGTGGTATTGGATTTCCATAGAATGATTTAAAAGCTTGGATACAATGCAGTATCAACAGCGCCGGCATCAGATATGTATACAATATAGATATGTGAAGCAAATTGAAGAATGGACGTCTAAGGGAGAAAGTAGAAAGAAAATTCGACATTAGCTTCTCTATAAGCTAAGCTTGTGTACATGCTAACTTGTAGAGGCTTTCTTATCTAAATTTTCGTTTTTAACTAATGCTAGTTTATGTCGAAGCTCATTTCATTTATTTTTCTTATTTTCTCTCCGAAAAGTTCTTATGGAGAAATTCGTACAAGCATGCTCTAATAATGTTAACAATAGTATAGTTAATTGAAGTGAAACAAGAGAACAAAATTAATTACCTTGGGACTAGGAAGATAAGAGGAAAGCTTCGCGTGAAGTTCAGAAGCAGGCACGAGAACGTAATCAAGAAAGGATGAGAGGAGAGGTGCCGTAAGTTTACGTCTCAATGCAAATGTGAGGCGCACGGCACGAGCAATTCGACGGACCTCCTTTGAGTATGAACCAGTTTCAATGATTGATGATATTTCCTTCAAATCTGTGGGTGAGCTCAAATTCAGTAGAATTAAATGGAATTACGCTTCAGAGACATAGTGCGGTTTGGGGAAGAAACTTACGATGCAATGTAGATGGAAGAGCTGAAGAAACTGAGTGTGAAGGCGTTGCCTGATCTTTCATTTCCACGTCTTCACTCATCTTCCTCAACAACACTATCTATTAGTGTCTTTCGATCTGAAAATTACGTAAACCCTAACACAGAGGGAAGGAGAAGCAGAAGAAGAAGCAGAACCCAAGAGCACGATAAATAGATTCGGTAGAGGAAGCAACTTCGATCACAAACTATCACCTCTTTTTCCAAAGTTAAATGCACCAAACTTTCTTTTCGTCTTCTTCACACTTCTATTTTAAAAAAAGAGAATTAACGCAAGTTTAATCTCAAGAACAAAATGTACCCGAGAGTTTTCTTGTGTTGGTAAAAAAAAAAACCTAGAACGAAACACCCTCAATGTAATGCCACATCACCATATTAATTTTTTCTTTTCTGTCCGTATGTGATCCATTTTTCTTAATCCATTATGCTAATTAAAGTTATTACAAGTGCATATTTTGATCAAATCAATAAATTTTATAAGTAAATTAAATATAATCGAAACTTTGTTTTAAATTTAATTATACAATTTTAATTTATTAACTCTGTAAATTTAATTGAATATTCTATTTTGAATTTAATTATGCAATTTTTAATGGGCTGTATTATTTTGAATTTAATTCTGAAACTTTAAATGAATCTGTTTTAATTTTATTTTAAATTTAATTTTCTGATTTTAATTATGAATCTTTATTATATATAACACAGTAAGTGATTTAATTTTATTAAATATTTTTTATAATTATCTTAATATATTTAATAATGATGGATACATGTTTTATATATAAAAAAAATCATGTAGCAGCAAGAAACATTTTATTATTAACTATTAACCTTTATATCATATACGACGAAATACTTGTTAAAAGAACACTAGTCAGTTTAGAACAAACATTTTTATTGAAATTTCATTAAATTACTTTTCTTATTTGACAAATTCATCGTTGAAGTAATTAATGTGATCATTTAATTATGGTAATCGATCATCTACTATAATGGATGTAGTAAATTTATGAGGATTAGTGATAGGTAAACTAGTTGTCCCTTTTGATTAATGTTATCTCACATAATTATTGTTAGTCATCCATATGAATTGCTCAGGTCATACCAAAATGGTCCAATAAATCTGTTCTTGCATTCAAAAAACCTAGTAGATAAATCTAGGACATGCAGTTAAAAAATCGGTGTTACCACAAGTACTGTAGTGGATAGTAATAAAAGTATGGATTTAATTACAAATTACGCAAATTGATGTTGATAGAATATCAAAACCAAAAGTCTTTTCACATCCCTGCTCGTGAGAAAATCGTCCCGGCAAATCAAAACAAGCATCCCCTGGATGAATTACTTTAAATGACAAAAAAAAAAAAATATCGAAAAGGAAAAGGCATGAATTTAAACATTTCTCTAGAAAATAAAAATTAAAGAATGAGATTCAGGGCCAAAACAGAAGTACAACTGACCAAGGTCTAAAACAAGGGGTGCCTTATGTGGCAGCAGTCTCAAAACTAAAAGTCTACATAAAACTGTAAGAAGAAAATGCCCTACAGTTCTTCGGGCCCCAGAGAAAAAGAAGGGGGAAATGAAGAAAATTGAACAAATAGAAGAAAACATAAAATTAGACATGGCTTTGGCTTTGCTTCACTAGTCAAGTCAACTGCACTGCACTAATACCAGCCAACTAGTTGCATCAGGCAGCTGCTTGGATTGGCCCATTGGATCTAAAGCCGCCACGGCCCCTTCCACGATATCCACCCCTGCCGCGGCCACGACCTACAACAAAATTTAATTACAATTATTAGTTAACTTAATACCCTCATGACTATTTGTCAAAATATCAGTAACAAGTAGACCTTTTTTGATTAATCGTAACAAATTATTACCATATAAAGCACAATCTCAAGAAGCTTAAAAATTAAAAAGTACTGGGTGAAAAATATCAAAAGGTTGAATTGGGCAAAATAATAGAATATTTCGCCTCCCCCAATCAGCTCTACAAAGCATAATTCAAATCAGAACACATCTCCCAGTCTTCAAGGGTACCCTTGAATGCACGAGTATGATGTTGGATATGATGTAAAACATGGAGGTTAAAGCAATATATGAAACAGCACAAGTGTCCAGACAGTAAAGAGCCAGAAGACACAACAAGTTTAATCACTTCCAAAACATCAAGAACTAAAACTGTACAAGCAAATAGCCTAACACTGGCAGACAGCCCACACAACCAGTTCAAACACTTTCAGAATATCAACAACAAAATTTGAGTGTCAAACAATGATAGCCAATGTACAGAGAAGTAACACACAAAGGAACAATAGTAGAAATGAATTAATGATGTACCACGGCCTTGAGGTACATCTTGGTTGTATCCTCCATCTTGCTGCACATCAAATTGAGGCCCATTGTACCCTCCCCTTCCACGACCACGAAAACCACGTCCTCTTCCTCTACCCCTGCCCCTAACACTTCCTCTATTGCGATCCCAACCACCATTCTCATAATCAGCTGAAATAAAACCATTCCCTGAAATAAAATTCAGCAGCCATATAAGAAAACAGCACAAGAATTTCTTTCTAAATTGTGGAAAAGATGCTTTGCGAACTCTAAACACGATGAAAGAGACTGTGGACACATTTAAGTTGTTGCCTATTAAAACGGATCAAACATCTATCAAATTAAAAATCTAAATATATTCACATATCTGAATAGCACGTGCAAAAACTTTCTCACAAGTGACCATCCGTAACATTTAAGGCAATAGTTTTAATTAAAATTGCCACATACATAGGGAAAATATACAGTGGACTAATTGAAATAACTCCATCAATCACCACAGATAATTTATCCTGGTCATAACATACACGTAGTTCATATCAGACATACCTCTTCCCCTTCCCCTTCCTCGACCACCACGACCTCGAACACGGCCATTAGGTGAACCCTCTGCAGAACAGACAAGTTAAAACAGTTGTAAACTATTAAGTGGGGGAAGCAACTTACATATACCTACCTCCTTCATAATCAAAATCTGTAGCAGCCTTCACCTGGTCAGCTGGTAATGGAGGCTGATACCTAAGCGAACACAATAAAGTATAGATTTCCTTAAATTCACACAAGTCAAAATAATAATAATAGTAGTAGTAATATGACTTGCTTCCCTATTTCGATATCTAAAATCTCGAAACCTGCTAAAGAAATACATGCGTTAGTATATATACTCTCTACTTTCCTATCCACAAACAGAAGTTTCTTTTATTTTCCCTACTTGAGTTTACCTTTTACAATTAAGATTTGCTATAATCATCATATCATCTATGATCTTCATGTCATTATCATATGTGAAACAATATCAAATGCATACCTGTTATGAAAGATGGAATTATAAGACCAGTTGTTTAAGCTTATTTTGAAGAACAAGCGGTTTTTTAATTAACAGATGTTTCCATAAAAATAAATAAAAACTGAAAAGTAAACGAAAATAGTTTTGGATCTTTTTCTCACTCTCAAAATACTTCTTAAAAAAGTTTAAATAAAAGATGTATTACAGAATCACTAAGCAAAGAAGCACTTACTGAGGGAACTAAAAATCATTAAGATCACACTTACAAAGAAAACAATATCTCGGCATTGATATTCGCAAACTAAACCCATTATCGTTCTTCCTTCTAACATTTTTCATTTCTAGAACCTTAGCAACAAAAATTTAATACCAATCTCCTCCAAATGGAAAGGAAAATAATTTGGGTAATGTAATCAAACCTCACACTTTGACTGAAATTCTAACGTGTACACTTCGCTTCAATATTTCTTCCAATTCAAACAAAGCCTTCTCCAACATATCTAACTTCCCAGGATTCACAATACTAATTTACTATTATAATAGGTAATCTAAATACATACAAGAGAACTGATTTTCGTGTACTGAAGCAGGTGTTTGAACTTAATTTCAAAGCTGAAACTCAATGCATTACTGCAAGACTGAAATAACACTAGGAACCCTAACTCTTCGTGAATCAGAGTATAGTATTGGTGATGGCATCAGCATAAAGGATAGAAAGTCAACTTACCCCACAGAAGATGTATCAAGTTCATTCTTTGAGAGGGTTATTGTTATCATTGACACATGCCTTGTTGTCTCCAAACTGCAAGACGATAATGTTAAAAATAATGTAAGTAGTAAGAACCAGCATCCACCTGATTGGAATGTTTAACAGTTAATCCATTTAAAATTAAAGTACTATTAGCCAGAGACTCTTACGGAAGGAGGCCTTCTTCTAGGGGCTCCCAAGTATCAGTGATATCAGTGGATCCAATTGCTGTATTCTGGTGGAGGCCCACAATTCTCCTCTGCATTAACCCCAAGCAATATACATAAAATAAAATCCTCATTAAATGAAACAACATACCAAGAAAGTGATCAGCTCAGCTACTGACAGTAACTAACAGACCTTGATCAACTCCACAATAGTTACGGTTTTGTTGATTGCTCTCCCCATTGCTTTGAAAACAATTTCATTAGAACCTTTCTCCTGCAAGGACACATAGGCAAGTTAAGATGAGCTTACACGAGTAGACCAGAAGAAGAAAGACTTCACACACAAACTGAAGAGCCCAACCCAAATTATTTTTCAATTATGAGGGAGATATTCATGACATAACTTCATTGAACTTTTACTTTATTCAATGTATGACTCATTATATCCACTTCTCCAGATACCAGAGAATGTTACAAGACAGAATAAAAGGGAACATAGACTACCCCACCACCCACGCACACTTCCAATACAAACAAACATTTAAAAAATGGGAGAGAAGAGGGAAAGTACGAGAGGAGTTGTCACACCATACGCTTCAAATTAAATTCTGATTATCAAATCAAACCTTTACATTAATCGTAGGTATACTCGTCATAATAAATTTATTAGTCACTTCGTTTTTTCTTTAGTTTAAAAAAAAAAAGTACACACAAAATATATAAAAGTACACATTAGTAGGGTAAGATACCACCTACCACACACTACTGATCCGTTTTCATTCCCTCCAGAATCGGAATCATAAAATTGCAACAAAAACAGATGCAAAAGAGGGCTAAACAACCAAATAAATAAAAAAAGAGGTCAGGTTCATTGTCATGCACATTTTCAAGACTTCAGTGCAGAGGCATAATAATTATCACAACATAGGCATTCACACACAGCCAGTCAGAGTTTCCAGGTTTCCTCAGTCCTCGTAAAAGCTCACCCTAATTTTAATTTAGGTTTTAAAAATGTTACCTGAAGCAAGCTCATGGCGTAGGTAATGTAGTTCCTCATCCTCCCCTGACTAGTGATACGGATCTCGTTTTCATCGATTGGAGTTTCAGCTCTGGGCTTCTCCACCTTCTGGTACCGATCCATCTACACCACAAAACAAATAACAGAAAACAAAGCAGAAGCATCACCAACAACATCATACAAGCATAAAATCGAGAAAAAAAAAAACGGCAGAAAAAGCAACTGAAGTTGAAAAATGAAAAATCAGTGAGAAGGAAGAATTGATCTGCGGGTTACCGCTATAGCTTAGGATAGAGTTTCCTTTGCGAACGAACACAAAGAAGGAAGCCCTCTTCTACGGCTTGTATTTTCTATTGCGCCCTAACCTGGTTGCTGCGATGTGTTTCACTTTATATACCTCCTAACACCCGACACCCTCTCTCTCTCCAAACTACCCTAACCAACTCACTCCTTTTCCGATTCTTCTCCAAAACCCCTGCCCAAACCTCCACTTAATGGGCCTCTCTCGGCCCATTCCCAATGGATCATAATAACAAACCATTACCACCATATCCATAATCTTTCTCTCATTCCGCGCACTGTTTTAAAAGTGCAAAACCTTCTACATAGCTTTTTTAATTAACACGTGTGTTTTTGTTTCTTATATTATTTTACCAAGTATAACTACTGTTATGTACTAAAAAGTTTACATATATATTGCATAAAATGGTATTATATTCGATCTTGTTTATTTTAGAATATATTTTTTAATTTAATTATACGTAACATTTATATTATTATATGGAATGATACAATTTCTGTAATTTTTTTCTATTTTTATCTAGAAAATAGTATAATTTATTAAATAAACATAGTTTTATCTATAACATTAATAAAGGGATTCACCTTTTGATTATTTTTTTAGTGTACACAAATATTTTATCATTTTATTCTTTAAGTATCCGTTTTTCTAAATTCAAATCAAATACATAAAAAATTCCTACACAATATAAAATTAATATCTGTAATAAAATTACAAAATATATAAATTTCAGTAATTTTTATTAATTTTTTATAATTTAATATTTTTAATTAATTATAATAATAATTTTCTTCATTATCATAAGAAAAAAAATTTAACACATGTCCATAATTGTATAACTTCTCAATTTAAAAATAAGTGCATATAGATTTTCAATATTTATCTTTACAAATATAAAAAATTAATATATTATACTTTAAAATCCATTATTTGATCTATATATATGATTCAAATAATTTATTTAATAAAAAAATTAAATCAGTTTTTTAATATAATCATATCATACTTTAAAAGTAAATTAACAATATAAACTAAACAATAATTCTTATTATCAATTAAAAAATTATAATTTACAATAAACAAAAGCTTAGTTTATATAATCGATAAAAAAATTACAAATATTTATCAACATTAACAAAAATATATAGTAAACTAATCATGTCTCGTCCTAAACAGAGTACTCAACAATATTCTAATTAGAGCGAAATAGAAAAAAAAAATATATCTACGAGATTAAATGAAAACTAAAATATGAATATAAACATGCATTTAGGAGAGGAAATATATAAACTTTTCAATTTGAAGTTATTTAATTTTAAGTAATTAAATTACTTTCTTAAATTCATAAAATTATTTTTTTAAAATTTTCCATTTAAGTAACATAAAACATTTTAATTTTTTAAAAAAATTAGTTGAAAAGATTTTTTTTACGTATTTTAAGAAAAAAATAATGTTAATAATGATGGTTATATAAAGAATTATGAATGATTACAGGAGACTCACTTTTATATTTAGATAGTTTATTTTTACTTTTTAATTTTAAAAAATAATTAAGAATAAAATAGGAATATTAAATATGTATTCCATTTATCTATTGTTATTAAAAAAAATATTTATCTTTTTAATTTTAACATATAATTAAAGATAAAATATGAATATAAATATATAAAAAGAAATATTTTTTTCATATATTATTATACATGAATTACTCTTTAAAATTTCTCCATCCAAATACTACATACTTATCTAGAATTATAAAGTTTCTTTAAATAAAATTTTGCTCGTTCAAACAAGTAAAGTTAGAGACTTCCAACCATACTTACGTAATGAGAGACGAAACAATTTGCTTATAAAGAAGGTCGAACAAACATGTATAAACCTAAATCATTTCGATAAAATTTAGAATTCTAAAGTGTTATAATTAAAAAATATCTTTCAATTTTTTTATCATATATTCATCATTACTCATCAAAATTTACTTCTCTAGAGTAATTATGAATAACTACTTATCTATTGTTAGAATTAAATATAATTAGACCCAAACACTTATATTTTTACTGTTTTAACTAAAGTTTTTATTCAATTATGTTGTTTATTTCCTGTTTTATTGCTCATATGAGATTTATCACCATAGATCTTCTACTGGGAGTTGATTATTATTAGAAGATGTTTTTAAAATATAAATATGAAGAAAACACCTAATTGATATTTATACTATGATAGGTTAATTCTAATTAAGCATGATTAAGCCCTTACTTTACAAAGTTTATTATTTGACTGGAATTTATAAGAATTATGTCCATTTGTTTAAGAAAAATAAGATTTAAAATTTGAGAAAATTGATCATATAATTGAAATATAATATAGACTGTTATTTTATTGATATTGTATTTTAGGTAATTTTATTAAATTTCACTCTGACTTCTAACTTACATTTTACCTCAGGGCTTTGCACATCAACTGTTGAGCAAAAAAAAAAAACTATCTTTTCTTAATAGTTGTTTTATTTCAATGATTGCATAGTCTAATTATATTTCTTTTCCTATATTTGAATTTATATTTAGGTAAGTTTTATTACTGTCTTTTTAATATTTGATACTTAAAACTTACATCTATACTACTAATCTTGGATTTACATCTATTTTAGTCATAGACTTTGTGTGGTGGCAAAAAAAGGTTAATACTATGAATCCTAGACAGAAGACACCATTGACCAAAGTCTTGCTCGCTCTATCAACATTAATTTTTTCTTTATCCAACACGGTTCCTCTTTCGTAAATCACAACACAGAGCAAAAATGATATCTTAGAAGTAAAAAGTATCTAAAATAAGAATTTCTAAATCCCATAGTTGGAGAAATACTCTTGGCTATTCCTAATTTTGGCTTGTCTATAACAAGTTATTTAATTCATTCATCTTTATTTTTAGGCTACTTGGATTAATACCAACTTTTATCTTATTATTTTATTATTGATGTTATGGATTAAAATCACTCCATCTAATTTTAATAACTTCTTTTCCCTGTAGTTTAGTTTTTTTAAATAAATTTAAATATACTGTAAAGCTTGTACTGGAATAATGGAATTTGTATGCTTTAGATTAAGACCATTCTTTTAATAATGTAAACACTCCTAAATCCTCTGACAGCACTGAAATTTGTAGCTTTTATTTTTTTCAATTCTGGTTGACTATGGTTAAATTAGTCAAATCACCCTATAGAAATTCCTTGATCCTATTATGAATACACCCATAGATTTTATGCTTGCAAATGGTATTGTTTTGAAAATTCCTGGGCAGTCATAGCTTGCAACCATCGATGGATCAAAACTGCTCTCATCCATATTCAATGGCAAGTGGTGAAAAGGAATCATCCACTTGAACAGAAAGGTACATTCTCTGAGGGTGAAACAACTCATATATATTATTCGATTGGTTTTAAAGGAACATAACAAAAATTACTGCAAAATATGAAAAAAGGACCTCGATACATGCACTGTTGCAACTTGCAAGCGATAGATCGAATTGATGTTTGATAAAAGTAAATCTAATGCATAGAACACGGAAAAAATCTGCCTGCAACTGTGGATGTTGCTTTGCTTTGATGGATTCTAATTCAATTGGTGAAGAAAAAACTAAGTGAGGTGAATAATAATTTGTACCATAATGGGTGTTGCTTTTGCATTGGTAACTTGTTTTGCAAAAACTGAATTGCTTATAGTGGGAGGTTGTAGTGAAAAAAAAAAATTAGCTGCATTTTTTTTTATCTAACTTTCAATTTGATGTTGAATTGCATGTTGCTTAAAAATTATATCTGATATGTTAACTCCAAGATTCATGTAGCAATCATAAGGTTGAAGAAACGAAGATGAATGGTTTTGATCTGCAGGAATCACAATGAAATGAAACTAATAATTAGCATTAGAGAAAGTGTTGTGAAAGAGAAACTTCAAAGGAACCTCACCGTTGACTGAAGAGATCCCACAATAATAATTCCAATGTTTGAGATTTGGGTTGGGACCTTAAATTCAAAAGCTTGACACGGCGCTGACTCACACCGCATAACATAAAGTTCAGAGATATTCAAATAGTTTGGTATATATGCTTTTTACACTACTAATCAATTAGTACAAATTGTCCCCATAATAGCAGTTTTAATATGATTAGTGTAGAGGTGAAAGATATTATACAAAATCATTTCTGATTAGATAAATAATAAATTATTTTATTAAACTTATTTTTTAAATTTTAAAGCCTTTTCTATTTTTTCATACCACAATTAAAACCACGTTCAATTCACTCTCGTCATTATCTTAACGATAGAGTAGTTTTTTGTAACACGATGAACTATTGCTGTTATTAGGTCATAGACATTAAAGTCTAATATTTTGGACAAGTTTAAACTTTTAAATAAATATAAATATTTATAATTCCTCGAGAAACACACTTGTGAATCAAGGTGTATAAAATATATATTAAATAAACTATTTTTTCGCTTTTTCTAGTGTTTAATTGAAAAACAAATTATTTTTCACGCTGTGAATGTTTGATCATCACTTGAATTGGATTAAAAAAGAGCTATTTGGAAACAACTTTTAGAAATAATTTATCAGATTTGATTATTATTTATATTAGTTGATTATTTATTTAAGATAAGTTGTTATCCCTGATGATAATTAATTATTTACGTTTTTATGAGCTAGCATAGATTTGAGAAGAATAAGATAATTGATTTTTTAAAAATATAATAGATTAATTTATTTTTGGCAATTTTTTACTACTATTGTTATCATATATGTTCATAAAAGCATTCTCAAAATTAACAATTCAATAATGTCTAAAACATCAATTTCCTATCCCAGTGGCTAGGACGTCAACCCTTAACATTATTTCAACCTTAAAATAGGTCCACTAATGCTAAAGGATAGCATTTATATATGTCTATAATATACTACAAAACATCAAACATTTCAAATATCTCTTCTTACTTTTATCGACTTAATCACCATTATATAAAATTCAACTTTTACCATATTCATTCAACTAACTTCAAAATACAAAAAATAAACTCACGGTGTGAAAAGACAATGATACATATTTATTATTTTATTAAAGTCGAATAGTAAGTAATTAAATTGAAGGATCTGCGTCTATGTGCTAACATAATTAGTGAAAAACCCAATTATTTTCATATGTTAAAGGTTAAGTAAAGCAATAAAAAGACTTGTGAGAGAAAAGAAATAACAAAATAACTCAACGTTATCTCTACAACTATATTAGGAAGTATATTTTCTTTTATTTAAAAGTTTTACAATGTATTGTTTATATCTCTCAGTATTATATAATGTGAAACTAAAATCAAATTCTACCTTTAACCATCTTCATATATAGAAGGTTATGTTAAGTGATAACTACATCATTCTATAACTATTTTTTCAACCCTTATTTTCAACACATCACATAGCTTAATTACCATTGTTTTCAAACTAAACTACATTTATTTTCATAGCACTTTGATTTTTTTTCTTTGACCATCTTAATAAATAATATAACTATTTAAAATTTAGTAACAATTATCGTAACAATTTTTGTAATGTAATTGGATGGTAGGTAAGTCATTCGTACTAGGTTAGAGAGTTATAATGAAATTCAAGATTGATGATGCTAATATATCGTATCCTTGTACTTTGCTAAATTAATCCATTATTGGACTTCTTTTCCAAAATAGATGCAACATAAGAACTTTTTAAAAAGTACCTATCCTAATGCTTGTTGGCTTTGACTTTAAAAAAAGTTATTTTGAGCTATATTATTCAAAGAACAACTCATAATATTTATATATGTAAAAAATACAGCATTTGTGTATTGTTTTTTATGTCTAGTCTATCTTTCTGCATTGAATAATTTAGTACATCACAGACTCTGTTTTTATTTTTTTTTCTTAGTTGTATAATTTGTTGTGAGTTATATATACATAACATTTTCCACGTGTTTTCTCCTCAAAACTTCTTACAGCCAAATTCTAATTATGAACCGTAGATGAATCCATTCAATGACAAATTTCTACAAGAAAAGAAAGTACAACTAAGATTGATAAGACTGAGTGAGTTGGTGAAGTTGGGACCCACCCAAAAGAAAGATAATCTTAGTGATATAATTTCCGATTTTTTAAATATATTATTATTTTAACTAAATAATCGGACTAAATACAATGTAAAAAATATATGCTGGCTATTCCATTACAGATGCCCAAATTTGATAAATTTGTTAATTTTTAAAAATTATCTTAAAAATTATATCTAACAGTTTCTCAGTAATTGACAATATCAATAATATGTGAATATTAAATGTTATTAAAATTTATACAGCCATGTACAATCTATTTTTATTTAATAAATTTATTCATGATTTAAATTTATAAATAGATTTAATTAATAATTATAATTTTCATAAGCAGTCAAACTTCGACAAGGTGAATTAGTAATAAGTAGAACTGCTAAAATGGACAAACCCGCTAACATATTATCTGAAAAGTTGTTGCGGTCCAATCTAATTTGATTTAAAACGACAAGAAAAATAATTTTAATTTTTTTAAAATAATATATTTTTAGAGAAATGACATAAAATTAATTTAACGTAACGTTTGGATATAATGATATGATATATAAATTTTATCACATATACATTTAAATAAAATAATAATATTTAAAAAATAAAATTAGTATTATTATTTTTTTAAAAATGGACCGATGTATGAATATCTCCGTACTAACCTAATCCAAGTCCATTTTAGTTTCAGAGTAAAAATTAACTTACTTTAATTTAATTTACTATTTTTTCAATATGTTAGAGACTACTAGAGTTTGTGGATAAAATCAAACTTGTTTTCATAATTCTATATCATCATATAAAAAGTACTTTATATTTTTTTAATTACTCTTCAATGAATAAGAAATAATTTATTTAGTTATTTAATGAAATAATAATCGAATATTATTTTTATTTCAAACTAAATAAATAGTTTTTATACTATAATATAAAAAGATATACACCACTTGATAATTTCTTTATCTTTTAATAAATAAAAAAAATTTATTTAATAAAATAAATAATTGAATATTTTTTTATTTTAAAATAATGAAATAATGTTTCTTTCAAAAAAATACAGTTATATAATTTTTAATATTATTTTTATAAATTTATATATATGTATATATATATACACCGATATGTATTTATTTAATTAACTAGTTATAAAATAATAGAATTATAAAAGTAATAAAACTATATCTATATATTAATGAATCATTGACTCGCGAAAATATGTCTTTTGATGAATTAGAATGCAAATAGTTGAGGTAAAATAATAGTAAATTTGATAAGTGATGCCATATAAAATTAAAAAATAGAAAAAAAAGGATGATAATAAGTAAAATAGAAGGTAAGTGAAGGATTGTAATTTTTCTAATTTAGATATGAGAATTTAGAAGCAGATGCCATAAGTGGTGTACACTAATATAACCTTATCCTATTACCCAAACCATAAATTCTTTAAGTGTGTGGGCCATCGTGAGTCACATATCAAAGCCAAGGAATATATAGAGAATAACACTAAACATATTTATGCTTGTTGGTCTATGACTACAGTACTATAATTCATTACTTTTATGACCACTTTTGTTTTATATTTTAATGAAGTTAGTTTAACACAGTTGATTTTAAAATATTCAATAATGGCTGAGATATACATATAATTTTTTAATCATTAATTAATAGTTACATTTAATTAAGATTTTAAAGATTTTGTAAAAGTGTAATCATTTTTAAGATCTCTTTTAAAACACTTTTATGATTATAATTTTATAAATTTGATTTAAAGGATTTATACAGTAACAAACTTATAATATTTTCAAAGGTTTTAATAAAATTACAAAAAAAAATTGAAGATTCCAAACATTTAAATAAAAAATCATAATTACTATGTTATTTCTTTGGTAAAATAGTTATTTACATATTATCGTATCATATAAGAATATATAAATTAAAGTGCGTTTTAGTAATAGGCGGGTTAATGTTATGATAAATCTTGGAAAATATAAATATCATTTCATATTACACTATTATTAAAATTAGTAAACAATTCTTTTTTTTTGCTGTGAATTTTTATTTCAATAAAAAGACAAATTATTATTATTAGATAATAATATTATCCTACAAAACAAATGTTATAAACAGACATTTTTTAAAATTACTAGAGAAAAATGACAAAGATGAATAAAAGCAGATCATGTACAAGAAACAAAAGCAACACATGCTTAAAGAGTCTCGCCATCTTTTTCATTCAAAATGATAAAATTTATATAAACACTTTATCAATAATTTATGAAGAATGAATTTTAGTAAGTCGTAATTATTTTACTTTATTTCTTTTCTATAAAGACAAATATAAAAAAATATAGACAATTGAAGCTGTTTTATGCAATTAAAGGTAATATTTGCATTAACTCATCTATGATGCATCTATTAATATCTTTGTCATAATATTAAAACACAAATCTTACTTATTATTTCACTCAGTAAATTTTAATATATATATATATATATATATATATATATATATATATATATATATAT